>ENA-OQCO01000006-OQCO01000006.1-human-gut-metagenome-genome-assembly--contig:-NODE-6-length-103066-cov-6.814327_pt1 | contig 103066 bp, 94 predicted proteins | sample MGYA00242500_ERZ504582 | MGnify/ENA primary metagenome ERZ504582 (study PRJEB26092, sample SAMD00036346) | human gut metagenome | host: Homo sapiens | study: EMG produced TPA metagenomics assembly of... | reverse complement strand
GCAAGCTCATGATGCCACTGTACTGCGGCAAATCTGGATATGGGGTGAAATAAGGGCGCGAAATCGCAAACCATGCCGTCATATCGCGGAATACCGGCAAAATATGGGATTGGTTGTCGCTAGTATGGGCGGCAGTGCAGGTAGGTAACATGCACGTAACAATGTGGATTGGCAGAAGGCCGATCCGACTTTACAGATAAGGAGGAGTGATGGGTCAGGATCAATCGTCAGTGTTTGATCTCGCGGCAGTCGCCGCGGCGTCCAACGGAGGGAACAACGACCCGCTGCTGCCTCCGGCGCGTTACATTGGAGCTCCGCAAAAGCCCAGCAAGATGCCGTACAACAAGTACGTCGCATACGATAAGCAGGTGCCGTTTGATTTCCCGGAGCGTACGTGGCCGGGCAAGCGACTGCAGCGTGCGCCGCGTTGGTGCTCCGTCGATCTGCGTGACGGCAACCAGGCTCTCGTCAACCCGATGGATTCCGAGCGCAAGCTGCGTTTCTGGAACCTGCTCGTGTCGATGGGCTTCAAGGAGATCGAGGTCGGTTTTCCGTCGGCTTCCGAAACCGATTACGACTTCATCCGCATGCTGATCGAGCGCGAGCTCATTCCGGATGACGTCACCATCGTCGTGCTCACCCAGGCCCGTGAGCACCTGATTCGCAAGACTTACGAGTGTCTGAAGGGCGCCAAGCGCGCCGTCGTGCACTTCTACAATTCCGTGTCCGTGCTGCAGCGCGAGGTCGTGTTCCGCAAGGACAAGGCCGGCATCAAGAAGCTCGCCACCGACGCGGCCACCCTGTGCAAGGAGCTTGAGGGCGAGGCCAAGGGCATCGACCTGTACTACGAGTATTCCCCGGAATCCTTCACCGGCACCGAGCCGGAGTACGCCGTCGAGGTGTGCAACGCGGTGATCGATGTCATCAAGCCGACGCCGGAACATCCGATGATCATCAACCTGCCGGCAACCGTGGAAATGACCACGCCGAACGTCTTCGCCGACGAGGTCGAGTATGTGTCCAACCACCTCGTACCGCGTGACGCCGTGGTGCTGTCCCTGCACCCGCACAACGACGAGGGCATGGGCGTGGCCGCCACCGAGCTGGCCGTGCTGGCCGGTGCCGACCGCGTGGAAGGCTGCCTGCTGGGCAACGGCGAGCGTACCGGCAACGTCGACCTGGTCACCCTTGGTCTGAACTTCCTGACCCAGGGCATCGATCCGCAGATCGACTACTCCAACGTTCCGGAAATCCGCAAGACCGTCGAATACTGCAACCAGATCAAGATCTCCGAACGCCATCCGTATGCGGGCAACTTCGTGTTCACTGCGTTCTCCGGCTCCCACCAGGACGCCATCAAGAAGGGTCTTGAGGCCCGTCAGGTGGCCGCCGACCGTGCTGGCGCCGATCTGGACAGCTTCGTGTGGCTCGTGCCGTACCTGCCGATCGACCCGAGGACATCGGCCGTTCCTACGAGGCCATCATCCGCGTGAACTCCCAGTCCGGCAAGGGCGGCATGGCCTACCTGCTCAAGACCAACCACAACCTTGATCTGCCGAAGCGTCTGCAGGTCGAGTTCGAGAAGGTCGTGCAGAACTACGCCGACGAGACCAAGAAGGAAGTCAAGGACGAGGACATCTGGCGTCTGTTCAAGGACGAGTACCTGCCGGTCGAGGAATCCGGCGCCACCGCGGCTGGTGTCGTGGTCGGCGACAGCAAGGACGAGACCCTCGAGCAGTGGGGCCGTCTGAAACTGCTGAAGGTGTCCGTCTCCTCCGGCGAGGATGGTTCCGACACCGTGCTCAAGGCCAGGATCTCGACCGCGGCGTGAACGTTGGTGTCGACGAGCCGGTGGAGCGTGAGGTCTCCGGCATCGGCAACGGTCCGATCGCCGCCTTCCTCAACGCCGTGAGCAACTTTGGCATCGAGCTTCGGTGATGGATTACGTGGAGCACACCATGTCCGTCGGCACCGATGCCATGGCCGCTTCCTATGTGGAATGCCAGATCGGCGAGGAAGACAACACGAGCATCGTGTGGGGCGTCGGCATCGATACCTCCATCGTCACCAGCTCGCTGAAGGCCATCATCTCGGCCATCAACCGTTCCGAGCGCTGATTGCGCTGATTGCACGGACGCGTTGAGCAAACGCGCCGGATATGATTCGAGGGGCTTTCTGGGTAACCGGGAAGCCCCTCGTCGTTGTCATGTGCCATGCGATGCGCCCGCTCACAAGTATGACGAGCGCGTTCCGTGACGCTTCCCCCTCCGCGGATGAAGGGTGTCACAAGGCCGCCACACCAAGTTGTACAACGATGTAAAACACGGTATAGTACATCGTTATAAAACCTGTATCTGCTTACTGAAGGATCTTCCATGTCGGCCAATTATTCCCTGCTGTGTTATACACGCGAAGCCACCGGACGCGAAGAGGCGAACAACGAGGACATCGCCTACAGCATGCATTTGGCGCTACGTTCCGGCGATGACGCCGAGTGGCAGCCGCTGAACGAAAACTATGGCATCTTCTTCGCGGCCGGTGTACCGATCGCCGCTGCGACCGCGGAGTCCCGCCGTGCGTGCACGGCCGCGGCGCGCTTCGCCGCCGACCCGTTCGACGCGCCTCGCCCCGCCACCGACGCCGTCGCCCATGGCGTGGTCATGCCCGGTATGGATATCACGCTGAAATCGCTGAAGAACCCGTTCCTGTTCCGTCTCGCGGACGGACGATTCGCCATCGCCGCGACCCGTACCGCCCGCGGCGGTGAACCGGATGGTTCCGAACGGTCGGCATTCCTGCTCGCCATCAGCGATGATCTGACGGCGTTCGACCAGCGGGGGCTGGTGCTGTTGCGCACCACCGGTGGGGTCAATCGCCCGTCCGTCTCTTTCGACGCCGCGGACGCGTGCTACGTCGTCTCCTGGACCGGTGACGATGGCAAGGCACGCACCGCGCGGACGGCCGATATCGTAGCCGCCGCCGGTTCGGGCAGGCCGCTTGATGTCGTGGAATCGGCGTCGTCGCAGCCGTTGCGTCAGACCGGGGATTGCGGCATTCCGAACGCCGTCGTCGGCAACAGCATCGCCATCAGTGAGCCGGAGGCCGAGCGCCTGATCGAGCGCTTCGGCCGCATCCGCAATACCGGAACGTCCGTGCCCGCCCAGCGAATCGATGCGGGCCTGCATGGTGAGGATGCCCGGAATGCGGTTCTGGCCTTGGCCGCAACCCGTGCGGAACTGTCATACAGCGACGGTTCGCAGGCCACGCGCGCGGTGGATTGGAACATGGCCCAGCTTGAGGCCATCGGCCAGGAGGCCTCCGAGGGAACGTTCAAGGCCGGCCAGACCCGTACCGTCGAAGGTGTGATCCGCCAGAGCGTCTATCCGGTGCCGTTCGCGGTGGAGCGCGCCGATCCATCGGTGTTCGCGTGGGATTTCAATGGCAAGCCGATGTTCATGTTCATCGCCACCGATGACACCGACGGCAATTGCGTGGATCCGAACGACGGTAGAACCCATATGCCGCTGCGCATCGCCGACTCCATCGAAGCGCTTTCCGACGCCGCGGGTGGACGGGCCAAGGAGATCGATCTGCTCGCATGCGGCGATCTCAATAGCGAAGATCGTCCGATGACCGGCTGCTTCTGGGCGCCGGAACTGCATGTGATCGGCGGCAAGCTGTCGGTCCTGTTCATGCCCTGCTTCGATGGGCCGCGCGTCAATCCCGACGGCACCCCCAACGATCGTGCCGGCAAACCGGACATGTGGACCGGCAGCTGCCACATCATGCAGCTCAAGCAGCATTCCGACGGCACGGATTTTGATCCGCGCGAGCCGGAGAACTGGACGGTGCCCGAGCCTATCCTCGACCCGGATGGCGAGACGCTCAATCCGATCCAGCGCATTTCGCTTGACATGACCGTGTTGTGCGATTCGGGCCGCTGGTACTACGCATGGCAGCAGGTCGGCAGCATCTGGATCGCCAGCTTTGACCCGGCTCGTCCGGCGAGGCTCACCAGCAAGCCGAAGCAGATCGTCGTGCCGGAATTCGCATGGGACAACATGATCGCCGAAGGACCGAACGCCATCGTGCATGACGGAACGATTTTCCTGATCTACTCGGGCTCGCTGGTCGGCATCGACTACACGACCGGCCTGGTCACCGCCCCGGCCGGACAGGGGGCCGATCTCACCGACGCCAGCGTATGGACGAAGCTCGATTACCCGCTGCAGAAGTCCGGCATGTACAACGGGCGGTGGCAGCTCGGCACGGGACATGGCATGTGGTCTCATGACGAGGACGGCAACCTCATCTACGTGTTCCACAATGCCGAGTACGAGAACGGGCGCTATGGCGGCCGTGACGCCCAGGTGCGCCGCGTGCACTGGTCCAAGGAGGGTATGCCCATTCTGGATATGCAGACGGCGGAGGAACTCGACCCCGACTATGCTGGTGTAACGATGGAGGTTGGTTTCTTCGATGCCGACTGAGTCCGCTGAATGACAAAAGGGGTATATATGCCGAAGCGAACGGGGGGAAACGGCGAGCATGTCGTGACCATGCGTGAGGTGGCCAAGGCGGCCGGAGTGTCGATCAAAACCGTCTCCAACGTGGTCAACGACTACGAATTCGTCTCGCAGGCCACGCGCGACAAGGTCAACAAAGCCATCGTGGAACTGGGATACACGGTGAACGTATCGGCGCGCAACCTGCGCCGAGGGCAGACCGGCATCATCGGCTTGGCCATTCCCGATCTGCAGATGCCGTATTTCGCGCAGCTGTCATCGCTCGTCATCGAGGAGGCGAAGAAGGTCGGTCTGCGCGTGATCGTGGAGCCGACGCAATATTCGCGTGACGGTGAGCTGGAGGCGCTGCACGGGTCCCAGCAGACGATGATCGACGGCCTGATCTACAGCCCATTGGAGCTTGGACAGGATGACGTCGAGCGGCTGAAGGTCGATTATCCGCTTGTGCTGGTTGGCGAACGCATCTTCACCGACCAGGTGGATCACATCGCCACCGAGAACGTGGAAGGCGCGAAGCGGGCCACGCAGTATCTGCTGACGACCGGTTGCCGCCGCGTGGCCGTGGTCGGCGTTCATCCGGGGGAGAAAGTCGGTTCCGCCGCACTGCGCTACCAAGGGTATCTTGAGGCGCTGGAGGAGGCCGGCGTCGAATTCGACGATCGGCTGGTCGTCGAATCGGGCATGTGGCATCGTAGCGATGGTGTGAGGGCCATGAACGCGTTGCTGGATTCCGGCGTCAAAGTCGATGGCGTCGTCGCGCTGAACGACATGCTGGCTTCCGGCGTGATGCACGCGATTCAGATGCACGGCTTGCACATTCCCGACGACATCTCCGTGGTTGGTTTCGACAATTCCGACGATTCACAGTACCTGTCGCCGGCGCTGACGTCGATCGCGCCGGGACTTGAAGCGGTAGCCCGTCTGTCGGTGAAAGTGCTCAAGGAGCGCATCGACGGCCGTGACCCGAATGCCGACAGGCCGGGGGAGAAGGTCTTCCGCAAGGTCACATCATCGCTGGTCGTGCGCCAATCCACCAAACTCCCCGCCGATTCCCTCGTTCTCTAAGCGTTCGTCTGCCTGCGGCAAATTTCCTGGCGTACCGGGATACTTTCCGTCCGGCCCTCGTTGCCGTACCCATCGGTTGGCTCTTCCCCAAAGGTGCCGCCGCCGGGCATGGGCGCTCGACCGTAAGCTTGGCCGAACGGCCTTGAGTGTGTCGAGCACCCATGCCCGGCGGCGGCACCGACATTGGCATGAATGGCGCAAACGATGGACGCCCATGCCCGGCGGCGGCACCGCATCCAAGCATCTTCTGACAATGACGCGCCCAAGTTGTTACAACGATGTAAGAATGATATATTCAACGTTGTAAATACTGGAACAACGGATTGGGAAGGACTAAACATGGTTGTTTACAACAATCCGATCGTGCTTCAGCGCGCAGACCCCTGGGTGCTCAAGGTTGACGGCGAGTATTATTTCACCGCCTCCGATCCGGAATACAACTGCATCGCCATCCGGCACGCATCGAGCATCAACGATTTGCAGAAGGCTCCGGAGACGGTGGTGTGGCGCAAGCACGAATCCGGCCCGGCAAGCATCTACATCTGGGCCCCCGAACTACACCGCATCAATGGCGCATGGTATATCTACTTCGCAGGCGCCGCAACGGATTTCGAAGCATCCGGCCTGCCGACGCACCGCATGTTCGTGCTGGAGAACACCGACGACGATCCGACTTCCGACAACTGGGTGGAGAAGGGCCAGATCATCACCCCGATCGACTCCTTCGCACTTGACGCCACCACCGAAGTGATCGATGGCGTGCAGTACTTGGTATGGGCGCAGAAGGATCCCGCCATCGAAGGCAACTCCAATCTGTATATCGCCAAGATGGCCAATCCGTGGACGCTGGGCAGCGAGCCCGTCATGCTGACCAAGCCGGAATACGACTGGGAATGCATCGACTTCCTGGTCAACGAGGACCGGCCTTCCTGTTCCATGAGAACAAGATCTACATCACGTATTCCGCCTCCGGCACCGGCGTTCCGTACGCCGTGGGACTGTTGACCGCCGAGCGCGGCAGCGATCTGCTGGACAAGGCCTCCTGGACTAAGAGCCCGGTGCCGGTGTTCAAGACCTGCGCCGAGAACGGTCAGTATGGTCCGGGCCACAATTCGTTCACCAAGTCCGAGGACGGCACCGAGGACCTGATGATTTACCACTGCCGCAACTACACGGAAATCAAGGGCGATCCGCTGTTCGACCCGAATCGCCACGCGCGCGTCGGTGTGGTCAAGTGGACCGCCGACGGTCCGGATTTCGGCGTGCCGGAACTTGATAATCTGTGGACCCCCACTACCACGGACGTGTTGCCCGCTGATGGTGGCCCGCTTGCGGGAACTCCGGCCGTAGGCCACTGAGGGGCGTGGCCGGAGGGGTCACCCCGTCTATAACCCCATCCATAAAGCTGGCTGTTGTCGTCGGCGTGTTACCGTTTGTATAACGATGAAAATAGCTGTATAATCAAAATTACAACGTTGCAAATGAGCAGGGAGGCTCAATCGAAAAGGATTCTTCCCATTCGGATTGCAACGAGGAGCGGTCCAGCGATGGTCCGTTGAGGAAAAGGAAGGAAACAATGTCTACATCCAGGCATCTTACCGGGTTACGGCGCTTTGCCAAGGCTGCCGTAGCCGTGTGTGCGTCACTTGGACTTGTGCTTGCCGCCGGAGGCTGCGGTGCCTCTTCGGGTGAAAGCAAGACCATTTACTTCTGGAACAATCTGGTGGGCGATGACGGTCCTGCAATGCAGCGCATCGTCAAGGAATACAACGCCCAGAGCGATTACAAGGTCGTTTTCCAGCCGATGAACGGCGGCGATCTGACCACGAAGATCTATTCCGTGATGCAGACCGGCAAGAACATCCCCGACATCATCATCGGCGACCAGTTCCAGACCGCCGTTCTGCAGTCCCAAGGTCTGCTCGACACCATGGACGATTGGCAGAAGGTCGCCCCGGACCTCAAGGAGAGCAGCTTCCTGCCCGCCACTTGGAAGGGCGTCACCGTCAATGGCAAGGCCTACGGCATTCCGCTGTATCTGTACCAGATGGCCATCTACTACAACAAGGACCTGGTCAAGAAGTACAACCTGCAGTACATCCTCGACGACGGATTCGTCACCATCGACGAGATCAAGGACCTCAAGGGCAAGCTACCCAAGGGCACCTACGCGCTGACTTACGGCAATCTGCCGTGGGCCTTCATGTCCCTGCTGTACGGCGCGGGCGGCACGCTTGAGAACGATATGGACGACCTGACCAAGGACGTGTGGCGCAAGCCCATGGAGAAGCTCAAGGAAGCGTACGACGCCGGTGTGATCGCCCCGATGGACGTCGACGGCGAGCAGGCGTTCGGTTCCGGCAAGGCCGTGTTCGCGCAGCTTGGCACGTGGGCGCAGGGCAATATGTCCAACACCTTGGGCGCCGACAAGATCGCGGAAGCCAACACCCTGCAGTACAGCGCCGACAATCCGGTGAACTTCTTCTACCAGTGCAACTGGATGCAGTTGAAGGATCCGCACCGCTCCGCGGCGAAATCCGCAGCCGCCGCCGACTTCGTCAAGTACGTGTACGAGCACTGGATGGATTGGTCTGAGGTCGGTTCCATCTCGCCGGCATACCGCGATCTGAACAACCCGGAGTACCAGAAGCTGATCCAGGCGTCCTTCACCAACAGCAAGAAGGAACGCGACTACATCAAGACCTCCAACTATCTCTACGGAGGCTACGCGACCGCTGGTTGGGGCACATACAACGACATCGTCTACGGCAATGTTGGTCTTGAAGAAGGTCTGAAGACCCTCGACCTCATGGCCCAGGGCCAAATCGAGATTCAGGAGGAATCGTGATGAGCAAGACATCTACGATCGGATCCGCAAAATCATCCATGAAGCGCAAGAACTCCATCTGGCACGCGCTGCCGTACATCGCTCCGCACTTCATCATCTTCGCCGTCTTCGGCATCATCCCGATTATCTTCGGCATTGGACTGGCGTTCACCCGCTGGAACATGGTCGGTGCGCCGAAGTTCGTCGGCCTGCAGAACTTCGCGAAGATCTTCGACCCCAGCACCTATTTCTACTCGATCTTCTGGCGTGATCTCGGCCACACTCTGCTCTTCGTGCTGGTCAGCGTGCCGCTGACCATCATCGTGCCGCTGCTGCTCGCCGTGGCGCTCAGCAAGAAGGGACTCAAGGGCGCTGGTCTGTTCCAGGCGATCTTCTACATCCCAGGTTTGATCTCCATCGCCGCCGGTGCACTGGTCTGGCGTATGGTCTTCAACTCCCAGTTCGGTCTGCTGAACACCACCTTCCACACCGACATCAACTGGCTCGGCAAGAACCCGTACGCATGGATCACCATCTTCGTACTCGTGCTGTGGGCCGGTATCGGCGGCAACCTCGTCATCTACCGTTCCGCGCTCTCCGGCGTGGACGAGAGCCTCTACGAAGCCGCGAAGGTCGACGGAGCCGGTCCGGTCAGGATCTTCTTCTCCATCACCCTGCCGGAAATCAAGCTGCCGTTGTTCTACACCACCATCATGACCACCACGGGCGCCTTCAACGTGTGGGGCCAGCCGGTCATGCTGACCAACGGCGGACCGAACTACCAGACCCAGGTGCTGCTGATGGATATCAGGAACCTCGCGTTCCCCGCCGGCCCTGCGGCCGCCGGCATGGCTTCCGCAATGGCATTGCTGCTGGGCATCATCCTGATGGCCATCGCCGCGATCCAGCTGATCTTCATGAATAAGGAGGACTGAAGATGTCCGCTGCAACCACAGTCAATGTCGCAAGCGCGGCAATTCCTGAAAACAAACCAAAAAGGTCTCCCCGTCGCTGATCGCCGTCTATGTGGTGCTCGTCGTGCTGGCAGTCGTCTGGCTGCTTCCGGTGATCTACACCGTGACGACTTCGTTCAAGTCGGTGGCCGAATTCACCTCCAACGCGTTCAACTTCCTGCCCGCGAAGTGGGTGCTTGACAACTACATGACGCTGATCGAGGCATCCGCCAGCTACCCGGTCCTGAACTGGCTGGGCAACTCGCTGATTATCTCGACCGTGTTCGCAGTGCTGTCCGTGTGCATCGTCGCGCTCGCAGGCTTCGGCTATTCCCGTCTGAACTTCAAGTACCGCGATACGCTGTTCTTCGTCCTGCTGCTCATCTCGATGTTCCCTGCCGTGGTCAACATGATCCCGCAGTACCGCATCATCGCCTCCCTCGGCTGGGTCAACACCTACTGGGCCTGCATCATCCCTGGCCTGGGCAACGTGGCGAACATCTTCCTGGTGCGCAACTTCATGAAGGGCATCCCGAAGGAACTGGACGAGGCGGCCGAAATCGACGGCGCCACTGATTTCCAGATCTTCACCCGCATCATGCTGCCGGCCATCCGCCCGATTCTGATCGTCATCTTCCTGTTCAGCTTCACCGGCGCTTGGAACGACTTCCTGTGGCCGACCTTGGTGTTCAACGACATCAACAAGATGCCGGTCACCGCTGGTCTGCAGCTGCTGAGCAACCAGATGGGCCAGTACAACCAGATGGGCTCCCTGATGGCGGCCACCTGCATGGCCATCATCCCGACCCTGCTGCTGTTCCTGTTCGCGCAGAAGTACTTCCTGCAGTCCCTGAACATCACCTCCGGCCTCAAGGGCTGATACCGGCCGAGTGAGATAATGCACAGGTCCGTCCCCAAACGGACGGGCCTGTGATTTTATCTTTCCCGAGCTGCGCATCGCACATCGGATGAGGCCACACCACGGAAAGGACCGATATGAATCCGCAAGGCAACACCATGCAGCCGCCGGCACCATTGGCTCGCAAGGCGGAACGAGTGCTGATGACCATCGCCGCCGCCTACAACGTGATCATGGCGTCCATCACACTGTTCATGTTCACCAGCTGGTTCAAAGGCCAAGCCTACGATCTGCTGGAACATAACGGTTTGCTGAAAACGGACTATTCCGCGGTGGACAACGCCTCGACGGTGGTGGGCATCTACGCGCTGCTGGTGCTGATTATCGGCATCGTCAGCTTCATCATGTCCATGCGGTGTCTCGCTCCCGGCACCACCAGCCGGTGGGTGATCATCTGGCTGGCAATCGTGGTGGTCTTCTCCCTGGGCACGATGGACCTCATCGGCCTTGCACTGTATTCCATCACCTTGGTCATCTATCTGGCCCGCAACAAGGCCATCGCGGCGCAGCAGGATGCGATCCGCACATGGGCCCGCACGCATCAGGGCTAATCCTCCTTCCCGAAGAAAGCTGTCGCTCTCGTGGCGGCGGCTTTCTTCGTATCCGCGCATGTTGACGCGGTACGTTATCGAACACGCAATTCACTTATCCAATTCATTCATTCACAACCACAAGGTGGGACCATGACCGACACAACCGACGACTACGGTTACCTGCTCGTCCACTTCATCGAGGATCCGGACGGCTACGCCGAGAAGATTTACATGGATATATCCGATGGAGACAATCCGTACCGTTGGGTGCCGCTCAACGATGGAAAGCCTGTGCTGGCTTCGCATCTCGGTACCACAGGCGTGCGCGATCCGCATATCATCCGCAATCCCGACACCGGCACGTGGTATATCATCGCCACCGATCTGCGTGTGTTCGGAGGCGACGGCGGCGGCTGGTACGAGTGGAGCCACCACGCCAGCACGAATCTCATCATCTGGGAATCCGACGATCTGCTCCATTGGAGCGAGCCGCGCATGCTCGACGTGTCCCGCAAGCCGGACGGCTCCCATCTGGAGCTCGGCATGGCCTGGGCCTGCGAATGCCTTTGGGTGCCGGACTACTATCCGCAAGGCCATCATGGCGGTCGCGGCGCATTCGTCATGTACTGGTCCAGCACCGTGTTCGACGACGAGGATAGGACGCACGACGACAAGAACGTCTACTGCACCGTGCTGTGGGGCGCCACCACCGATTTCACGCAGGACACATTCGAATATGGCGGCGTATTCATCGACAACCACGGCGACGCCATCGACACCACGATGATCCAACGTCCGCTGCCGGACGGCAGTGTACGCACGTACCGCATCACCAAGGACAACGCGCATGGCACCGGCATCTGGATGGACCGCACCGACGCGAAGCGCTGGTGGGAGCCGGGGACGGTCTGGACCAAGGTGCAGGACCGGATTGGCGCAGGCTACGTGCCGGACGGCAACCCCGGCGGCGTGGAAGGTCCTGCGGTGTTCGCCAACCACCACAACAACGGTGGACCGGACGACGAATGGTACTTGTTCGTGGACGTGATTCCGTCGATCGGATACCGTCCGATGGTCAGCCGCGATCTCGATCAGGGCTGGGTGCCGTTGCAGGCGGACGATTACTTCCTCACCGCGCATACGAAACATGGTGGCGTCGCCTCGCTGACACGCGCCGAATACGACCGTCTCGCCCAGCATGTGCATGCATTCTGACGAACGACGCTGACGACCGTGCGCCCGCGTGTGCACGCGGCAAAACTAAGGGGGCTTCCCGGAATAACCGGGAAGCCCCCTTTGCGTGTTCGCTGACCGCGACGGCAATCGCAGTCAGCGACTGCTATTGCTGCGATGTATCGCCATTGGCGCCGTTATTACCGGAATTATCGCCACTGGTTCCTCCGCCATTGCCACCGTTGGTGTCGTTACCGTCGCCGTTAGCGGGGATACCGCCACTATTACCGCCGTCGCCACCGCCCTGACCGGTATTCTGCGTTTCCTCGGTCTGATTCGGCGTGGTCTGTTGGGTGTTCTCCTCGGTGCGCGGAGTCACGGTGGTCTGCTGCTTTCTAGTCCAGGTCTTCTACGCGCCGGTGCCCCACGTACCGTCCGGTCCGCCGACCTTGCCGTTATCGGTGGCGTCGGGGAACGTTTCGTTCGGCGTATCGGCCAGTGCCTGCTTCATGTATTCGGTGAAGAGATGCACGGGGTAATCGCTGCCGCCGGTCCAGCTGCCGAATGCGGGAATCTCCTGCGGGTTGCCGTTGTCGTCCGGATACCACATCGCCACAGAAGTCAGCATGGACGGCGTGTAGCCGATGAAGCTCGCTGCGTTGGAATCGTTTGCGGTGCCTGACTTGCCGGCAATGGTGTGCCCAGTGGCACGCGCCTCGGTGGCGGTGCCTCGCTGGACCACGCCGGTAAGCGCCTTCGTCACGAGATTCGCGTTGTTCGCTTCGAACGTCTGCTCCGCCGAGGTCGGCGCGTTGTACAGGTCGGTGCCGTTCGCCGTCTGCACTTGGGCAACGATATGCAGCGTCGGCTTGTTGCCTTGGTTGGCCAGTGTGGCGTATCCCTGCGTCATGTCCTTGAGGGTCAGGCCGTTGTTGCCGAGCACGGTGAACGGGTTGGAACCATCCAAAGACGAATCGTCAACGCCGGCCTGCCGTGCGGTTTCGGCGATTTTCTGCGCGCCGAGCTTGGTTTGCAGATCCATGTACACGGTGTTCGAGGATTGTTCCGTCGCCGTGTACAGGTTCACGTATCCCAGATTCTCGCCGCCGTAGTTGCTCACCGTTTCGGTGATGCCCGGGAACGTCCGGTACGAGTTGCCGTTGAAGTACGTGTTGAGGCTGACGCCTTCGTTGACGGCGGCCAGCAATGCGAACGGCTTCATGGTGGAGCCGACTTCGTACGTTGCCTGGGTGACGTTGTTGAGCTGCTTGGTCAGGTAGTCGTCTCCTGCGTACAGCGAGATGATGGAACCGTCCTTGGGGTTCACCGACAGCGCGCCGAACTGCATGCCGTCGGGCACGATGCCTTGCATGCCGTTTTGGGAGGGACTGATGGTGGAGAACATCAGGTCCTGCTTCGATTTGTCAATGGTGGTGACGATTTTGTAGCCGCCGGTTTCCAGGTCCTGCTTGCTGAACGCCTTGGTGTTGACGAGTTCGTTCTGCACCATCGTCAGCAGGTATCCGTTCGGTCCGGACATCTGGTTGTTCTGTTGGATTTCGATGGTTTGCGGGAATTTCGCGGCTTTCTTCTCGTCCGGCGTGATGTAGCCGTCTTCGTCCATGATGTTCAGCACGCGCTTGTAACGTTTTTCAGCCTGCTTGGGATTCACGTCGGGGGTCCATACGCTCGGCGCGGGAATGATGCCGGCAAGCATGGCCGCTTCGGAGAGCGTCAGATCCTTCGCGTCCTTGCCGAAGTACGCTTTGGCCGCTGCCTGGATGCCGTATGCGCCACGGCCGAGATAGATGGTGTTCATGTAGTTGCACAACACCTGGCTCTTGTCCTGTGCTTGGGCGATTTTGACCGCCAGGAACGCCTCACGCAGTTTGCCCACGTACGAGGTGGTTTCGCCCAGATAATAGCGTTCCGCATACTGCTGGGTGATGGTGGAACCGCCCTGCCTGCTACCGGTGGTCAGGTTGTTGTAGAACGCGCGTGCGATGCCGATCGGATCGATGCCCTTATTGGTATAGAAGGAGCGGTCTTCCGAAGCCACAATCGCGTTGCCGACGTAGTCGGGCAGGGCTGCGCAGCTGATGATTTCGCGATTCTGCTCCGCATAGCTGCCGATCGGCGTGGTGCCGTCGTTGTAATACACGGTCGTCTTTTCGGCCAGCGCGAACTTTTCCGGCTGCGGGATTTCCGTGGTGATGTACATGTAGGCGAACAGGCCGATACCTGCCGCGATGAGCGCCGCGAAGATGCCGAGCACCCATTTGAGCACGAGATGCTTGTGTTTTCTGGTCTTTTTGGGTGCGCGATGCGAAGTGTGCTTCGGCCTCTGGGGCGGCTTGCTCAGCACTTCTCCATGGACCCCGTAGGTGGTGCCCACCCGTGGCGTCGTGGACGTTGCGCTGCCGCTGCGGGCGCTTTTTGAGCGTGAGCTGACACTTCGTGTTCGTGAAACCATGGTTTCCACCGTAGCCGAACGACCTGAAAAACAAGGGTGTAGATAGTGCTGTCCGACTGGAAAAACATGTTTTTGCGCAGCTTTTTTACAAATCGACAATCTGTTGACGACTGCCGTAATATGGCCGTTTTTCAGTGATTTTTCAGTTTGCAATGCGGTTTGTGGGTATGCTTGGGGATTGGTATACCTGCGAAACGCATAACAGAGGAGTCGTTTTCAGATGAGCATTCGAGTGGCTATCGCCGGCGTGGGCAATTGCGCCTCGTCGCTGGTGCAGGGCGTTGAGTATTACAAGGACACCAAGGACGAGGATAAGATTCCCGGCCTGATGCACAACAATTTCGGTGGCTACCGCGTGCGTGACATCGAATTCGTCACCGCGTTCGACGTCGATGCGCTGAAGGTGGGCAAGGACCTGTCCGAGGCGATCGGAGCCTCCCAGAACAACACCATCAAGTTCGCGGACGTGCCGAATCTGGGCGTGGAGGTGCTGCGTGGCCCGACTAACGACGGCTTGGGCGAATACTACCGCCAGATGATCGAAGAGTCGGACGCCGAACCGGTGGACATGGCCCAGGTGCTGCGTGACAAGAAGGTCGACGTGCTGGTTTCCTACCTGCCGGTTGGTTCCGAGAAGGCGGACAAGGCTTACGCTCAGGCCGCTATGGACGCTGGCTGCGCGTTCGTGAACTGCCTGCCGGTGTTCATCGCCTCCGATCCGGAGTGGGCGCAGAAGTTCCGTGACGCTGGTGTGCCGATTGTCGGCGACGATATCAAGTCGCAGGTCGGCGCCACCATCACGCACCGCGTGCTGGCCCGTCTGTTCGAGGATCGCGGCGTGCGTCTGGATCGTACGTACCAGCTTAACGTCGGCGGCAACATGGACTTCATGAACATGCTGCAGCGTTCCCGCCTGGAATCCAAGAAGATTTCCAAAACCCGCGCCGTCACTTCCGTGGTGCCGCACGAGATGGATCCGCACAACGTGCATATCGGCCCGTCCGATTACGTGGCTTGGCTTGACGACCGCAAGTTCGCCTTCGTGCGTCTTGAGGGCACCACGTTCGGCGATGTGCCGCTGAACCTCGAATACAAGCTCGAGGTGTGGGATTCCCCGAATTCCGCCGGTATTGTGATCGACGCCGTGCGTGCGGCCAAGATCGCGCTCGACCGCCATCTGGCCGGTCCGGTGCTGGCTCCGAGCTCCTACTTCATGAAGTCTCCGGCCGTGCAGCACGAGGATGGCGAGGCCCGCCGCTTGGTGGAGGAATTCATCAAGGGTGAGGTCGAAGGCACCGAAGAGCAGCTTGACGCCGATGTGGCGGCCGCGAAGGCCGCCGGCAAGGATGTGTGGCGCGCATAGCGTGCGTTGCTGACGGCAGACTTGCGATGGCAATGACAACCCATCTCGTAGGCCTCGACCCACTCGCCTGATGCGTAGGCAGAATCAGCATATAATGAAAATCCCTATGGCCTGGGGTAATGCCATAGGGATTTTTGTTGTCCCGGAAACGCTGCGGCGGTGGCGGCCAATGGTCGTGCGCCGTCGCAGCGTGAACGGGAATCATATATTGCGCAATGTATATCGCGTCACTTTTTGAGGAGTGGTTCGACCTGTTCCTCGTACGCGGTCAACGCGGTGTCGATCACGTTGTGCATGTCGTAATACTTGTACGTGCCCAAACGACCGCCGAACACGGTCCTCGACTCGGCCTTCGCGAGCTCCTCGTACCTCGCGTACAACGCCTTGTCGGCCTCCGTGTTGATCGGATAATACGGCTCGTCGCCACGCTCGGCGAAACGGCTGTACTCCTCCCACACCACGGTCCTGTCCGGGTTCTGCGAAGCCTGCGCTCCGGGTTGAAGTTCTTGAACTCGATCGCGCGCGTGTACGGCACGTCCGGGTCGGAGAAGTTCATCACCGGGCATCCGAAATGGTCGCCCTCGTCGTAACGCACCTCCCTGAAGTCCACCGTGCGCCACTTCAGCTCGCCCAGCGAGTAGTCGAAGTAGCGGTCCACCGGACCCGTGTACACCACCGGCACGCCCGCCGCGGCCAGCGCCTTCCTGTTGTACGGCTGCGAGGCGTCGAAGAAGTCGGCCTTCAGGGTCACGTGGATGCGCGGATCGTCAATCATACGCTCCATCCAGGCCGTGTACCCGTCCGTGGGCAGGCCCTCCCACGTGTCCCTGAAATACCGGTTGTCGTAGTTGAAGCGCACCGGCAGGCGGTTGATGATGCCCGCGGGCAGGTCCTTCGGATCGGTCTGCCACTGCTTGCCCGTGTAGTTCTTGATGAACGCCTCGTACAGCGGACGGCCGATCAGCGAAATGCCCTTGTCGTTGAGGTTCTTCGGGTCCGTGCCCGCCAATTCGCCGGCCTGGCTCTCGACCAGGGCCTTCGCCTCGGCCGGCGTGTAACGCGCGTGGAAGAACTGGTTGATGGTGCCTAGGTTGATCGGCAGGGGATACACCTCGCCGTCGTGCGTGGCGTACACGCGGTGCACGTAGCCCGTGAAGCTTGTGAAACGGTTCACATAGTCCCAGACCCTCTTGTTGGACGTGTGGAACAGGTGCGCGCCGTACTTGTGGATCTCCGCGCCGGTCTCCTCGTCCATGTAGCTGTACGCGTTGCCGCCGATATGGTCGCGCACGTCGATGATCTCGACCCGCGCGCCCAGATGCTCGACGGCCTGCTGGGCCACGGTCAGGCCGAACAGGCCCGCGCCCACGACCACCAGATCGGGATACTCCACCGCATCAGTCATAACAAAACAACCTTCCAAACGTTATCGATGCTTATCGCAGCCACGCAAACGCACAGGGGTGGCGTGCGATTCCTTCTCAAGTGTACCCGTGCGTCTAGTCGGTGCGGCGAGGTCCGGGCATGGTGTAATATGGCAAGAGCCTCCGCGTGGCGGTATGTCACCCAACTCCCCCAGGGCAGGAATGCAGCAAGGGTAAGTGGCCTCTTCCGGGTGCGTGGAGGTTTTTCTATATCTTCTCCGATTCGTTCCCCACAGTAGGGGCGATGCCGTATTCTCGGTGACTATGACCAACGAATTCAAGCCACTTGTCCGAGATCCACAGCAGCCTGTGAACATGCTTCAGCAGCCCACGGCAGCAACGCCTGCGGAACCGTTGGAATCGTTGTCGTTCCCTGATATGCGCGAAGTCGAGGCGGTGCTTTCTCCGCAGGATGTCAACAAAGGCTTGGCTCAGGCGGATCCGCTGACCCGCCATCCGCGCGTGTCCAGCATCGTGCTGTGCGTGGTGTTCGGTCTGCTGATGCTTGCCGCTTCCGCCGGCGTCTGGTGGCTTGGCGTGCGTACCATGGACGGCCAAAGCTATGAGGATATCGTCTGGTCGAAACTCGATGCCGCGTTGCCGGGTTGGCTGGCGCCGGTCGTGCACGTCTTCGCCATTTCCGCAGTGGTCATCACCGTCAGCGTCATCATGGGGGCAATCGCGTTTGCCGTGCTGATCGTGCGCAAACGGTGGCTGTCGATCGCGCAGCTCGCCGTATTCGGAGGCCTGTGTTTCGCCGCGGCCGAACTGTTGAAGCCGCTGCTGCCACGCCCGTATCTTATTAATTTGGAATCGAATCCTAATAATTCCGCGCCTTCCGGGCATGTCATCCTTGCCGCTGCGGCAAGCGTGATGCTGCTGTGCGCCGTACCGCGCGTGCTGCGTGCGCTGGTGGCGGTGATTGGTTGGGCGTATACGGTGCTGGTCGGATTGTCGGTGATCGCGGCGCAATGGCATCGTCCGACCGACGTGATTATGGCGCTGCTGATCGTCGGCGGACTGGCGTTGCTGGCGCTTGCCACCACGTTCGCCAGCGGCATGGATGAGCCGGGCACGCGCGTCTCGTCGGCAAGCGTGCAGATCGTCGGCAGTGTGATGCTGACGATTGGCGTATTGGGCATCCTGTACGGCGCGTATATCATCTGGCAGATTCAGCCGGGACTCGCCATGAGCGCCGAATGGACGAATGCCGGCGCGTACGTTTCCACGGCGCTGCTGACGGCCGCCGTTTCCGCGCTGGTGCTTGGCATAACGCTCGCCATGCGTCAGCTGACCGCCTCGCCGTTGACGAAACTGGGTTTGGTGGGAGCGCCGCCCGCACCGCCGAAGCGCTGAAAACAGCCGGTTCCGGGCATGCTGCCGTCCATACGCCACACGGGCGGTTTGCCATTTCTCCGTATTCAGTGAGTATTATTGCGTTGCAAACACTAGTAATAAGGAGTGGCTATGGCTACCGGCAGCAAGCTCGTTATTGTGGAGTCTCCTACCAAGGCGAAGAAGATTGGCGGATACTTGGGCTCCGGATACACGGTCATGGCATCGGTCGGCCATATCCGCGACCTTGCCCAGCCCAGCCAGGTGCCGGCGGCCGAGAAAGCCAAGTACGGCAAGTTCGGCGTGGATATCGAAGACGGATTCAAGCCGTATTACATCGTGGACGGCAACAAGAAGAAAACCGTTGCCGACCTGAAAAGCGCGCTGAAGAAGGCAGACACCCTCTACCTCGCCACTGATGAGGATCGCGAAGGTGAGGCGATCGCATGGCATCTTGTGCAGACGCTGAAGCCGAAGGTGCCCGTCAAGCGCATGGTGTTCCACGAGATCACGCCGGAAGCGATCAAGGCGTCGCTGAACAACACGCGTGATGTGGACGCCGCCATGGTGGACGCCCAGGAAACCCGTCGTATTCTGGACCGTCTGTACGGCTATGAGCTGTCCCCGGTGCTGTGGCGCAAGGTCGGTCCGGGCCTGTCCGCGGGCCGCGTGCAGTCCGTGGCCACCCGTCTGATCGTGGAACGTGAGCGTGAGCGCATGGCGTTCGTGCGTGCCCCCTATTGGGATGTCACCGCCACGCTGGAAGCGCCCGACGCCGACGGCAACAATGTTGCGTTCGATTCTCGCATGGTGTCGCTTGGCGGCCGTCGTTTGGCCGGTTCCAAGGATTTCGGCGATGATGGCCAGCTGACCGCCGCCGGCGTCAAAGACAACATCGTGCAGCTGGACGAAACGCACGCGAATGCGATCGCGCGATCGCTGGAATATGCGACGTTCACCGTCTCGTCGATGGAAACCAAGCCGTACCGTCGCCGTCCGGTGCCGCCGTTCACCACGTCCACGCTGCAGCAGACGGCCGGCAATCGCCTCGGCATGAGCTCGCGTCAGACCATGCGTGCCGCGCAGGGCCTGTACGAAAACGGTTTCATCACGTACATGCGTACCGATTCGGTGACGCTGTCGCAGGAGGCGATCGCGGCCGCCCGTGAAGCGGTGTCGCGGCACTTCGGCGAGAAGTACTTGTCCGATGCGCCCAAGCAGTACGCCACGAAGACGGCGGGCGCGCAGGAAGCCCACGAATGTATCCGACCGGCGGGCGCGCACTTCCGCGACCCGGCCGAAATCGCCACCAAAGTGCCGGCCGACCAGCTTAAGCTGTACACCCTGATCTGGCAGCGCACGCTGGCCTGCCAGATGGCCGATGCGACCGGTTCCACCGCCACCGTGCGCCTGTCCGCGCCGACCGAATCCGACGGCGAGGCCATGTTCCAGGCGTCCGGCACCGTCATCGAATTCCCCGGCTTCATGAAGGCCACCGGCGAGGGCCGCCGTAGCGTTGCCGACGCGAAGAAGAGCGCCGAAGCGGCGGGCGTGAAGGTGGACTCGAAGGCCACCGGCAGTGCGAAGGCTTCGAAGAAGATCGATGACAACGTTTCCCTGCCGCCGATGCAGCCGGGCGACGAGCTTGCCGCCGTGGACGTTGCCGCGGACGGCCACGAGACCCAGCCGCCGGCGCGCTACACCGAAGCGTCGCTCGTCAAAACGTTGGAACAGAAGGAAATCGGCCGTCCGTCCACGTATGCGAGCATCATCTCCACGATCATCGACCGCGGGTACGTGTACGAGCGTGGCCGTGCGCTGATCCCGTCCTGGCTGGCGTTCTCCGTCACCAAACTGCTCGAAACGAAGTTCCCGAAGTATGTGGATTACGAGTTCACCGCCGATATGGAAACCGGCCTCGACCAGATTGCTGGTGGCCATGAGACCGGCAAGGCGTGGCTGACCCGCTTCTACTTCGGTTCCGGCGATGGTGCGGCCCAGTCCGCCGACGAGGCGCATGAGGGCCTGCAGCAGCAGGTGGCGCAGCTTGGCGAGATTGATGCGCGTGAGATCAACACCATCGATATCGGCGATGGCCTGCACGTGCGCGTCGGCCGTTATGGCCCGTATCTTGAGGACATGAAGCATCTGGATGCGGAAGGCAATCCGAAGCGCGCCTCGCTGCCGGATACGCTCGCTCCGGATGAGCTGACCGTCGAGGTCGGCCACGATCTGATTGAAAACCATTCCGGTGGGCCGCGTGAACTGGGCAAGGACCCGGTGTCCGGCGGCACCGTCGAGGTACGCAATGGCCGGTTCGGCCCGTACGTGGCGTTGGTCATGCCGAGCGCGGAAGATGCCGGCGATACCGCTGCCGAGTCCGCCGCAGGCAAGGCGGGCAAGACGAAGCGTTCCGGCGGTAAGAAGGCGGCTTCCGACCGTCCGAAGATGGCGTCGCTGTTCAAGACGATGAGTCCCGAATCGCTGACGTTGGAAGACGCGCTGAAACTGCTGAGCCTGCCGCGCGAAGTCGGCTCCTACGATGAGGCGAACGCCGAAACCGGCGAAATGCAAACGGTTACGGTCATGGCCAACAATGGCCGTTACGGCCCGTACCTGACCAAGACCGGTGCCGACGGCAAGTCCGACACGCGTTCGATGGCTTCCGAAGACGAGATCTTCACCGTCGACTTGGAGAAGGCCAAGGAACTGTTCGCGCAGCCGAAGTATGGACGCGGTCGTGGACGTGGCGCGGCCAAGCCGCCGCTGCGCGACTTGGGCACCGATCCGGAAACCCAGAAGCACGTGACCATCAAGGACGGCTTCTACGGCGCGTACATCACCGACGGCGAGACGAACCGTACACTGCCGAAGCAGTATGCGCCCGAATCGATCGAACCGGCCGAGGCGTTCCGCCTGCTGGCGGAGAAGCGCGCGCAGGGGCCGTCGAAGCGTCGTGGCCGCAAGACGGCTGCGAAGGGAGCCAAGAAGGGCGCTGCCAAAGGAGCGAAATCCGCGAAGAAGGTGAGCGCGACCGAACAGGCGCGTGCCGACCGCCGTGCCAAGGTGCGTGAACTGGCCGACAAGGGTTGGGCGAATACGCGTATAGCGAAGGAGATCGGCTCCACCGCGTCCACCGTGAAGGCTGACGTCGACTGGCTGACCGCCAACGAAGGCTACGCGCGTCCTGAAGTCGTTCCCGCACGCTGACGTTATGCGGCGCGCGAAACGTCGCACGATCTGATGTTCCGCAAGACAATCGGCATCGTGCGACACCAAGCCGTGGGCCGAATGGCCGGGCACGGCAGGGGCGCACGGTACAGTGAAAGGCATGCAGGGCACTTTTATCTCGTTTGAAGGCGTTGACGGCGTGGGCAAGACCACGCAGGTCGAACGGTTGCGCGCGTACGTTGAATCGCAGGGTCGCGAATGCGTGGTCACGCGCGAGCCGGGCGGCACCGCATTGGGCGTGGCGATTCGCAAAATGCTGTTGCACGGCGTGGATACGGGGGATGAGAACGATTGTGCCGACATCGCCCCGCGTACGGAGGCGCTGTTGTTCGCCGCCGACCGCGCGCAGCACGTCGCGGAAGTGATTCTGCCCGCTCTGCAACGCGGCGCGGTGGTCATCACCGACCGGTATCTCGATTCCTCTTTGGCGTACCAGGCGGGCGGCCGCGAGCTGACGGCCGCGGAAATCCGAAACCTGAGCATGTGGGCCACGAACGGTCTGCTGCCGGAACGCACGTATCTGCTGGATATGGATCCGGCGCAATCGCATGCGCGGCTGCAGCATGCCGAAGACCGCATGGAGGCGGCCGGCAACGACTTCCAGCGTCGCACACGCGTCGCGTTCCTCGACTTGGCTGAACGTGAGCCGGAACGGTTCCACGTCATTGACGCAAGCCAGTCCATCGAAGACGTGTGGGCGCGTATCAAAGCCGATTTCGACACCGTGAGCACCGCTGACGGGGGTATCGCATGAGCGTGTGGAACTCCATAGTAGGCCAAGCGCAGGTGGTCGAACAGCTGAAGGCCATCGCCAGCGGCGACCCGAAGGCCATCGCGCAGTCGTGGCTGATTTGCGGCCCTCCCGGATCGGGCCGTTCCAACGTTGCCCGCGCGTTCGCCGCCGCGCTCGAAAGCCCCGATCATGGCCTGAACGATGAGCCGACCAAAACCACCGAGCAGGTGCTTGCCGGCACCCACCCCGACGTGAGCGTGCTGGCCACCAACAAAGTGACCATCGGCATCGACGAGGTGCGTGACATCATCACCACATCCGAGCAGATGCCCGGCACCGCGCCGTGGCGCATCATCGTCATCGAAGACGTCGACCGCATGATGGAACGCACCACCAACGTGCTGTTGAAGGAAATCGAAGAGCCGAGCCCGCACACCATCTGGCTGCTGTGCGCGCCCAGCGCCCAAGACGTGCTGCCGACCATCCGCTCGCGCACGCGCATCGTCAACTTGGCCGTACCGTCCAACCAGGCGGTGGCGAAATTCTTGGAATCGCAAGGTTTCGAGCCGAATATCGCGGCGCGTGCGGCACGATTGTCGGAGGGGCACATCGGCATCGCGAGCCTGTATGCCAAGGACGAACGCATCATGACGGACCGCGACGAGCTCATCGTCGGCGTGCTCGGCTTGCATCGCGCGTCGGATGCCGTGCTATTGGCCGGCAACCTCATCGACAACGCGAAGGCGCAGGCCGAAGCGGAAGTCAACGTCAAAGCGTCCGAAGCGGAAGCCGATTTCCGCCGCATCAACGGGCTCGGACCCAAAGACCGCATACCCCCGAAACTGCGTGGCGCATACAATGCGATCGCCAAAAAAGACGAGCTCAAACGACGCGCCACCAGACTCACGCGTGACGTGCTCGACCGTGCGCTCAATTCGGTCGCCAGCATCTACCGTGACGTGGCGGTGCTGCAGAACAACGCCGAGGACGCGGTGGGACTCATCAACCTCGAAAACCGTTCCGCCATCACGGAATTGTCGGTACGGCTCGACCGTGCCGGAGCCGTGCGCCGGCTGGAGGACATCGCCACCGCGCGCCGCAGGCTCAACGGCAACGGCAATCCGGTTTTGGTGTTCGAAGCGCTGTTCTGCGCGCTGATTCCGTGATTTTCGTAATTTCCAGTAATTACCGGCGATTCGATTCGCGATTCACCGGCGGAACACCGAGGAATCCCGCACAATAAGCTGCGGGGCAAGCATGACACGGGGCGCGCGCACGCTGCCGCCTGGCGCAGCAGCCGTCTCCGCCGCGCCTCCGGCAGGACCGGAAGCCAGCAATCGTAAGCATTCCGACACAATACGCTCAAACGGCGCACGCACCGACGTCAGCCGAGGCATGGTGGTACGCGCGATGGCGGAATCATGGTAGCCGACCACCAGCACGTCCTCCGGCACGCGGATTCCCAACGCGTCGAACGCCACCATCACGCCGAACGCGATCGCATCGTCGGCGCAGACCACGGCTTCCGGCTGTACGAGCGGCCCGTTGAACAGCCGCATGGCGCAATCGAAACCGCGCTGCACGGTACGTTCGCCGAACTGGTTCCAGTTTTCGCTGGTGGCAAGCCCGTAAGTGCGCATATGCGTGTGGAATGTGGCGAACAGTTCCGCCGATTCGAAAGACAGCTCGTTGCCGGCCATGTATGCGGCGGACGCGATGCCCTGCTCGGCCAGATGTTTGACGATCGCCTCCATCGCGGCGTTTTCGTCGATGCCTACCACGGACACGCGCGGCGCGGTCTGCCGTCCGCAGATTTGCACGATCGGCAGCGTGTTCGCGTACTGGTTCAGCGTTCCGGCAAGGTCAGCGCCGGCCGCGGGCACCACGATCAGCCCGTCCACATGGCGGTTGGCCAGCGATTCGATGCGTTCCGCCTGCGCTTCCTGCGTGGCTCCGATGCCCAGCAGCAGCTGTTGCGATTCGGTGTCGATGGTCGGCTCGATCTCGTCGAGCAGTTGCGCGGAGAACGGTCCCGTGGCGCTCGGAATGACCAGGCCGATGGTTTTCGTCACGTCGCTGCGCAGCGCGCTCGCCGCGTAGTTGACGGAATAGCCGAGCTGTTTGGCGGCTTCGCGCACGCGGCGGGCGATATCGTCGTCCTTGCCGCGTTTGCCGGACAGCACGCGTGAGACGGTGGCGATGGACACGCCGGCCGTCGCCGCGACGTTGGTGATTGAGCTGCCGCTGTCGGTTCTGCCTGCCATGCGCTGTCCTTTCCGTCGTGTCCGGCTTGCGTTTGCCGGCTCTCTAAGTGTTTTTCAAAATGCCCTAGAGGGTGCCCTAAACCCCTGTGTGCTTCTCGGCCAAAGGTCTGGTCTGATGAACCGGTTCGAGCCGCGAAGAACCTATTAAGAATAGAACGACCGCCCGTCGAATATGGCGGGCGGTCGAAACGTTCGTACGTCAGTGCGTCAGCGCGTTATGCGCGGTGCGTCACTCGGCGTTGACGAGGATGTTGGCCAGGTTGTCGGCCACGGCCTCGGCGTTGTCGCCTTCGACGTTGATGACCACGGTGTCGCCCTGCTTGATGCCCAGACCCATGATGGACAGGATGGAGCCGGCCGGAACGGCGTTGCCGCCTTCCTTGGCGATGGTCACGGTCTGGCCGGAAGCGGTGACGGCCTGCGCGAACATGGCGGCCGGACGGGCGTGAATGCCGACCGGATCGTTGATGACGAGATTGCGGGTTGCCATAATGGTCTCCTTTGTTGTGGTTGGTGGTTGGTTTGCTTACGTTGGGTCGTCTCGATATTTACACGTCGATGTATATCGATTTTTGCATATCGATTGCATTATGCGGCTTTTGCCGGCATCTGCATTTCTTGCGATTATCATAGCACAGTTTTTACGAAACACAGAAAACGTTTACCGGTTTTGTTTTGCGGGAATTTCGTGTATACTAATCGCAGGCTGAAAATGATTTACCGGCAAAGACGGTGGGGATCATTGCAGTAACTCACCTACGCAAGGCAGGCATAATCCTGCAATCGTTTGCGTATCCATATTTTTTCCCAAGGAAACAGGAAAAGGAGTTCTCATGAACATCAAGGGTGTTGGTATCGGTCGTGGCGTCGCAGTCGGCCCGGTCATTCGCATGGCCGCTCCGCTGCCGGAACCGTCGGACGCTCCGCGCGCCGAAAACATCTCCGCGGAAACCGAAATCGCCCGCGTCGAAAAGTCGCTCGCCCTCGTCAACGCCGACCTGAACCGTCGCGCCGAAGAAGCCGCCAACGGCGACGAAGGCGCCAAGCAGGCCGCCCCGATCCTGCAGGCCATCGCCATGTTCGCCTCCGATCCGTCCCTTGCGCAGTCCATCAAGGACCTCATCAACCAGGGCAAGACCGCCGAGCGCGCCGTGCTGGAAGGCTTCGGCGCGGTCGAAGACATGTTCCGCGCCATCGGCGGCTACCAGGCCGAGCGTGCAGCCGACCTGCATGACGTCGGCCAGCGCGTGATCGCCGACCTCATGGGCGCTCCCGCCCCAGGACTGCCGGTCAGCGAAACCCCGTTCGTGCTCGTCGCCGAAGACCTGTCCCCGGCCGACACCGCCGCGCTCGACATGAGCAAGACCCTGGCCATCGTCACCTCCCAGGGCGGTCCGACCTCCCACACCGCCATTCTGGCGCGCGCCCGTGGCATCGTCGCGGTCGTCTCCGCCGCCGAAGCCGCCGAACTTGAGAACGGCACCAACGTCATCGTCAACGCAGCCAAGGGTGAGATCGTGGTGAACCCGAGCGAAGACGAGATCGCCGCCGCCGAAGCCGCCAAGTCCCGTGCCGCCGCAGCCAAGGAACTGCGTGGCAAGCCGGGCGCCACCAAGGACGGCCACCTGATTCCGCTGCTCGCCAACGTCGGCAAGCCGTCCGACGCCGCGAAGGCGCTGGAATACGGCGCCGAAGGCGTTGGCCTGTTCCGTACCGAATTCCTGTTCATCGGCAACTCCGAGCCGCCGAGCGTCGAAGAGCAGACCAAGGCCTACACCGAGCTGCTCAGCCAGTTCCCGGGCAAGAAGGTCGTGATCCGCATGCTCGACGCCGGCGCCGACAAGCCGCTGCCGTTCCTGACTCCGGAAGACGAGCCGAATCCGGCCCTCGGCCTGCGTGGCCTGCGTACCCTGCGCGCCCACATGGACGTGCTCGAAGGCCAGCTCAAGGCGCTCGCCGCCGCCGACGCCGCAACCGACGCGAACCTGTGGGTCATGGCCCCGATGGTCGCCGACCAGCATGAGGCCGACTACTTCGTCAAACTCGGCAAGAGCTTCGGCCTAAAGTTCGTGGGCGCTATGGCCGAAGTGCCGTCGATCGCCCTGATGGCCGACAAGGTGGCCGACGTGGCCGACTTCGTGTCCATCGGCACCAACGACCTGACCCAGTACACCCTTGCCGCCGACCGTACCCTCGGTTCCGTGGCCAACTACCAGACCGCATGGCATCCGGCGGTGCTGCGCGCCATCAAGATGATCTGCGACGCGGGCAACGCCAAGGGCATGCCGGTGGGCGTGTGCGGCGAGGCCGCGGCCGATCCGGATCTGGCGGTCGTGCTGGCCGGTCTCGGCGTCAACTCGCTGTCCATGACCCCGGTGGCGCTGGACGATGTGCGCGCCTCCCTCGCCGAAGTCACCTTCGAAGAGGCCAAGGCCAAGGCGGCCGCCGCCCTCAACGGCGACTTCTACAAGCCGGCCGAGTGATTTTTCCCCCTTCTTTCTTTCGCTCGGCTATTCCGGACTTTGCGGCTGCGTCATCGCGGCCGCAGGGTTCCGCCACTGCAAATGTGCCTATGAGAGCGATTCGGTTCTGATGGGCCCTGTTTCCCGGAATGACCCCGTTTCGTGCGATCGCCGCGCGGACGGGGTCGTTTCGGTTGCGGGTTGTGTCGATTGCTGCGATTGCGTCGATTGCGCCACCGGCGTAGACGCGTCATACGGCCGCGTCGCGTCACGCGCATGCGCGATACTGGAAGCATGAAGATTTCCGCAGATTTCACCGTCATTCCCGACGCGTTCGCTAAGGCGGCGCGCTGAGAACTGCATCGACGGCACTCCGATCGTTTCCTTCCCCTTCTATATTGACGAGCTCGACCCGTCCGTGCAGTTTCTGCATTGGGAATTCGTCGATCCCGATTCCATTCCGGTGTGCGGTTTCCAGTGGAACCATTGGTCGCTCGCCAATCTGCCCGTGGACGCGCTGATGTACGATTTCAACGATTCACATGCATTGGCGATTCCGGCCGATTTTTCCCGCACGGTTTCCGCGATGATTCCCGAGACGGTGCAGGGACGCACGTCCGCCGCATCGCCGTTGTTGAAGGGCCGCAGCAGCGATCCGGCCGTCACCATGCGTTACAACGGCCCGTACCCGCCCGACCAGGACCACGACTACTACCTGCACGTGTGGGGTACCACCGCGCCGCTGAACGGCCTCAACCAAGGCTTCTGGCTCAACGAGATGGAACGCGCGTTGCGTAATTCCGGTGCGATCGCGGACCAAGGCGCTATCTTCCTGACCGGCAAGGCGTGACCGGCGAAACCGGCGAGAACAGCCGGCAAGGCGCAAACCGCGTAATCGCAAGAAAATACCAAAGAATACCGCAAACGTAAACAAAACAAACGAAAGGAACCTACATATATGGCATGCACCACGATTCTGGTCGGCAAGGACGCAAGCTATGACGGATCGACCATCATCGCCCGCAATGAGGACAGCGCGAACGGCGAATTCTGCCCGAAGCGCTTCATCGTCGTCAAGCCGGACGAGCAGCCGCGCCACTACAAGAGCGTGCTGTCCCACGTGGAAGTCGACCTGCCGGGCGAGCCGCTGCAGTACACGGCCGTGCCGAACGCGGATCTGAAGGAAGGCATTTGGGGCGAAGCCGGCGTCAACGAGGCGAACGTGGCCATGAGCGCCACCGAAACCCTCACCACCAACGAGCGCGTGCTCGGCGCCGACCCGTTCGTGGAGCTCACTCCGGCCAAGGGCAAGGAAGGCGAAGACGGCTACGAGCCGGAAGTGCCCGGCGGCATCGGCGAAGAGGACTTCCTCACCCTCGTACTGCCGTACGTCAAGACCGCCCGTGAAGGCGTGGCACGTCTCGGCGCGCTGCTCGAACAGTACGGCACGTACGAAATGAACGGTGTCGCCTTCTCCGATGTGGATGAGATCTGGTGGCTTGAAACCGTCGGCGGCCACCACTGGATCGCCAAGCGTGTGCCGGACGAGGCATACGTGACCATGCCGAACCAGCTCGGCATCGACGAATTCGACCTCGACGACGCGCTCGGAAACCAGGAAGAGCACATGTGCTCCGCGGACCTCGGCGAATTCATCGAACGCAACCATCTGGACCTGGCCGTGGAGAACGTCACCCCGTTCAACCCGCGCGACGCGTTCGGCTCCCACTCCGATTCCGACCACGTCTACAACACCCCGCGCGCCTGGTACATGCAGCGTTTCCTCAACCCGTACGACGAGCAGTGGGACGGTCAGGACGCCGACCACCAGCCGACCGCGGACGACATTCCATGGGCTCGCCAGCCCGATCGCAAGATCACCATCGAAGACGTGAAGTACGTGCTGAGCTCCCACTACCAAGGCACCCCGTACGATCCGTACGGCAAGCTCGGCGACCAGCATTCGCGCCACATGTTCCGTCCGATCGGCATCAACCGTCAGAGCCAGCTGTCCGTCATGCAGATTCGCCCGTACCGCCCGCAGGTCAACCGTGCCGTGCAGTGGATTGCCTACGGTTCCAACCCGTTCAACACGCTCGTGCCGTTCTTCCCGAACGTCGACTCCACGCCGAAGTACCTCGAAGACACCACCACGCGCGTCACCTCCGAGAACTTCTACTGGGAGAACCGCATCATCGCGGCCCTGTGCGACGCCAGCTTCGCCGACACCGCCAACGCGGTGGAGCGCTACCAGGAGAAGACCGGCGGCATGGGCCACCGCATGGTAGCCGCCACCGACGAGCAGATCGACCGACTGGTGGAAGGCGTGGTCGACGAATTCGACGCCGAAGACGAGATCGGCGACGTGCAGCCGATGGAACCGGACGAAATCATCGAAGCCGTCCGCAACAACGAAGCCCGCGAAGTGCTCGCCGCCGCCAACGAGACCATGGCCGCGCAGCTTAAGGCGGAAACCGACAAGCTGCTCGACTCCGTGCTCTACACCACCAGCATGAACATGAAGAACGGCTTCCACATGTCCGACTTCTGATATTTTCTGCGATTGCGCAATCGCAAGAAATTCTACGAAAACCCGCGTAGCAACCGGCTTCCGCACAGCGTTCGCCACAAACAGTTCCGTATGACGGTCGGCGCGCGTCCGCTGTGCGGGAGCCGGTTTTCTTTGGTGGCGCGTGCTTATTAGAATGGCGATCGTCTTTGCTTTTCCGCTCGTGCCGGCGCGCGTTGCATAGGCGATGTCTGTCGCGTACGTTGTGCGCCATACAGCGGAATGCTTTCCCAAGAAAGGAACCCAGTGACCAGCATTGAGGATTTCACCAGCCAATACGGTCTGGTGCAGAAGATTGATGCGTTCGGCTATCTCGATTACCTGAAGAAGAATCCTGATGCGCCGCGCAAGCATGGCAAGGTCGTCCTCGTCACCGCCGACACCCCGCTGAAGGCGTCCCGCGGCGAAGGCAAGACCACCACTACGATTGCGTTGATCGATGCGTTGCGCGAACGTGGCATCGACGCGGCCGCCGTGCTGCGCCAGCCGAGCATGGGCATCACCGCAGCCGGTTCCAAGGGTGGCGCGTCGGGCGGCGGCAAGGCCTCCCTGACCCACCCGGAGCTGATCGACTGGGGTCTGTGCGGTGAAATGGGAGCCATCGAGGCCGCCCAGAACCTGTTGGTCTCCTTTGCGGAGAAGGCTGTTGACGACGGCAAGCTGGACACCATCCTCGTACCGCGCGTCTCCGAAGTGCCGTCCCGTTCCCTGCGCCAGATCGCAGTGGACCGTGGAAAGGGCGATGTGGCTGAGCGTGTGGTGCTCACCCCGACCTGCGAGCTCATGCAGATCGTTGTGCTGTCGCGTTCCATGGATGAGATCTCCGAGCGCGTTGCCAAGATGGTCGCCGGCACGAAGGATGGCAAGGCCGTGACCTTCGGCGAATTCGTTGACCTGTGGCGTATCACCGGCATCCTCGGCGACGCCGTGAAGCCAGCCAAGACGGAGACCGTGAACGGCTCTCCGGTGTACGTGCACGGCGGCCCGTTCGCCAACGTGTCCATCGGCATTCCGACGCTGGTTTCCGTGGAGATGGCGTGCGCATTGCATGACGTGGTCATCGTCGAAGCCGGTTATGGTACCGACGCCGGCGCGCAGAAGTGGCTGGACATCGCCTGCCGTGAATACGGCGCGCAGTGGCCGTCCGCGGCCATCGTCGTGACCCGCGCTTCCACGTGGCGCGACGATCCGGATCTGGCATGGCGCTACCCGTTCCATGTGCAGCGCCTCGAAGGTCTTGATATTCCTACCTTCCCGCTTATCAACCTGTGGGATGGCGAGGATGATCAGATTCCGGCGCTCAAGGCCACGGCCAAGGAACTGGAGTTCCGCGATCCGATCATCGGCAACCTGTACCGCGACGGTGGCGACGCGCTCGCCCCGCAGCTCGATGCGTTCGTCGATGCCGTGACGAACGGTTCTATGCCGGCCGAACCGCACAGCCACAAGGGCATGGCTCTGGTGGAGAACGTGCGTTGGGTGGCCGAGCATGCGTATGGCGTTCCGGCCGACCGTGTGATTCTGAGGACGGTTTCGCCGAGTCGTTGCAGGCCGCCGAGGGTCTGTGCGCCAGCGCGGGCATCGATTTCGGCTCGCTTGCTCTGGTCGCGGTGAAGTCCCCGGCCACCATGACCGACAACGACCGCGCTCCGGAAGCCGAGCGCACCGTCACGCTGAAGAAGGTCGAAGTGCATTCCGGCGCGGGCCTGGTGCACGTGAACCTCACCACGTCGCTGACCACCCCGATGCCGAAGATCGTCTGATTTTCTTGCGATTGCGCCGCGTGGCGGTACGTCCCGTACCGTCGAGGGCGCTCGCTAATCGTTGATTCGGCGTAAATACAAAGCCGCTGGTCCCGTTCGGGCCGGCGGTTTTTCGTGGGTGATACCTTTACGTTGTCCGTTTGTGGGTGCGGGCGTGCTTGCATGTGCGCCCCCTTTTGCTCACGAGTTGCGGAATGGGGCGATTTTTCTCTCTTATGAGCAAAAGGGGGTATGATTACTGACGATTTTGCCGGTTTTCATACCCCTTTTCGCTCACGTCCCGTAGAAAAGGCCCGTTTCTCGCTTTTGTGAGCGGTCGGGGGTGCTGATATTGCGATTTCCCTGCCGTAGTCAGGCGAGTTTCCTAGACGTGCTTCCCGTAGGTGAGGTGAGAGGTTTGCAATATGGGCAAACCTCGAAGGAACGGTGGAACTTCGTCAGAAGTTTCCACCGTTCCAGCCCCAGTCAGTCGTGGCGGTGTAGCGGATGTAAGTGCGGTCGGCCGGAATGCCCAGTTCCTTGCCCAGCGCGGCCATGATCTGCTCCGTCAGCTTCTCCCAGGCGGAACCCGGCACGGAACGGCCGAACACATTCACTTCCACGTATGCGGCCGGCTTGGAATCGTCACCGCCGAAATAAATCGGCATATTGTCTTCGAACGGGCACATCAGCCAGCCTTCAGACTTGCCGGGAACTGCGGTGATGGCCTTGCCGTAGGCGGCCTTCAGCGCCTCGCGCTGCCCAGGGGTGGTGGATACGGAAACGTGCGTGTGGATGACTGGCATTGCTGCTCCTTGCAATCGTTGAAATATATTGTTCTTCGTTACCCAAGTTTAGGTGGTCTGCGCGCGAGTGTTAAATATCCCGTGTGAGAAAACTGATTGAACAGCTTATGAAATTCGGCATTGTGGGTGTGATTGCCTTCATCATCGACTGGGGTATTCTAAACATTCTCGTCGGCGCCTTCCACATGCACAACGTGCTCGCCGCCACCATCTCGTTTATCATCTCGTTGATCTTCAACTATGTCGCCAGCATGAAGATGGTGTTCAAGCATCGTGAGGACATGGCTCGCTGGATGGAGATCGTCATCTTCGTGGTCGGCGCGGTGATCGGCCTGTTTATGAACGACGCCATCATCTGGATTTCCACGTACGGCATGAACCATGATGCGTATGTCTCTCAAAGCGCCGAATATCTGATCCGTACCAACGTGGGCAAGCTTATCGCCACCGCCGTGGTGATGGTGTGGAACTTCGTGACACGCAAGTGGTTGTTGGACGATACGCATACCAACGCCACGAACCGTCTGAAGAAGAAGGAAAACCGCCTGAGCCCGGAGGAACTGGAGGCCAAGTGGGAGAACAGTTTCTCGCACAAGCTGGGCGTGTGGTCGCTGGAACATACGCCGAAGGGCTGGCCGAAGTAAGCCGCTACGGCGTCCGTCACAGCGTTACGTATACAAAAGCGCGCCCGAATCGAAGTATTGCGATTCAGGTGCGCTTTTTTGATTGACGTTGCGATTCCGCCACTCGGCTTACGTTCTGGCTCACGCAAGCCGAACGTGCGCAAGCCGAACGCGCACAATCACACGCTGACGGAAGTAAGCATCGGCTGTTCGGTGGAATCCTTGATCTGCTTGAAACCAAGCATCGCGATCGCCAGCGACGTCAACGCCAACGCCGTCACCACAATGAAACCGCCCCGCGAGCCCATACGGTCGATGAACTGTCCGGCGATCGCGGAACCGACCGAACCGCCGATCGAATTCATCGCGCCCATCCAAGCCATACCCTCCGTGAAACGTGTGGGCGGAACCAGGTGCAGCATCAGCTGGTTGCCGTTCACCCACGTCGGAGCCTGGCAGACGCCGATGCACAGGTAGATGATCATGATCACCCATAAATGCTTGGCGAACATGAACGAACCGATTCCAAGATTCACCACCGCAAGACAGAAGTAGAAACGCTTCCACAGTGGAATCGTCCAATTTTTCGCACCATACACGAGCGCGCCGATCAGAGAGCTGAACGAGAAGCAGGCGAATACGAAACCGGTGAACTGCTTCATATGCGCCTCTGTGGCGAACGCGACGATCGAAATGCCGGCGGCCGACTGGAACGCGCCCAGGCCGAACCACGTCACGCACACCGCGATCAGGCCCGGACCCCAGATCGACTCCTTGCGTCCGGCCTTCACCTCCGCCTCGGCCTTCTCCATCGCGGCCTTCACCTCAGCGGCCGTCTTGCCTTCCGCACGCGCCTTGTTGCGCGCGTACTCCACCGCGGCCTCGGCCTGCAGCGCCTTGGACCGGGCGGCCTCGCGCTCGCGGTACTCCTTGCGGGTCATGCCCGCCTCGCGGGCCAGCTGGGTCTGCGACTTCGGCTCGGTCGTAAGCTCCGTCAGGAACATCAGCGCGCCGATCACCACGCACATGCCGGTGAACGAGAACGCCAGCAGTCCGGAGATCACGGCCAATGTGGACGCCAGCGGATTGCCGATAACCCACATGCACTCGTCGAATACGCCGGACAGCGACAGCGCACGGTTCGTCTTCTCCGCATCGCCCTTGAGCAGCGTCGTCCAACGTTGACGGCTCATCGCGCCCCACGGCGGAATCGCGGCCATGAACGGCACTATGCAGAACAGGATCCACGACGGCACGCGTGCGGTGATGCAGGAGACCAGCGCGATCGCCGCCACCATCCACACGATGATTGTGGGAATCGACACCTGCCGTTGACCGAATTTGTCGACCAGCTTGCCGAGCACCGGGCTCGCCACGGCCAGCGCGATCGCCTGCACGGCCGTCAGCGCGCCCGCCAGCGAATAGTTGCCGTAGTAATGCTGCACGGAAATCGTGATCGTCATGCCGACCATTGGGAACGGCATGCAGGCGATTACCGATCCGACGGAGAATCGCGCGGTGTGCGGTATGCGAAGCAGCTCCGCATACCCTCCGAAAAGACGTTGGCCGATGTCTTTGACGCCGACGAGGACATTGTTGGTCATGCTTGCCGCTCCTTTCCGCTCACGGTTTCGCTCGTGACGTCCGCAGCTTTGCGTCGCGTGCGGACTGATGGTGGTGGTTCCCCTGAATTATTGGTTAACCGCTTCCGATACCAGCTCGCTGCCCCAGTCGTCCGAACACGTCAATCGATTGACATGTTTGACATGCCGCACACGGGGAGAAAGGTGGGATGGTGCGTGTTGTTTGTGTGTCTTTGTTGACCAAGGCAACTTTATGCGCAGGTACCGTCGTGACACGCGGTACATTAGGGCAGGAACCAATATTCGAATCGACGAATTTTTTCACAGGGCCGGCGACCGGCGAAACGTGCTGAGCCAGCACGTGGCCGGCAGGTCCGAAACGCAAGAAAGGCGGCCAATATGCCGGCGACAACCATCCATTTCGTGCGCCACGGCAAAGTGGAGAACCCCGGGCACCTGCTGTACGAGCGGCTGCCCGGTTTCCACCTGTCCGACGTGGGCGTGCGCATGGCGCAGGCCACCGCGCATTACATCGCGGTCAGCCCGCAGCTGAACACCGTATCCGCCGTCTACTCGTCGCCGCTGGAACGCACGCGCGAAACGGCGGGGGAGATCCTCGAATCGCTGAATTCGGTACGTGGACTGCGCGGCGAGGAACCGCTGGAGCTGCAGACGGACGAACGCCTCATCGAAGCGCGCAACGAATTTCGCGGCAAGCGTATCGGCTTCGGCGAAGGCGCGCTGTGGAAGAACGGCAACTGGAAGCTGGTACGCAACCTGTGGAAGCCGAGCTGGGGCGAAAGCTACCAGTCGATCGCGCATCGCATGCAGGACTTCGCCCTGGAGAAAGTGGCGGAATATCCCGGCAAACAGATCGTGGTGGTCAGCCACGAATCGCCGATTTGGAGCTACCGGCACATGCTGGAAACGGGGCACCCCGAACACAACATGCTGTTGCGCCACACCGCGCTCGCTTCTATCACCTCCATCACTTACGATTGCAATACCGGGAAAATAATGTCCATTACGTACGCCGATCCGGCGGCGGACGTCGAATAATGTGAACCAAAACATGCGGTGGCTCAATCGCGGTCGGGGATGACTGCGGTTCGGGCCGGCCGCACGATATACAAGGAGAAAGTATGTCTTTTGTATACGACCAGAAGGTCGTCGACTCGATGTACGGCTCGCACGTGGTCTCCATGGCAGTTGACTACGGTGTCGATCTGGTCAAGATGTGGCCGTTGCAAACGAACCAGGAACTGGAAAACGATGTCAAATATGCGGAGAACCTGCAGGTGATGTTCTCCGGCATGATGACGCAGGTGCTGCTGAAACGCTCCGAAGAAGTCGACCAGTCGGTTGCGGAAGCCGTATACGAAGGCATGGATGTGCTTCCCGGCGTCGATCCGGAAATCATCCGCACGCTGATGGATGCCAACCGCGCCTATGACGTGATGGCCTCCTACCACGGGGTCGACGGCATCGAACTGTTCATGGAAACCGCCAGAATACTCGGCATCGACGTGGAGACCCGAATCGAAAGGAAATCCAAGACCCCATGGAGAACCTCTCACGCACTATGCGCAGCGCCTCCGGATTCGAAGTCGACGATGACGTGGCGGAAAACGTCGGCATCTGCCAGTCGGCCACGGTGGACCGCAACGAATTCGCAAGACGCTACCTCGCCTCGATGACGGTTCTCGACGCGCTGATAAACCTCATGTGCTATGGCACCGACGATTCGCAGGAGCAGGCCATCCGCGTGCTGCCGGTGCTGCTGTTCGTCAACGCCATGCGCAACCAGCTGTCGATTCCGCCCACTTTCATCAACGCCGAACAGCTCATCAACCTGTTTGGTCTGCGTGACACCGCCCGCCAGTTCGGACGGCCCCAGTCGGTGTTCGACAGCTCGTTCAACCCGCTGACGTTCTCCACCACCGTCAAGTACCTCGCTTTCTTCGCGGGGCAGGAATGGCTGCGGCATACGAGGTTCCTGGAGTGGGACCCGAAGCAGGCCGAACAGGACGCCAAAGACGAGGACGAGCGCAAAAGCAGGGAAGCGCTCGCAAAGAAATACAATTTGACGAGCGATGGCGATAACGCGGCTTCCGACGCGGATTTGGATTCGTCTGCAGACTCGAATTTGTCTGAGGATTCGGACTCGTCGGAAGAGGCCGGTTCGGAGCCGACCGAGGAATAAGTGTTGCGGGCGGTCGTGTGACGTCTGACGGTGAAGGCTTTGCGTGTACTTGCGTTGCGTGCGCTTGTGCTTGCGCTCGAATTGCGCGTGGCCGTCGCCTATCCCACGCGTTACATCCGCAACGACGTCACTACCCGTAACGAATGATCTGAAACGAATAATCCCGTATCTGCGATTGCACAGGATACCGGGATTATTCGTTATTCGTTATGGTGTGCCACGTTTTGTGTGGCGATAAGGCGGGGATCAGAGCGAAATCAGAGCTGCTGATCGGTGCCGTTCGCCGAATCATTCGGTACTGCCGAAGCGTCCGAATCCGCCGGAGCGTCGGTATTCGGCTGCTCGTGCGGATGCTGGAACTGGGCCGGCACTTCCGGCATCGGCGGAATGGACGGTGTCGGAGGCATGGTCGGAACAGCCGGCATCGGAGGCATAGATGGTACGGACGAAGCCTCCGCCAGCGGATTCTGCTGAGGTGCGGCGTATTGCGGCGCGGCGTGCTGCTGCGCGGCGTCATACTGCGGTGCCGGAGCTGTGTACGAATCGGCCGGAGTCGCTGGTGCCGTGTACGGCGCGGCCGGTGCCGCGGCCGCCGGATTGGTCGGCAGCGGGACGTTGCCGTACGAGGTGGCCTGCGCCGCATACGGGTCTGCCGGAGCCTCGCCCGTGGCGGGAGCCCATGCGTTGGAAGCCGTAGGAGCGTCGAAACGCGTGCCTTCCGGATTGGAATCGCGGGCCATCAGCACAAAGTAGAACACACCGCTGGCAATGAAGGCCAGCACGCCGAGGATCAGCAGGACAACGCCGCCGATGCTGACGCTGTTGCCTGCCTCCAACGACCTGAACGAAAGACTGCTGCCGATGATGAGGATCAGACCGATGGCGAAGAAGATTCCGGCGGCCGCCTGTACCGCGTAGATGATGGCCAGCACGGTGCCACGCATGTTGATGTCATGCAGACGACGTACGCCAAGAGCGATGGTCGGCACAAGCACGACGAGTCCCCAAATGGAGGAGAACGAGTCTCCGACGGTGGCGATCACGCCGGAATCGGTGAGGTTCCTCAACGTGCGGAACACGAGTCTCAACACGAAAGTGACGACGGTATAGGTGAGGAACCACCACCAGAACTCGCTACGCGAGGCGCGGCCCTTGAACACCGCGTACTTCTTGAAGAAACGGACGATCGCCTCGCCCAGGTTGCAGCCATATGCGGGCATGTCAAGCGGTGCGGTCAATGCGAAGAAGCTATTGCCCGACTGCGGTTGCGGTGCCGGCTGCCCGTAATTCGCGGCTGGAGCCTGGCCGTACTGAGGGGCCTGTCCATATTGAGGGGCCTGAGCGTACTGCGGAGCCTGGTTGTATTGCGGTTGCGGTGCTTGGCCGTACTGCGGAGCCTGACCATACTGAGGTGCCTGGTTGTAGTTCGGGGCGGCGTACTGGGGCGCCTGCGCCTGCCCGTAATCCGGCGTGCCGTACTGCGGTGCCGGCTGCGGCACCTGCGGATTGTATTGGTTGGGGTCCGTCATTAGAGTGCCCTTTCACAAAACGGTGACTAAAGAATAAAGAAAGTCGCTTCACACATTACTCCTTTGCCGATGTGAAGATAGGGAAAAATATTGCAGTATGGAACGCTGCGGAAGAAAAACGGCGATTGGGTCGTGGCACGTCCGGTTTGCGCGGCACAATGGAGCCTATGACTGAAGTTGAAAATACCAAACCGGAACTTCCTGAAAACGTTCGTGTGCGTTTCTGCCCGTCCCCGACCGGCATTCCGCACGTCGGCATGGTCCGCACCGCACTGTTCAACTGGGCTGAGGCCCGCCACACCAAGGGCACGTTCGTGTTCCGTATCGAGGATACGGACGCCCAGCGCGACTCCGAGGAAAGCTACAACCAGATCATCGAGGCCCTGAATTGGCTGGGCATCGACTGGGATGAAGGCATCAACGTGGGTGGCCCGGACGGCCCGTACCGCCAGTCCGAGCGTGGCGACATCTATAAGGACGTCGCAGCCAAGCTGCTCGAAGCCGGCTACGCCTACGAATCCTTCTCCACTCCTGAGGAGATCGAGGCCCGCAACGTGGCCGCCGGCCGTCCGAAGGCTTTCGGCTATGACGGCTACGATCGCAACCTCACCGAAGAGCAGAAGGCCGCGTTCCGCGCGGAAGGCCGCAAGCCGGCCCTGCGTATCCGCATGCCCGACGAGGACGTCGCTTTCGACGACCTTATCCGCGGTCGCATCGAATTCAAGGCCGGTTCCGTGCCGGATTACGTGATCGTGCGTCCGAACGGCGACCCGCTGTACACGCTGACCAACCCGGTCGACGACGCCATGATGCGCATCAACGTGGTGCTGCGCGGCGAGGATCTGCTGAGCTCCACCCCGCGTCAGATCGTGCTGTACCGTTACCTGATCGAGCTGGGCGTGGCCAAGGAAATGCCGCTGTTCGGCCACATGCCGTACGTCATGGGCCAGGGCAACAAGAAGCTGTCCAAGCGCGATCCGGAATCCAACCTGTTCCTGCACCGTGACAACGGCTTCATCCGTGAGGGCCTGCTGAACTACCTGGCGCTGCTGGGCTGGTCCATCGCCCCCGACCGCGACGTGTTCTCCATGGACGAGATGATCGAGAAGTTCGACGTGCGTGACGTCAAGGCCAACCCGGCCCGCTTCGACATCGACAAGGCCATCTCCATCAACGCCGAGCACATCCGCATGCTCGAACCGCAGGACTTCCTGAACCGTTCCGTGCCGTACCTCAAGCGTGACGGCGTGGTGTCCGCCGATTCCTGGGACGCGCTGACCGACCGTGAGCGCGAGGTCCTCACCGCCGCTGCTCCGCTCGTGCAGCCGCGCGTGCGCCTGCTGGGCGAAGTGGCCGGCATGGTCGGCTCCCTGCTGTCCACCGAAGGCTACATCGAGCCGGACGCCGACGCCAAGAAGCAGCTGAAGGATTCCGCTCCGGCCGTGCTCGACGCTGCGATCGCGGCGCTGGACGCCGTTGCTGAGGGTGATTGGAAGACCGACTTCCTGCACGAGACGCTGAACAAGGCGCTGGTCGAAGACGGCGGCTACAAGCCGCGTCTGGCTTTCGGCCCGGTGCGCGTGGCCATGAGCGGCCGCCGCGTGTCCCCGCCGCTGTTCGAATCCATGGAAATCGTCGGCAAGGACGTTGCCATGGCTCGACTCAAGGGCCTGCGCGAGCACCTGTGAGCCGTTGAGCTGCTGACTGTTAGCTGAATGATGGAAACCCGCCGGAGTGATTCGGCGGGTTTTCGTTTATGCGGAAGGCTGGTGCGGAATGGCGGAAAATAGCGCGACACGCCGTAAGTTGCGCGACTGTGCTGTTTCGCGTATATTTATCACTCGTTGCGGTTCACAGCCTAGCTGAGAATCACAGTGATAACTCAAGCCCCCGTCGTCTAGCGGTCTAGGACTACGCCCTCTCACGGCGCCAACACCGGTTCAAATCCGGTCGGGGGTACGACGGACAACTTTTCGAAGTTGCCACGCCTGCCAAATTGGGATGTGGTGTAATTGGCAACACAGCTGATTCTGGTTCAGCCATTCTTGGTTCGAGTCCAGGCATCCCAGCCAATGAGCCCTCGCAGATGCGAGGGTTTTTTGTTTTTCGCACCTGTCTGTTCACGTCGCTTTGGGCGGTGGGTTGATGGATTTTGCCGGATGCGATGTGGCAGCGCAATCTGCTGACGCCCTGCGTGAATCGCACATGTAATCGCCCAATGTTGCATTACCCTAGAAGTATGACCGAATTGCAGCATGCCGCCAAAGCCACGCGCCCGCGCATCCAACCAGCGGAAGAGGGGGACCGTCGACCGCTTTCCGTATCCGCACGGCTCGGCCGCCTGCAATTCCACCAGTCCGGCAAATTCCGCGTATTGCAATTCGCCGACATCCAAGACGGGCCGAAAGTCAGCAAAGACACCATCAGCCTCATCGAGGCCTCGCTTGACGCCACACGCCCCGATCTTGTTATTTTCAACGGCAACCAGATCGCCGGATATGATTCCGCATACGCGCTGACCTCTCGCAAGCGTCGCTGGGACGCGCGTCCGGCATCCGCATCGTCCGAAGCGTCCGGGGAACGCTATGCGGCCGCATTGGAACACACCCGCGAATTGGTGCGAGCCACCATCGAACAACTGGTCCACCCGCTTGCCGACCGCGGCGTGCCATGGGCTGTGACGTTCGGCAACCATGACTTCCAGTGCGGGCTCGACAATGCCGAGATCGAAAGCATCTGCCGCGAATTCCCAGGGTGTATCAATCCGGAACGCGCTGCCGACGGCACGACGGGCATCGCCGTGAAACATGGTGTGAAACATGATGTCGGCGATATGGAACAGGACTTCGGATTGCCGGAACAGCCCGTGATCGCGTGCGCGCCCGGCACATTCGCGTTGTCGGTGACGGACGTCGATCGCACGTATGACGTGTTGGGCTTGGTCCTGCTGGATTCGGGCGATTACGCGCGTTCCGGCGGCTACGGAAGCCCGTCGGAAGCCGCGCTGCGCTTCCTGGCGGATGCGCCGGGGCTGATGGCGGCGCAATCGCAGCAGCTGCAACAAGACCGGCAAGATGAACAGGACTCGCCGCGCGAACCGCGCAAGACGCCGTCCACGTTGCCATGCATGGTGTTCCAGCATTTCCCGATCGAACAGTATTACCGCCTGCTCAAGCCGGTCGCGGCCACCGCTGCGCGCGCGATTGAAGGATACCGCAACTTCGCGGGGCGGCATTTCGTGCTCAACGAAGACAAAACGCAGCCCGGAAGCTATCTGGGGGAGGGCGTCAGCTGCCCGGATGCCGACAGCGGCGAATTCGCAATCCTTGACAAGGCGGGATATTTTGCGATTTCCGCCGGGCATGACCACCGCAACGCCTTCGTCGGTTCCGTGCCGGTCGGAACCGACGGTGACCGGCAGATGATGATGGTCGCCTCGCCGACCAGCGGTTTTGGCTCATACGGCCCGGTGCCGGCCAAGCGTGCCGCTCGACTGTTCGAATTCGACATCCGCCACCCGTACGAGCCGCGCACGCAGCTGTTGGAATACGACGAGCTGGTGGGCAAACCCAGCGCGGGCAAGGCCTACGCCTACGGCATGACCAGCGAATCGAAGCCCGATTCGGAAGGCATGGACCTGCTCCACAGGCCGACGTGGTGGAGCAAGACGTGGAACAAGCTGGTCTCGCTGTTTCGCCGGTAGCTGTTTGTTGACTAGTCGTTCCGCCGGTAGCCTTTCCGGCGGTGACTATTCCTTTTCCCGACTTTTAGCTTTGAAATGAATACAAAAAAGCTGACGATGGGAACTTTCCATCGTCAGCTTTTACGTTACGTATGCGACTGGTCGCGGACCTGTCAGCGGCCGGAAGACGCCTTGATCAGCGCGTCGGTCAGATACTTGCCGGCGGCCATGACCAGCGGCGCGTAACGGCGGCCGGGGTTGGCGCCCATACGGCCATTCGGGCCGGAAATTGAAATAGCGGCGATCACCTGGCCGGACGCGTTGCGAATCGGCGCGGAAATCGAACACACGCCCTCATCGCGTTCATTGATTGACTCGGCCCAGCCGCGCTTGCGGACGGCGGTGAGCTTGGCCGCAGTGAACTTGGCGTGGCGAAGACCCTGATGCAGACGTTCGGAATCCTCCCAAGCCAGCAGAATCTGGGCTGCGGAACCGGCTTCCATGGACAGCATCGCACCAACCGGAATGGAATCTCGCAGGCCGGACGCGCGCTCGACGGCTGCGATGCAGACGCGCTGATCGCCCTGACGGCGGTAGATCTGCGCGGATTCGCCGGTGCGGTCGAGCAGGGTCTGCAGAATCGGCGCGGCGGCGGTCAACAGGCGGTCCTCGCCGGCTGCGGCCGCAAGTTCCGCGAATCGCGATCCGAGCACGAAACGACCGTGCTGGTCGCGCAAAACGAAACGGTGACGTTCCAGCGCGATCGCAAGACGATGCGCGGTCGGACGAGCCAGACCGGTCGCGGAAACCAGCTGTCCGAGTGTGGCTGGGCCGGATTCAAGAGCGTCGAGAATCTTGACTGTCTTGTCGAGCACGCCGACCCCGGAATGAATTTCGTTGCTTTGCGGGGTGGCTGCGTAATTGCCGTTTGCCTCGTTCGTGGCGTTCATGGCCTGCGTTTTGGGCATGGCGTTGCTCGTATTCGAAGAAGAAGTCATACGCTGAATTATGCCATCTCACATATTGAAATGCAAAATGTATGTGGTTCGCGACTGGGGTAAAGCAGATTATTTACCTTGCTTCCACCGGCTGGCGAAGCTGGGAAAATGCTGAAATTTCAACGATTGCGCATATGCCGTAAGAAGACGGGAAGTAACTTTTCCGCGTTTGCCGCGCTCGTCCCTCGTTCATATCTCATATACCGGCATGAAGGACCTCGAACCCGTTTCAAGCCCATAGGCTTATAGCACGAAGAATGCGGCAAGGCAATAGCCGCGAGGAAATTAGTGAGGAAAAATCTGAGGAGGTCCCACAATGGGAACTACATTGGCCGAGAAGGTCTGGGCCGATCATTTGGTACGCAAGGGTAGCGATGGGGCTCCCGACCTGCTGTACATCGACCTGATGCTCATGCACGAAGTGACCAGCCCGCAGGCGTTCGAAGGTCTGCGTCTGGCAGGACGCAAGCCGCGTCACGTCGACCAGCTGATTGCCACGGAAGACCACAACACGCCGACCGTCGACATCGACCGTCCGAATCCGGACGAGACTTCGGCGCTGCAGCTGAGCACGCTGGAAAAGAACTGCAAGGATTTCGGCGTGCGTCTGTGCCCGCTCGGCGACGCTGACCAGGGCGTGGTCCACGCGTTCGCTCCGGTGCTGGGTCTGACCCAGCCGGGCATGACCATCGTGTGCGGCGACTCGCACACCTCCACCCACGGCGCGTTCGGCGCTATGGCCATCGGCATCGGCACCTCCGAAGTGGAGCACGTCATGGCCACGCAGACCCTGAGCCTGAAGCCGTTCAAGACCATGGCCGTGAACATCGAAGGCGACCTGCCGAAGGGCGTCACCGCCAAGGATATTATTCTGGCCATCATCGCGAAGATCGGCACCGGCGGCGGCCAGGGCCACGTCATCGAATACCGTGGCGAAGCATCAAGAAGCTGTCGATGGACGCCCGCATGACCATCTGCAACATGTCCATCGAAGCCGGCGCCCGCGCAGGCATGATCGCCCCGGACGAGGTGACTTTCGAATACCTGAAGGGCCGTCCGCACGCGCCGGAAGGTGAGATGTGGGACAAGGCCGTCGAATATTGGAAGACGCTGAAGACCGATGACGATGCCGTGTTCGACAAGGAAGTGACCATCAACGCCGAAGACCTCGAGCCGTACGTCACGTGGGGCACCAACCCGGGCCAGGGCGTGAAGATCTCCGGCGTGGTGCCGGATCCGGCCTCCTTCAACGACGAGACCGAGCGTTCCGCCGCCGAGCGTGCCATCGCCTACATGGGACTGAAGCCGGGCATGGCCATCAAGGACATCGCCGTGGACACCGTGTTCATCGGCTCCTGCACCAACGGCCGTCTTGAGGACCTGCGCGTGGCCGCCTCCATCATGAAGGGCCACCACAAGGCCGACAACATCCACCGCGTGCTCGTGGTGCCGGCATCCTCCCGCGTGCGCCTGCAGGCGGAAAAGGAAGGCCTCGACAAGATCTTCAAGGACTTCGGCGCCGAATGGCGTAACGCCGGCTGCTCCATGTGCCTGGGTATGAACCCGGACAAGATGGTGGCCCGCGAACGTTCCATCTCCACCTCGAACCGCAACTTCGAAGGCCGTCAGGGCAAGGGTTCGCGCACGCATCTGGCGTCGCCGGCCGTTGCCGCCGCGACCGCCATCCGCGGCACCATCTGCTCGCCGGCCGACCTGTGAGCCTGCTGCGAGCGCAATCGTAAGTAATCGAAATATCGAAATCGAATATCGATAGGCAATCGAAGGATTTGTTGACATGGAAAAACTGACTACCCTTACCGGCGTGGCCGTGCCGCTTCGCCGTTCCAACGTTGATACCGACCAGATCATTCCGGCCGTGTTCCTGAAGCGCGTGAAGAAAAGCGGCTTCGACGACGCCCTGTTCTACGCGTGGCGCCGCGACCCGGAATTCGTGCTGAACAAGCCGGAATACAAGCAGGGCAAGATCCTTGTGGCCGGCCCGGATTTCGGCATTGGTTCCTCCCGCGAGCACGCCGTGTGGGCGCTGCACGATTACGGTTTCCGCGTGGTGATTTCTTCCCGTTTCGCCGACATTTTCTACGGCAACACCGCCAAGAACGGCGTGCTGGCCGCAATTATGCCGCAGGAATCCATTGAGCTGCTGTGGAAGCTGCTGGACGAGGAGCCGGGCCGCGAAATGACCGTCAGCCTGGAAGACCGTACCGTCACCTGCGGCGATGTGACGTTGCCGTTCGAAGTGAACGACTACACCCGCTGGCGTCTGATGAACGGCTACGACGACATCGACCTGACGCTGCAGCACGAAGACGACATCATCGCATACGAGAAGATGCGCGCCGAAAAGTTCCCGTTCAAGCCGAAGACCCTGCCGGTCAAGCGCGAGCCGGAACAGCCGATCGAATCCGCCCGTGAGGGTGAATACCCTGATTGGCAAGGCCCGTTGGCCGATCGCGGCATCATCTGACGCGATGGCTGGTCGGCAGTGCAGTGCACTGCCGACAGGGCCTTGCCCGAGTCCGAAACGAGGGCAGCAATGAGCCTGCGCGCAGCGCAGTCCGTAATTGCAGATAGGCCCGTTGGCTGATCGCGACGGTAGCCCATTTCATCATTGGCTGACCGCAACCACATCTAACTTTTCCCAAGCCCGGCACCCAAGCCGGGCTTTTTGTTTACCTTCCATCACCTTTCCGCCAACAGCAAATTCCACAAAGCGGTGGCAAAGCGCGCGCAAAGCGGTGGTAAAATCATAATACGACGGCAAAGTGGCGGCAAAGCGAGCGTAAAACGCGTGGTAGGTAAGGCGGTGATGGCCAATGGACGGTAGCGAGCACGATGATGCCTGGTGGTCCCGGGAGGTTCCTCGGATGCGTGAAGGCAACCGTTTGGAAGCGAAACGTGCCAAGGGCGGCCTGCCCCACAGTTTATGGGAGACGTACAGCTCCTTCGCCAATACCGAAGGTGGGCTGATTCTGCTGGGCGTGTCCGAACATGAAGACCATTCTTTGTATATCACCGGAGTAGATGATGCGCGGAACATGGCGCAGGATTTTTGGAACATGGTGCATGATCCATCGAAGGTCAGTGCCGTTGTGCTGAGCGACAACGACGTGGTGATTCGCCATACCTCGCAGGGAGATGTTATTTCCATCGACATTCCTCGTGCGGCGAGGGACTGTATTCCCGTGTACGTGGGCCAGAATCCGATGACGGGCTCATACCGGCGTAATGGCGATGGCGATTATCTGTGCGATGAGGAAACGGTTCGTGCCATGCTTCGGGACAGTGACCTGCTTCCCTTGGACAGAACGATTGTTGAAGGCATGGGTGCTGACGCGCTCAACGCGGATAGCGTCGCATCATATCGTCGGCAGTTCAAGAACAGACGGCCCGGCCATCCATGGGTCGGATTGTCTGATGAGGATTTCCTGCTTCGCATCGAAGCGTTGCGGCTTGATGGTTCTCAGGTGCGTCCCACACGAGCCGGATTGCTGATGTTCGGTGAGGCGTGGCGAATCACGTCCGAATTCCCCTACTATTTCCTGGACTATCGCGAGGTCATGGACGACCAGGAGCGGTGGAATGACCGATTCACGTCGGATGATGGCACTTGGTCGGGCAACTTGTACGATTTTTGGGGCAAGGTGGTCAATCGTCTGCGGTCGGCTGTTGCCCATCCGTTCCAGCTTGATGCCGATTTGCATAGGATTGATGACAATCTGATGGATAAGGCCGTTCGTGAGGCTGTCACCAACACGCTCGTTCATGCCGATTACTTCATTCGCCGGGGCACGGTGATCATTCAGTATTACGACAGAATCGTATTGTCGAATCCCGGCAGCCTGCGTCTTTCCTCCGAAGAGGTGATGCAAGGCGGCATTTCGGATACGCGGAATCCCACGTTGATGAAAATGTTCAATCTGATTGGCATCGGAGAAAAGGCGGGCAGTGGTTTTGACGTGATGCGTGAAGGCTGCCTGTTCGCAGGAACCGCCGCGCCGGAATTGGAAGTGTTCGACGATCCGGGGCGTGTGCAGCTTACGTTGTATCCGCGCAAGATCGCCGGAGATTCCATGATCGCCGGAGCTTCTGCTGTTCCCGGAGTCTCTGCAGATGGCGGGGGCCCTGTTGGTGCGGAGTCGCCGACAATGCGGAATTCGGAGCATGGCACTGGTACGGTCCATAGGATTGGCGCTCGCGGGGCTGACCGTTTGAACGACATGGTCGGCACATTCGGCAAGAACGTGGCCCTACCTGCCGATTTCGGCAATGCGATCAGGCCGCAAAGCCAGTTGGAGAAAATCACCTATGCGTTGACGGTCGGCGGACCGCAACCCACCTCGTATCTGGCTGTGGTGCTGGGGCTTGGCCTCACCCGTACCCGGGAGATATTGGCCTCACTGGTGAAAGACGGTGTTATTGAACCAATAGGCGTCGGACGCGGACGCAAGTACCGTCTTGCCGAGCATACCGGCTCATGACGGCGTTCCGGTTCTCTGGACTTGACCTGGATCGAGAGCCCAAACTCGTCTGGGGAAGTCCTAGCCAAGGAGGTTTCCAAGGTGAGACGGGGCGTGCAGGCGGGACGTGTGTCGCGTTACAGTGGACATGACATTTCGTGTGTTCGCATCGCATATCCAAAACATGACACGAGAACAATTTCGGGGAGCAGTATGAGCCAGGGTTTCGCGCCGTTTTACGACGTCAATCGCACGTATGAAGACAACTATCTGCAGGGGCCGTTCGGTGCGTTCGCCGAAGTGATGAAGGGCGATTCCGCTGCCGGCGCCTCCGCGCAGTCTGCACAGACCACCCAGTCGCAGTCGTCCGACCAGGCCGAGGAATTCCTCGGCTTCCGCGTGAACCTGCCGTTTGGCATTCCCGCTGGTCCGCTGCTGAACGAGCGGTTCACCACCGCCGCCTTCCGCATGGGTTTCGATTTGGCGGTGTACAAGACGGTCCGCTCCCGCGCGTGGGGTTGCAACGCCTTCCCGAACGTGCTCGCCGTGCATCCGAAGAACGCAGACGGGTCGCTGGTTCCCGGCAGCGCCGAACTGGATGAAGGCGTGCTTGCCGACACCCGATATGAGCTTCCGATTTCGATCTCCAACAGTTTCGGCGTGCCGTCGCGTGACCCCGACGAATGGCAGCCGGACATGAAGAAGGCGATCGCCGCCGCCGGCGACGGGCAGCTGCTCGTGCCCAGCTTCCAAGGCTCCCGCGTGGACGGCATGGACCGCAAGGCGTACATCGCCGACCATGTCACCACCGCGCATCTGGTTACGGAAACCGGAGCCGGACTGATGGAAATGAACACCAGCTGCCCCAACGAAGGTCACAATCGCCTGCTGTGCCACGACCCGCATCTGGTGGGGGAAATCACGGAAGCCGTGAAAAACGAAATCGGCGATCGCCCGCTCATCGTGAAACTCGCCTACATTCCCAACGACACCGACCTGGAAACCATGGTCAGGGAAACCGTCGGACATGGCACCGTGCAAGGCTTCTCCACCATCAACACAATTTCCGCGCGCCTGGTGGACGCGAACGGCAACCAGGCGCTGCCGGGAGCCGGACGTGACCGTTCCGGCGTGTGCGGCAACGCCATCCGCGGCGCCGGTCTCGACATGGTCGGCAGGCTCGCCGCCATCCGTGAAAAGCTCGGCTTCGACTTCGTCATCGTGGGCGTGGGCGGCGTGATCCGTCCTGACGACTACAAGGCGTACCGTGAGGCTGGCGCGAACGCCGTGATGAGCGCCACCGGAGCCATGTGGGATGCGAATCTCGCGCGCGAAATTAAGGAGACACTGCGCTGAATTCCGTTTTTCGCGAACATGCTACATGCCTTATGGCAAACTAAGCAGCAGTGTTTTTTGAGCTTGATCCAAAAGGGAATCGAAAGAGGTTGAGCGTGTCTGACAATAAGAACGACATTCTGCACGTCGAAGGCGGCAAGCCGCTGAACGGCACCATCAAGGTGCGTGGCGCGAAGAACTTCGTAAGCAAGGCCATGGTCGCCGCATTGCTGGCCCCGGGCACATCCGTGCTGAAGAACGTTCCGGAAATCCGCGACGTGCACGTGGTGTCCGACCTGCTGCGCCTGCACGGCGTGGATGTGACCGTGGACGGCGCGAACGGCGTGGTGACGATCGACGCCACCAACGTGCAACTCGCCGACGTGGCCGACGTGGACACGCTGTCCGGCTCGTCCCGCATTCCGATTCTGTTCTCCGGCCCGCTGCTGCACCGTCTGGGCGAGGCGTTCATTCCGGCGCTCGGCGGCTGCAACATCGGCGGTCGTCCGATTGACTTCCATCTGGAAACCCTGCGCAAGCTCGGCGCGAACGTGGACAAGGAACACAAGGACGGCATTCACATCACCGCTCCGAACGGTCTGCATGGCGCGAAGATTCACCTGCCGTACCCGTCCGTGGGCGCCACCGAGCAGACGCTGCTCGCCGCCGTGCTCGCCGAAGGCAAGACCGAGCTTTCCGGCGCCGCCATCGAACCTGAGATCATGGATCTGGTGAGCGTGCTGCAGAAGATGGGCGCCATCATCTCCGTGGACGTGGACCGCACGTTCCGCATCGAAGGCGTCAAGGAGCTCAAGGGCTACACGCACACGTCTCTGACCGACCGCATCGAGGCCGCCTCCTGGGCGTCCGCCGCGCTCGCCACCCATGGCGACATCTTCGTCAAGGGCGCCACCCAGCCGGAAATGATGACCTTCCTGAACGTGTTCCGCAAGATCGGCGGCGAATTCGACATCACCGACAAGGGCATCCGATTCTGGCATCCGGGCGGAGACCTGAAGCCGGTGGCCATCGAAACTGACGTGCACCCGGGCTTCATGACCGACTGGCAGCAGCCGCTCGTCGTGGCGTTGACCCAGGCCAACGGCCTTTCCATCGTGCATGAGACCGTGTATGAGAACCGTTTCGGCTTCACCAAGCCGCTGGTGCAGATGGGCGCCACCATTCAGCTGTACCGCGAATGCCTCGGCTCCCTGCCGTGCCGCTTCCAACAGCGCAATTACAAGCATTCCGCGGTCATCTTCGGACCGACCCCGCTGACCGGCCGTGACATCGACGTGCCGGATCTGCGCGGTGGCTTCAGCCACCTGATCGCGGCTCTCGCCGCCAAGGGGCCGTCCAATGTGCAGGGCATTTCCCTGATCGACCGTGGTTACGCCGACTTCCGTGGCAAATTGGAGGCTCTCGGCGCAGATTTCGACTGATTCGCTGCGATTGGTTCGATGAATCGGCTGCGGCTGATTTATTGCGATTGGCCAATCGTGATTGATGATTCGCAATTGAACAGTTGCGATTGACAGTCGCGTCGAACGCCCATGTTGCTTTCACCGGTACTCGCCTTGCGCGGGTGCCGGTTTTGTTTTATCCGCGATTGCCGCCGCCGCAATCGCAAACATGCTTTCCGTGCCTTCCGCATCTTCCGCACATTCCCTTTTCTGCCTTATCGCCCGTCTTTTCTGCATCATTTGACGGCCAAATGATGCAGAAAACGATGGCATGAGGCAGTAAAAAGCAAGATAACGCGGAAAACATCGATGACGAACGTATCGGCGGCCGGTGGCACAATGGGAGCCATGGCATCCAAAGGAAAACCGTCGCCGCGCTCCGCAGTGAAGCCGCTGAGCGACGAACAAGTCGCAAAACTCGCGCAGAAGCATCATCTTGTAGACCCGACCCACGATTTCCCGACCGGTCCGCGCAAAGCCAACACCGCGGAAATCGAAGCGCAGAACCCCAAAGCCACGCATCGCCTGCTGACCGGCTGCGACGTGGTGCTGCGCAATCACAGCAAAGTGAAGGCCTGGGGCTTGGAACACGTGCCGGAAACCGGCCCGTTCATCACCGCCGCCACACACGTGACCATGTACGACGTGTTCGTGCCGATGGTCTCGCTGTTCCATCAGGGCCGCCGCCCGCGCTACATGGCCAAAGCGGAAATGGCCAAATGGCCGCTAATCGGCAAATGGTTCCAGCTGGTCGGCATGCAGCCGGTGCAACGACGTTCCGGCAAAGCCAAAGCCATCGAGGAAACATCCATCGAAATCCTCACTTCCGGCCGCCCGCTGACCGTATGGCCGGAAGGCACCGTGACGCGCGACCCGCAAAAATGGCCGATGAGCATGAAAAACGGCGTGGGCGTGATCGCCCTCGAATCCTCACGCCGACTCGGCTACCAGGTGCCGCTGTACTGTGCCGTGACCTGGGGCGCGGCCAGCATCAACCACTGGTGGCCGTGGCCGCGCAAGAACGTGGTGATGTGCTACGACGAAGCGCTCGACTACGCGGACCTGCTTGACGGCTGCGATTCCTGGGGAGACGAAGTGCCGACGGACCGCGCCGACGAACTGACCCGCCGCATCCGCGTGCGCATGACCGAAAGCATGGCCGAAATCCGCGGCGAACAGGCACCTGACGGCTACTGGGACTACCGCACCATGAGTCGCGTGAAAGACTGATTTTCCCCCACACACCCGTTCCGGCGGCGAACAAAATACGCGTGCGACCGGAACACGCGGCCGGTGTGCGTAGCCGGCGGTAGCATAAGACAACGTCGATTGAAAGCGGCGGCCGATGTGGCATACGCTCGGCCGCAAAAAGCAATCCAAATAATCCAAGGAGCAAAATTCATGGCGAATGTGACGGTACTGGGCGCTGGCGCTTGGGGAACGGCCTTCGGTCAAGTGCTTGCCGACGCGGGCAACAACGTGACCATGTGGGCCATCGAACCGGAAATCGTGGAAGGTATTCGTGACCATCACCACAACGGTGTGCGCCTGCCCAGCGTGGAAACGCTGCCCAGCAACATGACCGCCACCGGAGACCGCGCCGAAGCCGTGGCCAACGCCGACATCGTCATCGTGGCCATCGCCGCGCAGTTCGCACGCGTCGCACTGGCCGAATTCAAGGGACTCATCCCCGAAACCGCGCTCGTGGCATCCCTGATGAAGGGCATCGAACGCACCACCGGCAAGCGCATGGACGAAGTCGTCATGGAAACGCTCGACCTTCCGGCGGAACGTTTCGCCGCCATTTCCGGACCGAACCTGAGCAGGCAGATCGCCGACCGCGAGCCGGCCGCGACCGTGGTTGGCTGCGCGGACATCGACAACGCGCGTACCATCGCCACCGCCTGCACCACCGACTACTTCCGTGCGTTCGTGACGCGCGACGTGATCGGCTTGGAAATGTGCGGATCGCTGAAGAATGTGGTGGCGCTCGCCGTGGGCATGGCCCGTGGCGCAGGCTACGGCGAGAACACCGCGGCCATGATCGAAACCCGTGGCCTTGCCGAACTGACCGCGCTGGGCGAGGCGGCCGGAGCCGATCCGAAGACCTTCGCCGGACTTGCCGGCGTGGGCGACCTCATCGCCACCTGCGGTTCCCCGCTGAGCCGCAACTACACGTTCGGTTCCAACCTTGGCAAGGGCCTGAGCGTGGAAGAGGCCACCAAGGTGAGCAACGGCGTGGCCGAAGGCGTGCCGACCACCGACGCGGTGGTGGCGTTGGGCAAGCAGTACGGTGTGCCGACCCCGCTCGCCACGGCCATGAGCCACGTGCTGGACGACGGCATCTCCTGCGCGCAGATGCTGTCCGAACTGTTCGGCGAAGGCATCACCGAGGAGTAGCAGCCGGCTTGTATGCTGGATGCTTGGCAAAAATCCTGAAAAGTCATAAAAGTTAAGGAATAAAGGCTATAGATATGGCAAAAAAGCGCATTGTGGTGATGTACGGCGGCAAGGCCGACGAGCATTCGATCTCCTGCATCTCCGCTGCGAGTGCGCTGCGCGCGCTGGACACGGACAAGTTCGAAGCCATTCCGGTGGGCATCACCAAGGACGGCAAGTGGATCGTCAACGGTGAGAATCCGCTCGGATGGAGCCTGGACGAAGGCCTGCCGACCGTGGAGAAAACCCCAGGCGCCAAGGACGTGGTGCTTGAAGTGGCTCTCGGACAGGACGGCTTCTTCGCCCGCGAGGATGACGGTACGCTGACCCCGTTCGGCCATGTGGACGCGGTGTTCCCCGTGCTGCACGGGCCGTACGGCGAGGACGGCACCATCCAGGGTCTGTTCGAAATGATGGGCGTGCCGTACGTGGGGTGCGGCGTGCTCGCCTCCGCGGCCTGCATGGACAAGCATTACACGAAGGTGCTGCTTGCGGCCGCCGGCATTCCCGTCGCGCCCGGCATCACGCTCGACGCGCGTTCCTTCGACAAGGCTTCCGAATTCAAGGCCAACGCCGATGCGATCATGGCGCAGGTTAGCGAAGCCGGCTTGCAGTATCCGCTGTTCGTCAAGCCGTCCCGCGCCGGCTCCAGCTTCGGTGTGACCAAGGTGGAGCATGAGGGCGATGCGGCCGAACTCGCGGCCGCCGTGTACGAGGCGTCCCACCACGATTGGCGCATCCTCGTGGAACAGGGCATCGACGCGCGCGAAATCGAATGCGCGGTATTGTGTCCGAGGCCGGCGAAGCGCCGCAGGCCAGCTGGCCGGGCGAAATCGTGCTCGACAAGCGCGCCGAAGGCGACGACCAGTTCTACGACTTCGACAGCAAGTACATGGACGCCGCCGCAAGCCACGTGGAAGTGCCCGCCAACCTGCCGGAAGAGACGCTGAACCTCGTGCGCGAAACCGCCAAGAAGGCGTTCGTCGCCGTGGACGGTGCCGGTCTGAGCCGCGTGGACACCTTCGTGACCAAGGACGGCAAGGTGATGGTCAACGAAATCAACACCATGCCGGGATTCACGTCCATCTCCATGTACCCCAAGGCATGGGAGGCCACCGGCGTGCGCTACACCGACCTGATCACCATGCTCATCGAAGGCGTGCTGCGCTGAATCCTGAATCTCAGCCGAACTGAGCCGAAGCCGTGCCGTATTCCAAGCTGAAAAGCGCAAAGAAAGCAACACGAAGCAACACGAAAAAGGCCAGTTCATCGTAAGTTTGCCGAAGCGAAACGGGAATATTCCTAAAAATCGCTTCGGCTTTACTTATTCTTTGACACTACGTTAGGTAACGCCATTACGTTTCCATGTTGTCGATTCCAAGAACAACAAAACAACAAGGGAAACGAAAACGATGAACGCTTTGCGCAAGATCGCCGTCGGCTCGCTCGCCGCCGTGCTCGCATGCTCCATGGCCGCCTGCGGATCAGGCAACGCCAATTCCACCGATAGCGCCTCCAACACCGGTAAAACCGTGAAAGTGGACGAAAAGTCCGCAAAGGCCACTTCGATCTCCGATTTCGGCGGCATGGACGGCCTCGTGGCCGCTGCCGAAAAGGAAGGCGCGCTCAACGTGATCGCGCTGCCGCACGACTGGTCCAACTACGGTGACGTGATCAGCGGCTTCAAGAAGAAGTATCCGAAGATCAAGATCAACGAGCAGAACCCGAACGCCTCCTCCAAGGAGGAAGTGGACGCCGGCAAGACCAACAAGGGCACCGACGCCGCTCCGGACGTGTACGACCTCGGCCTGGCCGTGGCCTCCACCAGCACCGACAACTTCGCCTCGTACAAGGTGCAGGCCTGGGACAAGATCCCGGATTCCGCCAAGGATAAGGACGGCAAGTACTACGCCGACTACACCGGCATCATGTCCATCGGCTGGAACGCCGACAAGTACGGCGACATCAAGTCCATCAACGACCTGACCGACCCGAAGTTCGCCGGAACCGTGGCACTCAACGGCAAGCCGGCCGAAGCCGGTGCCGCGTTCAACGGCTACCTGATGATCAACCAGCTGGCCGGCGGCGACATCAAGAACCTGCAGCCGGGCCTCGACTTCTTCAAGAAACTCAAGGACTGCGGCAACCTCACCACCGTCGACGTGACCGACGGCACCATCGACTCCGGCCAGACCGGCGTGGTGATGGACTGGACCTACAACCAGGCCTCCTACCAGAAGAGCCTCAAGGCCAAGGGCGTGAACTGGAAGTTCAAGACCTTCAAGAACGCCCAGGTGGTCAGCTACTACAACCAGGCCATCAACGTGGACGCCCCGCACCCGGCCGCAGCCCGCCTGTGGGAGGAATACCTGTACAGCGCCGACGCCCAGAACGACTGGTTCAAGGGCGGCGCGAACCCGGTACTGCTCGACTCCATGAAGAAGGACGGCACCGTCGACCAGACCACCCTCAAGAACGCCATCACCATCGACGGCGATCCGGTGAGCTACACCAACGAGGATTCCACCCGCATCACCACATGGCTCCAGGACAACTGGGACAAGACCATCGGCAACTGACATGACCGCAGTGCTTACCTCAGGAGCTCACGCCAAGCGCGCGGGCTCCTCCGCCATCTCGTTTGCCGCGCATAGGCGGGAACTCGGCACCATCGCCGTGTCCATCCCGTTCTTCGCCTACACCGCGTGCTTCCTGCTCGCCCCGACGATCATCGTCATCGTGGGCGCCTTCCAATCCGCCGACGGCAGCTTCACCGTGGCGAACTTTAACAAACTTTTCGAAGCGAACACCATCGCCGCATTCGGCACGTCGATACTCGTATCGGTCGCATCCGCGGTCATCGGCGCCATCGTGGGCGCGCTCGCCAGCTACGCCCTCGTCATCGGCTCCAAGCCGAACGGCCTGCTGCGCCGCATGATTTCGGCCATCTCGTCGGTACTCGCCCAATTCGGCGGCGTGATGCTGGCGTTCGCGTTCATCGCCACCATCGGCATCAACGGCGTGGGCACCATGCTCATCAAACAGCTGACCGGCTACGTGGTGAATCCGAACTGGCTCAGCTCGCTGCCGGGCCTGATCACCATCTACTGCTACTTCCAGATTCCGCTGATGATCATCATCTTCCTGCCCGCGGTCGATTCCATCCGCCCGCAGTGGCGCGAAGCCACGGAAAGCCTCGGCGGCAACACCTTCCAATACTGGACGCGCGTGGCCGGTCCGATTCTGGCGCCGCGATTCATCTCCGCGTTCCTGCTGCTGTTCGCGTCTGCGTTCTCCGCATACGCCACGGCCGCCGCGCTGTTCTCCCAGCGTTCGATTCTCGTGCCGCTGATGATCCAAGGCGCGATGCGCAACGAAATGGACCCGAATCAGCAAGGATTCGCGCAGGTGCTCGCCTTCGCCATGATCGTCGTCGTGGCGGTGGTCATGATGATCAGCCACGCCGTGGAAAAGAGGGCCGGACGATGGCAGTGAACGCAAATACGCAAACCGTAAGCGCGCAATCGCAGGAAAAGCAGAACATGCAGGAATCGCAAACCATGCCGCCGCAGCTGCGTGCGGCCAGACTCGGCAAGCAACGCATCGTCAAAACCATCATTCTCACGGTGACGCTGCTGTTTCTGTTCGTGCCGCTGGTGTCCATGTTCCTGTTCACCATCCGACACCCGTTGTCAGGAAAATGGAGCTTCGACCCGTGGATCGCCATCTTCACCGGCGACGGCAGCGCGCTCGGCGCCGACCTGAGCACCCTGTGGAGCGGCCTCGGCGCTTCGCTCGCGCTGTGCGTGGTGACCGTGCTGATCATGCTCGTGCTGCTCGTGCCCATCATGGTAATCGTGCACATCCGCTCGCGCAGACTGGAACGCGCCATCGAATGGGTGGCCACGCTGCCGCTGACCATTCCGGCCATCGTGCTGGTGGTTGGCCTGGGACCGATCTACCGCTGGCTGTCCGCCGACGTGCTGAGCACCAACGCGATCTGGCTGTGCTTCGCCTACGTGGTGCTGGTCATGCCGTTTGCCTTCCGCGCGCTTGCGGTGGGACTCAATTCCATCGACGTGAAGACGTTATGCGAGGCCTCACGGTCCCTCGGCGCTTCATGGCCGCGCGTATTCTTCCGCGTACTCATTCCGAACCTGTGGCAGTCGATCCTGTCCGCATCGTTCATCTCCATAGCCGTGGTGCTGGGCGAATACACCGTCGCCTCACTGCTCGGCCGTATGAACCTACAGGTCGCGCTGTATCAGCTCGGCCAATCCAATTCGCAAATCTCCACCGCAATGTCGCTGCTGGCACTGCTATTCGGCGTGATTCTGCTGGTGGCTCTCGATCTGATTTCCGGCGCGATGCGTCGGAACAAGGAAGGTGACAACTCATGACTCTCGCCGAACAGAAGGCGGTGGTTGCCCATACCTCGGAAGCGTTCTCCGATACCGAACCCAACGTGGTGACCGAAGCGGCGAAGGCCGTGCTCAAGGATTCCGAAGCGCGCGGCGGCGGTGTGCAGATGCTTGGTGTAGACAAGATCTACCCCGGTTCGACCGTCAAGGCGTTGGACGATTTCAACCTGGAAATCAATCCGGGCGAAATGGTGGTGCTGCTGGGCGGCTCCGGCTGCGGCAAATCCACCGCGCTGCGCTCCCTGGCCGGACTGGAAGACATTCAGGCCGGACGCATCCTCGTCGGCGGCCAGGACGTGACCGGCGTGCCCGTCAACAAGCGTGACATGGCCATGGTGTCCCAGGCCTACTCGCTGTTCCCGCACATGACCGCGTTGCAGAACGTGGAATTCGGCCTTGAAATCCGAGGCGTGGACCGTGCGGAACGCCGCCGCCAGGCCATGGAGAAGCTGGAACTGGTCGGACTTGCCGACCAGGCGAAAAAGTACACGCAGCAGATGTCCGGCGGCCAGCAGCAGCGCGTGGCCCTGGCCCGTGCGCTGGCCGTGAACCCGCGCGTGCTGCTGCTCGACGAGCCGCTGTCCGCATTGGACGCCAAAGTGCGCGTGCAGCTGCGCGACGAAATCCGCCGCATCCAACTCGAAGCCGGCACCACCACCGTGTTCGTGACCCACGACCAGGAAGAAGCCCTTGCCGTGGCCGACCGCATCGGCGTGATGAACCACGGCCGCATCGAGCAGATCGCCGACCCGCAGACGCTGTACCGCCGCCCCGGCACGGAATACGTGGCCACCTTCATCGGCCTGACCAACCGTCTGCCGGGAATCGCCAACGGTGAGGAGGCCGTGGTGTTCGGCCAGCGCGTCCCGCTGCTGGACGGTTCCGCCACCGACGCCTCCACGGTGCTGGTACGCCCCGAGAACATGACGATCGAACTGACCAACGATGCCGATGCCGTCCACGGAGCCGGCGAACTTGGCCGCGTGGAGATGGTGCATTTCCTCGGCGCGCTGGCCCGCGTGGACGTGCGCGTAGCCTGCGCAGGCATGGGTGGCACGATTCGCGTCACCGTGCAGCTGCCGGCCAACGAGCTGCCCGCAGGACTTGCGATCGGAGCGCAGGTCGTGGTCGCGCCTCGGCCGATTCCGGCGCTCGCCGTCTGACGATTGGTTGCTGCGCGCGATCGTTGCGTACCGTCATTGCGTGCGATCGCCGTGCGTGATTATTGCGTACGGTCGCCCATCGCGTGAGCCGAGCCATTCGCAGGGCTGAGATTCCAAGCTGATATTCAGAGAACTGGTAGTACAGTGCTGAATATCAGCTTTTTTATTTGCTTGCCGTAAGTTCGTAAGGTGACCATGACGTTTCCGCAACAACCGCAACAGCCGCAGTACCCCCAGTATCCGCAGGGACCGGCACAGCAATATCCGCAATCGCAATTCCCGCCGCAGCCGCTGCAGTATTCGCAGCAGTTTCCGCAGCCGAATCGCAATCCGTTCTTCGAATGGCTTCAGCGGGCGAAACGCGACTTTTCGCGCATCGGCGCAAGCCTGTGCCTGATGGTGATCATCTGGTACGCGGGCGTCTTCCTGCTCAAAGGCGTGGTGCGCGCGGTCGCGGGCGGTGTAGGCGCCGGCGGCGATATGCCGAATTGGATGACGTTCCTCATTTCCGACGTGCCGCTGTATCTGATCGCCATGCCGGTCGCGGTGGCGCTCATGGGCAAATCGACCGTCATCGAAACCCGCAAATTCAACATGAAACCGGGCATGTTCTTCAAGCTGCTGCTCATGTGCCTGCCGATGATGTGGGTCGGCAGCATGGTCGGCAGTATGCTGTCGCTGGCGCTTTCCGACGGTGAAGCCACGAACCGCGTAGCCGATCTTGCCATGCAGACGAACATCTGGAATGTCGTGTTCTTGGTGATTCTTGGCCCGATTTTCGAAGAATGGATGTTCCGCAAGCAGCTCATCGACCACACTCGCAAATACGGAGAGAAAACGGCGATTCTGCTGTCCGGCCTTGCGTTCGGACTGTTCCACATGAACCTGTTCCAGTTCTTCTATGCGTTCCTGCTGGGAGTCATGTTCGGCTACATCTACATGCGCACCAGCAAACTGCGCTATTCGACGGCCATGCACATGATCATCAACTTCAACGGCGGCGTGCTCGCGCCGTGGATTCTGACGCGCGTCGACCTGGACCAGCTGGACAAGGTGTCTCAGGCCGCGGAAAACGGCAATGTGGCGGCGATGGAACAGTGGGCGTCGCAGAACGCCACCGGGCTGGCGATCATGCTCGTCTATTTCCTGCTGTACGGTGCCGTGATTCTCGCCGGATTCGTGCTGCTGATCCGTAACTTCAGGAAAGCCGAATTCTACATCGCGCCGGAGGAGCTGCCGCGTGGGACCGGCGCCAGAACCGTGTACGGCAACGTCGGCATGATCACGTTCATCGTGCTCACGGTGCTGCTGACGGCGATCAGTCTGTTCCTATAGCCGCAGTCGCGCGGATTATGAAGGCCGGCCGGGGATACGTTCCCGGTCGGCCTTTCTGTTGCCTGCATAGCTTGTGTTGCGTGCGTTGCGTTGCGCACGCCGCTGCCGCTATTCGCCGCTGCCGACCGCGCGGTGCTCAAGATAATCGGCATGCGCGATCGACTGCGCCACCGCATCCGCCATCGTGGACAGCAGCAGGTCGTTTTTCGCGAACGCGTAGATCGTGCCGTCGATGCGTACGGGGTGAAGCCGTTGAGCTTCACCACCGGCTTGTATTGCGGGTTGGCAAGCCCCACGGTCGCATGTTCCACGGTGCTGACGATGTCGGCCTCATACGCTCCACATCCACGCCCGCCTTCGCGGTGAACGGCACCGACACCAGGCACTCGTTCGACGGGTCAAGCTTCTCCAGCGAGGCGGTGTTCAGAATGGAATTCGGAATGACCATCTCGTTGCCGTTGCGCTCGCGCACGATGGTCTGACGCCAATTGATGTCCTTGACGGTGCCGGTGATGCCGGCCACCTTGACGTAATCGCCCGGCTGGATGACGCGGCCAAGCATAAGCCCGAAGCCGCCGATCACATTGGCGATCGTATCCTTCAAACCCAGCGAAACCGCAAGACCGCCGATGCCAAGCGCCGTGAACAGGGTGGTCGGATTGATGCCGAACACCGGTTGCAGCAGCGTGCCGATGGCGAACACCCACACCACCACGCGCAGGATGTTGACGAAGATGGATGCGTTCGGCACCTGCGATTTGTCGAGCATGCGGCGCACCACCTTGGTGAGCGCCTTGTCGATAAGCGCGGCGACGATGAGCACGACGGCGAGCAGGATGAGCTTGCTGTAGTTTTTGGCAAGCCAGTGCATGAGAATTTCAACTGGATCCATGGCTGCCTAGTCTACACAGGGGACGTTGCACAACGCTTGCGATTGACTGGATGATTCCTGATCCGCCGGCTGGCCGCAGCGGAGCATAATGGATTCCGTAGGATGCGTTGGCCAGCGAAAAGGGGTGCGACATGGGCAATGTCGTGGATTATGTGCGGCGCGAGTTTCATGGATTCGCGGAGCTGCCGTTCGGCGATGTTGATTCGCTGGTGCTGGCTGAGCTCTCATATATGCGGCTTTCCGGCTTGGTTCCGGCGTTCGGCGAGGCGAGGTCGGTGGCGACGGTGCCGATTCGAGAGCTGCTGCGTGCGGAAAGCTATGACGACATGTTCGTTTCGAATTCCTCCGATATGAACGAGTATCGGCTCGCGTTGCTGCGTGCCGTCTGCGAATCGCCGCGTTTCCGCGCGTTGCGTGTCGGCGAGTACGCGGAGCGTCTGAGCGAGCGCGAACAGCAGCAGTTCGCCGCGATGACGTTCGACGTGGGTTGCGGACCCGTCGATTCGCTGTATGTAGCCTTCCGTGGCACCGATGGCACGCTTGTCGGATGGAAGGAGGATTTCAATATGGCGGTGCGTTGCCCGGTGCCGTCCCAGGAATCCGCGTATCGGTATGTGAACTCGATTCTGGACAGGTCGGAAGGTTTCCTTTCGTCGGGCGATTCGCCCGCGGTCATGCTCGGCGGGCATTCGAAAGGCGGCAATATGGCCGTGTATGCGGCCATGCGTATCGCGCACGATGACATCGAAGTGGCTGGCGAGCGCGCGCGGCGGCTCGGATTGCTGCCCTCATTGGGTGGGCCAGTGCGGGGTCGCAACAGACGGATCTCCCGCATCTTTTCCCATGACGGGCCGGGCCTTCCGAAATCGACGGTGCGCGGTCAGGCGTACCGTGCAATCGAATCGCGTATCCGCAAAACCGTGCCCGAATCGTCCGTCGTGGGCATGCTGCTGCAATCGAATGCGCCAGTGCGCATCGTCAAAGCGGATGCCATCGGCATCATGCAGCATATGGGAAACAGCTGGCAAGTGGCGGAAAATGGCGATTTCGAACAGGTGGACGAGCTGACGGCCGGCGCGCAGCTCATCAAACGAACCCTCGACGGGTGGCTTGACACCGTAAGCCAGGAGCAGCGCGAGCGCGCCATCGACCAGATCTACGGGATCTTCGCGGCGGCGGGATACGGCAATATCGCCGATTTGGTGGAGCATTGGACGGATTCGCTGCCGAAGATTGTGGAGGCGGCGCGCAATACCGATCGGGAGACGCGCGGACTCATCAGGGCGGTGATCAAGGCGATTCCGGTCAGCGCGGCGAAGGCGGTGCGCGAGGGCTGAAGCGGGTTGAGTGCCGAGGCGGGCTGAAGCGCGTGCCGAGGCGGGGCTATGGGCGGATGCAGCGGCTGGTCGGGATGGTTGCCGAGCCGCATTTCGGCCGATTCATGTGTCACGATCCTCGAAAAGGCGTGAAAAATGGAATTGTGACACATAAGTGCCGCGCAAGTGACACACGAGTGCCGCACAAATGACACATAAGAAGGGCAATGGAGGGCATTGGGGCGCCGATGATCCGGATGCATCCCCGTTCGCTGACGTAGGATGGTGCGGTGCGGACGCATAATTGTGGAAGCATAATGGAATGCGGAATGTCGACGGCTGCGAAAGGGGTGTGCAATGGGCAACATCATCGATTACGCGCGTACGGAGACGCGCGATTTCGGCGAGCTTCCCTTCCGTGAGGTCGACGCGCTCGTGCTCGCGCAGCTTTCGTACGACGACGTGCCGGAATGCGTGCCGCGGCTTGACGACATCGAATCGCGATACGGCACGTTGCATGACCGTGTGAAGCAATTCGACCCGCGCCATCCCATACGCTCCGTGCGGATGCTGCGGAAACCTCCATTCGACGGTGTGACGATCGCGCGCGCCGACGACGAGCTGCACCATGGAAGCGCGGTGCCCGACCATAATGTCGAGAACGTGGGCTTGGTTGATCCGCAGGTGACGCACGATTTCTACCATGCCATCGCCGCGAATCCGCGTTTTTCCGACATTGAAATGGGGGCGTTTCTCGAGCAGTTCGACGGCGATGAGCAGACGCAGTTCGCCGCCGTGACCTATCGCCTGCCGTCCGGCATGCTGGTTGTGGCGTTCCGCGGTACCGACGATTCGCTCGTGGGTTGGAAGGAGGACTTCAACATGGCCTTTCAATACCCGGTGCCGGCGCAGGTGACCGCCGCCGACTATCTCGCCAGGGTGGCCGAGTTGTGGAAGGATGTTCCGATCGTGCTCACCGGCCATTCCAAAGGCGGCAATCTGGCCGTTTATGCGGCGATGAACGCTGAGGACGGGGTGAAGGACCGCATCGAACGCATCTATTCGTTGGATGGGCCGGGCTTCCCTGAGGCGGTGGTGAATAGCTTCGAATATGCGAGCGTGAGCGATCGAATCGTCAAAATCGTGCCGGACTCATCGGTAGTGGGCATGGTGCTGGAAACTCCCGAACGCTGCATCGTGGTGAAATCCGACGTGGAAGGAATAATGCAGCATTTCGTGTTCTCCTGGCAGATGCACGGCGGTGAATTCGACAAAGTCGAGGATGTGGCCAGCAGTTCGGTGACCTTCAACAAAGCGCTGAACAAGTGGCTTGCCAACCTGTCCAAGGAGCAGCGCGAGCGTGCGGTGGACGCGTTGTTTGCCGTGCTCGAAGCGTCCGGTGCGGGCAGTATTTCCGCCATGATGGCGGCCGGGCCGAAAGTCATTCCCGAAATGCTTGGCACGTACGTTGGGTTGAGCGGTGAGGATCGACGCAATCTCAACCAGGCGCTGGCGATTATGTTGCAGGCCGCTCTTGCCCGCAATCCGAAAGTGCGGCGCAAGTAGACGTAGCGCGGAGGTCGTGACGCAGTGGTGTGCGGTGAAGCGTTGCGGTGGGTGGCAATCGCTATTAATGCGACATGCTGTGCAGTTTGTTCTAGACAACTTGTATAGTAATTCGCGTTGCGCTTTTAAATCGACGGTACAAAATAGGGGGAGCCATGCCACGTCCACGCCGGGATTCGGAGATCCTGCCAGCCAAGGAACGTCTCGAAAACGCGTTCTGGGAACTGCTATCCGAACGTGAATATCGTAAAATCACCGTCACCGACATCGTACGTACGGCGGATGTGAATCGTAATTCCTTCTACTACCATTTCACGGGCTTGCCGGAACTTGCCGATTCCGCCATTCTGCACGCCGTGGAAAACACACCGCTTCCCAGCGCGCCCAACGCGAATTTCAATCCCGACAACGAATGGCGCAAGCATGTCACCGCGCTGCTACGCGAGCCCGAACAGCGTCGGCGTCTTGACCGGCTCGCGCTGCTCGCCGGACCGCACAGCTCGCCGGAACTCGTCGAATCCCTGCGGGACTTCGGCAGGCTCACGTTGATCTCCGTGCTGGGGCTTGACGCCGACCACCTCGACCTTAAAACCGATCTCATGCTCGACTTCACCGTAGGGGGCATGCTGGCGGTATTGCGCCGTTGGCCGAAACTCCACGAGCAGCTGCCGATGGACGCCGTGTTCAACGAGGACTTGGCGGTGTTGGCCACGGGCATGTTCATGTCCATGTCCAAAACCGACATGCTGGGCTATTGGAAGCGCATCTTCAGCAGTGGTTTCGTGCCCGGGCAGGCGTCTCACGACGACCAAGCCCCGCAATCCGCCGCACAGTGAGCCATACGCCACACTGCGTGACTTTTCGGTGGTAGAAACGTCTGTAGCGGCGCTCTTTCAGGGTGCGTCAGACGTATGCAACAGCACGACAGGGAGGTTGTTCCATGATCAACGAAGCCTACAAGGCCATGCTCGGCGGAAAATCCGTAATCCGCGAGCTGAGCGAATACGCGACCGCGCGTGGCGCCGAAATCGGCTACGAGAACGTGTTCGACTATTCGCTGGGCAACCCGAGCGTGCCGTGCCCGCAGGACTATACCGACGCCGTGATCGACATGTATAAAACGGCCGAACCGGTGGCGTTGCACGGCTATTCTCCGTCCTTGGGCATTCCGTCGGTGCGCAAGGCGATCGCCGAAAGCCTCAACCGCCGCTTCGACATGGACTACACCGCCGACTACATCTTCCCGACCACGGGTGCGGCCGGCGCGTTGGCGCATGCGCTGCGCGTGGTGACCAAGCCGGGCGACGAAGTGATCACCTTCGCCCCGTACTTCCCGGAATACCAGCCGTATGTGAACGGCACCGGCGCGCACCTGACCGTCGTTCCGGCCGACACCGAGAACTTCCAGATCAACTTCGACGCGTTCGAGAAGGCGCTGAACCCCGGAACCGCGGCGGTGCTCATCAACACCCCGAACAATCCGTCCGGCGCGGTCTATTCCGCTGAAACGCTGACCCGCCTGGCCGAGGTGCTCAACGCCAAGCAGACTGAATACGGCCACGACATCTTCCTGATCGCCGACGAGCCGTACCGCGAGATCGTGTTCGACGGCGGCGAGCAGCCGTATCCGAGCAAATTCTACGACAACACGCTTTCGTGCTACTCGTACTCCAAGTCGCTGTCACTGCCGGGCGAGCGCATCGGCTATGTGGCGGTGAATCCGCGTGCCACCGACGCCAAGCTCATCGTGCCGATGTGCGGCCAGATCAGCCGTGGCACCGGCCACAACTGCCCGTCCTCCACCGCGCAGCTGGCCGTGGCCAAGGTGGTGGACGAGACGAGCGACCTGTCCGTCTACGAAACCAACATGAACCTGCTGTATGACGCGCTGACCCGTCTGGGCTTCGACGTGGTGCGCCCCGGCGGCACGTTCTACATCTTCCCGAAGGCGCTTGAGGAGGATGCGAACGCGTTCTGCATGAAGGCCAAGGATTACGACCTGATTCTCGTGCCGTCCGACAGCTTCGGCGTGCCCGGCTACTTCCGCATGGCCTACTGCATCGACACGGAGAAGGTGGAGCGTTCCATCGCGGCGCTTGAGAAATTCGTGCACGAGGTGTACGGCCGCTGAGCCGCTCGCGTATTTCGCCTATATTCCGCTTATAGATGGCGGATTCGCTCTCGTGCCTGATGCCATCTCGCTTATGAATGGCGGATGATGCGGGGAAAAGCCGGTTGGAGGGTATGGATATTGCCCCCTAACCGACTTTTTGCTGTAGGACCCCGCCATCTATAAGCGAGATACCGTGGGGCGATTTGGAAAATCCGCCATCTATAAGCGAGATAGTGCAGGATTGTGGGGCGGCAAGCCGACTGTCTGACGGGACCGTGTGCGTTGATACAGACTTCGCCCGGAGCTGGTGGGGTCCAGCTCCGGGCGAAGTCTGTTATGGGGAAGGAAGGAATCTGAATCGGTTAATGCGTGAATCCGTCAGTGGGTGGCGATCTCGTCGATCTTGGTGACGTGGCCGCCGAACTGGGCGCGCATGGTGGACACGACGCGCAGGATGTTGTCGGCGCCGCCGCGCGAGGTCTGACGTGCGTACAGTGCGGCCGCGGTGGCCGGGGTCGGCACGCCGAGTTCGAGAGCCGCCTCGATCATCCACTTCGCCTCGCCGGACTCGTTGGCGACCGGCGGCATGGACTTGAGCGTCGGGTCGGACTTGAAGGCGATGGCCAGCAGGTCGAGCAGCCAGGACTGCACCACGGAACCGTCTCTCCAGGAGCTCATCACGGCCGCCGGATCCTCAACGAGATCGGACTTCACCATGGTGGCGAAGCCTTCGCCGAAGGCCTGCATCATGCCGTATTCGATGCCGTTGTGCACCATCTTGGCGAAGTGGCCGCCGCCCACCGGGCCGGCCAGCACCAGTCCGGAATCGCCTTCCGGCTTAAGTGCCTCGAAAATCGGGCGCGCGCTCTCGAAGTCCCCCTGCTGCCGCCAACCATAAGCGCGTAGCCGCGGTCGATGCCCCACACGCCGCCGGAGACGCCGCAATCCATGAAATGGATGCCCTTCGGCTCCAGTTCGGCCGCGTGGCGTGCGTCGTCGGTGTAACGGGAGTTGCCGCCGTCGATGATCATATCGCCCGGCTGAAGAAGCTCGGCAAGCTCGTTGATGGTGCTGTCGGTCGCTTCACCGGCCGGCACCATGACCCACACCAGACGCGGGGCCTTCAGCGCGGCCACCAGTTCCTTCAGGCTTGCCACGGTGCGGTCCGACTCGGGGGAGTGGTCGTAGCCGACCACCTCATGCCCTGCCGCCGCGATGCGCTTCGCCATGTTGCCGCCCATACGTCCCAGGCCGATCATTCCCAACTGCATGATGTGCTTCTTTCTCTAAAAATGGTTGAAAAGTTTTTGCGATTTTGAATAAGGATTGATGCCGCCCGTTGGCTTCCCGCGCCTTCCGCAACGCAGAAAAGAAGGTTGCGGCAAGCTTTGCGGGCGGCAAGTTTTGGTTATGTTTTGGGTTATGTGAGTGTGGTTGCGATTGCTGCGTTCAGTGCGTCAAAGCACCAGCGAGAGCAGCATCACGCAGCCCAGACCGACCACCGACAGAATGGTTTCCATCAGCGACCAGGTCTTCAGCGTCTGGCCCACGCTCATGCCGAAGTATTCCTTGACCAGCCAGAAGCCGGCGTCGTTGAGGTGGGAGAAGAACACGGAGCCTGCGCCGATGGCCAGCACCAGCAGTGCCAGATGGGTCGGGCTCATGCCGGCGGCGAGCGGCACCATGATGCCGGAGGCGGTGACGGTCGCCACGGTTGCCGAACCGGTGGCGAGACGGATGAGCACGGCCACCAGCCAGCCTGCGATCAGCGGGTTCATGGCGGATTCGGTGATGGAGTTGGCGATCACGTCGCCGATGCCGGAGTCGACCAGCGTCTGCTTGAAGCCGCCGCCTGCGGCGACGATCAGGATGATGCCGGCCACGGAGCCGAAGGACTGTCCGACCATGCCGTTGACGGCGTCACGGGAGAACTTCTGCATGTAGCCAAGGGCGACCATGGCGAAGACGGTGGTGATGAGCAGTGCCACGAGCGGGGTGCCGAGGAACGCGATCACACGGCCCCAGGCGGTGGTGTTCTGACCGGTCAGATCCACGATGGACGCGGCGAGCATCAGCACGACCGGCAGCAGGATCACGGACAGGGCGGTGCCGAAGGACGGGCGGTTTTCCGCGGATTTCGGAGCTTCGGCCTCAGCCTCGTTCTCCGGAGCTGCGATCGGAACCCACTTGGCGGCGAGCCTGCCGAACAGCGGGCCGGAGATGATGACGGTCGGGATGGCCACGATCAGGCCGAGGGCCAGGGTGATGCCGAGGTTCGCGTTCAGCGCGCCGATGGCGGTCAGCGGACCGGGGTGCGGCGGCACGAAGGCGTGCAGCGTGGACAGGCCGGCGAGGGCCGGGATGCCGAGCAGCACCACAGGGGACTTGGAACGACGGGCGGCGAACAGCACCACCGGGATGAGGATGACCACGCCGACCTCGAAGAACATCGGGATGCCCACGATGAACGCGATCAGTGCCATGGCCCACGGCAGACGCTGCAACGGTGTCTTGGCCATGATGGTGTCGACGATGGTGTCCGCACCGCCCGACTTGAACAGGATGGTGCCGATGATCGAGCCGAACGCGATAAGCAGGCCCACGTTGGAAATCGTGCCGCCGACGCCGGAAGTGAAGCTATCGAACGCCTTGTCGAACGGCACGCCCGCGCACACGGCCATGACGAATGAGCCGGCGAGCAGGGACAGGAACGGATGCACCTTGCATGCCGCGATGAGAAGAACGATGACGGCGATGCCGATGATCGCCGCTGCGATGAGATTCATGAATCCTCCTTGACTCGTTGAATTTCTCTTTCGATTTTTAGTTATGTGCGATTATTTTGCGCTGTGTTGCGGCTTGCGCCGTTCACTCGGCTTGCTGCGATTGCGCGGCCACCTTCGCCGCGTACTCGTTCACTGCGGCGACGGCACGTTCGACCATTTCCTCGACGCTGCCTTCGATGGAGACCTCCACGCCGTTCTCGTCTGGCTGGAGCGGCTCAAGAATGGCGAACTGGCTCGGCAGCAGTGCCGGCGGCATGAAGTGGCCCTTGCGCTCGTTGAGACGCTGCTGGATGAGTTCCTGCGAGCCGGTCAGATGCACGAAGAAGGTGGGAACGTTCTGGGCGAGCACCTCACGGTAGCTGCGCTTCAGGGCGGAGCTGGAGACCACGGTGTTCTCGTCCAGCGCCTCGCGAGCCACCATCCAGGTGTTGATGACCTTGAGCCACGGCCAACGGTCCTCGTCTGTCAGCGGAATGCCTGCGCTCATCTTGTCGATGTTGGCCTGCGGATGGAAGTCGTCGCCCTCCGCGTACACGTATCCGAGACGTTCGTGAATGGCTTCTGCCACGGTGGATTTGCCGCATCCTGCAACACCCATCACCACTACGTGAATGCTCATGTTGTCCTCCTTGAACTCTGCTGTATTGCCAGTGCCACTTCGCATCGGCGATGACATCAATATAGCTATGAAAGGTAGTACTAGTCAAGTTAAAAGTACTACGAATAAAAATAATCATGCGACTTGCTATGCTGTAGGTAGTACAAATCGGCGGCAAATCGCGCGAATCGTGCGGGGGTAATTATTCGGACGTCACGCGAACGGCAATCGTATACGGCGTGTCGCAAAAACCTGAAAAAAGATTTGCACGCACAACGAGAGGAATTGTGGATGGCAGGAAACGAAAACGGCGGCGAACTGCTGCAGGATGCAGTGTGCCGCACGCTGGCCATCGAAATGCTGGACGGCAAATGGCCGGCCGGTGAAAGCTTGACGTTGGAAGACGTGCAGAACCGTTTCGGCATCTCCCGTACCGTGGCGCGCGAAGTCGCCAAAACGTTGGAATCCATGGGTGCGGTGACGGTGCGCCGACGCGTCGGATTGGTGGCGCGGCCGTTCTCCGACTGGCAGGCGCTCAACCATCAGGTCATCGAATGGCGACTCCACTCCACGCAGCGCGAGCGGCAGCTGTCGTCATTGACCGAATTGCGATTGGCGGTCGAACCGGCTGCGGCGGCCTCGGCGGCACGCCTCGCCTCCATCGACGTCAAGGCGAAATTCCCCGTCTACGCGGCGCAGATGCGCCAAATCGCCGAATCAAACGAAGAGGGGGCTGTCGGCCTGACCAAATTCCACGATCTGGACGTGGAATTCCATACTTTGATACTGCGCGAAAGCGGCAACGAACTGTTCGCCGCGCTTGCCGACACCATCGCCACCGTGCTGCGCGGCCGTGTGGAACTCGGCAAATACCCGATGAAGCCGAAGCCGGCCGCGCTCGACGCGCACGATGCGGTCGCCGACGCGATAGCGAAGGGCGATCCGGAACGTGCGCGTAAGGCCATGTTCGACATCGTCGACGAAGTGGCCCGCGCGCTCAACTTCTTCTAAAACCAATCGCTACCGGCGTCGAACCGCCGGATTCGCGGTCAAATCACAGGTTCGCGTCGACCGTCTGACGCAGGTCGTCAACGATTTCGCCCAAAGTCTCGCTGAACACCGCCTGATCGGCGTACATCGAATCGAACAGCGTATCGATGTTTTTGCGGAAATCCTTCGGCAGAATGGCGCAGTCGCGTTCGGCGAGCTTGTCGAGACGCTTCTCGCCGGGGTGTGTGCGGCGGTTCAGCGCGAACAGCACATCGAAATACGATTCCATGAACGCGGCCATGCGATGGTTGACCGCGATTTTGTCGCCTCGGCTCGCGGCCTTGCGGATCTGTGCGTCGTACGACGGCAGGTTGCCGGTAAGCAGGCGCATATTGCGATTGATGATGTTGCGGCGCAGTTCCTCGGGGAACGGCACGTCGAACCGCTGTCGGGTCGCGGCGTACTGGCCGTCGCGGTCGAACAGCACCTTGCTGGTGAGCATGTTGTGCCACATGCACGTCGTATAGCCGTTGCTGGCCTGGAACCGTTCCACCACGTCGGCGACATTGGCTGCGAACTGGTCCAGATCGCGGTACAGCACGTCGATATTGGTGCCGTCGTTCAGCGTGCAGTCGTCTTCGGTCTCCCAAAATCGTTGTCGATTTCCATATGGCTGCAATAGTTGCGCAGCAGCCTGCGGCGGCGTTCGGCTGATACGGGTGTGGTGACGTACACGTAGACGTCGTAATCGGACTTCTCGTCGTTATCGCCGGTGGCGCGCGACCCACCCAACGTGATGGCCTCGACTTCCGGCCATGCGGACACTGCTTCGACTAGTTCATTTGCCAATGACATCGTTTACCTCTCTCTGCGTCATTGCTGGAGCGGCGCTACGTTGCGCCACGGTGTGCAAACGATGCCAGTATAACATACCAAATGGTAACTGTCGAAGTTGCGCCGACCTACGTGGTTCCTCATAGGCCGGCACAGCGCATTCCGCCGAACGACGATTGTCGGGCGGAATGCTATCGAGCGATCGCTGTCGAGCGGAACGCTGTCGGACGGCAGCTGTCAGTCGACGGTTGCGGCTTCCGTCGAACCCTTGGTCGGATCCTTCTGCAGAAGCAGGAAGACGAGCGCGACGGCCAGCAGAATGGCTATCGACAACACGCCGATCGACGCGTTGCCAGTCAGCGACGTCGTGGTAGCGACGAGGAACGTGCCGATGATCGAGGCGGTCTTGCCGAAAATATCGTAGAAGCCGTAGTACTCGTTGGCATGGTCCTTCGGAATGATCTTGCCGTAATACGAGCGGGACAGCGCCTGGATGCCACCTTGGAACATGCCGACCAGAATCGCCAGAATCCAGAATTCAAGTGCGGCGCGCAGGAAGAACGCGGCGAAGAAGACGATGCACATGTACGCCACCACGGCCGCGGTAATCATGGTTTTCGAGCCGAACCGGCCTGCCAGCTTGCCGTAGATGATGGAGCAGGGGAACGCCACGAACTGCGTGACGAGCAGCGCCACGACCAGCTGCGTGGAGTCGATGCCCAGCTGCGTGCCATACGACGTGCTCATGGAAATGACGGTGTTGACGGCGTCGATGTAGAAGAAGAACGCGATCATGAACATCCACAGCGGCTTGTTCCTGCGGATGGCGCGGAACGTGGAGCCGAGCTCGGCGAACGTGCCGCGAATGGCCTCGCCTGCCTGCCCCGCGGTGGCGCGGTAATGCACCTGCTTATAGCTGGTGAGCAGCGGAATGGTGAACGCCACCCACCACAGCGCGGTGATGACGAACGAGGCGCGCGTGCAGGCTGTGGTCGACCAGCCGAACAGCGCGGGGCCTCCGAAAATCAGCGCGATGCAGACGATGAACGGCACGGTCGAACCGATATAGCCCCATGCGTAGCCGTGTGAGGAAATGCGGTCCATCCGTTCGTTCGAAGTCGTGTCCACCAGCATGGAGTCGTAGAACGTAAGCGAACCATTAAGGCCGATGGTGGCCAGCACGTACACGATGATGAACGCGAGCCAACCAAGCGGCATCGCCATCGCGCAGCACATGACCACGCCCGTCAGGAAGAAGCCGGTGAAGAAGCGGATCTTCATGCCCTGCACGTCGGCGATGGAGCCGAGCAGCGGCATAAGCACGGCGATGACGAGCGATGCGATGGTCTGCGCGTAGCCCCACGTCGACACGATGTTCGTCTCGCCGGCCGCCTTGAGCAGCGAATTCGCGTAGATCGGCACGACGGCGGTGGACAGCAGCACGAACGCGGAATTGCCGACGTCGTAGACGATCCACTTCTTCTCGCGTGGCGTCATCATATGCTTGGATTGCTGGCTGGATTGCTGCGGCTGCTGGGCCTGCGCGTTCTGCTGGGACGGCTGGGTCTGCGGCTCGGCTGTGTCGGTCAATGTTGACTCTTTTCGGCTAAATGTCAATCTTATGGCTCATCTTATTCCATTACTTCATCGTACGGGCGTGGCGGGTGGTAACAGACCATTCGACATGAACAGCGCATGAACAAGCATGTTCTGCCCGTACGGGCCGCATACGCGTGCTGTCGAGACATGGCAAAAACGGCGGAATATGGGGAATGCAAGCCGATTTTCGTCCACAAGTTTGCGATTGGCCGGGGCTGGTTGTATAGTTGAGAAGTTGTGTGTTCTGCCATGCACTTCGTTGTGTGGTGTCGAACGCGCAGACTTGCAAGTCAATAGTAATTATAGGGAGTCCATTATGGCAGCTCGTTGCGCAGTGTGCGGCAAGGGACCGCAGACCGGTTTCACCGTTTCGCACTCACATATTCGCAATAAGCGCACCTTCCGCCCGAACCTGCAGCCGGTTCGCACCACCATCGACGGCGAGAACGTTCGCGTTCGCGTTTGCGTGAAGTGCATCAAGGCTGGCAAGGTCCAGCGCGTTGAAGCGTGAATCGCGAAATAACAGCTTGAAACCCCGGTAAGCCGAATGGCCGCCGGGGTTTTGCTTTATCTGACCGTCCACAAGCCGTGTTGCGGCGAATGGCGCCGCCACGAATAATGGGGAATTCAGCCCGCCGCACAATCATCCGGTCGTGACACAATGGAGTGTTATGAGCACCACATGGCAAACCCCGATTTCCTCGTTCGAAACGAACCGCCGCAGAGTCGGCGCGCTGAAATCGCTGGGCGTGGTGTCCGTGGGCGACGCGCTGACCTACTATCCGTTCCGCGTCACCGACCCGGTTCCGGCACGCGCCCTGCGCGAAGCGAAAATAGGGGAGAACATGGCCTTCGCCGCGCACGTGCGTGGCGTGCGCGTCTTTCCGATGGCCCGTCGCGGATTCCGGCTGATCGCCGACGTTGATGACGGCGATTTCGCACGCAGCCGGCACATGGACGCTTCCATGGCGTCTCTCGTGTTCTTCTCCTATCGCAAGTCGTACGTCGATTGGATCCAGCGCAAACTGCACGAAGGCGCGTTGCTGGTGGTCGCGGGCGAGCCAAGCGTATACAACGACCGTCTGCAATTCACCCATCCCGACATACTGACGGTCGATCCAGCCGGCGAGCAATTGCGCAGCCGCTCATCTGAGGAAGCCGCCGAATGGGATGACGGCTTCGGCACGGAACAACCGGCGGTCGTCCCGCAATCGCCGACCATGCCGAATCTCAAATACGATGCGGCTTCCGTACCGGAGGCGATGCGCCACGTATGCCGCCCACGTCCCGTCTACCACGCGAACTCGCGCATCTCCAGCGAACACATCCACGAGCGATCGAAAAATGCATGGACCGGCTGTGCGGTGACGAATACGCTGCGGCACAGGCAGCCCGTGCATTGCATGGCGCCGATGCCAGCGACGCGCAACATGGGGAATTCGACGCGCCGCAAGCCGACCGGCAGGCACGGACGGAAGCGCTTGCCGCCGCCATTCCCGACATCATGCCGGAAGCGTTTCGTATGGAACATGGCTGATGCACCGAGCCGAAGCGTTCATGGCGATTCACGATCCGCAAAACCGCGACGGTTTCAACAAGGCGTTGCGTACACTGCGCTACGAGGAAGCGCTCATCTGCCAAACCGCGCTGGTGCAGTCTCGTGATTCGTCGCGTAAGGCCACGGCCACAGCCTGCGCCGACACGCGGCTGAAAGACGATTTCGTCGAGTCGCTGCCGTTCTCGCTGACGGACGGGCAACAGCAGGTGATCGCCGATATTTCCGACGATATGGCACGTGATTACCCCATGCAACGCCTGCTGCAGGGCGAGGTCGGCTCCGGCAAAACCGTGGTCGCGGTGGCGGCTATGATGCAGGCCGTCGGCTCCGGCAAACAAGCGGTGCTCGTCGCGCCGACGCAAGTGTTGGCGGAACAACATTACAGCAGCATCCGCGGCATGGTGGATCGGATGTGTGGTACCGGCGAAGAGGCTGACGAAAACGCGAAATCAGGGGAATCGCAGACAAAATCAACGCACCATGCGGTTGTGGATGAAAGTGGACAAGTCACGTCGGGAAACGCGCCGGAACCGCAAAACGGTGGACAATCGGATGGCGGCCAGGTGGAGAAACTGCTGGACGGCCAATCGAACAGCCTGCCGGACATTCCCGTACTGCTGCTCACCGGCGGCATGAAACTCGCCGCCCGCCGACGCGTCCTCGCGCAAGCGGCCTCCGGCAAACCATGCATCGTGGTGGCCACGCACGCCGCGTTCTCCAAAACCTTCCAAGCGCCCAACCTCGCGCTGGCGGTCATCGACGAACAGCACCGTTTCGGCGTGGAACAGCGCGAATCGTTGAATGCCAAAGGCTCCACGGCACCGCACTTGCTGGTCATGACGGCCACGCCGATCCCGCGCACCGCTGCCATGACCTGGTTCGGCGACCTCGACATCTCCTGGCTCACCGAACTGCCCGGCGGCCGCAAGCCGATCCGCACATTCGTCGTGCCCGAAGCGAACGGCCCGCTGATGGCGGAAATGTTCGGTCTGATTCGCAAGCGTATCGACGCGGGGGAACGTGCCTACGTGGTCTGCCCGCGCATCGACGCCGACGCGAAGGATGCCGACGATGCGGGCGGTTCAGGCGATGCGGAAGTCGGTTCCGCATTCGACGCCACATACGATTTGGGCGAGGATGACGAACAGCGCGAACAGCGGCCGCCGTTGCATTCCGTCGCGGAAATCGCGGAACGCTTGCGATCGCTGCCGCAATTCGCCGGCATCCGCATCGCCACGCTGACCGGCCGCGACGATGACGAGACGAAATCGCAGATTATGGCCGATTTCGAAGCGGGCGTGACGCCGATTCTGGTGGCCACCACCGTCATCGAAGTGGGCGTGGACGTGGCGCAGGCCAGCTGCATGGTGATTTTCGACGCCGACCGGTACGGCCTGTCCCAGTTGCACCAGCTGCGTGGACGCGTGGGCCGTGGAGGCACCGAATCGGGCGCGTTCCTTATTTCACGTGCGCCGGAAGGCAGCGATGCGGCCAAACGCCTTGACGTGATTGCCGGCACGTTGGACGGCGCCGAAATCGCACAGGCCGACCTTGAATTCCGCGGCGCGGGCGACGTGCTGGGCGACGCGCAATCCGGCGGCAAATCCGGACTGAAACTGCTGCGCGTGGTCAAAGACGTGAAGATCATCGAGGAAGCCAGAGCGGAAGCCGCGAAACTGGTGGCCGAAGACCCCACGTTGCGAGGGTACGTGCAGCTTGCCGGCGCGGTGCTCGACTTCACGCGCGGCAACGAGACGTTCCTGACCAGCAACTAGGCTCGATAGCTATGCGCGTAATTTCAGGACGATTCAAAGGCATGGCGTTGACCACGCCGAAGCCGGGCACCAGGCCAACCACCGACCGTACCAAGGAAGCGATATTCTCGCACCTCGATTCGTGGGGCGTGCTGGATGACGCACGTGTGCTCGACCTGTTCGCCGGAACCGGCGCGTTGGGCATCGAAGCGCTGAGCCGTGGCGCGCGCGAACTGGTGGCGGTGGAATCGGCCGCACCGGCCGCCGCGCTGATCGCAAAGACGTTGACGGCGTTGAAGCACAACCGTTCCTGGGAGCCGGGCATGAGCGCCCGCGTGGTCAAGGCGCGTGCGGAAAAGTACGCGGCGGCCGCATCGGCGGTCGCGCCGTTCGGCGTGATCTTCATCGACCCGCCGTACGCGTTCGAAACCGAGGCGTGCAACCAGCTGCTGGCCGATTTGGCGGGCCGTGAGTCCGGCGAACTGACCGGCGAGGGCACGGTGATCGTGCTGGAACGCTCCACTCGTTCCGACGAGCCGACCGCGCCCGAAGGCTGGGATATCACCGACCGGCGTGATTACGGCGAAACCGCCGTGTATTACATCGAACCTGCCAAATCCGCCGAGCCGGCAGAGCCGGTTGAATCCGCGGACTGACGTCCGGGCTTTCCAACTAAAAACGTCGACGGTGGACCTGCATGCCCTCCGTCGACGTGAACAATCGTGCGTAATCAGCGCTGCCGTGGGTGCGTGCCGGAAACCTCCCAGCCCAACGCCATCAGCGTTTTGCGATCGGCCTTGTCAAGCTTGGAACAATCCAACGCCTCGATGAGGTCCGGACGCAACTTGTTGGTCTTCGCCAGCGCCTCATCGCGGCGGAAACGGTCGACCTTCGCGTGGTCGCCGGACAACAGGACGTCCGGAACCTTGATACCGCGCCAATCGGCAGGCTTCGTATACTGGCGGTGCTCCAGCAGGGCGTTCTCTCCCGTATACGATTCCTCCACGATCGAGGCCGCATTGCCCATGAAACCGGGCAGCAGACGGGTGATGGCCTCCAACATGACCGACACGGCCACCTCGCCGCCGTTCAGCACATAATCGCCGATCGAATATTCACGCACGTCGACGCCCTGCGCACGGTAATACTGCGGAATACGCGCGTCGTAGCCTTCGTAACGGCCGCAGCCGAACAGCAGATGGTTGGCGTGGCTCAGCTCCGTCGCGTCCTGCTGGGTGAACAGGGGAGCGGACGGATTCGGGAAGATCAGCACCGGACGGTCGGTCGCCGGAACGGTATCGGCATTTGCGGCGATTTCTGTCGCCGATTCCGCCGGTTCGGCCGTGTCCGCGGAAGCCGTGTCGTCTGCGTCTGCCGTGGAATCGCAAGTAACCGTGGTCGGCTCAAGATGCAGCAGCTCGTCGAGGCATTCGCTCCACACTTCCGGCTTCATCACCATGCCCGCGCCGCCGCCGACGGGAGTATCATCCACGGAATGGTGCACGTCGTGCGTCCAGTCGCGCAGGTTGTGCGCGGTGACTTCGACCAGGCCCTTCTCCTGCGCCTTGCCGAGCAGGCTCAGGTTGAGCACTTCGAAATATTCCGGGAATACGGACACGATATCGATCTTCATAATGTTCCACAATACCGGTACGCCTGCCAAGCGCGGCGCGTACGAAAAAGGCGCCGGCATAATCGCCAGCGCCTTGTTGGAAAAGCAGCGGATCAGAGCCCCGGAATGAGTCCGCCCGGCGGGTCGAGGGTCAGATATCCGCCCTCGAGGTCGATGTCCGGCACGAGCTCGTCCACGAACGGCACGAGCGCGCTGTTCTCGACCACCACGCCATCGGCGTCCTTGACGGGATTGGCCAGACGGATCTTGAGCAGCCACTGGGCCACTTCAATCACATCCACCACCTTGCCTACCACAGTGCCGGGCGCAAGCCCCAGCGTATTGCCCTCGGCAAGGCGCGCCTCAAGCCCGATCAGGTCCTTCGGATACCACTCGTCCGCCTCAAGCATCTCCTCCGGATCGTCCGCTTCGCCATACAGCACCACGCCATTGGCGGCTTCGGACGCATCACGGTCGTCGATGCCCTCGAATTTGATGATCCAACGGTTTTTGAAGGTACGGGAGCTTTCCACCACGTACTCTTCCTCGCCGTTCTTCGTATACAACACAGCACCGGGAGCGAACCGGTATTCCGGTTCGTCCGTAAAGATCTGCACGGTGACCTCGCCCTTGAGCCCCTGCGCACGCCCGATACGACAGACCCTCAGCAGCTCAAGCTGTTGAGGGTCGTCGGAATGCATATCACGCACCACGCTAGGATCTCACCTGCGCACGTCCATGATGTCGACGCGCACCTTGTGGTCGGACAGTGCCTGCACCACGGTGCGAATCGCATTTGCCGTGCGTCCGCTGCGTCCAATGACGCGACCGATATCCTCAGGGTTCACGCGCACGCGAATGAGTTCACCGCGCGGATTCTCATGGGACTTCACCGAGACATCATCGGGAAAATCGACGATGTTCTTGATCAGATGTTCCACAGCCTGGGCGAGCATGATCACTCGGCTTCCGCAGCCGGCTCTTCAGCCGGAGCTTCCTCGGTGGCGGCGGCTTCGGCCTCAGCCTTGGCCTTGGCGTCAGCTTCGGACTTGGCGGCCTTCAGCTTCTGGGCCTGGGCTTCGACAGCCTCGACGCGAGCGGCGGCATCCGGGCCAGCCTCAACGGTCTTCAGGGTGCCTTCAGCACCGTCAAGACCCTTGAACTTCTGCCAGTCACCGGTGATCTTCAGCAGGTTCAGCACCTGCTCGGTCGGCTGAGCGCCAACGCCGAGCCAGTACTGAGCGCGCTCAGAGTTGATGTTGATGGTCGAAGGCTGGGTGTTCGGGTTGTAGGTACCGATCTCTTCGATGGCGCGGCCATCACGCTTGGTACGGGAATCCATGATCACCACGCGGTAGAACGCGTAGAACTTCTTACCCATGCGCTTCAGACGAATCTTGGTTGCCAAAATGGCTCTCCTTGTAACTAGGGGTGTGTGTTTCGTGTTCTGTGTGGGGCACGGAATCCGAAACCCACGTGTTCCTCACGTCACGCGATTGGTAGAGGGCCTCGCGCGCGCGAATAACTGAGCAATTATAACCGTGGGGTATGGACGCGTTCCCGTATGCGTTCCCGAGCGTCCGTTTCTGTTGACTCGGACGCTCGGCTTGCGTTTTGCGCATTCTGAATGGCCGTTTCTCCAGAATCGGACATTGGTGAGGTGTTGTGGCGGTCTCGGGCGTCCGAATCACCCGAATCGGACGAACTCGCTATGCTGGATATGTTCATTGGCGGTTTTCGTGCGCCTGATTATGGCCATTTCAAGGGGATTTGCATGAGTGTTGCGTTGTGGATCGTACTGCTGGTATGCGTGTTGTGGATCGCTCTGAGCGAAATGCCGGCCGGTTGGGACGGCCACTTGCCGTTGCCGTATCTGATTGCGCTGACACCGCTGTTGTGGATTCCAACATTGGCGATTGCGATTGCCGGTGCCGTACGGCATGACACCGCCCTCGCCATCGTCGCGGCGATCGCGTGCATCGCTTCCCTGCTGCGCAAAATCGCGTATTGGAACAACAATCTCACGTCCATCAACACGGCGCAGATGGTGGCCGACAACATCGCAAAAAAGCGTGAAACATCCTGTGGAACACATACGTCGACTGCCGCGGAAGCCGCGAAACACGGCCGTTTCCGCGTGATGACGCTCAACTGCCGGTACGGTCGTGCCAATGCGGCCGCAATCGTCAGCGCCGTCAAGGAACACGACGTCGCCGTGCTCGCATTGCAGGAATTGACGGACGATTTGGTCGCGGCCTTGGACGAGGCCGGCCTGTCCGACTTGCTGCCATACCGCCAGTTGGGGGAGAGCAAGGAAACGGATAACGGCGGCTTCAACGGTATTTGGATTCGCATCGAGCCAAGCGACACGTCGCCGATCACCGCCGTGATTCCCGCCGCCGACGTGCCTGGCGTGTGCTTCCCGATTGATGCGATGCGCGGCATCACTTTCGTTTCCGCCCATCCGAAATCGCCGATGCGCGGCTGCCGCGACTGGTCCGCCGGCATCATCGGCTTGGGTGAGCTGGCCACATCGCAGAAGCAGGGCGATATCACCGTCGTATTGGGCGACCTCAACTCCGGTACCGACCATCCGAGCTTCCGCAAGCTGCTTGACGCCGGCTTCCAGGACGCCGCGTTGACCGAGGCGAAGGGCCGCCGCGCCACGTTCCCATCGTGGCTGCCGTGGCCGCGTCTCATCCTCGACCACATCTTGTTCACCGCCGGTCTGACCGCATCCGACGTGCGCTCCTTCACGGTCAACGGTACCGATCATCTCGCTCTGGCCGCCACGCTGACGTTGAAATAAACCGAAAATAAGCTGGCATAACGAAACTGCCGACGCTGGAAAACGTTCCAACGTCGGCAGTTTCGTTATATATGCCGTATTGCGATTGCCGGTTGTCGTAATCGCCGGCAATCGCACATATCGCGGCTTAGTGCAGCAGACGCTTAATGCAGCAGACGCTTAATGCAGCAGACGCTTAATGCAGCAGACGCTTAATGCAGCAGACCGGACAGACCGCCACCTAAGTTCGGCGGCAGCTCGCCGGAATCGCCCAGCATATCCTGCAATCCGGCAGGAAGCGCCGGATTCTGTGGCTTCTTGGCGAACGCGGAGCCACCTGACGAAGCGCCGCCGGAAGCCTTGCCGGCGAGCTTGTCGCGCAATGCCTTCTCCTCGGCTTCACGCTTCATCGGATTGCCGGACTTGCCCGACTTCTTCTTGTTCTTCTTGCCTTTGCCCTTGCCTTTGCCGCCGCCCATCGCGGGGCCTCCGAAGCCGGGCACGCCGGCGCCGACCTTGTTGCTCATGCGGCGCATCATCTTCGCGGCCTGGTCGAAGCGCTGCAGCAGCGCGTTGACCTGCGAAACCGTCACGCCGGAACCGTAGGCGATGCGGGCGCGGCGGGAACCGTCGATGATCGAGGGATCGCGACGCTCGTCCGGAGTCATCGAACGGATGATGGCCTCGGTGCGGTCGATTTCCCTCTCGTCGAACTGCTCAAGTTCCTTACGATGCGCGGCCATGCCCGGAATCATGCCAAGCAGGTTCTTCATCGGGCCGAGTTTGCGCACCTGCTGAAGTTGGTCGAGGAAATCGTCAAGGCCGAAGGAGCCGTCGGAGATCTTGACGGCGGCCTTGCGGGCCTCCTCCTCGTCGAACTGCTTCTGCGCCTGCTCGATCAGGGTGAGAATATCGCCCATGTCGAGGATGCGGGACGCCATACGATCCGGGTGGAAGACCTCGAAATCCTTCAATCCCTCGCCGGTGGAGGCGAACAGGATCGGCTTGCCGGTCACGGATGCCACGGACAGCGCGGCGCCACCACGGGCGTCGCCATCGAGCTTGGACAGCACCACGCCGGTGAAATCCACGCCCTCGTCGAACGCCTTGGCCGTCTGCACGGCATCCTGGCCGATCATCGCGTCGATGACGAACAGAATCTCGTTCGGCTGCACGGCATCGCGGATGTCGCGAGCCTGCTTCATCAGCTCCTCATCCACGCCGAGACGGCCTGCGGTATCGATGATCACCGTGTCGTAAAGCTTCTGCTTGGCGAGCTCCACGGCGTCACGGGCCACCTTCACCGGGTCGCCGGTGGTCTGGCCAGGGGAGACGACCGCTTCGCCGCCATCGGACTGCACGCCCTTCTCCGGCGCGTACACCGGCACGCCGGCGCGTTCGCCGACCACCTGCAGCTGCGTCACCGCGTTCGGACGCTGCAAATCGGCCGCAACAAGCAGCGGAGTGTGGCCGGAATCCTTCAGCCAGTAGCCCAGCTTGCCGGCGAGCGTCGTCTTACCGGCGCCCTGAAGGCCGGCGAGCATGATGATCGTCGGCGGATTCTTTGCGAAGTTCAACGGGCGGTCCACACCGGCGCCAAGCACCGCGGTGAGTTCCTCGTTGACGATCTTCACCACTTGCTGCGCCGGGTTGAGCGCTTCGGAAACCTCGGTGCCGAGCGCGCGTTCGCGGATGCGGCTGGTGAAGGAACGCACCACGTCGAGCGCCACATCGGCGTCGAGCAGCGCGCGGCGGATCTCGCGGATGGTACCGTCGATATCAGCCTCGGAAAGCTTGCCCTTGCTCTTCAGATGCTTGAACGCATTCGAGAGCCGGTCTGTCAAAGAACTAAATGCTGCCATAATGTTCCTCAGTCTAGCGTTTCACGCGGATAGCGGATGAAATGGGTGCGATTGCCTACTTCAGCGACCAAGTGGAGCCTTGCGGACCGTCCTCGATGGCGATGCCGGCCGCGCCCAGCGCGTCACGGATCGCGTCGGCACGTGCGAAATCCTTGGCCTTGCGCGCTTCGGCACGTTCCGCAAGCTGTTCGGAAACCAGCTTGTCGAGCGCGTCATGCTCGGCGGAATCGGCTCCGGCACCAGCCGCACCACCTGCGGCACCGTCGGAAACCCACGGCTCCGCCAGCGGATCCAAGCCCAACGTGTCGAGCATCGCACGCACGTTCACCAGCGCCTCGCGAACCTCGGCCTTCGCCACGTCCGAATCGGCGCGGTCGGCCAGCTTCGACAGCAACGTGTTGCCGGAACGGATCGCCGTGAAAATCGCGGCGGAAGCGCCCGAAACGTTGATGTCGTCGTTCATCGCGGCAACGAAATCGGCGGGAAGCGCGTCGGCGGAAATCGCCATAATCTCTTCTCGTGACGGCTGTTCGCCGACGGCAGCGCCCGCGCGCTCGATGAAGTTCGCCACGCGGTCGTACGCGGACTGCGCCTCGGCAAGCGTCTGGTCGGACCATTCCAGCATGGAACGGTACTGCACGGAACCGAGGGCGTAACGCACCACCCAAGCGGAATGCTCGGCCAGCACCGCCGGCACGGACAGGCCGTTGCCGAGCGACTTCGACATCTTCTCGCCCTTCGCGGTGACCCAGGCGGAATGCATCCAGCGCGCGGCCGAATCGTAACCGGCGGCGCGCGTCTGCGCCATCTCGTTCTCGTGGTGCGGGAATCGCAGATCAAGACCGCCGCCGTGAATGTCGAACATGTCCTTCAGATAGCGGTGGCTCATCGCGGAGCATTCGATATGCCAGCCCGGACGGCCCGTGCCGAACGGGGTATTCCAGCGCGCGTCGAGCGGATCGGAATCCTTCGGCGCCTTCCACAGCGCGAAATCGCGCGGATCATGCTTGTCGGGGGACATGTCGGCAGGGTCGACCGGATTGTACTTGTCGTTGCCCGCGTTGTCCACGGACGGTCCCATCGCGTCGGTCACTTCGGAAGCCGCGTCGGAAACCGCGGTCTGCTTCTGGTGCGTCAGCTCGCCGTAATGCGGCCAGCTCGCCACGTCGAAGTAGACGTTGCCGGTCGGGTTGCCGTCCGCGTCACGCACCACATAGCCGTGGCCGTTGTCGATGATCTTCTTGATGAGGTCGATCATGTCGATCATGTGGCCGGTGGCGCGCGGCTCGTACGTCGGCGGCTCCACGCCAAGCTTGCTGTACGCCTCGGTGAACTCGCGTTCGTAGATATACGCGCGCTCCCACCACTGCTGGCCCGCGGCGGCGGCCTTGTCGAGGATCTTGTCGTCGATGTCGGTGACATTGCGCACGAACGTCACATTGTAGCCCAGTCGCTCGAACCAGCGGCGCACCACGTCGAACGCGACGGCGGCGCGGATGTGGCCGATATGCGGTGAGCTTTGCACGGTGGCGCCACACACGTAGATACCGACCTGACCTGGTTTGATCGGCGTGAAGGACGACACGGCGTGCGATGCGGTGTCGTACAGCTTCAGCCCCGCGGCGGCCTTCGCCACCGCAAGAGCGCCGGAAGTGTTGGTATTCTGCGGTTCCTGCGTGTTTGTCATAGTCATGAGAATATTGCCAGAATCGGACATGACGCTTGGTTTTCCCGGCATATGCACGGCATCGTATTGCGAACGTATGCAGACACAGAGCCGAATCGCGAGCGTCATTTACGCAGATGATGTAAAAATAGTGGCATGACGCAATCGCATGTGCTGATTCTTCAACACGTCCCGTGGGAGAAACCGGGGCGCATTTTGGATAGTCTCGACGACTTGGGCATGTCGTATGAAGTGATGAACATCGCCAAAGAGAAAAAGCCCGATCTTCCCGATTTCAGTGACGTCTCCGGCATCGTGATTATGGGCGGCCCCATGGGCGCGCTCGACACCGACAAGTATCCCGGTCTCAAAGCGGAATCCAAACTCGTACGCGCCGCCGTCAGCGTCGGCAAACCGTTGCTGGGCGTGTGCCTCGGACATCAGATCATTGCCACCGCGCTGGGCGCGAAACTCAAGAAGGGCAGCGAGCCGGAAATCGGATTCGCGCCGATTAAACGCATCGACAAGCACGACTACTTCTCCATGTGGAACAAGACGTTGGACGTGCTGCACTGGCACAACGACGTGGTGACCCTGCCGGAAGGCGCACAGCCGTTGGCCAAAAGCGCGAAGACGAAGAACCAGGCGTTCCGGTTCGGTTCGGCGCTTGGCCTGCAATTCCACCTGGAGGTCACCCCCACGTTGTTGGACGAGTGGCTGGACGAGCCGTGCATGGTGAAGGATTTGAAGGCCGCCGGCGGTTCGAAATCGCAGCTACGTGACGCCTTCGCCGAATACAATCCGCAGCTGCAGCCGATGGCCGATCAGGTTTTCTCCGGATTCGCGGCCCGGTGCAGCACCTATGCCGCAACGCTGGAGCGCTGATAAGCGTTCTGCCCGCTACACGCCCCACTGAATCGCCAGCTGAGTGCCTTCCGTAGGTGGTTCCTGAGTTCCGTAGGTGGTTAGGTGATGGACCAGTGTTTCGGAAAGGCTGAATTTAAGGCTTTTCTTCGTGCGGTATCCGAAGACAACCACCTACGGAAGCGGAAAACCACCTACGGAATCTTCTAGGGCGTTTTCGTTGCCTACATTCCAAGGTCTCCTGTCTACGTTTCGCATCATGCAGCTGGTGAGCAAGCCCCAAATACGTGTGCGGGAGGCGGTGTTCCGCCGACGCGCTACATTGGTGAGTTATGCCGACTTATGATTTGGGACTTGAACACGTTTCGCTCGCTTTCGCGACCAAGAATATTTTCACCGATGTGACGCAGGGCGTTTTCGAAGGCGACCGCATCGGCATCGTCGGCAAAAACGGCGACGGCAAATCGACATTGCTGCATTTGTTCAAAGGCACGCAGGAGCCGGATTCCGGTCGCGTGACCATGCGCAATGGACTGACGTTCGGCATGCTCGACCAGCGTGACCCGCTCGACGACAACGCCACGGTGCGCGAAGCCGCGTTGGAAGGGCGAGAAGATTACGAGTGGGCCGCGGAAACCAAATCGCGTGAAATCGTCGAAGCGCTGCTCGGCGGCATCAGCCTGGACGCGAAAATCGTCTCGCTGTCCGGCGGTCAGCGCCGCCGCGCCGACTTGGCACGCCTGCTGCTCAAGGATTGGGACATTCTCGCGCTCGACGAGCCCACCAACCACTTGGACGTGGTGACGATCCACTGGCTCGCCGAACATTTGAAGAACCGTTGGCCGTCCGGTCAGGGCGCGCTGCTGCTCGTCACCCACGACCGCTGGTTCCTCGATGAGGTCTGCGAGTCGATGTGGGAGGTTCACGACGGCGTGATAGACCCGTTCGAAGGCGGATATTCCGCGTATATGCTGCAGCGCGTGGAGCGCGATCGCCAGGCGGACGTGCGCGAGACGAAGCGCCGCAACCTGGCGTGCAAGGAGCTTGCCTGGCTGACCCGTGGCGCCCGCGCCCGCTCCACCAAGCAGAAGTTCCATGTCAAGGCCGCACGCGAGCTCATCGCCGACGTGCCGCCGGTGCGCAACACGTTGGAGCTGAAGCAGATGGCCACGTCGCGTCTCGGCAAACAGGTGGTCGATCTCATCGACGTGACGCAGATCTTCGAACATGCGCAGGGCGAGGCCGATATCGATCCGGATGTGGCGGAAATGGAGGCTTCGGCCTCGCGCGTGGACGTGGTGCCGGCCATGTATGCCGAGCCGCAGGCGCACGGCAGCGTGGAGGTCGCCGTCGACGATCTGACCGATCCGCGGTTGGTGGACGCCGGCGTGCCCGAGGCGCGCCAAGCTGCCGAGCAAGCCGCGCGGCAGGCCGAGGAACAGACGCAGGAGTCGGGCGCCGACGCCGACGATGCCGCTCCCGAAGTCACGTCCGCGGCGCGGAAGGTCACCGTGACCGGCCGTAAGATCCTCGACGACGTGACGTGGCTGATCGGCCCGGGCGACCGCTTCGGCATCGTCGGCGCGAACGGTGCCGGCAAATCGACCCTGCTGAAGATCCTCGACGGTACGATCACCCCGACCGCCGGCCATGTGAACATCGGCAAGACCGTGAAGTTCGCGGTGCTTTCGCAGCGCCTCGACGAGCTGGAGAAGCTCGGCAAATACAAGATTAAGGAAGTGCTGAGCCGCTACAAGCCGAGCTACATCGTGGACGGCAAGGAGACCACGCCGGGGCAGATGATGGAACGCCTCGGCTTCGAATCCGCACAGCTCATGACACCGATCAAGGACCTGTCAGGCGGGCAGAAGCGCCGCATGCAGCTGCTGCTCATCCTGCTCGACGAGCCGAACGTGCTCATCATGGACGAGCCGGGCAACGACCTCGACACCGACATGCTCGCCGTGATGGAGGATCTGCTCGACACTTGGCCGGGCACGCTGATCGTCGTCTCCCACGACCGCTACCTGCTCGAACGCGTCACCGACCAGCAGTTCGCGCTGATCGGCGGCAAGATCCGCCATCTGCCCGGCGGCGTGCAGGATTACCTCGACATGACCGAGGCCATCAAGAACGGCAAGGATTCGTTCGCGGATGAGAAGACCGGAAAGGCCGGCAAGGCTAGCAAGGGCGGTAATGACGCCGCGTCCGCGAGCGTTGTCGGTGATTCCTCATCCGTGTCTGCCGATGGCGACTCGGCTGCGGCCGCGCCGAAGCTCACCGGCAAGGCGTTCCACGAGGCATCCAAGCGCGTTGCTGCGATTGAACGCAAGCTGGCCAAGCTGGAGGAACAGAAGGCCGATCTGGAAGCGCAGATGGCCGCGCACGACCCAAGCGATTACGAGGGTCTGGGCAAGCTCAACGAGCAGCTGCAGGCCGTCACGGACGAGTCTGAATCCCTCGAAATGGAATGGATGGAGCTCTCCGAACAGCTCGAGTAGTCCCAGTCGGGCAAACTGACGGTGAGAGGCTTGTAGGCGTCGGTTTGGCGGTACGGAATGTGCAAAACCGACGCTGGCGATTCGCTCAGCGTCGGTTTACCGGAATAATTCGTCGTGGCTGCCGGTACGTTCGAAAAACGCGACCGAATCGTTCGATGACCAGATCACCAGCCAGTCCCCGGCATTGGCGACATGGCATTCGTACCGTACGCGCCAATTGCCGGACAGGGTGTGCATGTTGTGGCGGCGGTGCAGTTCCTCCAGCGTTTTCGGGTGTGTAGCCATTCGTGCGACAGCAAGGTGTAGCGCTTGAGATATCAGTGTCATATTCTTGTTCTTACGGGAGTAGAGCTGTTCTCCGCAAGAACAACCAATGGGGGTGTCTCATGAATCAAGTGATGCGAAGAAGTGCCTGTTGTTTGCTGTCGGCTTTGTTGCTGTGCTCATGCGCTGGTTGCGCGAATTCCGTGCACAAAACCTCTGAAGGTGACGCTGCTCGGAGCAGCAGCAAAACCGATGATGCTGCTGAGCAAGCGTATAAAACGTTTACTGTGGACGCTCTGGACAGTGTCGCCGCCGACGATCTCAATAACTCAGACAAACTGGTTCTAGTAAACAAGCTGGGCGCGAAATCCGTGCACGGCGATGATGCTATTCCATTTGCCAAAAAGGTCGACGAAAACAATATGTATTATGTCGTTTCCATGTGCAAACAGAAGGAGCAGGCTCCTTACTCACTTGTCCTCTACAAAGATGGACAGCCGCACACTTTAACCACTAGGGAATCCTGTACGTCTAATGGAGTGGAAACAGTCTCTCTTCCGGCGAAGAATTTCCTTGGCGCCACCTCATTGTCCATTATCAATATCGGCAATACGGATCTTGTTGTTTCCGTATATGAAGTAAAGGAAAGCCACCGTGAATAAATGCTGGTGGCTGGTTTAATGTGTTTGATGAGTTAGCGGAATCGCTAGGGACAATGACCATTCTTCATTTTCTGAATTTATGGTCATTGTCCCATTATGTTGTTGCGCAAAATCTTGTATGAGGGCTGTCCCGTAGTGATTTTCTGGAGCACTATTTATTGCGGCGTTATATAGATTTGATGCGAAGATGCGAACCGCATCTGGTCCTACAGAGAGGATAAAAGCAAAAGCCCCGGGTTTCCCGTGTTTGGCAATGTTATTGAGAATTTCGGTACAAACCGTTTGCAACGATGGTAGTAGTGACTTGTCCATTGCGTTTAGATTCCCGCGGATTATTGGTGTCCCGGTAAAACCCAGTATTCTCAGTCTTTTGCATTGAGCTTCTATATGTTGTTGAAAGAGCTCGTCCGCGTCTTCCTCTTTGTCTGTTTTAAGCTCATCGGTCATCGGGCTGATAATTTGAGTGCGAAGCTCATGTAATGCCTGCATGAGGACTTGTTCAATCTGTGGCAAAGTGTCGCTGCTCTCTGAGGGCTCTTTCTTGCGACACAGCAGAATCGCATATGTCATAGCTCCTGCGATGGAATCGTGCAGTATGTGAATTTCTTTGAGTCTTTTCTGCTGGCGTCGAACTTGTTCTTGTGCAATCGCCAGGTCGGTTTTCCGTTGCTCTGTCTGTATCTTCCACCGTATGGCAAAGCCAACGAAGAATGCTCCAATGTAGGAGCACGCAAGCACAGGGATGCTTGGATTGTAGTCGATGCCGCCTGTCCAATAGCCCAAAGGAAGTGCTAGTGCGCAAAGCAGCGGTCCCATGATGGCAAATTCAAATCGTTTGATTTCAAAAGCAACTATTCCACATACAAGCCATGTGCCATATAACGTCGAAGGGCCATCGCATATTGCCGGGATTATTGCACATGCTATGTGTGTTACAAGAATCGCCATGCTTGCCGGTACGGGGAACCAAGTCAGTAGCAACAGAGCGATGCAGTACGGAGCCAAATATAGCCATGACCAAGGTGACATATTTGGCCAAGCGGTCAGCTCGAGCAGGAAAAAGCAGATACAGATAATGGATCCCGCTAAGTAAGGCTTGCGCACGGCCTTTGCCAATGACATTATTTGTTGGGGCAGCCTCATCGTTATATCCAACCGTTTCTTACGCACATCGCAACAGCTTCGGCACGACTATGAGCATGGAGCTTCTCGAAAGCTCGTCGTGCATATGTCTTTACCGATGCTTCGCTGATATTCAGTTGGTGTGCAATAGTGGAAGTGGTGAATCCTCTCGCATAGTTGGCAATGATCTGTAATTCCTTGCCGGAAAGCCGCATGGAGTTTATGCTCTTCCCCGCCCACGACGCAACCTCGTCATTTCCAGTGGCTTTTCCGATGATTCGAACCAGTTGAATCGTGGGAATTTCTTTTGGAATAATCGCATAAAACGCATCGGACCATTGTGCTCCGTATCTTTTTTCGTTTTCGTCATCCAAAAAGGCGCTGATACCAATGACGGCAATATCTGGATGTTGTTCCTTGATATGATGCGCTAATTCCGAGCCGTTCATCCCAGGCATTGCGATATCGGTAAGCACGGCTTGTGGCCTTTGTGCAGAGTCCCTCATGGCCTCAAGTGCTTGTTCTGCAGAGGTGACAGTCCACAGAATCTGTATTGGTGCGCATGTCTCGACCAATAAGCTTTGAATTGCGCTCGCGACCAGTGGATCATTATCCACAATCCCTAGAGTCGAATCATTGACAATCGTGCGCATATAAATTCCCCCGTGGTTTGTTTCTCGTTCCAGAATAGACATTTTTCGCAGCTGCAATAGATCGCGGCGTTACCGGTGAGACACATGTTGCGAACCCATTCAAAAGCAAATATTTTGTACAAAAATTTGTATATAATGGGAGGCGGTGGAAAGGAGACCTTTGCAATGACTGACGTGACCCCTAACGAAGCGCGGATGCCCGAAGATGCCGCAGTGACCGTGACCAATGCCGATACTCTTCGGGCCATGGCGAGTCCGATTCGTATGAGAATCCTTGGAACGTTGCGGGTGAATGGCGAGCAGACCGTGGGAAGCATCAGCGAGCAGCTTGGCGAGGCTCCGGGGGCCATCAGCTATCACTTGGGGCAGCTTGCACGGGTGGGACTGGTGGAGAAGGTGAGGTCTCCTGATGGCGACCGAAGAAAAAGCTGGTGGAAGGCTTGCCAAACCGCCGTTCGTCTGGGGAACTCCGAAGAAAAGAACAGTGCAGACAAGGCAAAGGCCATGGATCTGTTTCGGCGTTCGGCGGCACTTTCCTACGAGATGGCCTACGAGCGTTTTCTGGACAGGCTGCCGGAATTGCCTCGGGAATGGGCCGATTCATGCACCAGCGACGATCATGTTCTGAACCTGACCGCCGAGGAAATGTGTTTAATGATTGAGGAACTCAATGAGGTCGTACGTCGCTGGCAAATCAAGGCCGGCATGCATGGCGACGATGAGCCGGGTGTCGAACCCGTGGCGCTGATTCTACAGGCTTTCAGGTGGTTTTCGTAAGGAATCGGCGGACTTTGCATATGGACCCATAGGCGATCTGAACAGCGTGGACGGAACAGGGAAAACAAGTGAAACAAGACATGGACGGAACAGCGAAATCATTCTGGCAATCCGCAGGGTACGTTTCTTGGTTTACCGCTGATACGGCGTCGGCGGTCGGAGCGGCGCTGCGCGCACTGGCGATCAGTTTGCTCGGATATGCGGTGTCCGGTTCCACCATCGCCGCCGGTTGGCTCGGAACGTCGTCGATGATCGCGCAACAGGTTGCGAGCGTATTCGGAGGTACCTTCGTCGACAGGCATGACCGCAAACGGCTTATCGTGGCGAACGCCGTCGTCGGCGTTCTGGCTTGGGGCGCGATTGCGGTGCTGCTGCTGTGCGACGCGTTGTCGTTCCCCGTGTTGCTGCTGATCGCGGTGCTCGCATCCGGCATCAACGGATTTCTTGGGAGCGCTACGGATGCGATGCTTCGCTCGATCATCGATATCCGCTATTATCCCAAGGCGCGGAGCCTCAACGAGGGGCGTGACGCAACCATCGCCATGGCGGGAAGCCCCATCGGAGGTTTTCTGTACAGCATTGCTCCATGGCTGCCGTTCCTTGCGTCGGCATGCATGTATGCCGTGGCCGGCGTCGCCGCCACCGGCATCCGCGAATATGGTTCGGATGGCGGGCGTATCGGGGAAACGGATGGCGATGCAGTGAAAGGCGGTTTCTTCCGCGATTTCCTGGAAGGCTGGTCATGGTCGTTGCACAGGAAAACGCTGGTGGTCGTGCTCATCGTGGCGGCATTGGTCAATTTCGGCGTCAATGGCATCCAATATGCCATCCAGCTGCATTTGGTGTCGTGCGGGACCAATGCGACCTCCATCGGATTCATCAGTGGCGGCATATCGCTGATGATGCTTGTGGGATCGTTGCTGGCCGGCAAACTCAGCGATAAGGTTCCGGTCGGACCAACCGTGTGCCTCGCCTACCTGTTCATCTGCCTGTGCGCATTGCCGATGGCGTTGACCGACAACTATTGGGTCATGCTGGTTGCCAATTCGTTTGTTGGCCTGCCGTTCCCGTTGATCAACGCGATGCTCCTCGGTTTCATCTTCGCCAAGTCGCCTACGAGCATGCAGGGGCGTATTACTGTTACATTGACGGTTCCGGCCCAGGTGCTTTCGATGTTCTGTAGTGCTGTGGCTGGCACCTTGCTCCCGGTTTTTGGATTCCATGGCGCGGTGCTGGTGTTCCTCGCGGTTCTTGTGGCAAGTGCTGTGCTGGTGATATGTTCCCGTTCCATTCGTAGCATTCCCAAGGCGGCGCAATGGGAACATACGATGTTGCGGTGAATCGAAATAAAAAGCGCCGCCCCACGAAACGAATCGTGGGGCGGCGCTTTGCCGTAGGCAATGCCGCTCAGCCCGTTCAGCGACCGGTGATCTCGGAGCCGAGCACCTTCTCGCTCAGGGCTTTCGGGCCGCGGGTCACGGCCACCGCGCCGGAGCGGACCAGCTCGATGATGCCGTAATGCTCCAGCAGGCCGAGCAGCGCGTCGATCTTGCCTTCGGCGCCGGTGGCCTCGATGGTCAGCGATTCCGGATTCACGTCCACCACGCGCACGCGGAACAGACGCACGATCTCCAGCACGTCGGAACGGACGGACTCGTCGGCCGCCACCTTGATGAGCACCAACTCGCGCTCCACGGTGGTTTCCGGATCGAGGTCCACGATCTTCAGCACGTGCAGCAGCTTGTTGAGCTGCTTGATGATCTGCTCAAGCGGCACTTCCTCCACTTCCGCGGTGACGGTGACGCGGGAGATGTCCGGACGCTCGGTGGGGGAGACGGACAGCGAGTTGATGTTGAACGCGCGGCGGGCGAACAGGCCGGCGATACGCGCCAGCACGCCCGGACGGTTCTCGACGAGCACGGACAGCGTATGACGCTTGGAACCCGGCTGGGATGCAGGATAATTTGCCATGATCGAAATGTCCTTCCTTACGCTCTACTCGTTCACTCGTTCTCGCCGGCGCGCTGCAAGGGCTTGACGCCGGGCATGTACGTGACGTTGTCGTTGGAGTCGCCGGCTGCGACCATCGGCCACACCATGGCGTCCTTCCACACGCGGAAGTCGATCAGCACCGGACGGTCGTTGATCTCGTTGGCCTTCTTGATGCATTCGATGGCCTCGTCCTTGGTGAACGCGCGCATACCCACGCAGCCGTACGCTTCGGCGAGCTTCACGAAGTCCGGCACGTCCACGATGTCAGACGTGTTCTCGCCGTCCAGCAGGTTCGTGGCGGAGTAGTGGTGATTGTAGAACAGGGTCTGCCACTGGCGGACCATGCCGTACACGGAGTTGTTGAGCAGGGCGATCTTCACCGGCGCGTGGTCGAGGAACGCGGCCGCCAGCTCTTCGGAAGTCATCTGGAAGGAACCGTCGCCGTCGATCAGCCACACCGGCTTCTTGTCGTCGAATTCGCGTGCGGAGCCGACGCGAGCGCCGATGGCGGCAGGCAGACCGAAGCCCATCGTGCCGAGGCCGCCGGAGGACAGCCAGGAATGAGGCTTGTTGAATTCGATGATCTGGGTGGCCCACATCTGATGCTGGCCCACGCCGGAAACCCAGATGGTGTCCGGATCGGCCATGTCGGACAGCTGCTTGACGACCCACTGCGGGGCGAGGCTGCCGTCGGTCGGTTCGTCCCATGTAATCGGATAATCCTCGACCCACTTGTTGATGACGTCCCACCAGTGGCTGGTGTCGGGCTTGCCGTGCACGGCCTGCTCGCGCTTGATCTCCGGGATGAGATCCTTGAGCACGGTGGCCACATCGCCGACGATCGGCACGTCCGGCTGACGGTTCTTGCCGATTTCCGCCGGATCGATGTCGATATGGATCACACGCGCACCCGGCGCGAACGCGTCGAGCTTGCCAGTGACGCGGTCGTCGAAACGTGCGCCGATCGCGACCAGCAGGTCGCAGCGCTGCACGGCGCCGGTCGCCGCGATCGTGCCATGCATGCCGAGCATGCCGAGCACCTTCGGATTGGAATCCGGCACGATGCCGCGCGCCGGAAGGGTGGTGACGATCGGAGCGCCGGTTACATCGGCCAGCTCCTCGACCAGCTCGCCCGCGTCGGAACGCACCGCGCCGCCGCCGACGTACAGCACCGGACGGTACGACTGCTCGAACAGCTTCGCCGCGTCGGACAGCACGCGACCGTGCGCCTTGGTGGTCGGGTTGTAGCCCGGCAGAATCATGCGCTGCGGCCAGGAATAATACATCTCGCCGGTCTGCGCGGTCTTGGTGACGTCCACCACCACCGGTCCCGGACGGCCGGAGCGTGCGATGTAGTGCGCCTCGGTCAGCACGCGCGGAATGTCCTGCGCGCGGGTGACGAGGTACGAATGCTTGACCACCGGATAGGTGGCGCCGACGATATCGGCTTCCTGGAAAGCGTCCGTGCCGATGGCGTTCACGCCGACCTGGCCGGTGATGACGACCATAGGAATGGAATCCATGTTCGCGTCGGCGATCGGGGTGATCATGTTCGTCGCGCCCGGACCGGAAGTGACGATGCACACGCCCACCTGTCCGGTGGTCAGCGCGTAGCCTTCTGCCGCATGTCCGGCGGCCTGCTCGTGACGCATCAGCACGAAGCGGAACTTCGTATCGTCCTTGATGGAATCGTAGACGGGCAGAATCGCACCGCCCGGAACGCCGAAGACGTCCTTGACGCCCAGATCCTCCAGCGAACGAACCAGCGCTTCGGCGCCGGTCATCTTTTCGCCGTCGACAATGGTCTGCTTTTCAGTGGTAGCGGATGCCTTTGGCATGCCGCTGAATGCCTGCAGAGGCGTAGGTAACACCATGTTCCCTCTCATGCTCGTTCGTGGAAAATTTCCTCGTAAGGGGCCGCGGTCGCGTCGTTCATGCGCCGTTTTACCCCTTAAACGGAATGCTATGCAACCGCTTGTGGCGGATTGCAGCCGCATTCCTCTCTGATAATGAGTCTATGCTAACGGCTGACAGCTTGGTTTGCCGGAAAGGCCCATATTCTGGCGCGTTACGCGCCATTGTGATATGGACCATATTTTTTGCGATTGCGACGCTGCCTTGTAATGCTGTTTCGTGACGCCGGCCGTGCCGCCGCTTGCGTTACCGTTTGCGCGGTTACTTGCCCTGCGCTGCATCCTGCGTGCCACCGTTGGACTTGCGGTGTGACCTGTGGTGCGACTTATGCGTCTTCCCGTTCTGCTTGCCGCCCATTTCGCCCTTGCGACTGTCAAGCGCCTTCCAGCCCATTTCCGCGGCCGCCAGCTGCGCCTTGCGTTTGCTGCTGCCGGTACCGACGCCGATGACTTCGCCGCCATCGCCGAGAATCGCGCGCGCGGTGAACTCCAGTGCGTATTCCGGTCCGGCGACCGACGTCTGGTAGTGCGGGTCGGGCAGACCCATCTCATGCGCCTTGACGGTCAGCGACGTCTTCCAATCGAGCGCCGGACCTTCGGTGGCGACCTCCGCCAGCGTATCGTCGACGAGATGATGCACCACGCGGCGCGCCTCGTCGATGCCGTGCTGGATGAACGTCGCGCCGATCAGCGATTCGACGATGTCGCACAGAATCGAGCTTTTGTCCGCGCCGCCCTGTTCCGCCTCGCCGTGGCCGAGCAGAATGTACGGGCCGACGTGCAGTTTTTCACGGGCGATTTTGCTCAGGGATTCCTCGGAAACCGCCTTCGCACGCATTTTGGCCAGCTGGCCTTCGTTCATGTCGGGATGCACCTTGTACAGCGTTTCCGTGGAGACCAGTTCGAGCACCGCGTCGCCGAGGAATTCGAGTCGTTCGTAGTTCTTGGCGCCTTCGTGCTCGTGTGAGAACGAGCGGTGGGTGAGCGCTTCGACGAGCAGGTCCGGCTCGATTGTGGTGCCGAGCGCCTCGAGCAACACATTGGCGGTCATCTCGCCTTCGGGGGTGATGGACGTGCCGATGCGGCCGGCGTTGGTATTGTTGCCGTTTTCGGTTTGGGTGTTGTTCTGTGCGTTGTCCTGATTGGTCTCTTTGGCCATGGATGTTCCTTACCGTTCATGCGGTGGGCCGTAACCCGCCGCGGTCTGTGGTTGTGGCCGTTGCGCACATGGCAAGACGCCAGCTGATCTGGCGGTTTTGCTACGCAAGCAACGTATGTCGTACGCCGATCGCACGCGGAAATAAATCGCAATGCAATCGCCGTATCACTTGATAATAATAAAAGAAACCCTGCCACCCGTCGATGGCAGGGTTTCGATGCTTTATACCGTTATCCGGCAACCACTCACTTGGTGTGGATGGAGCGGACAGCCTCGCGGTACACGCGGCCGCGGAAGGAACCGCAGCTCGGGCATGCCATGTGCGGCAGCGTCGGAGCGCCGCAGTTCGGGCAGGTAACGGTCTGGGCGGCCTTGGCCTTCCAGTTTGCGCGGCGAGAATGGGTATTCGCGCGCGAGGTCTTGTACTTAGGCAGTGCCATTGTGTTTCCTCTATTTCGTTCGAACGATTGAGCTTAAGCGTTCAGTATCTTAACGTGAGCTCCGTACAAACGATGGACCATCCCATCCGAACGGCTTATTCCTTGCCTTCCAGCTTGGCTTTCAGCCCTTCCAGCGCGGCGAAACGAATGTCGGTCATGTCATGCTGATGGTCGGGGTTCTCGTTGAGGTCGATGCCGCACTGCGAGCACAGGCCCTTGCAATCCGGCTTGCACAACGGCTGCAGCGGCAGTTCCTCGACCAGCGTGTCGCGCAGCAGCGCCTCGAGGTCGGCCCATGCGCCGCCGTCGAGCAGCGGGTACGTGTCTTCCGCCTCGTCCTCGCCGGCGATGATGTCCACTTCCTCTTCCTTGCCGTTCTTGCCGGCCTTTCCGCCCTTGCCGGCGGCGGACTTGTCCTCATACGGGAAGAAGGAGGTGACGTTCACCGTCCAATCGCGCTGGATCGGCTTCAGGCAGCGCGTGCATTCGGCATGCACGGGAGCGCTGATACGCGCGTTCAGAATCAGACCGTCGACGATCGAATCGAACGAGCCGACCACGCTCACATCCGCGCCTTCGTCCACGCCCACGATTTCATCGCCGATGCCGCTCGGCGCGGGGAAAGTGGCGTCGATCTCCTTGCTTTGCCCCGGACGCGAGGCCACCTGCGCCACGGAAACGGCCCACGGGGAATCTTCAGTACGTGCCATAGTTCAGTCTTTCGCTCTTTCTTGCTATGCGTTCCACGCGTGTTACGCGTCTTGTTCAGTTTTCCGGATAATCGTCCGCATCGAGATGGTCCAGATGCGCGCCGGCTTCGCGTTGGCGATCGTACAGCACGTTCAGGCCCGCCTGCACGCCGGTGCCGATCTTGTCGACCTGCTGTTGCAACGATTCCATCATGGTGATGCAGTATTTGTCGGCGTTCTGCGTGAGCTTGTCGGCCTTGGCTTGCGCCTGGTCGAGAATGCCGCGCGCCTTCTGCCTGGCGAGTTCCGTCACGTTCTCCTGCCCGGCAAGGAACTGCGCCTGCTCGTTGGCTTCGCGTACGGTGTCGGCGGCACGCGACTGCGCGGATGCGATGATCGCGTTGGCTTGCGTTTGCGCGCTTTCCAGACGGCGTTCCGATTCGCGCATCAGCGCGGAGGCGCGTTCCAGCTGCACTGGCAGCATCTTCTTGAGTTTGTCGAGCTTGCCGGTGAACGATTCGCGGTCCACGCGCACCGAGCTCGGCGCGAACAGAATCGGCTTGGCCTCGTCCAATTCCTCTTCGATGCTGTCGATGATGTCGTAGACGGTGGTGAATTCGTCGCGGCTGCGATCCGAACTGTCGTCGAGTGGTGCGTTGGGGTCGAACGTGGCACGAAGGTCGGGCAGGTCCGACATGGAAATCGACGGTTTCGACGATTTCGCGGGCTTTGCCGGCTCATCCGTAGCACGGTCGGCGGCATTGCCGGTTGCGGAATTGTTGGTCGCTGCGGTACCGGCAACAGCGCCGGTGGCCGGATAATCGGCCGCCGGCGTGACCGGCTGCTGCGACGTGGCGTCATCGGCGTCAGCAAGCGGCTTGAAATCGTTGGTCTCTTCACTCATCATGCTCTCTTTTCGTTCTTGAGCGCCTCGCCGAGCAGCGGAATCACGCAATCGGGCACCATGCCCGTCACATCGCCTCCGTGCCGTGCCACGTCCTTGACGATGGAGCTGGAGATGTGCTCCAGGTCTGGGGCCGCAGGCAGAAACAGCGTTTCCACTCCGGCGAGTTTGCGGTTGACCAATGCCATGCCCAGCTCAGCCTCGTAATCGCCGTTCTGCCGAAGTCCTTTGACGATGACCGTCGCACCGATTTTCGTGCAATAGTCGGTGATCAGGCCGGTGGTCGACGCCACCTTCACATTGGTGCAACCGCGCTTGGCGAGCGCCTGGCGGATGATCTCAACACGGGTTTCTTCGGAGAACATCGGCGTCTTCGCCGCGTTCACGGCCACCACCACATGCACTTCGTCGAAAAAGCGCGCGCAACGCTCGATGACGTCCAGGTGGCCGGCGGTCACTGGGTCGTACGACCCGGGGCAAACTGCAATTGTCATAACCTTAAGCGTACCGCGATTGGTTGAGAACGTGCGCAACATCGGCGTATGCCCGTGTTGGCGCGGTTCGTGCATACGGGTGGCGGCGCAATGCGGCTCGGCTATGATGGAAGGCAGGTGGGGCCGCGATCGCGGCTTGTGTGAGGAGTCTTAATTATGGCATTTGCGATTTTCGATGGCCTGTTCGGATCCGACGATCCGGTTTCGCCGCTGTCCAACCCGGATGCGGGTACCGGTACCGCCGTTCTGGAACGTCCTGAAGAGGAAACGAAGCTTGATGACGGTGGCAATGGCGATGCCGACCGTTTCGCGCATTATGTGTCGCGTGACCGTATCGCCGAATCGAAGATGACGGGTCGTCCGGTTGTGGCGTTGTGCGGCAAGGTGTGGGTGCCGAAGCGTGACCCCACGCATTACCCGGTGTGCCCGGATTGCAAGCGCATCTATGACGAGATGATGAACAGCTCGTTCTGATTGCCGTTCGACCATGTTGCCGATTCATGCCGCCGGTTGCGGTGGCTGAACGTGGCGATTGAATATGGCGGCTGGGTGCGGCGACCGAGTGCGACGCAACGTCGTATGTTATGCAAAAACCGACGCCCGGTGATTCACCGGGCGTCGGTTTTTGTTATGTCGTTTGCTCCGTACAGGGCGGTTCACGCCATGACGGACGTCACAGCACGGTGACTTCGGTCGGGATGACCGGATCGCCCTTCATCAGGCTCTGTGCGCCGATCGGCAGTTCGGCGAGCGCCTGCGCGCGGTAGTTGTGCGCGTTGACGATCGCGTCGTGGCCCTGGTATTCGCTGTGGTTCTCGCCATTGGTGACGTAGTCGACGAGCAGGTCCTTCCAGCCGTCTTCCGGCTGGTATGCGGCGAGCTTGTCTTCGGAGCCGGAGATGACGTGTTCGCAGTCGGCCAGCGAGTATTCGTAGGAGCGGAAGGCGAGCTTGCGGCCCGGAACGGTGGCCTTGTCCTTCGACTTCTTGGCGACCGGCTGCATTTCGCCGGCGGAGTTCTCGCGTTCGGTGAGCTTGTAGACCATCGCGCAGGTCGGGGCGCCCGAGCCGGTGACGAGCATGGTGCCCACGCCGTAGGAGTCGACCGGTGCGGTCTGCAGTGCGGCCAGCGCGTATTCGTCGAGGTCGTTGGTGACGGTGATCTTCGTGTTGGTGGCGCCGAGCGCGTCCAGCTGGTTGCGTACGCGCTGCGCGAGGGACGCGAGGTCGCCCGAATCGATGCGCACGCCGCCCAGTTCCGGTCCGGCCACTTCGACGGCGGTTTTCACGGCTTCTTCGATGTTGTAGGTGTCGACCAGCAGCGTGGTGTTCTTGCCGAGCGCCGCGATCTGCGATTCGAAGGCGCTTTTCTCGTCGTCATGCACCAGGGTGAAGCAGTGCGCGGCGGTGCCGATGGCCTTCAGACCGTACATTTGCGCGGCCAGCAGGTTGGCGGTGCCCTTGAATCCGCCCACCACGGCGGCGCGTGCGGCGGCGACCGCGGCCCATTCGTTCGTGCGGCGTCCGCCCATATCCATGCACGGACGGTCCTTCGCGGCGGTGGCCATGCGGGACGCGGCGGAGGCGACGGCGGAATCGTAATTCAGAATGCTCAGCAGCAGCGTTTCCAGCAGCGTGCATTCGCCGAACGTGCCTTCAACCTGCAGGATCGGCGAGTTCGGGAAGAACATCTCGCCTTCGCGGTAGCCCTTGATGGAGCCGGAGAAGTGGAAGTTCTCCAGCCATTTGATGGTTTCCGGGCTTACCACCTTGCGGTCGGCGAGGAATTTCAGGTCGTTGTCGTCGAGGTGGAACTTCTCGAGCGCGTCGAGGATGCGTCCCTGTCCGGCGGCCACGCCGTAGTGGCGGCCCAACGGCAGATGCCGGGTGAAGATCTCGAATACGCACTTGCGGTTGGCGGTGCCGTCCTTCAGGCAAGCGTCAAGCATGGTGTATTCGTACATGTCGGTCATGAGTGCGGGTGAATAATCCAGCATTTCCAAAGCCTTTCTTGACTTTTGGTGAAACTGACCATAAGTGTAGGACCCACGGTGGCCAATCTTTGGTTGCATCCCATCATACGTGCAGGAGGGGTCTCGAGGCGCGGCGTGCTTGGCTGGTGATAGGGTCGAATGCTGAAAAGACGAGTAATCGGACGGCGGCAAAAGCCGAAATCAGCGGAAAGCGAAGTGCAGAACAGCAATGGTAGCGATTAAGGATATGTTGGGCGACCAGACCGTGGTGCGTGCGGACGGACGCAAGGTGGACGAACTGCGCCCGGTGCGCATCACCCGGCATTTCACGGACGTTCCGGAAGGCTCCGTGCTCATCGAATGCGGCAACACGCGCGTGATGTGTACCGCCACGTTCACGGCCGGCGTGCCGCGCTGGCGCAAGGACTCCGGCCTGGGCTGGGTCACCGCGGAATACGCGATGCTGCCGCGCGCCACCGCCGACCGCACCGACCGCGAGTCCGTGCGCGGCAAGATCGGCGGCCGTACGCACGAGATCAGCCGTCTGATCGGCCGCTGCCTGCGTGGCGTCGTCGATATGAAGGCGCTCGGCGAAAACCAGGTGCAGATCGACTGCGACGTGCTGCAGGCCGACGGCGGCACCCGCACCGCTTCGATCACCGGCGCGTACGTGGCGCTCGTCGACGCGATGCATTGGGCCGAGGAACACAAGCACGTCAAGTCCGCCGACCGTGTGCTCAAGGACTGGGTCTCCGCCGTCTCCGTCGGCGTGATCAACGGCAAGCCGATGCTGGACCTGCCGTACATCGAAGACAGCCAGGCCATGACCGACATGAACGTGGCCATGACCGGTTCCGGCGATTTCATCGAGATCCAGGGCACCGCCGAGCATCGTCCGTTCAACCGCGCCGAACTCAACACCCTGCTCGACCTCGCCGAAAAAGGCAACAGGGAGCTGCAGGCCGCCCAACGCGCCGCGCTCGCGCTCGACTGAGCCGATCGACGGCACGGCATGCGCTGAATGTAGGACGTTGACGGTCCGATGCCGGCGACTCGGCGCATAGAACAACGCAAAACAGATATAAGTAGGAAAACGACGGAAGGAACCGTAAGGCATGAAGATCATCGTCGCCACGCATAACGGAGGCAAACTGGCGGAAATCCGCCGCATTCTCGAGGAACGTCTCGGCGCGGACGCCGCCGACATCGAGCTCGTCTCCGCAGGCTCCTTGGGATTGCCCGATCCGGTCGAGGACGGCGTGACCTTCCAGGAGAACGCGCTCATCAAGGCACGCGACGTGGCCGAACGCACCGGCTGCCCGGCAGTCGCGGACGATTCCGGCCTGATCGTGGACGTCATGGGCAACGCGCCGGGCATCCTGTCCGCACGCTGGGCCGGCGAGCACGGCAACGACAAGGCCAACAACGCGCTGCTGCTCAAGCAGCTGGCCGACATCCCCGACAGCAAGCGCACCGCACGGTTCCGCTGCGCCGCCGCGCTGGTCGTGCCGGGAGAGCGCAAAGCGGACGGTGCGGATGATGATAAGCCGTACACGATCGCCAGCGAAACCGTCGAAGTCGGCGAAATGCCGGGCGTGCTGCTGCGTGCCCCGCGCGGCGCCAACGGTTTCGGCTACGATCCGCTGTTTGTGCCGAACGATCAGCCGCAGCGTGCGGTCGACGCCGGCGAAAAGCTCACGTCCGCCGAAATGGAGCCGGCCGAGAAGAACGCGGTCTCCCATCGTGGCAAGGCGCTGCGCGCGCTGGTCGCATCGATCGAAGCGCTGGTCAAATAACATCGGATGACGGCCGCGACGGGCGCTTGCCGTGGCGCACGACACTGGATGGCGTGCGTGCGATTTGTGCTCGTCCGGTTTTTCCGCTATGCTTTGTTTCTTGTGCGCGGCTAGCGTATGCTTACCGGGCATTGCGCCACTTTAGCTCAGTCGGTAGAGCGGCTCACTCGTAATGAGCAGGTCGACAGTTCGATTCTGTCAAGTGGCTCCACTGCCCTAGATGTTCGGAGGTTTTCCGAGCATCTAGGGTTTTGCATATGTGCATCCGTGCGTATCGGTTTTCGCCGTGCGCGGATGGTGATTGCGCGAGTGGCGGAATTGGTAGACGCGCAGGATTTAGGTTCCTGTGTCTTTGACGTGTGGGTTCAAGTCCCATCTCGCGCACATGTCCACGTTAATTCAGCCAATCGCGCTGCTGGCCATCATCCTCACCGGCTACCTGTTCAAACGCGCCGGCAAATTCAAAAACCGCGACTACCGCATCATGCAGGTCGCCCTGTTCAACCTGGTTCTGCCCTGCGCCATCATCTACTCGTTCGCCACGAACCCGCATGATTCCAGCATGCTGTGGATCTCCGTCTTCGGCTTCGTGGTCGCGTTCATCCCGCCCGTGCTCATCTTCCTCACCACACGTCACACGCCTGTGCAGGATCGCGCGTTCACCATGCTCAACGGTTCCGGCTTCAACATCGGCTGCTTCTGCTTCCCCGTGGTACAGGCGTTTCTCGGCACCGCGGCGATCGTGCCAGCGGCCATGTTCGACATCGGCAACTGCGTGATGGTGGCGGCCGGCACGAACGTCATGACGCAGACCCTACTGCACATCCAGCCAGGCAAGACGCTGGGCGAGCAGTACCAGGGGAACGCTCCGGTGCTGCCGTACGTGAAGCCCAAGGACAAGGACGCCCGCAGGCTCGCCCGCCACGCGCTGCTACGCAACGTGGCGAAAGGCTTCTTCGGCTCCATCCCGTTCGACACCTACCTGGTCATGATCGTGCTCATGCTTGCCAATGTGAAGATCCCCGCCGTCGTGGCCACGTTCGTTGAGCCGCTCGCCAACGCCAACTCGTTCGTCGCCATGCTGATGGTCGGCATGCTGATGGACCTGCCCGCCGGCCGTGACGATGTGATGAAGCTGCTGAAGATCATCGAACTGCGACTGCCATTCGGCCTGCTGTTCGCCGTCTGCGCATGGTTCGTGCTGCCGTTCGGCGCCAATGTGCGCGAAGCGTGGTGATGTGCTGCCTCGCGCCAATCGCCGTGTTCTCCACCCTGTTCAC
>ENA-OQCO01000005-OQCO01000005.1-human-gut-metagenome-genome-assembly--contig:-NODE-5-length-104952-cov-2.211305_pt1 | contig 104952 bp, 116 predicted proteins | sample MGYA00242500_ERZ504582 | MGnify/ENA primary metagenome ERZ504582 (study PRJEB26092, sample SAMD00036346) | human gut metagenome | host: Homo sapiens | study: EMG produced TPA metagenomics assembly of... | reverse complement strand
ACTTTATATTGCCTATATTATTTTTTTCAGTCTGCGTTTTATGCACCCACTATCTTTGAACCAAGTCTTCCAAGCTGGTTCGTGATCTACGTTGGACCTGCTATCAGTATTGTGACAGTACCAGCTAGTGTTCCAACTAGCATCAAGGGACTTATTCTGGGAGTAACGGCATTAGCGACTCTGGCCCTCTTTCCACTTGTTTTGTGGAGAATGAGACAGATAGCCATCCCTCACCTCTATCGATCTATACTTGCCATTTTAGCAGCACCTCTGGCCCTTCTCATTACCAGCTCAATCAAGAGTGGTCAAAGGCCTGATACTATCCTCTTAGTCGGCCTGCTTATCTTCTCCCAGCTTTTCTTTTTCTTCGCCTTGGGACTTTTTACCAGACTCGTTAACAAGGGTTTTGTCCCACTTTTTTGCAGCTTTCAGCTTCCCCTTGGTTAATAGCATCAATGCTTTTAAGGCAGCCACTACTAGTCTTGGACTAGTCAATCCAGCTACCCAATTGGTTTATAAGGTAGAGTTCGTCTTCGTTCTTGTCATCATGACCTATTTGCTCTATCATTTTATTAAGCTTTTGTATAATCATTTTATACAAGCTAAACGCTAAAAAACAAGCACGTTCACAGAACATGCTTGTTTTTTATTTATCTAAATCCTAGTTCTTTTAATTTATCCTGGTAACTGTCAAAATCAATTTCGATTCCTTGACCACCATATAAATCATAGCTGTCAATCCAATCACCACCTGAAGGAATGGTTTGAGAATTGATCCTTTTTTTGAAACTACCAGCATTTGAAAGTCCCAAATCCAACATTTCCGTCATGCTCATATTGGTTGAAGTCAGTGAGTATACTTTTCCTAAAGCCTCAGGACCCTTGAAAAGACTAATAGGATTTTTAACTTGCTTCATAATAGCTTGCATCACTTGTTGTTGCCGCTTGGTACGCCCATAATCCCCTTCATCGTCCTTACGGAAACGAGCGTAATTAAGAAGAGTTCGTCCATCTATTTGTTTCTTACCGACTTTAATGGTTTGAGTCGGAACATTTCCATCCTTGTCCATCCTCAAATCATCTGGAACTTGGACCGAAGATACTTTTTTACCATCAATAGTGGAGAATTTGGCATTGATTTTCACGCCATCTGGGAACAGGGTATCAATACCTGTCGCAAAGGTCTCAAAGTCGACCATGGCATAGTACTTGATATCAATGTCAAAATTTCGTTTGAGCGTCTGTCGCATAAGCTCTGCTCCTTGATGATTGTTTTGCTCACCAATATTGAAGGCAGTATTGAGTTTCAGATCCTGAGAATAGTCTGTCTCTGAAGCGCCCTTAATATTAACCAAGGTGTCACGCATAAAGCTTACCATCTTGATTTTGCCTTCCTTATTGCCCACATTGACAACTATAATAGAGTCTGTTCTGGCATCGGTAGATTTTTGGCTGACTCGTTGGTCAGAACCCAAAATAAGGATATTCACCCCATCCTTAGTATCTTTACCGTTAAAAGTTTCGACTAAGGCCGGTCGATAGGCTTTACCATTGTTACCAGCAGCAGAAAGGTCAGTTCCTTTGTAAAATTGATAGGCCATTGCTAGCACTAAGAACACAATCCCAAGACTCAAGCATCTGAATACCAGTTTAACAACCTTCTTGAGTTTTCTTTTTTTCTTATGTCGCGTTTTCTTTGTTGAATGCGGATTGGACTTTGGTTCCGATATTGCTGAAGGTGGCACTCGTCTTTGAACCTTTTTTCGCTTAGGTTTTAGTTGAGGCGCTTCCTCTCGATAGACAGGCAGACCTTCCTCTGTTAGCTGGTTGACATCCTCATAATCAGGCTCCTGATAATAATTTGAACGATTATCATAAGGTTGGCGCCATGCTTCTTGATAGTCAGCTCTTTGACCTTGATACCTCTCGTAGGAACGTTCAGCTTCATAGGCATCCAACTTTCCTTGTAGATAATTGAATTCCGAAGCCTGCTGTCCATTAAGGCGGGCAAGATTTTTTAAAAGATAGCTGTAACGTAACCGTTCATGATACGTAAACGGCACATCGTTAGATTTGGTCATAAGATTTTCCTTTAAATTTGGTAGACTTGGTAAGCTCCCAAGATTTTATATCCAATTCCAACTGCAGTTAGCTCTTCAAGAGCGAAATGAGCCAACTTTTTCTTTGTATAATCACAATCAATAATGAAGAAGTACTCACCAAGTACCGTCTTTAAAGGACGGCTTTCAATCTTGGTCAAGTCAATGCCTCGCCAGGCAAAGGTCGATAAAGCCTTGTAAAGTGCACCTGGCATATTGTCAGGTAGAGTTAAGGCCAGCGTTAATTTACAATTAATCTGATTGAGCGGAATTTCAGGAACAGTGCTCCCTAATAACCAGAAACGGGTATAATTCTTCTCAATTTCCTGAATATCCTTAGCTAAAATTTCGAGACCGTATTCCTTGGCAGCTGCATGCGGAGCGATTGCAGCATAAGGCTGGTCAGGATTATCTGCAACATAGCGAGCCGCAAAGGCTGTACTGGCTGTTGTCTCAATTTTAGCATGTGGAAAATGATCTTTAATATACTTTTTCCCTTGAGCAATCGCTTGTGGATGTGAGAAAATTTTCTCAATCTTTGCATGGTGTTTGCTAGCCATTAACTGTTGCTTGATGGGTTGAACAATCTCGGCCACAGCACGAATGTCTGCCTGGTGGAAGAGATAGTCTAAACTCTCATGAACAGATCCCTCAATGGAATTTTCCACAGGAATAACTGCGTAATCCACACGTCCCTCTTCATATGACTTGATAACTTCAGTAATGGTACCTAGAGAAACCAAGCTTGCCTCAGGAAATGCCTTTAAGGCTGCATTGTGCGTAAACGACCCACTGGGGCCCAAATAACCTACATACATTTGATAAACCTTGCTACTTCTTCTGGCGTCCGATTATCAACAGTGACAACCAGATCTGCCAAACCTTTATAGAGGGCCATTCGACCATCATAAATGGCCTTGAATTCCTCTTTAGAATGATTGAGAAAGAGGGGGCGTTGATTTTTGATATCCTTTTTAATACGATTATAGATCACATCAAAAGAAGAGTGAAGCCATACGTTATGCTTACGATTTTTCTTCAAAAGTTTACGATTGCACTCCGTCACAACGACACCACCACCAGTAGAGATGATAACATCATCTCCCTCTTGAAGGAGTTCTTCCAGAGTCTCAGACTCAATCTGACGAAAACTTGCTTCGCCTTCTTTGGCAAAGAAATCAGTAATGGACATTCCAATTTTATCTTCGATGACCTGATCCATATCTACGAAACGACCATTCAGGTATGGGGCGACGGAACTCTTACCAACTCCCATAAAGCCCAATAAAACCTTAGCCATGCAGTAATCCTTCCAAATCACTAAAGAAGCTTGGGTAACTCGTATTGATAGCTTCCGCACGTTGCAAGTCAACTTCGCCATCTTGAACCAAGAGGGCAGCTATGGCTGTCATCATACCAATCCTGTGGTCACCAAAGGTATTGACCTCTGCCCCGTGAAGAGGCGTCTTACCAGTGATAATCATACCATCCTCAGTTGGAACAATATCAGCACCCATAGCATTCAAGGCATCTGCTACCACCTGAATACGATCAGTCTCTTTGACCTTGAGCTCTTCAGCATCACGAATCACCGTCTTACCTTGAGCTTGTGTCGCCAAGAGTGTGATAATCGGAAGTTCATCAATCAAACGTGGAATGATGTCACCGCCAATTTCGGTTCCTTTAAGTTCTGAAGTTTCAACCGTAATGGTCGCAGATTTAGCAACTTGGTCAATATCTGAAAGTTTTATCTTACCACCCATATCCTTGATAACATCAATGATTCCGGTACGTGTCTCATTAATACCAACATTTTTCAAGACAATCTTAGAGTTTGGCACCACGAGTCCTGCTACCAACCAAAAAGCGGCTGAAGAAATATCCCCTGGAACCACAACTTCTTGGGCAGTAAAGGTCTGCCCACCAGAAATACGATTTCCTTGCCTTCTACTTGAAGCTGACCACCAAACTGCTGAATCATATCTTCCGTATGATTACGTGTTTTTTCCTTTTCAATGATGACAGACTCACCATCAGCTTGAAGGGCCGCAAAAATAAGGGCAGACTTAACCTGAGCAGAGGCTACTGGCAATTCGTAATAAATAGGTTTAAGGGACTTGCTGCCGTGCATTTTCAATGGTGGCAAATCACTGTCAGTTTGTCCTGACACCTCTACCCCCATCTGACGTAAAGGAATAGTGACACGGTCCATAGGGCGTTTTGAAAGGGAGTCATCCCCAAACATTTCCACATCAAAATCTTGACCGGCAAGTACACCTGAAATCAAACGAATTGATGTTCCAGAGTTGCCCATATCCAGCTTGTTTTGAGGAGCCTTGAGACCGTCAAAACCAACACCGTGAATACGTACCACATCACCATCATCTTCAATAGTCACACCTAAATCACGAAAGACCTGCATAGTTGAGAGGACGTCTTCACCTCGTAAAATATCACGCACAGTTGTCACGCCTTTGGCAAGACTACCGAACATAATCGAACGGTGACTGATGGACTTGTCACCAGGGATACGCAAGCTGCCACGAAGACCTTGAGCCTTGGTTTCTAGTTTCATAGGTTACTCCTAAAAATTTTATTGTTATCCTCATTATACCATATTTGAAAGCCCAACCATATACTGAATTGTCAAAATATTCACTAGATTGTGTTGCCATACTTTTCTTTCAAAAAGGCAACTGCCTCTTGAACACGGTTCCGAATTAAGTCAGCAGAGTCCTGCAAAAGATGTTTTTCCTCAGCCGACAAAGTCAAGTGGACAGGGGCTTCCACACCTTGACGTCCTAAAATAACTGGATAGCCAAGATAAGTCTGATAGATTTCTTGATAGCTAGATACTGTCACCTCTTCTTGAGCGTCAGAGAGGATAATTGCCACCAAACGAAGGGCAGCACTGGCAATACCGTATGAAGTATAGCCCTTACCATAAAAAACCTTGTGCCCCCCCTTCATGGAAGCCATAAAGAGATTTTGACGCTCCTCTTCACTTGTTAAAGCTGTAATATCTTGACCTTTCACCTTAACCTGACTCCATGCTGTAAATTGAGAGTTGCCATGTTCCCCAAGATTGTAGCCTGATACTGATTTGGGATTAACTTCCAGAACCTCTCCCACTGCTGCCTTCATTCTAGCCGTATCAAGTAAAGTCCCTGTCCCAATCACGCGTTCCTTTGGCCAACCTGTGAATTCTTGATAGAGAGCTGTCACCGCATCTACAGGATTTGAGATGACCAAGAGTATACCTTTAAAATCCAACTGTTTTAGCTCCTGAGCAACCTGATAAACAGCCTCTCGGGTAAATGGGAATTCAGCAAAACGGTCCTCACCAGCATTGTGCTGTAGCTGAATATTTCCAAGAGCTGAGATGATAACATCAGCATCTTTAAGTGCTTCATAATCATTAACCACGATGTTTGCATAGTTGGCCAGATTGGCCATGGCATCCTTAAAATCCTGGGCATCTGCTTCAGCTTTCCTCTCATTAATATCAATAAAAACATAACTATCGGCTAAGCCCTGAGCAATAGCCCCATGAGCTACCGCTGCACCAACATTTCCCATTCCAATAATTCCAATTTTACGAGCCATAATTTACCTCCTTTAATGCAGAAAAAGCCCTGCCAATTGACAAAGGCCTCCCTTATTAGTTATTCAATTCTTGCAAAGGTTTGAAGATGATACGTTCAATATCATTCAAATAAACAGACAGACTTTGTTGCGCAGTCAAGTATTCTTTCAAAAGGGCGTTAGCTTCTACCTTTTGACCCAATTCTTGAACAGCTGCTTGTTCTTCTGCTGTTGGCATTGTACCAGCCTGCATTTTAGCATAGAAATCCTCTTGGAAATCCGTAAACTCTTTGAAAAGAGCGCTAGCCTCAGCATCAGTTGCAATCGCTTCTTTTTTCTCTACCAAGTTTTTGTACTCAGGAAGGGCACGGATGCCACGTTCCAACTCATTTGCTAAATCATAAATATTTCTCATTTTATTCTCCTATGCGATCACCACATGATAGTCTGTATTGGCTTCAATAACAGTCTTAGCATGTTTACGATCTTTTTCATTTTTAAAAGTAATTTGAAGGATACCATGAATATCCTCACGATTTTCTTCATTGATACGAAGGTTAACCAAAGACGTTCCTCGCAACAATTCCATAATGCTAAGGATAACGTCCTCACGGTCAGGCACATCCACAAAAATATCGAGGCACTTTCCACGCCACCCTTTTTATGAATTTCCATCTCTTTACGCTTCTTACGACCGTTGTCAAAGAACTCCCAAATAGCACTCTCATCCTCAGCCTTAATCAAATCAGCCACATGGTCCAAACGTTTTTTGAAATCTTCAATACGATCCAAAACAGCAGGCCCATTAGTCATGAGAATGGAAGCCCACATCCCAGGTTCACTCTCAGCAATACGGGTCATATCTCGGAACCCCCCAGCCGCAAAGTGATTGGTCATCTCGTGAGCCTGAGCATAATCAGCTGCCTGCTCCATAAGACCAGAAGCCAAAAGATGTGGAAAATGACTGATTTGACTCGTTACCCGGTCGTGTTCAGCTGCATCAATCTCAACATAACGTGACTTAAGGCCAGACAAGATATCCTTAAGCTCAGGGATCGTTGTCTCTTTTGTCAGACTTGTCGGTGTGAAAATATAATAGGCATTTTCAAAAAGTGTCACGTCAGCCGCAATAGCCCCTGATTTATGAGAACCAGCCATCGGGTGAGAACCTACAAACTGAATATTTTTGCCTGTTAGATAACGCTCCGCTGCCTCAACGATTTCACGCTTGGTTGAGCCCGCATCTGTTATGATGACATTATCTTTAAGGTCCAGATCAGCCAACTCCTTCAAGTAGGCCACCGTTTGCTTGATTGGCACTGCTAAGATAATGACGTCCGCAAGGGGGGCAAACTCTTTAAAATCACCTGTTGCTCGGTCAACAATTCCACGTTCTAGTGCAATATTTCGAGAATAGTCAGAGCGATTATATCCAAGAATCTCATAATCAGGGTGATCCCTTTTAATCCCTAAGGCCAGGGAGCCACCAATCAGACCCAATCCTGCAATATAAATAGTTTTTTTACTCATTCCTACTCCCGTCTTTTCACTGATGCTGCTTAAAAGTTTTTCACATAGTCACGGTGATGTGCTACCGCTTCTTTCAACTCTTCCAAATTATCAGAAGAGAATTTATCCAGGATTTCATTAGCTACGACAGTAGCGACTACTGATTCCATAACGACACCTGCTGCAGGCAAGGCCGTTGGATCTGAACGCTCAACCGTTGCCTTGTATGGCTCATGGGTCTCAATATCTACTGACATTAGTGGTTTATAAAGAGTTGGAATTGGCTTCATAACCCCACGGACTACAATTGGTTGACCATTTGTCATTCCACCTTCAAAACCACCGAGATTATTGGTTCTACGCGTATAGCCATCCTCTTCATTCCAAAGGATCTCATCCATCACTTGAGAGCCCCTGAGATAGCCATCTTTGAATCCAAGACCAAACTCGACCCCCTTGAAGGCATTGATGGAAACAACTGCTTGAGCAATCTTGGCATCCAACTTGGTATCCCATTGCACATAAGAACCAAGTCCTACAGGTACACCACCAACGACCGTTTCAACGACACCACCGATGGTGTCACCCTCTTTTTTGATTTGGTCAATGTAATCTTTAATTTCTTGCTCACGCTCTTGGTTAACAACTGAAATTTCTGACTGTTGGGCCAATTCCTTGATTTGAGCAACTGTCAAATTCTCTGGCACATCAATTTCCTTACCACCAAAGACAACCACATGATTAGCAATTTCAATATCAAGCTCAGCCAAGATTCGTTTAGCGACAGCACCCACTGCCACACGCATAGTTGTTTCACGCGCACTGGAACGCTCCAACGAATTACGCAAATCATCAAAACGGTATTTCATACCACCAACCAAGTCAGCATGTCCTGGACGTGGATGGGTGATTTTGCGTTTAGTTTTTAAACGATCCTCAATATCTTCAACAGCCATAATGTCCAACCATTTTTGATGGTCCTTATTGATGACATGGAGGGTGATTGGAGCCCCTGTTGTTTTCCCATGACGAACACCAGAAGTGATTTCAACCTTATCAGACTCAATTTTCATGCGGCCACCACGACCATAACCACCTTGGCGGCGTTTCAAATCGCCATTGATATCTTCAGCGGTCAAGGGAAGACCAGCTGGTACACCTTCGATAATTGCCGTTAAACGTGGGCCGTGAGACTCACCTGCTGTTAAATATCTCATTTATTTCTCCAAGTACTCTTTCATTTCAACTAAAGGAATCTGATTGATAGCTGCCTTACCAATCTCTGGAACGATAACTGTCTTAATACTATTACCACGGGCTTTCTTGTCATGTGTGAGGGCTGTATAGAGTTCCTCAACACGCCATGGTTCATAGTCCACTGGCAAACCAAATTTCACACACATCTCAGCAATTTGACGTGTGATTCCCTGAGGCATTAGGTTTTTTTTCTCAGCAACACGAGAAATCTGAACCATTCCAATAGCCACAGCTTCACCATGCATAACTTTACCATAACCAGCTGTTTGTTCGACGGCATGCCCAATCGTATGACCAAAGTTTAGGTACATACGGACGCCACCTTCAAACTCATCTTCAACCACAATTTTACGCTTAACGTACATGAACGGTAAATGATGGTCTCTGAGTTTTCCAAAATACTATGAACCGAACCATCAATGTTATCAAGGAGCTGCCAAAGTTCAGGATCGTCAATCAAACCATATTTGACAACCTCACCCATGCCTTCAATCAATTCACGTTTACCAAGTGTCTCAAGGACATTAGGATCAATTAAAACCCCATCAGGCTGAGCAAAAGTTCCTACGATATTTTTGGCAAAAGGAGTATTCACACCTGTCTTTCCACCAATAGATGAATCTACTTGGGCAGTTAGACTGGTTGGAACTTGAACGAAATGAATTCCACGCATATAGGTTGAAGCGACAAATCCTGCTAAGTCTCCAACAACACCACCACCAAGAGCGACAATACCATCACTACGAGTCATGCCATTCTTAATCAAAAACTCATAAGCCTTATTAACAGTCTTAAGATTTTTACTCGCTTCACCTTCTAGAAAATTAAAAACGACAACCTCAAAACCTTCGTGTTCCAAGCTAAGCTTAACTTTTTCTGCATATAGGCCTCCCACATGATTGTCCGTAATAAGCGCAATCTTTTGTGGTTCCCAAAGTGACTTGACCCATTGTCCTACCCCTTTAAGAGCTCCCTTTTCAATGATAATGTCATAAGGGTTTTGTTTTAAATTTACCTCTAGTTTCATCGTCGACCCCTCCTAGCTATTGTAGCTATTGTATATGTTTTCTAATTCCTGCCAAATAGCACCTGTTGGCATATTCTCGCCTGTCCATAATTTAAAGGCACCTGCTGCTTGATAAAGTAACATGCCTAGTCCATTCACAGCCTCTATCTCTTGTTTCCTTGCCAAGGCCAAGAAAGGTGTTTCAAAAGGCTGGTAAATGATATCCGCAACTAAGAGTTCCTTAGGGAATCTTGTATCTATAGAAATGGGCAATGACTCACCATCCATACCCACACTAGTCGCATTGACCAATAAATCGGTTTGCCTTAATTCCTTTTGGAAGTGGTCAGCATCAGTTAAATCATGAAATTCTAAATAGCAATCGGTTTGATCAAGCAAGGTTCTAAAGTTTTCTTTTGCCTTGACCAAGGATTGGGGCCGAACATAGATACTAACTTTTTTTGCACCATCAAGAACTGCCTGTGTCACAATAGATTTAGCCGCACCACCAGCCCCCAAAATCATAATATGAGTATCCTTAGGATTAAAATTCTTTAAACTAGCAAAAAAGCCAAAGCCATCTGTATTATGGCCGATCAAACGACCATCACGATTGACAACCGTATTGACTGCACCAATCAGTTGAGCTTCAGGACTAAGACCATCCAAAAATGGAATTACCTTTTCCTTATATGGCATAGACAAGTTGATACCGAACATATTGTAACGTCTAATATTTTCAACTGTCTCAGCCAGGTCTGACTCTGGAATCTCCCAAGCTACATAAACCCCATTAACATGTGTTTTTTCGAAAGCTAAATTATGAATGAAAGGAGAAATTGAATGCTTGATAGGACTGGCAACAACAGCTGCTAAGCGTGTGTGTCCATCAATCCGCATCCAAAACCTCCCTAATCCTACACATGTCCGCAAGAGCAACTTGACCAGGTGCGCTGGTATTGTCAAGACTAGCAAAAGTCCATGATGACCCCACCAAGTCTCCCGCCAAACGTGACAAACGACCTAACTTACCCATTGACATAGTTACAAACTCTTGTTCAGGGTTAAAGGCCTTAAAGCCGCGTGTGAAATTCATAAGATCAAGGACATCTTGTTCATTCTTAGGCATAACGGCTACTTTAACAACTCTTGGCGTCAAGTTGGTCATCTCAGATAAAAGTTCCATAAGGTTTTCAGGTGTCTCCTCAAAGTTATGATAAGACAAAACCAAGTTTGAAAATTCAAGCATCTGGTCAAAGACTTCCTTGCGTGTGAAATACTCAAAATCAATATAATCTGGTGAATAGATAGCAGCTACATCCTTAATCAGTGTGACATATTCCCCATCAGTTAACTCAATCTTACCACCTTCACGTGTCGTACGAATGGTAAAAACAATTTCAAAGCCTGCGAATTTCTCAAAAATAGCTGGAGCAACTGTTAAGATACTATGCTTATCTAAAAAATCTGCACGCCATTCAATAATGTCTGCCCCCTCAAAACGAGACAGCTCAAGCGCTTGTGCTTCCTCTAAACTAGTCGGCATAATCGGAACTACAATTTTCATTTATTTACCTTTATTGTGTATACTTTCAAATAATTTGATGTTGGATCGTTAGGATTGACGGCAAAATCCACTGGTAATTGTTGCAAGTTAACAAAGTCCGCTGAAACATCTCCCAATCCCTTACGCAGTTGCTTTTTAAACTGTTGAACTGTCATATTAGCTGCATTGGTACTTGCAATAATTGTCCCATACTCTGATAGAATATCAAGACTCTGCGCAATCAACTTGTGGTAATCCTTATTTGCTGAGAAAGTGCGTTTCTTATTTCGAGCAAAGCTCGGCGGATCTATAACGATAAGGTCATAAAATAATCCCTTTTTCTTGGCATATTTAAAATAATCAAAAACATCCATCACAACTAAACGATGATTTTCCATACTAAAGCCATTAGCTTCAAAATGAGCTGTGGATAACTCACGTGAACGTTTTGCCAAATCCACCGATGTCGTTTCAACCGCTCCCCCCATAGCTGCAGCAACTGAAAAAGCTGCCGTATAGGAGAACATATTCAAAACTGATTTGCCCAAGGCCAAACCATTAACTAAACCATCACGCACCTCATGCTGGTCAAGAAAAATCCCTGTCATTAGCCCATCATTTAGAAAAACTTCATAAGTTACCCCATTCTCCAAGATAGTGAAGGTATCAGCGGCCTCTTGTCCATAAAGATGGTCTGACTCAAAATCAAGGCCCTTGAAGCGAATTTTTTCATAGCCCCCCAAAACCTCAGGAAAGACCGTTTGGAAAGCCTCTACAATAATATCCTTCAAGGAATAAATAAAGACATTGTACCATGAAAAGAGGGCATAGTCTCCATACAAATCAATCGTTAGACCACCAAAATCATCACCATCTTGGTTAAAAAGACGAAAAGCCGTCGTTAAATCATTAGCATAATAGGATTGACGTCTAGCTTTTGCCTTCTCAAAAAGCCCCTGAAAATAAGTCACTGTCAATTGTTGCTTTTTAGGGGACAAAAACCAACCTATCCCCTTATTTTGACTCGACAAATAGCCTGTTCCTAAAAATTCTTTGGATTGGCTATAAAAATAAACCAACTGATTATTTTCAGCTATATTTGGAAAATCTTCAGCTAAAAGAAGCTGTTTCCCTTGTTTGATTTTTTTCTCCGCAAAGGGACTTACCGTCAATATATTCATGCTACTATTATATCAAAAAAATGTTATAAATTTCTGTTTCGTAACTAGATTTTGTCAACTATATGTCAAGGAATATGACACTCTATGACAGTAAATTTTTGAGAGTCATTTTGTTATTTGGTATAATAGCTAAGATAATATAAAATCAGAGGAAGTATTACTTTGAAAAAAATAAACGAAGCTTTTTGGAAAGGAGTTTCATCAAGACTCGGATTCGTCTTCTTGTTACTCTTCTTTTACTGGCTAAAAAACATATTCGCTTATTTCGTCAACATTAATCTTGAGTGGGAAAGCAGATATCAGGTTATGCTTTCGCTGATTAACCCTATTCCACTGGGATTAATGCTGCTAGGTTTAGGACTTTACTTCAAGAAAAGCCGTTTTTTTATGGCACAACAATTGCTATTTATGTCATCCTTAATCTCCTGCTTATTGCTAATGTCATTTACTTTGGAGAGTTTACAGACTTCATAACTGTAAATACCATCCTGGCAAGTTCTAGTTCAGCAGCCGGGCTGGGAGACTCAGCTAAGAACCTTCTTGAACCAAGTTATATCTTTTATTTGATTGATATTCCTTTCTTCATTTATGGTGTTTTTAGGAAAAAACTAAAAACGGATAGTAAGCCATTTAATAAACGAGCTAGTTTTGCTATCACCGCACTATCGACACTCCTTCTCTCAGCTAACCTATTTCTAGCGGAAGTTAACCGTGGTGAGTTACTGACACGTGGTTTCTCCAACAACTATATTGTTCGTGCTATGGGGATTCCTTTCTTTACAGCTTATTCCGGTAACTTAACGTATCAAGCTTCACAAGCTCGTTCATCCGCAACATCAGACGACATGAAAAAGGTTGAAGCTTATGTTAAGGAGCACTATGCAGCACCTGATCCTAAGTACTACGGAATTGCTAAAGGAAGAAACGTTATCGTTATTCACTTGGAGAGTTTCCAACAGTTTCTTATTGATTACAAGCTCCAAGTAGATGGTCAGTCTTATGAAGTAACACCATTCCTCAATTCCATTTACCACTCAAATGAAACCCTAGCCTTTTCAAACTTCTTCCACCAAGTTAAATCAGGAAAAACTTCTGATGCTGAAACCTTGATGGAAACATCACTCTTCGGACTAAGTACAGGGTCATATATGGTAAACTACGGTGGTACCAATACAGCTTACGCTGCACCATCTATCCTAGCTCAAACGGGTGGCTATACTTCAGCTGTTTTCCACGGAAACACTGGATCCTTCTGGAATCGCAATAATACCTATAAAAAGTGGGGTTATAACTACTTCTTTGACTCATCAGCTTTCACTGAGAAAACCGATGAAAACTCCTTCCAATACGGTCTTAATGATAAGTACATGTTTTCAGATTCCATCAAATATCTGGAACAAATGCAACAGCCTTTCTATGTTAAATACCTAACCGTATCTAACCACTACCCATACACTTCCCTGTCAGGCGACAAAAACGAACAAGGTTTCCCACTCGCTGACACAAAAGACGAAACAGTTAACGGGTATTTTGCAACAGCCAACTATCTTGACTCTGCAATCAAAGACTTCTTTGATTACCTTAAGGAAACTGGCCTTTATGATAATTCGATTATTGTTATGTATGGTGACCACTACGGTATCTCTGATATGCGAAGCAGTAATCTAGCGGAACTGCTCGGGAAGAACCCTGAGACTTGGTCAAATTATGATAAAGCCATGCTTCAACGTGTCCCTTACATGATTCACATCCCAGGATATACTGGAGGTGGCATCTCTAACACATTTGGTGGTGAAGTTGATGCCCTCCCAACCCTCCTTCACATTCTTGGTGTTGACACTAGCTCTTATATCCAGATGGGACAAGACCTCCTATCTCCTGATAATAAGCAAACTGTTGCATTTAGAACCTCAGGTCAATATGTTACACCTCAATACACAAGCTACTCTGGTAGACTCTATAACACTCAAACAGGAGAAGAAATTACTAACCCTGATGAGACTACTAAAAAGGAAAATGAGGCTATTCGTAATGCGGTTGCAACCCAGTTGTCAATGAGTGATGCAGTCCAAACAGGTGACCTCCTTCGATTCTACACGCCAGATGGTTTAAATCCTCTTGATTCTAGCACAATTTCCTACACTAAACAGATGGATCAACTGAAAAAAATCAATAAAAAGCTGAAAGATAAATCAACAAGTCTCTACAAACAAAAAGGCAATAAATCAACAGCTGACCTATTCAAGACACCATCTTACAAGGAACTACATCCTGTTGAACCTGAATCAAGCTCAAACTCAACAGAAGAAAGCTCATCTAGTCAAGAAACTACAGCTGCACAAGAATAATCCTAAAAAGACTGTTCTAATCGGGCTGTCTTTTTAGATTAAATCAACCATATCTCTACATAATCAACTCTTCAACGATCTGGCTCGGACATATTTCTTGCTAGTTTTCTCCAACCATGATTAAATAAGAATCATAACAAAACATATATAGGAGATCTGATATGAATCCAATGGAATTATTTAACCAAGTGAAAGAAATGATCGAAAAAAAGATTTTGAAGCAGCTAAAAAGTTTGTCGAGGAAAACAAAGATGATCTAGGTGAGTACTTCAACCAAGCTAAATCTCTCGTTTCAGGCAACGAAATGGTAAGTGGAGCTTTAGACAAGATTAAGGGCCTATTCTAAGCCTAAATTCCCCCAATCAATAGGATTGAGGGAATTTTTTTATTCAGATGACTAATTGAGACTCAGAAATATTATAGTGTGATATTTTATTTGTGAGAAGACAAAAAAGAGATTCCCCAAGGAACCTCTTTCCATTCTATATTACAATAGAATTATTTTTTCAAGTTGTAGAATGATTTCAAACCACGGTATTCTGCAACTTCACCAAGTTGGTCTTCGATACGAAGCAATTGGTTGTATTTAGCAATACGGTCAGTACGTGACAATGAACCTGTCTTAATTTGACCAGCGTTAGTTGCAACTGCAATATCAGCGATTGTTGAATCTTCAGTTTCACCTGAACGGTGTGATACTACTGCTGTGTATCCAGCTTCTTTCGCCATTTCGATAGCGTCAAAAGTTTCAGTCAAAGTACCGATTTGGTTAACTTTGATAAGGATTGAGTTAGCAGCGTGTTCTGCAATACCTTTTTCAAGGTAAGCAGTGTTAGTTACGAAGAAGTCGTCACCAACCAATTGAACTTTATCACCAAGACGTTCAGTAAGAGCTTTCCAACCGTCCCAGTCGTTTTCGTCCATACCATCTTCGATAGTGATGATTGGGTATTTGTTAACCAATTCTTCAAGGTAATCGATTTGTTCTGCAGCAGTACGAACAGCAGCGCCTTCACCTTCAAATTTAGTGTAGTCGTAAACTTTACGTTCTGCATCGTAGAATTCAGATGATGCACAGTCAAGTCCGATAAATACGTCTTTACCTGGTACATATCCAGCAGCTTCGATAGCTTTGATGATAGTTTCAACACCATCTTCAGTTCCGTCGAAACGAGGTGCGAAACCACCTTCGTCACCTACGGCTGTTTCAAGTCCACGTTCTTTAAGGATTTTCTTAAGCGCGTGGAAGATTTCAGCACCCCAACGAAGCGCTTCTTTGAATGTTGGTGCACCAGCAGGTACAATCATAAATTCTTGGAAAGCGATTGGAGCGTCTGAGTGAGAACCACCGTTGATGATGTTCATCATTGGAGTTGGAAGAACTTTAGTGTTGAATCCGCCAAGGTAGCTGTAAAGTGGAACTTCAAGGTAGTCAGCAGCTGCACGTGCTACAGCGATAGACACACCAAGAATAGCGTTGGCACCAAGTTTACCTTTGTTTGGAGTACCGTCAAGAGCGATCATTGCGCGGTCAATACCTTGTTGATCACGTACGTCGAATCCGATGATGTGCTCAGCAATAACGTTGTTTACGTTATCAACTGCTTTTTGAGTACCAAGACCACCGTAACGAGCTTTGTCACCATCACGAAGTTCTACTGCTTCGTGTTCACCAGTTGATGCTCCTGAAGGAACCATACCGCGACCGAATGCACCAGATTCAGTGTAAACTTCTACTTCAAGTGTTGGGTTACCGCGTGAGTCAAGGACTTCACGTGCGTAAACATCAGTAATAATTGACATTACAATACTCTCCTTATGAGTTAAAATTTTTTACACATTTATATTACCATAATATCAAGGGTTAAGCAAATTAAAACCAGAATTTTCTTGCGATTATCTATTTTTTAATATTTCAATTATTTTTGAAAATCTCATAAAAAATAAGGCAAATGAAAAGGAATTCAAAATATTGTATAATGGTAAATAGAAAAGAGACAGGAGATTCCCTATGACTTCACTTGAAGATAAAGTGTTCCAATGCGCCAGTGGCGAAAAACGCCTGAATCCCGATGAACTTCGTCAGTATTTTGGTACCTATGCAGAACGTGTAGTCCTAGCTGTTTTATTGGAAGATGCTGAAAAGAAAATCGTAATAGAACACTTTCCACTGATTTTAAAGAAGTTATTAGCAGTTTACCCCAACCTTAGTCTAAAGCTTTCACCTAACCTATCTGATCAGACACAGTTCACCTATATCAAGGGCGCTCAAACACTGAATATTTCTGCAACTATTGTGGATGAAGCAAAAGCACACTCACCGTATGGTATTGTTGTGCATAGTGATAAGGCCGAAAACCTTGATAAGATACTATTCTCAGAGCTCTATCCTGATATTCTTGCTCCCAAGCAAACTGAGCAAATCGTTGAAAAAAGGGGATTTTTTACTAAGCTATTTGGAAAATAATAACATCTGATCTGGCCCCTGGTCAGCTTTTTCTTGTTTCACAATGACTGACTCAACTTGATGAGGTTTCCAATATTGAGTCCTGTTCGATAGAGATTTTCCTTAGCCGAAGACAGAATTTGATCTAAGTCACCTAATTGACCAATGATTGGAAAAGCGGCTGAAATGCCACCTACTGGAAAATCAGGTAAGTCATCCTTCAAACTGCCACAAATAGCGATAACTGATATAGCCGATGGTGTTCGTTTGGCTACACCTACTGGTGCTTTACCAGATAAGGACTGATTATCCATACGTCCTTCCCCAACAATAACCAAATCAGCTGTCTTTACACGCTGATCAAAATCGACACAATCCAGTACAAAATCAATCCCCGACTTAATTTCTGCTCCTGCAAAGGCTACCATGCCTGCTGCTATTCCCCCTCCAGCACCTGAACCAGCTAGTTTTGGAACCTCAGGAGCAAATCCTTGGTAGAATTGAGCCATGTTTTGGTCAACCTTTTTAACTTGTGAAGGCGCCAAGCCCTTTTGACTACCAAAAATATAGGTTGCCCCATTTAAACCACACAAAGGATTATCCACATCGGTGATAAGACGAATAGTTACATTAGATAGATCAAGTTTATTTTTAGAAGACACCTTTTTAACGTGACCAAGATTGGCACCTATTGGCTCAAGCTCCCGCCCCTCAGAATCATAAAAACGATAACCTAATCCATAAGCCATACCAATTCCGCCATCATTAGTAGCTGATCCACCTACACCTATAATAAAATCACTAATACCAGATTTAACCAAGTGAACAATCAGTTCACCGACTCCCTGGGTTGTTATACAAAGGGGGTTGCGTTTATCCTTAGGTACCTGCTCCAAGCCACAAACCGCAGCCATTTCAAAATGGCAGTCTGCCCATTACTAGCATAGGGGACAGATCCATCACCTGTATAAGCATGTGGAATCTTAACAGTTTTCTTCTCAAGATTTAGATTTTCAGCAAGAGCATCTAAGGTACCTTCGCCACCATCGCCTATTGGTATGAGGTCAAAATCAGCGTCTGGTAAGGCCTTTTCAAGGCCCGATTTAAGAGCTAGGGCAACCTCTTTTGCAGACAAACTTTCCTTAAACGAATCAGGTGCAATCAGAATTCGCATATCATTTACTCCTTTTATTTTCCTTTCAAGTAAGGGGACAGGGCCTGAACCAAGTCATCTGTCATATGTTGTGGACCTCCGACAGTTTTGATACCAAAGCACTTTAGCCTTTCACTATCAAAATCACTATCATTAAAGCTGTATAAAGGTTTAATTCGCATCAATTCCTTAATACTCTCTTCATCACGATAACCTTGATTAGCTATATTAGCTTCTAAAACCTGACAGAGATAACGGATGGCCTTGGTAGGTGCCGTAATTATAGATTGCAACGAAGTCCCCTTTTTGCATACTGGTTTTCTGAGTCCAAAGAATATCCTCACTTGCTGAGAACTCCTCCCCGATATCGTAGTATTTTAGATTTACTGGAACAATCCAGTAGTGTAGCTCTGGAGCCTTCCTAAGATGTTTAGGAGCAACCAGAGAACGACTCCCTCTAATGAGCTCAAAAATCGTTTGGTCTGGAATTGTCTCATCTAAAACAAGGCTTATCCAAGTCTTCTTGGACATATGGTAACTAGGATAAATTCCATCTAAGTCTAAGAGCTTATCCATCTGCCTTGGATCGACCTTGATGTTAACCACATCATAGACTAAGCTCGCCTTTTCTCCACTAAGTGCTAGTTTATCACCCTTGAGAGGGAAAAATAGGGCATACCACTTACCATCAACCCGAAAGGAAAGATAGTCTGGATATTTCTCAAAAGGATGGTCAGCTTGGTCTGAAAATTCCTTAACTATAAAATTAGCCAGACGATTATCTTGCGGGGATGAAAACAATTGATCATCATAACAAAACTCAGCTACTTGCGACAGGAGATCTCCATAAGCTTCTCTGACTTGACCAACGTAGGTTCCAGTTGCGTGAGGGCTTCGGAAAGTGTCTTAAGACTCGTCAAAATCAATATCAACAACCTGCCCTGTCAACTTACCTTCTAAATCAATGAATAGTCGAGCCTCAAGTCCTTCAGCCATTAGTGGTTTTCTGAGCTCGTAGCCTTTCTCACTAGTTATAAAACCAAAAGGCTCCAGGCTATCATGTTTTAGGACTTTCTGTTTAAAATAAGCATCCTCAAAAGTCATTCATCATCCCTTTTTCTAAAAAAGAGAAGTTGAGACAAACTGATGTCCCAACTCCTTTTTATTTTGTTGACTGGCGTAAAGTTAGACCATGATTAAGAATAACGTCTTTATCTTCAAGTTCTTCCTTATGCATAATTTTAGTCAACATACGCATGCTAACTGCCCCTAAATCATAGAGAGGATGGTTTATACTAGAAAGGTTTGGACGTGTGTAGCTTGTAACCGGTGAATCATTGCTTGTGATGATTTCGAAATCTTCTGGAACTGATTTGCCTGCAGCAAAGAGGCCATTCAAGAGACCTGCAGCCAATTCATCTTCCCCAACATAGGCAGCAGTGGCACCAGAGTTCAAGACACGTTGTGCTAAATCAAAGCCGTCTTTATAGCTATATTTAGCTTCAAAGACAAGTCCTTCGTTGTAGCTCAAATTATTCTTTTCAAGTCCAGACTTATACCCGGCCAAACGTAGTTTGCCATTAATATCATCAATTAGTGGTCCTGATACAAAGGCAACCTTTTCATTATTTTTAGCAAGTTGCGTTACACAATCCTCAACGGCAGCTTTATAGTCGATGTTAACACTTGGTAATTGGTGTTCGAGATCAACTGTTCCTGCTAGAACAATCGGTGTACGGGTACGAGAGAACTCTGCACGGATTGTTTCTGTCAGATGGTGTCCCATAAAAATAATACCATCAACTTGTTTAGAAATTAGAGAATGAATGACTGTAACTTCATGATCCTCATTATCATCACTGGAAGCAAGAACAATATTATACTTATACATGGTTGCAATGTCATCAATACCTTTAGCTAGAGTAGCAAAATAGCTATTTACAATATTTGGAATGACAACTCCTACAGTAGTTGTTTTTTTACTCGCCAAGCCACGCGCAACCGCATTTGGACGGTAATCCAAACGATCAATGACTTCAAGCACTTTTTTTCGGGTGTTTTCTTTTACGTTTTTGTTACCATTTACAACACGAGAAACAGTTGCCATCGATACTCCAGCTTCACGCGCTACATCATAAATTGTGATTGTTTCATCAGTATTCATAAGAAATACTTCCTTTCTAAATTTAATGCACACTTTTTCACAATAATTATAGCAAAATTTGAAAACACTTTCAAATGTTTTGACTAATCCTTTACAAAAAAATGAAAAGAATCCTCTTTCGATAGCTAAGGTAAAGAAATACGTTTCAAATATTTGGCTATCATTTCGCATTTTCATGATTATTCATCGCTTACAACCTATAAGATTAAAAAAACTCAATGAAAGCAAATGATTTAATGAAAATCCAAAAACAGCTTGCATTTTCCCTATAAAAGTGACAGAATGAGTGTAAGAAATAAAAAGGAGTTTTTCTATGTCTAAACTTGATCGCATTCGTCATTTTTTAAATGAAAATAAATCAGGGCTAGCTATTGTTTCAGATCCTGTAACTGTCAATTATCTTACTGGTTTTGATTGTGACCCACATGAACGCCAAATGTTCCTCTTCGTCTACGAAAATCGTGAGCCTGCCCTCTTTGTTCCTGCTCTTGAGGTTGCACGTGCCTCTTCTGTTCTCGATTTCCCAGTCTTCGGTTATGTGGACTCTGAAAATCCATGGCAAAAAATCAAAGCTGGTCTAGCAAGTACAGACATCCCTATTATTTATGCAGAGTTTGATAATCTCAATGTAACTAAATTCCAAGGATTGCAAACGGTCTTTGAAGGACGCTTCGAGAACCTGACACCATTCATCCACAAAATGCGAGTTATCAAGTCAGCTGATGAAATTCAAAAAATGATTGTTGCCGGTGATTATGCTGATAAAGCTGTCAATATCGGTTTTGACAATATATCTCTCGACGTTACTGAAACAGACATCATTGCTCAAATCGAATTTGGCATGAAGAAAATCGGTATCAATCAAATGTCCTTTGAAACTATGGTTCTCACAGGCAACAATGCCGCAAACCCACATGGTATTCCAGGAACTAACCGCATTGAAAATGATAGCCTCCTCCTCTTCGACTTGGGTGTTGTTAGTCAAGGCTATGCTTCAGATATGACACGTACCGTAGCTGTTGGTCAACCTGACCAATTCAAGAAAGATATCTACAATATCTGTTTGGAAGCTCAACTCACTGCCCTTGATTTTATCAAACCAGGCGTAACAGCCAGTGAAGTTGATGCTGCAGCTCGTAATGTTATTGAAAAGGCTGGTTACGGCGAATACTTCAACCACCGTTTGGGACATGGTATTGGTATGGATGTCCATGAGTTTCCGTCAATCATGGAAGGAAATGACTTGATTATCGAAGAAGGTATGTGCTTCTCTGTTGAACCAGGAATTTACATTCCTGAAAAAGTTGGTGTTCGTATCGAAGACTGTGGCTACGTTACAAAAGATGGCTTCGAAGTCTTTACACACACACCAAAAGAACTTCTCTATTTTGATGTTTAATTAATCCAGAATGGCCTTCAATTAAGTTGAGGACCATTTCGTTTGCACTCAAATTCAAATGACATTTAAAAAGCTGACCCATCATGTGTCAGCTTTTGCTATTTATCCTTCATGCTCTTGTCTAAGATAGTCAAGCCCTTCTTCAATCCATCCTGCAACGCTTCTGCCAAAGGTTTAAAGCCATAGTTCAAACGACTATCTGAGAAACGATGACGGTGGGGGATTTTATTTTTTTCTTCCTCAAGTGTCCTCAAAGAAAGACTGGCCTTTTGAGTAAATTCATCAAAATCAACTACCTGAACCAAGACTTCCTGGCCTACCTTTAGTGTATTGTAGATGTTGTCGATATAGCCTGTCTTAATCTCCGAGATATGAATCAAGCCTGTGGTACCATTATCCAATGAAACAAAGGCACCGTAAGGCTTGATGCCCGTGATAACCCCCCTAAGCTTGTCTCCAATTTTCATCTTAGTCTGTTACCTCAATCGTTTCAATAACAACTTCCTCAAGCGGCTTATCTTGAGTTCCAACCTCAACATTGGCAATCTCATCGAGCACCTTGTAAGAGGCTTCATCTACCAAATGACCAAAAACAGTGTGACGACGATCTAGGTGAGGTGTGCCACCATTTTCAGCATAAGCTTCTGCAATTGGTGCTGGCCAGCCACCACGTTCAAGTTCCTTTTTAGCATAAGGAATCTCAGGTGCTTGAACAATGAAGAACTGGCTACCATTAGTATCTGGTCCAGCATTTGCCATTGAAAGTGCACCACGGAGGTATAGAGTTCTTCAGAAAACTCGTCCTGGAAGCTACCACCAAAGCTTGATTCACCACCCATACCAGTACCAGTTGGGTCACCACCTTGAATCATAAAGTCCTTGATAATACGGTGGAAAATCACACCATCATAATAGCCGCTCTTGGCCAAATTGACAAAGTTAGTGACAGCCAATGGCGCATGGTCAGGGAAAAGCTTGATGACCAAATCACCAAGATTTGTTTTAATCGTTGCGACTGGACCTTCTACTGTATCCAAGTCAAGTTGTGGGAAATGAAGTTCTTTTTCTACCAATCCGAGTTCCTCCAAGGCATTGAAAATGCCATCTTCTTCTACTGTTCCAGTTACATAATCAGCTTTGGCTTTAAGTTCTGGTGTGGCGTTCCCCATGGCAATTTTAAGACCAACATAGTCAAAAATTTCCATATCATTTGGCCCATCACCAAACATCATAGCATTGACTGGTGTAAGATTCTCATGCTCCAAGACATGACCGACACCTGAAGCCTTTGAGATACCAGTTGCTACCACATCAGATGAGTGTTCGTGCCATGGTACCAAGCGAACGTGGGCTGCGAGTTCCTCCGGCAACTTAAGGTCACCATTATTTTCTGCAAAAGTCCACATCTGATAAACATCATTAGTCAAATGGAAATCTGGCTCAACGTCACAAATACCATAGATAGGCACTATAGCATCATCAATCAATTCTGAACGTTCTGAGACAACTGGCTTATCCTTACCAGCGAAGCCCCAAGCAATCCCAATCTCTTTGCACCAAGCAACAAAAGCTTCAGTAACTTCACGAGCAAGGGGCTGATTATAAATTTCTTCCCCTTTTCGGTTAATGACATAAGTTCCATTGATTGTTACAAAATAATCAGGTTCTAGGTCCAGAATTTCCTCAACTACACCATAGTAGCCACGTCCTGTAGCGATCCCTGTCAAGATTCCTTTTTCTTTAAGTCCTTTGAAAACAGCCTTAATAGACTCTGGAATATAACCTGTTTTTTTGACACGAAGGGTGTCATCAATATCAAAGAAAACAATCTTAATCTTCTTAGCCTTATATTTTGTTTTTGCATCTACTGGCATCGTAAATCTCCTTTACAGTATCAAAATCTAGCGCTAGGTACTATTCAAGACAGCCCTAACGAAAGATCATACGATGTTTCCATTATATCATTTCTTAAAGCTAAAAAGCAAAAAAATCATCTAATACCAGGTCAGTCTTAGATGATAGGTGTTTAACGGTTAACACTCTTGATAATACGTTTAATGTCACGCTCTTGTTCGCGACGTTTGATTGACTCACGTTTATCGTAATCGTGCTTCCCTTTGGCGATACCCAGTAGAACCTTGGCAAAACCATTTTTTAGGTAAACCTTAAGTGGGACTAAGGTCATTCCTGTTCCTTTAAGATCATTTTGAAGTTTGGTGATTTGCTTTTTCTTGAGCAATAATTTCCGAGTACGTTCTGGATCTTGATTCCAGATGTTCCCTTGCTCAAAAGGAGCAATATGAACATTGATTAACCAAGCTTCCCCGTTTTTTATTTGGGCGTAACCATCCTTTAGCTGGATGCGAGCCGCACGAACAGACTTAATCTCTGTCCCTGTCAGCACGATACCCGCTTCAATAGTATCTACAATACTATAGTCATGTCTCGCCTTTTTATTCTGAGCAACAACATTGCCTTCACCTTTTGGCATAGCAGTCCCTCCCTTCTCATCCTATTTTCGTTTTTTAGCAACGTCCTTGTAGAACGGTTTGTTTTCTTTTTTCTTACGACGACCACTCTCACGTCCCTTATTATCATTATGAGGACGGTTTTGATTCTTACGCTTGTCTGGTTTCTTAGATGACTTACGCTTTTGATCATAAGAGCCTTTGTAACCACTACTATCTTGACCGCTACGCTTATTTACACGTTTACCACGACTTTCGAAATCACCATTTTGACGATCTCGGCGTGGTCCTCTATTACGGAAGGACTTAGCCTTCTCTTCACGTTCCTGACGAGCCTTGTGATCTACTTTTTCAGTGATATCGTACTCACTTGGAAGGTATTGGAAATCAATGTCTCCAGTCTCCTTATCTGCACGAATTAACTTAACTCGAATAGGTTGGCCAACACGGAAAGTCTTACCAGATTTTTCACCCTGAAGGGTCATGGTGCGTTCATTGTAATTGTAGAATTCTGGAAGTGTTGTGATATGAACCAAACCTTCAACGGTATTTGGCAATTCCACAAACATACCGAATTTAACCACACTTCCGACAATACCATCGAATTCTTGACCAACAAACTCTTCCATGTACTCTGCTTTTTTCATGGCTTCAACGACACGTTCAGCGTCAATAGCACGACGCTCAAGGGTTGAAGATGAAGTAGCTAACTCTGGAATAACCTCTTCAAAGTGTTCACGCGTTTCTTGAGACATATTGTTGGTATACTCACGAATCATTCGGTGAACCAAAAGGTCTGGGTAACGACGGATCGGACTGGTGAAGTGAGTATAATACTGAGCCGCAAGTCCATAGTGCCCATGATTGTGTTCTGAATAACGAGCTTGTTGCATTGAACGAAGCAACATCATATTCATGACTTCTGCTCCAGGTTTGCCTTGAACTCGCGCCATGAAATCTTGTAAGTCTAGCTGATCCATCTTATTAGCTGTTCCTTTGATTTGAATACCAAAGATAGAAGCATAATCATAAAGCGTTGCAATTTCTCCGCTTTAGGATCTTCGTGAATACGGTAAATAAATGGCAACTTAGCCTTAGCGAAATGCTCTGCCACACATTCATTAGCAGCCAACATAAAGGACTCAATCATTCGCTCAGCCGTCCCACGTTCACGCACCACGATATCAACTGGCATTCCCTTATCATTAACCAAGATACGAGCTTCAGATGTATCAAAGTTAAGGGCACCACGACGTTCGCGCATATCTTCTAAAATCTTATGAAGTTCTGCCATAGCTGACACAGAATCCATGATAGGCTTAAACTGTTCAATCTTTTCTGGATTTCCAGCCAACATTTCATTGACATCACTATAGGTCATACGGAAGGTTGTCTTAATTACAGATTGGCAAATCTTATGATTAATCACCTTGCCTTTTGGAGTAATCTCCATAATAGCTGACAGAGTCAAGCGGTCAACATTGGGATTTAGAGAACAAATACCATTTGAAAGACGCTCAGGCAACATTGGAACCACGCGGTCTGTCACATAAACAGAAGTCCCACGTGCTGCAGCCTCACGGTTGAGGGCAGAACCCTCTGTGACATAATAAGACACATCTGCAATGTGGACACCTAGCTCATAGTTACCATTTGGTAAACGTTTAATATGAACTGCATCATCCAAGTCCTTGGCATCAGCTCCATCAATGGTGAAGGTCACTTCTTGACGAAGGTCAACACGACCAATTAGATCTTCTTGACTAGGTGCATCCGGCACAGCCTCTGCTTCAGCCATAACATCTTCTGGAAACTCCGAAACAATATCCATTGATTCCAAAACTTCCAAGACATCAATACCAGCATCTCCTTGATGACCAATAATATCTCGAACACTTCCTACAAAATAATCGTGATGGCGGTTAGGGTATTTTTCAATATCAACCTTAATAATCTCAGTCCCCTCAAGAGCAACTGGTCCTTTCTTGATATAGATTGGTTGCTGAATTTTTTGATTCTTAGACTTAATGTAACCTACATAAGGTTCTTTCTCGTCATTGAGGATAAATTTCCCGACAACCGTTTTAAGAGAGCGTTCGACAATTTCAACAACTCTTGCTTCAGCCATTGTCCCACGCAAACGATCTGCTGGCTTCTTAATAACTGCGGCAACAGTGTCACCATCAATGGCATGGCCAACGTCATTACGACCAATAAACATGTCATCCTCACTGTCATCGACATGTAAGAAACCAAAACCATTCTTATTGGCATGAAAAACACCCTCTACAGTAACCTGATTGGGATGTTCTTTCTTAGGACGTAAGGATACAGAGCCGTCTCGATTAAAGCGCAACTGTCTCTTCCTTTCCATAGCTGATATGACTTTGATAAGCTGTGGGAACTTTTCACCGCCAGCGTGATTAAGAGCGTGGGCAATGTCATTTACACTGGATTTCCCATGCTCTTTCAAATAATTTATAATAGATTCTTTCATAATTTCCTTTACTTTTATTGACTATAACGCAAAAAATGAGTCAACCTCAGTCAACTCATTACTTACTTGAGAGAATGGAAAGGACGATTGCATCTACAATCCATAGAAAAACCATGATTCCTGTAAAGCGTTGCATAAAGGCTTCAAAGCCACGTGGTTTACTACGTTCAAATAGTGCTTCTGCCCCACCACCATCAAAGACATTGCTACTTGGATTTTTTTGTGGCTGCATGAATACCGCAATCACAATAATAGCTGACATAACCAAGAGCAGCGTTAATAATAAGTTGTACATAGTTATTCCTCCGAAAAAGTCCCTTTAATTCTACCATAGAACCCCTTAAGATTCAACATGTAAGGTTACTTTTCTATCCTTGGGGCAGAATTTAGGTACCTGAATTTTCTCAGGATGATTCTGTTTATTTTTACTTGTGAGATAGTTGAGGCTCCCACATTCACTACACTTTAAATTGATTTTAACTCTCACCTATATTCTTAACTCCTAGCGATTTTCTAAAGATGATTAAGGAACAAACAAAATTTCCAAAGACGATGGCTGCTGTCACAAAGAAAACCCAACGATAGCCTAATCCTGTTGCAACAGCTGAACCCACAAAGGGTCCTAAAACTTGTCCAATGTATGAAAAACTTTGATTAAGGCTAAAGATTCTTGAAATTCCTTCTTTTGGGGTCATCTTGGTCAATAAGGAATTGACACTAGGCGTCAAGGCACCTACACCAAAACCATAGGCAAAGCGTAAAAGGCCAAGTTGCAAGGCTGAACCTGCAAAACCACAAAGGAAATACAAGAGGAAACTATAGAATAAGCCCATTAAGAGCAAACGATGATTCCCAATGCGATCACCAAGTCGTCCTAAATAAGGAGTGCTTAAAAGACTTGAAAAGCCCATAGCGGACACAATTAGCCCTGAGTAAAAAAGGATATTATCACTTTGACCCAAATAACGAATATAAAGCGCCAAGATTGGAGCAATTGATTGGGCAGAAATCTGGATAATCATACTAGTCACAAAGAGGCCAATTAAAAGCGATTTGCTAGGAATTTTAGCAAATACTTGCGAAAAACTCATTATCTCTACCTTTTCAATTAATTGGAAGTCCTCTCGCAAACCAAAGATAGTCAAGAGACAACAGATAAACAAAATCAACCCAACTAATAGAAAGGTCCCTCGCATACCAAAGGCCTCAGATATGGCACCACCTAGCAAAGGGCCAATCAAAACACCAGCTGTGAGACCAGTTGATAATGTGCCCAAGGCATAGCCAGAACGTTGCTGAGGAGCCTGACTGGCAATCAAAGCTGTTGCATTTGGCACATAACCTGCAAACAATCCATTCAAGATTCTCAAAAAAAGCATCCAGAAGACATTAGGCACAAAGGCTAAGCCTCCCATTGTAAAGGTCATGACCATACTGGCTCTAATCATCATGGGCTTTCGACCATAACGGTCCGCCAAGTGTCCCCAAACTGGTGAAACCAAGGCTGAAGCTAAAGCAGATAGGGCAACAGATAAACCAGCATACCATTCTACCATAGCACCTTTAACCCCTAGTTCTTCTACATAGAGAGCCATGAAGGGCATGACAATAGAAAAACTAGCCCCAGTAAAAAAAGTTCCTATCCAAGCAATTTTAAGATTTCGTTGCCAATCAGCGGTTTCAAGCTCTTTTTGGCGCAAATAATCATCTTCTTTCTAAAATTCACTATCCATTATAACACAATGACTAACTATACGAGGTTAGCTAAATCTTTTATGGCACCCTTCACCTTCTTCTTCAAATCATCGATGTTCCCGTTGTTGTCGATAACTAAACTAGCATAGGGCAGTTTTTCGGCTAAAGGCATTTGACTAGCAATACGCATGCCTGCTTCCTCAGCACTTAAGTGATTCCGTTTCATCAAGCGTTGGCATTGTACTTGAGGTGACACCGCCACCAACCAAATCTGATCGAACCAATCCTGATAATCATTTTCAAAAAGTAAAGGAATATCCATAAAAAAGACGTCCTCTTCTTTGGCCAAGCAGTCTCTTTTTGCTGCCAGTTCTTCTCGAATAATCTTTCCCTGAATTTCAGCAGATTGATATCGCATTTCTTCACTTGAAAAAATCAGTTGCCCTAACTTAGGACGGTTCAATTCCCCATTAGGAAGAAGAATCCCATCTCCCAACCAATCAAGCAAGGCTTGATACAATCTTCCCCCTTTGACCTGCATGTCGTGTACTAGTTGATCAGCATCAATGACCTTATAACCTGCATCTTTAATTATTTCAACTACGGTTGATTTCCCTGAAGCAATGCCTCCTGTTAATCCTATAATCATCGTTTTTGACAATGAGGACACAAATGTGTTCCTCTTCCTCCTGACTTGATTTTCACAATCATGCTTGCGCAACGTGGACAAGGTTGACCTGTCTTTCCATAAACCTGTAGATAATTCTGCATGGTCCCATCCTCACCAAGGGCGTTACGATAGGTCCTTATAGTGGAACCACCCTTAGCAATCCCCAGCTGTAAAATGGCAATCGTTTGATCGTGAACCCGTTTCATGGCTGCCTTGCTAAGTTTATTTGCTGGTGTCTCAGGATGAACCTTGGCTGCCCAAAGCACCTCATCAACGTAGATATTTCCTAGACCGGCTACTAACTTCTGCTCCAAGAGTAAGGGCTTAATGGACTTGCCAGAATGCATTAAGGCTCTCTCAAACGATACATATTTAAAGGTCTTCTTGGTAGGCTCAGGGCCAAGTTTTTTCCTTGTAAAATAGGCCTCTTCTTGTTTCCTATCCAATAAATCAAAAGTCCCAAACTTGCGTACATCCTGATAAACCAGGGTTGAGCCATCATCTAGCTTAAAAAAGAGGTGAAAATGTTTGTTGTCAGGAACCTGGTCTGTGAACAGCAGATATTTTCCCTCCATGCGCAAGTGAGAAATTATTATCAACTGACCAAAATCAAAAATGAGATACTTTCCCCTACGTCGCATGGCTTGAATCGTCTGACCAGGCAAATCATGCAAAAAACTATCGTATGATGTCTTGATCATTTTAGGGACCTTAACTTCAAGTGACAAAATAGTCCTTCCTAGTAACAGCTTTTCTAAACCTCGTCTAACTGTTTCTACCTCAGGTAACTCAGGCATCTGCCCCTCCTTCTAGAAAGAAAGCCGAGCAAGTGGCCCAGCTTTTCTTAGTATTCTTTTTCATTATAACCAAAATCGGCCAAATCAAGTTTTTTATCCCTCCAATTTTTCTTAACCTTCACCCAAGTTTCAAGGAAGACCTTGTCCCCAAGCATGAGCTCAATATCTTTACGAGCAAGAGTACCAATTTTCTTAAGCATAGCACCTTTTTTACCGATGACAATACCTTTTTGGCTATCACGCTCAACCATGATGGTCGCACGAATGTGAACCGTATCAGTCTCTTCATCACGCTTCATAGAATCAATGACAACAGCAACTGAGTGCGGAATTTCTTCACGCGTCAACTGTAGGACTTTTTCACGAATCATCTCAGATACCAAGAAACGCTCTGGATGGTCTGTGATTTGATCCGATGGGAAATACTGGAAACCTTCCTCAAGATTATCACTTAAAACATCTACAAGGTGGGAAACATTATTTCCTTGAAGAGCTGAGATTGGGATAATCTCCTTGAAATCCATTTGTTTACGGAAATCATCAATCTGCTCAAGGAGCTGGTCTGGATGGACCTTATCAATCTTATTAACCACCAATATAACCGGAACCTTGGCTTGCTTAAGACGTTCGATAATCATATCATCGCCCTTGCCACGCGGTTCATCGGCTGGAACCATGAAGAGGACTGTATCCACTTCACGAAGGGTTGAATAAGCAGATTCCACCATGAAATCTCCAAGTGCTGTCTTGGGCTTGTGAATACCCGGTGTATCAATAAAAACAATCTGTTCTTTATCTGTTGTGTAAATCCCCATAATTTTGTTACGGGTTGTTTGAGCCTTATCACTCATGATAGCAATTTTTTGCCCCATAACATGGTTCAAAAAAGTTGATTTTCCTACATTAGGTCGACCAAGAATGGCCACAAATCCTGATTTAAAAGTCATATATCTTCTTTCTATTTTTTAGTTAAAAATCAAATCCCAAATTTTAGGTATGAAAACAATCATACCAGTAATGAGTGCGTAACAAGAGACAACCAGAACCGCTCCTGCAGCCATATCCTTAGCATTTTTAGCTAGCATGGAAAAGTGATAATTACTGGCTAAATCAACAACATTTTCCATGGCAGAATTAACAATCTCTAGGGCAATTACTAGAAAAACTGCCTGCAGGAGAAAAATCCATTCTATCGCTGACACACGAAAAACCAAGCCAGCCAACACCACTAAGATAGCCGATACCAAATGTTTACGCATGTTGCGTTCTTCTTTAACAGCCGTTATTATCCCTGTCAGAGCAAACTCGAAACTGGTCGTAAATTCTCTGTTTTTCCACTTTTTTTGTGGGTTATTGTCGCGTAAGTCCATAAGCAGTCAAAATTTCTTCCTGTAATCCAAACATTTCCGCTTCTTCTTCTGGGGTGTAATGATCATACCCGTTGATATGAAGAAATCCGTGAACAGCCAAAAAGCCCATCTCACGCTCGTAGCTATGCCCATATTCCTCAGCTTGTTCGCGAGCCTTATCAATAGAAATAAAGAGTTCGCCGATATAACTATCAAATTCCCCCATCATTTCAGCCAATTCAGGATTTTCAGCCAAATCTTCTTCATCAAAGGTAATATCTAACTCCGGCTTATACTCCAAACTAATAACATCGGTTGGACGATCCGTATCACGATACTCCAAATTCAATTCGTGACTACGTTCGTTAGTTACAAAAGTAACCGCCATTTCCTTGTCTTTCTTGCCAAGTTTTTGCGCTGCAAAATCAAGTAATTCCAAGGTTTGTTTTTTTATTTCTTCTGAAACTTGTCCAGTCTCATCAATCATTTCAACGTACATAGCATGCTTTTTCGGAATAGCTGAGCCTACTTAAAGGACAGAGCTGCTCCCTTCCTTTCATTAACAAATTAGCTTTTTATGACGAATACTAAATTGCATTCAATACTTTCACCGAATAATTTCAGTACAATATCAATCAATTCATTATATCACAAGGATACAGAAAAAGCAGACCTAAGCCTAATTGTCTGCTTTTTATATAATATCTATGAGAATCGCTTACTTATCGATATTATCTCTAAAGCGTTGGATATGAATGGTCAAATAGACCTGTTCGTCTAAACTAACTTCAAAAGCATAACTTGACTTGATATAGGTGACGATCTTTTGGGTACAGATAAAAGATTTTGGGTAGTTAGTCTTGGCTTATTCATATAGAAAAGCATCGTTTTTACCACCACTAATCCCACTCACAATACGTTGCGCTAAGTACCGAAGATGAGTAATAAAACGGTTAAAAGAAAAACTATCTTGCTCCAAGTCACAAGCAAAATGAAGACGGACAATCTCACTAATGCAAACCACAATTTGAGTCATCTGTCAGTCTTTTTCATGGAGACCCGCATCCTTTTATGCATTGACAAAGTGCAAAGCGACTGAGGCTGCCTCATCATCTACCAATTCCACTTCTAAATCATTGGCAATCAAACGAGGACTTGTTTTCCAATTTCATACTCCCGAGGTAAAATTTCTAACTTCCCAAGCCAAAGGATTTTGTAGGGATATTTCTTCTCTACTGCGTTCAATAGCATAATGAAGATGGTCTGCAAGAGCAATAAAAAAAGAGGGATCAAACTTGGTTTGCAGAACAGCTTCAGCAAAAGTGATGATATTCAAAAAGACCTGCATTTCACCATCAGGCAAATCTACATAAACACGAGTCCATTTGGCCACTGTCTCCGGATTTTCCAAGACAAAGGTCTTTTCAATCTTCTCTTTATTAACCGTCTCTCCGATCTTTTTTTGAAAGCCAAGTCCCTTACCCATAACGATGTATTCTACGTCATTATCCATGGCTTGGACAACATTGTTATTTAATTTTTTTCAATTTACATCATGATCCCTCATCATTTAAGCCTTTTTTATTTTACAAAGTTTTTAATGAGAAACCTAATGACAATAAACAAAAAGGGTTGGCTATACCAACACTTTTTCTACAGTTCTGTTCGATTCTCGATGGCTCTTAGCAAGGTTACTTCATCAGCGTACTCGATGTCAGAACCAACAGCCAGCCCACGCGCTAGGCGGGTCACCTTAATACCTGCAGGTTTGAGGACCCGTGAAATATACATAGAGGTTGCCTCACCATCGGCCGTTGCATTAGTTGCGATGATGACCTCGTCAACCTCGCTATCCATAAGACGGGTAATCAAACTTTTTAAATTAATATCATCTGGTCCAACACCATTCATAGGGGAGATAAGCCCTTGAAGCACATGGTAGAGACCACGATATTCCTGAATCTTTTCCATAGCAGAAACATCTTTGGAGTCCTCAACAACCAAAATCTTAGTACGGTCTCTAGTTTCATCCGTACAAATAATACATGGGTCATCATCAGTCAAACGACCACAAACTGAACAATAGGTCAACTCACGTTTTGCTGCTAAAAGATTTTTTGCAAAATCATTGACATCTTCATCAGACATGCTAATGGTATAGAAAGCCAGACGTGTCGCCGTCTTAGCCCCAATTCCTGGAAGTTTTGAAAAACTATCAATCAGTTTAGCAATTGGAGTAGGATAAAGCATGAGGTCCTCCATTTCTTTTATATTTCTCAACTCATATCTTAAAGAACAAATACTCAAACACTATATCACAGAAAAATCTCTCATGCAAGGCACAAGAGATTTTATATTATTAGTGAGTATTTTGATAAAGTTCCATGATAGCTTTAACGGCATTTTGATGGGCCTTACTCTTCCCGTCTAAAGCATGTGGGTACATAATCCCAACCGCCAACTTAGTACCATCTTTGGCTGTCGCATAGGCAACAGCATTAAGGTTAACTGTCGTTACTGAATTTCCTGAACCATCTGTTGCATAGGTTTCGGCTGTCCCTGTTTTACCACTAATTGGAATAATAGAACTTGCCATGGCTTTACCGGTTGCAAGACTAGAACCTGAGTTGACCACGTCATGAAACCCTTGTTGGATAATCCCTAATTGCTTAGAATCTAAGGATAGCTTGTTAAGGACGCGCGTGTCTACAGTTGAAGATAAAGTTCCTAGACTACCATTTTCACCAGCATCATAGATACCTCCGACGATGTGAGGTGCTACACGTTTTCCACCATTTGCGATTGAGGCAACATACTGAGCCAACTGGATGGTTGTATAAGAGTCATATTGTCCAAAAGCCTCTGTCAAGACATTGGCTACATTATAATTCTTGGGAATGTAACCTTCTGATTCTCCTGGTAAATCAAGTCCCGTAGACACACCCATACCAAACTCAGCATAAGTATCACGAAGCGTCGTCATCGCCTTTTCCATATTATCAGTCGACAAGGACATTCCTGGAACATACTGTTGCCCAAGAAGTTTGATAGCAATCTGAACCATATAGGTATTTGAGGAATATTCTAAGGCCTGAGTTGCGGTAATAGCACGACTACCTTTATTTGTAAACCAAGAGGTAATTGGGGGCGAACTAGCAATATTAATAGGTTGGTCAGTTAATACCTGGTCCCCATAGATAGCACCCGAGCGCCAACCTGCGGTTAAAGTAGCCCCCTTAACTACAGAACCTGGAGTGAAGACATCGGTGATGGTTCCTAAGGCATCAGCCTTAAAATCCTGTGCCCCTTGCTCGTGTTTTTGTCCTGCCATAGCAAGGACAGCACCAGTATCCGCATTCATAACTACTGCGTACATACCTTCAGAATAGGTCGCTTTATTCTCTGAAATCTCTGAAGATAGTTGTTGGCCAAGGATATCTTCAACTCCCTTTTGGAAATCAAGGTCGATGGTCAACTTCAGGTTGTTCCCCTTGCTACCTTTCTGAATGATTTTATCACTATCAACCTTACCTTCCTTGTCCACAGTAATCTCACGAACAGTATGTTTTCCTTGGAGCTCCTCTTCGTACTCTTTTTCCAAATAAGAGGTACCTACACGGTCATTTAGGGCATACCCTTTTTTTAGATAATCCTTAGCATCCTCCTGAGGCAGTCCTGCTTCTGAACTTGAAACCCTACCGATAAGAGGGGACAAGGACGAATCAGACGTGTGACGTTCCCAATCCTTAGCAACTCTAATTCCATTAAGTTCCTTCTGCTTAGCTGCCACAATCGCAATCTGATCAGGAGTCAAGTCCGCCGTCTTCAGTATGACTGTTGAGAAATTAGAAACAGCATTCATCTGAGAATAAATGTAGACTATCTTTAGCTCGTCCTCAGAATAATCAACAGCTTCATCAGGAACCGCATTAATAGCATTATTGTAGATAGTAGCTTCTGCTAATTTATTACCAAATTTATCTGTCTTCTTGTCATTAGGAAGATCATTAACCACACGCTTATAGTTAGCAGAATCAGCTAAATAAAATTCACGTTTCTGGCGATCTGTCACCTTAGTCTCTGTCAGTGTCACCAAAGTTGCCAATCTTTCCGCAACACTCTTCATGGTATCTGATGACACTAGATTACTACGCGTAAAGGTGATAACATCCTTACTCTGATTGGTCGTAAGAGCAATCCCCTTGGCATCAAAGATTTGCCCACGTTCGCTTGCAATCCTAACCGTATACTTGGAGTTATCCTCTAATTTTTTAGTATAAAAAGATTTGTTATAAACCTGCATATAGGTCAAACGCGCAAAAAGTAACAAAAAAAGAACAAAGACGACACCAAAAAGCAAGTAAACACGACGCGAGATGTTTACTGGCTTTCTAGGTTTATTCGCTCGTTTTTCTTTTCTCTTCTGACGCCATTTTTTCCATTTTTGACTATTTTTTTCCCAAAATGATGTCACTTTATCTCCTCTATGTTCTTATAAGAATTTTATTATATTTTATCACAAATCATCTTCAGCAAACTTAAAAAAATATCGAAATTAAAAAAAACTTGCCTCAATTTGAGACATGTTTTCAGATTTATAATGACAATTTTTTCATCCAGCTAGGAATAGCCTTGCTGATGCGAGTCGGCAAAACCACATAAGCATTTTCAGCGATATTATCCGCAATAGCTGAGTGGAGCCAGGTCGCAACGATGACCGCCTTGTAAGAGTCAGTTGAGGCAAATTGGGCAAGAAATCCAGCAACCATACCAGCCAAGGTATCTCCCATTCCACCCGTTGCCTGATAGGGCCCACCGACCTCTAAATGGGTTACTTCTGCTCCCTGATAAACAGCTGTCTTATGGCTCTTGGCAACTAGAATTGTTCCACTTTGGAACTCCTCTAAGGCTCTTTGAGTATTGGAAACCGACTGCTCTGAAATAGCTAAACCAGACAGTCTTTCCCATTCCTTTTGATGGGGAGTGAGTATAAGGTGACACTTTGGCAAGCTGCTCTGATTTTTCTTTGCCAAAAGGTTAAGAGCAGAACCATCAACAACCAAGTTCTGGTTTGACCTAATATTTGCCAAGACCAACTCCAAGGCCCAATCAGCTGTCTCCTCCTCACCTAGACCAGAGCCGATTAAAATAACATCTGCTGCTCTAAGGTTATCAAGAAATCTTTCAGTCTCCCTTAGGTCAAAGGCCATAGCTTCAGGAAGGTGAGCATGAAGAGCTATGATATTTTCACGATCTGTAGCAACTGTAACCAAGCCCGCACCACTGTTGACACAGGCAATAGCAGCCATAATGATGGCGCCACCATAAGGATAAAGTCCACCAACCAAAAGCACTCGACCATAAGAGCCCTTGTGAGACTCTCTCAATCTAGGTCTTATCACTTGCCTAACTAAGTCTTCATCAACTTTCATAAGCTATCCTTTCAAACTACGAAGAGCAGCTTGATAGGTCTGTTCCATCAGCATGGTAATAGTCATAGGTCCTACACCTCCTGGGACAGGCGTGATCATGCTAACCTTCTCTTTCACTTGATCAAAATCAACATCACCACAGAGTTTACCTTCTTCATCGCGGTTGATTCCCACATCAATGACAACAGCACCCTCTTTGACAAATTCTTCTGTTACAAATTTTGCACGGCCAATAGCCACTATCAAAACGTCGGCCTTGTTACAAACTTTAGCCAAATGTGGCGTGCGTGAGTGGGTCAAAGTAACTGTGGCATTTTTCTCCAAGAGAAGCTGTGCCATAGGCTTACCTACAATATTACTGCGTCCAATGATAACTGCTGTCTTACCTTCCAATTCAACATTGTACTCACGGAGAATTTCCATAATTCCCGCTGGTGTACAAGGCACCATTTGAGGACGTCCATTCCAGAGGTTCCCTGTATTCATAGGATGGAAACCATCCACATCCTTTTTAGGATCAATAGCCAAAAGGATACGCATTTCACTAATATGATTTGGCAATGGCAATTGAACCAAAATCCCATGGAAAAGCGGATCCTGATTGTACTTTTCAATGACCTCAATCAGTTCTTCCTCGCTGATACTCTCAGAAAGATTGACCGTCTTACTATGGAAGCCAGCTTTTTTAGCAGCTCGTTCCTTATTACGCACATAAACTTGACTGGCAGGGTTTTCTCCAACCATAATTACCACTAGTCCTGGAACAATCCATTCCTTTTCTTTTAGACGTGCTACCTTTTCTTGCAATTGCTCCTGCATGTTAACAGCTAGGGCCTTACCGTCCATTATAATCGCCATGGTGTTCTCCAATACATACTTTTTTTCAATTATACCATAGGAAGGCCTCTTTGTGACTTAATTTTCAAATTTCAAAAAGACATTTAAGATGAAACACAAAAAGCTGGGAACTTGTCCAAATTTCGTCTGATTATTCTTCATAATTAATTTACAAAACCATTTTGCTGTCTCTACCCCTCAATAACTCTTAAGGTCTTTTGCTGGAATTTACCACTTTCATACATGTGATCTGCACCCGTTAGTGAAACAAGAACTGAGTCACGGTAGTTCTTAGCTGTTCTTCTAGCAATATTAGGATGAGTCATCTTATTCTTAGCCCCCGCAATCACAAGAACAAGACATGAAGTGTTACTAAAATCCACGTAAGCCGCCTTTCTCTTATCAAATCAATGAAGGGCCATCTGAGTGTAAACTTTACCCGACTCAGACACTAGTGTCGCAAAGACTTCTTCTTTCAAAGACTCCTCTTGCTCATTCATACAATACTTGAAAAAATTCTTTTTTATAAGGCGGAATGGCTTTTTTCCAAAAAAACCAACGTAAAAAGTGTTTGCCGAAACAAGCTAGCATGGTTGGATAAAAGGCAAAAATATTATCTGTCAGAGCTGGTCACATGAAAATCATACCATCAATCTCTATCTTTTTAGCAGCCATTTGTGTCACTAGAAAACCTAAAGAGTGTCCCAAAAGAAGCAGTAGCTGATTTAAACTTTCAATCAAAGCCACCAAATCATCTCGATAATCCTGCAAAGTTACGGTACCAACTTTATTCAGACAGTCTTGATATGGTAAGTCATAGTAACGAAAGCTAGGTGTATGCACCGTATACTCCATCTGACGGAGACCTGTCGCAAATTCTCTCTAGATATTACCAGCACATCAGGTCTCATGAATTAGGACAATCTCTCTGTTTAAACCTATTTCTTTTATTTCGCCTTTATTAAGTCACGCTAGATTCTTTCAATGTCATCATATCATACTTTCTCTTAGGCAACCTTTATACATTCCTCACAGACGAGATATATTTTATACATTCCTCACAGACGAGATATATTATCGATACTTTGAGACGAGTATTGTTTACGAATGTACTGAACGAGGTTAGCAAACGATTCGGTATTGATATAGTCCTTATCATGTAAAATAAGTAACTCATCTAAAGTAATGTGTAACTTGTCTAAAATATTGATGAGTCGAATACACGATATCTCTGATTCTCCGCGTTCAAATCGCGATATTTGAGACTTAGAAAGGTGCTCATCTGCAACAGAACAGAGACTGACTTGCTTTCCTTTGCGAACTTTTCTAAGTGTGGTACCAAGTTTTGATTTCATGATTTTCCATTTTCCTAACAAAAAGATGACTTAGTTTTTGTTTATTGTACAATAAATAAAACGGAAAGGAAGTTTATGAAGAAGATTTCAAAAATTTGCCCAATTTTCTGGCTGGTATTGGATATCATTATCGGTGGTTAAAATGCTTAGGTGTACACATAAGTCTCTAGATACTCTAAAGACTTATACTTTCGGTCTTTAGGACTTTCCTTAGACACAAGCAATACATCAAAAACGCACTAGAAACTTCATTAACTTTAAGAAACGTGTCTTCATCACTCTGAACATACATAAAAAGAGGACCTATCCGGTCCTCTCTAGATGTTAGCTTTTCATCGCCCACTACAGTTGACAAAGAAATATAATGTGTTTGTAGTGAACGATATTATGTCAGATTTGGGACGCAAGACCATTATCAATCAAAAGGAAATATAGTATAGTAAATCAAATAAAACAAAATACAGTAAATAATTTTAGGTAGATTGATTATTTTGATCAATAATATCCTGTAAGGTTGGAGCCTTTAAGTCCTTCTCAGAAATTTGTTCAAGGTTATTTGGATTAATTGGTATTGGCCACTCAATTTTAAGGTCAGATGCTAAAGGAGAAAGTGCTTGCCCTGACATACCAGGAATCCATTCGCTATCAAAAAAGTAAAGGTATTCTGTATTGTTTTCTAAAGCTTGGAAACCGTTACAAACGCCGTTAGGAACAAAAACTTGAACTCCAGGATATAAATCCACTGTTACAATTTTACCAAAACTGGTACTGTCATTTCTGATATCAACATAGACACCGAAAGCTGATCCTTTGGCTACAGTTACTAATTTAGACATTGACTCAGCATGTAACCCTCTTACAGCACCTTTTTTCGTTTGAGTTAGATTAATCTGAGACCAAGTTGTAGAGGGTAAAATATCAGAATAAGCACTAAAACGAAACAGTTCGCGTACGGTTCCTCTCTCGTCTGTCACTGTCTTTGGTTGGATAATATAGAGTCCATCAATCTCAGAAGTCGAAGTTGACATATTATTACTTTTTAAAATCATAAAGTCTCCTTATTAACATTTAATTATATCATAATATTCAAATTTACACAAGTTGCATTGTAAGAAAAAATGACCCCTTATCCAAATTAGAGATCATTTTCTTATATTCCATTAGTGATTAGCTTTATGCATTTCTTCTTTGACCGGGCAAGAGCACTCACAATCTCCACAAGATCCTTTTCCTTTAATATAGTAACGAATACCTAAACCAGTCAAAGCGAAAATAATAAAAGCAATGATAAATGTAGACATAACAACTTCTCCTAACTATTAGCTTCTTGAAGGTTTTCCAAGGTAATAATCTTATCCTTAATTTGACGCGGTTTACGAACAACGAAGTAAATCATAGTCACTAAAAATAAGACTGCTACAAGTGTCCAAAGCGATATTGGATTACCATAAAGGAGAAATTGACCAAATTGATATAAAATCAAGCTGACACAATAAGCCAAACCTGTTTGAAAACCAATAGCTCCAACCGTCCATCTCAGATTAGCCATTTCACGCTTAATAGCCCCGATAGCTGCAAAACATGGTGCACAAAGTAGGTTAAAAATCAAGAAAGAATAAGCAGCTAGAGCTGAATAATCTGCTTGCAGAGCCGTAGCCAAACCAGCTTCACTACTGTTATGATAGAGAATCCCGAGGTGGCAACAACTGTCTCCTTGGCTGCTAAACCTGCGAGAGCAGCAACTGTTGCCTGCCAATTCCCAAAGCCAAGAGGCTCAAAAATCCAGGACAAGCCTTTACCCAAAGTTGCTAAGATACTCACTTCCGTATCAACGTTCTGTAACATAAAGTTGTAGTTGGACATGAACCAAATCAGGACAGTCAAACTGAAAATAATTGTTCCCGCACGTTTAACAAAACTCATGGCCTTACCAAAAGCATAACGTAAGACTGATAGGACTTTTGGCCAGTGGTAAGCAGGTAATTCCATGATAAAAGGACTTGTCAAACCACCTAAAAAACTAGTCTTTTTGAGAGCGATACCTGATAAGATGATGGTAGCTATCCCAATAAAATAGGTACTTGGTGCCACAAAAGAATTACCAGGGAAGAAGGCCCCTGCAATTAAAGCAATAATTTCCAACTTGGCCGAACAAGGCATGAAGGTTGCTGTCATAATGGTAATCCGACGATCCCTTTCATTTTCAATAGTCCGGCTAGACATAACTGCTGGAACACCGCATCCTGTTGAAATCAGCATGGGAATAAAGGATTTTCCAGATAGTCCAAAACGACGGAAAATACGATCCATAACAAAGGCTATACGACTCATATAACCAATATCTTCAAGCACACCTAAACAGATAAATAGCACGAAGATTTGAGGAAGGAAACCAAGTACCGTCCCAATCCCAGCTACAATACCATCAACAATCAGAGACTTAAGCCAATCCTGAACTTGGAGATAATCAAGACCAGAAGATACCAAATCAGGAACATACTTACCAAAGAGGACATCATTAGCCCAGTCTGTCCACATGGTTCCAACGGTCTGGATAGATAAGAAGTAGACCAAATACATGACTACTGAAAAAATTGGCAAAGCCAAAATACGATTGGTAACAATCCTATCAATCTTATCCGACAAGGTTAAAGCGAAATCTTCTGTATGACTCTCAGCCATCTGACAAACACGCTCGATAAAAGCATAGCGCTCGTTAATGACAATTGACTCCGCATCTTCTGTGAAAATTTCTTCAGTGATACGAATGATATCTTCGATTTCTTTTCGTTGGAATTGGGACAAGTCTAGCTCAGCCTCAACTAAAGAATCCTGTTCAAAGAGTTTAATGGCATAAAAACGCGCAGACCTTTGTGGCACCGAATTTCCCAAGACTTCTAAAATTTGCGAAATGGCAGCTTCCAACCTATCATCGTATATTGGAAAGGCAAGGTCACCAACCGTAGAAGTCGTTGTATGAGCTGCCTTTTTCACTACCTGATCCACACCAGTTTGTTTGAGGGCACTGGTGGCCACTACTGGCACACCTAGATGGTAAGACAATTTATCTACATTAATCTTTTTTCCCTGACCATCCAAAACGTCAATCATATTGAGGGCAATAGTGACTGGAATACCCGTCTCAATTAACTGCGTTGTAAGATAAAGGTTACGCTCCAAATTTGTCGCATCAACCACATTTAAAATGCTGTCAGCCCTTTGGCTTAACAAATAATCACGCGCCACCTTTTCTTCAGGACTGTAGGGTGACATTGAGTAAATTCCTGGCAAATCTTGGATTTCTAAATCCTTATTCTTTTTGACCAGACCACTCTTTCGCTCAACAGTAACCCCTGGCCAGTTCCCAACACGCTGATTATGTCCTGTTATTAGGTTGAATAAACTGGTTTTACCACTATTAGGATTACCTATTAATGCAATTTCTGTCATTTTTCCTCTTCCTCGTCCAACATGACCACACTAATCATTTGCGCTTCTGACTTGCGTAAGGTTAATTCATATCCTCTCAAACTAATCTCTAGGGGGTCTCCCAAAGGTGCTACTTTACGCAACAAAACACGTGTACGCTTTGTAATTCCCATATCCATAAGACGTCGTTTGGTTTCATTTGCTGAGAAGATATCCGTAACTATGGCAGAATGTCCGACTGGTAGTTCAGAAAGAGGGATTTTTTTCTGGTCCTCCTCTGCAGGAGCCAAATCAATTTTATCCAGAATCGAAGCATCAAAGGCTAAGCGACTACCTTTAACAATAATAATAGCGCTGTTCTTGGTCTTAGTTACAACCTCAATAGTTTCACCGGCAGCCAGCCCTAGGTTAGATAAATGCAAAAGACTATCCTTAGGGAGGTTAATGCCAAGAATTCGGTAAGGTGTTTTTAAGGCCGCATCATATATGAGCATCTTTCTTTACCTACTTAATTAGTTTTGATATGACATCATTATAGCATATTTATCCATCTTTTCCGTAATATTATCCTAAACAAGAATGATTCTAGAAAAGAAAAAACACAAACAGAAAAAGACTGGAAAGCTTCCAGTCTTCATAGACAATGTTTATATGCTTAATAGATATCTTACAAAACCTTACTCAAGAAATCCTTAGTACGCTCTTCCTTGGTATTGTCGAAAATTTCTCGTGGCGTGCCTTCTTCGACAATAACACCGCCATCCATAAAGATGACACGGTCAGCTACCTCATAGGCAAAGCCCATTTCGTGGGTAACGATTGCCATTGTCATCCCTGATTTAGCGAGGTCTTTCATAACTGCAAGAACTTCACCAACCATTTCTGGGTCAAGGGCTGATGTGGGTTCGTCAAACAAGAGAACGTCTGGATCCATAGCCAAACCACGAGCAATCGCAATACGTTGTTGCTGACCACCTGATAGACTCGTTGGGTAGGCATCTGCCTTATCTTTCAACCCAACCTTTTCTAAAAGCTCCATAGCCTTAGCTTCAGCATCAGCTTTAGAAACACCCTTAGTTTTAATCGGTGACAAAGTGATGTTTTCTTTAACCGTCATATTCGGGAAGAGGTTGAACTGTTGGAAAACCATTCCCATCTTTTCACGCATTTTGAAAATATCGTTGCTCTTGTCTGTAATATCTACACCTTCAAAGGAAATCACCCCTTTTGTAGGCGTTTCAAGTAAGTTCATTGAGCGTAGGAAAGTTGATTTACCAGATCCTGAAGGACCAATGATAACCACTACTTCACCTTTTTTAATATCTAAATCAATCCCTTTGAGAACTTTGTTTTTACCAAAATACTTGTGGAGATTTTTAATCTCAATAATTGTTTCTGCCATTATTTACGTCCCTTCCCAAGTCGTTTCTCCATTTGTTTCAAAAGTGCAGTCATAGCCGTTGTCACAATCAAATAATAGAAGGCTGCGAACAAGAGTGGTGTCAAAGTCAAGTAGGTTGTCGTTGCAACAGTTTGTGCACCATTCCACAACTCCATAACCCCGATAGTTTGCAAGAGTGAACTATCCTTGATAATAGTGACAAACTCATTACCCAAGGCAGGCAAGATATTTTTAATAGCTTGAGGCAAGACCACATAACGCATGGTATTCCATGGTCGGATACCAAGTGAGTAAGCTGCTTCAATCTGACCTTTAGGAATAGACTCAATACCTGCACGCACACTCTCAGAAATATAAGCACCACTGTTCAAAGAAAGGACGATAATACCTGGAACGATACGTGACAAATCAAGATTCAAAATCCCAAACTGAACAGTTGGAAGATTCATATGGATAAGGTTAAAAGCAATCATAATCTGTACAACCATAGGTGTTCCACGGAAAACCCAAACATAAAGGCTTACTAACCACTCCAATGGTTTGATTCCAGAACGTTTGGCCAAGGATACCAAGACACCAAGGATGGTTCCAAAGAAGACCACGCAGACTGAAATCATAATTGTTACTAAGACACCATAGTTAAAGTAAGACCAAAACTGTGGTAGAAATGAAAAATTCATCAAGATACTCCTTACTAATATTCTTCAATATTATATCAGAAGACTGTATAATAATAAAGTATTTTTCTTATAAATGCGATATTTCGGTATAAAAAATAATGATTGACATAGCAATCAAAAACTCTACGAAAACTTTTGAAGTGACTCCATTTTTTTTGCAATTAAAACAAGCATAAACCGAAACTCTCGCCCTAAAAAAACACCTGAAACTATTGAGTCCCAGGCATTTTGAATTTTTGGACCCCTATCTGAGGATCCAAATTAATTATTAGTAAAGCAAATCGTAGATTTCCATTGCAATCAAGTCGATGCTATCAAATGAGTATGACTCGCGAGCTTCAACGTCACGCAATATGTACACTGGACCATTTTCAGGATCGTTACTAAATGATACTTCAGCAACAACTACTCCTTCACGTTCAAAATTACGTTTCGAATTACCACCATCAGCCGCCATCATTTCCAGACGGTTAATGATTCTCACCAAATGTGATTCCATGTTATCTCTCCTATAAATTGTGTATTTCCTACTTATTTTATCACACTTACGGGAAAAATGGGGGAATTTTAAATATTTTTCAAGGAATTGTACATAATAGCCTTGATTGAATGCATACGATTCTCAGCTTCTTGGAAGATGATTTCACTGTATTTATGAAATACTTCATCTGTAATTTCTAACTCAGCCAGACAATATTTTTCATAAATTTCTTGTCCGATTTGAGTATTAAGATCATGAAATGCTGGGAGACAATGCATAACGATGACATCTGGATTTTCGACCTTAGCAAGTAAGCCTACGTTAATTTGATAAGGCAATAGTAAATCTATCCTTGATTTAAAATCTACCTCTTCGCCCATAGAAACCCAGACATCAGTATAGAGTATATCCACTCCTTTAACCTCTGAGATATCATCTGTAATAGTTAAGTTAGCCCCATTATTATGTTTCTGAGCTAGCTCTACAATATCAGCCTCTGGCTGAAGTATTTCTGGCGAAATAATCTTAACATTAACGCCCAAGATAGCCGATGTCACCAAGAGAGAATTAGCAATATTGTTACGACCATCTCCAATATAAGCAATGGTCAAGTCCTCTAGACTACCAAAGTGCTCCTTCAAGGTCATGAAATCCGCAATCATCTGAGTTGGATGCCAAGTATCTGTCAAACCGTTCCAAACCGGAACACCAGAGTACTTAGCCAAGTCCTCAACATCCTCTTGTTTAAAACCACGGTACTCGATTCCATCAAACATAGAACCAAGGACCTTGGCCGTATCAACAACCGATTCCTTCTTACCCAGCTGAATGTCTCCAGCACCAAGATAGGTTACATTCATTCCTAGATCATGACCAGCCACAGTGAAGGCTGAACGGGTTCTTGTCGATGTTTTTTCAAAAATCAATGCAATATTTTAAACTATCTAAATATTTATGCGGAATTCTATTTTTCTTTAACTGTTTAAATTTTATAGATAAATCAATCAACTCCTCTAGTTCCTGTTTAAGTAAAGTCGATTTCTTTCAAGAAGGATTTAGTTTGTGTCATAGGTATCTCTCTTTCATTATGAATAATATAAAATATTATATTATATTTATGTATGTTTAACAAGTAATTTTGTATTAAAATTCATTTTTAGCAATCGTGTTCCTCAAGTACCAAAAATAGATGCTTTTTACTTGCAATATAACTACTGCATGCTATAATAGAATTATAGATTTGACCTTTTTTGACCAATATATTTTCAAATAAAGGTCTTTCCCAACTCAGATAGAAAGAGGTACTGATATGCTCTGCCAAAACTGTAACCTTAATGAAGCTAGTATCCATTTGTATACCAACGTAAATGGTAATCAGCAACAAGTTGACCTCTGTCAACATTGTTATAAAATCATAAAATCTGATCCAGAGAACCCCCTTAACCAATTCAATCAAGCAGGAGGTTCCAACTTCTTCGACGATTTCTTCAGTGACCTAAACAACTTCCGTTCTTCTAACGGAGACCTTCCTAATACACCTCCAACACAAGAGGGAGGTAACCGTGGAAACGGTGGTCCAGGCCGTCCTGGAGGACCACGTCAACAAGCCCCTCAACAACCTCAAGGCCTTCTCGAAGAATTTGGAATTAATATCACAGATATTGCTCGTCGTGGAGACATTGATCCTGTCATTGGTCGTGACGAAGAAATCATTCGCGTCATCGAAATTCTGAACCGCCGTACCAAGAACAATCCTGTTCTTATCGGTGAACCTGGTGTTGGTAAGACCGCAGTAGTCGAAGGACTTGCCCAAAAATCGTTGATGGAGATGTGCCACAAAAACTCCAAAGCAAGCAAGTTATCCGTCTTGATGTTGTAAGCCTAGTTCAAGGGACTGGTATCCGCGGCCAGTTCGAAGACGCATGCAAAAGCTCATGGAGGAAATCCGCCAACGTCAGGATGTTATCCTCTTTATTGATGAAATCCATGAAATTGTAGGAGCTGGTAATACTGGGGACGGCAATATGGATGCTGGAAACATCTTAAAACCTGCACTTGCCCGTGGAGAGCTTCAACTTGTTGGAGCAACAACACTCAACGAATACCGTATCATTGAGAAAGATGCGGCACTCGAACGTCGTATGCAACCTGTTAAGGTAGATGAGCCAACAGTTGAGGAAACAATCACAATTTTGCGTGGTATCCAGCCTAAATATCAAGACTACCACCATGTCAAATACACTGATGAAGCCATTACTGCAGCTGCAGAATTATCCAACCGCTACATTCAGGACCGTTTCTTGCCAGACAAGGCCATCGACCTTCTCGATGAATCTGGCTCTAAGATGAATTTAACCCTCAACTTTATCGATCCTAAGGACCTCGATAAACGTTTGATTGAAGCTGAGAATCTTAAAGCTCAGGCTACTCGTGACGAAGACTTTGAAAAAGCTGCTTATTTCCGTGACCAAATTGCTAAATACAAGGAAATGCAACAGCAAACCATCAAAGACCAAGATATGCCTATCATTACTGAAAAACATATCGAAGCCATTGTCGAGCAAAAAACCAATATTCCTATCGGTGATTTAAAAGAAAAAGAACAATCTCAACTTCTCAACCTCGCCGATGACCTTAAGGCGCATGTTATTGGCCAAGATGCCGCAGTTGATAAGATTGCCAAAGCTATCCGCCGTAACGTTGTTGGACTTGGTGCACAACCGTCCCATTGGTAGCTTCCTATTTGTAGGCCCTACAGGAGTCGGTAAAACTGAGCTCTCTAAACAGTTAGCCATCGAGCTCTTTGGTTCATCTGATAGTATGATTCGTTTTGACATGTCAGAATACATGGAAAAACACGCTGTTGCTAAATTGGTCGGTGCTCCTCCAGGCTATGTTGGTTACGACGAAGCTGGGCAATTAACCGAAAAGGTCCGCCGTAACCCTTATTCACTCATTCTCCTTGATGAGGTTGAAAAAGCTCACCCAGATGTGCTTCACATGTTCCTTCAGGTACTTGACGATGGTCGTCTGACTGATGGTCAAGGGAGAACTGTAAGTTTCAAAGATACCATCATCATCATGACTTCAAATGCTGGTACTGGTAAAGTGGAAGCAAGTGTAGGTTTTGGAGCTGCTCGTGAGAATCGTACCAATTCTGTTATCAACCACCTTGGAGATTTCTTCAGTCCTGAATTCATGAACCGTTTTGACGGTATTATCGAGTTCTCTGCCCTAAGCAAGGAAAATCTCCTTACTATCGTGGACCTTATGCTTGATGGCGTCAACCAACGCTTGGCAAACAACGGTATCCACCTCAGTGTGACTGATAAAGTTAAGGAAAAACTGGTTGACCTTGGTTATGATCCTAAGATGGGTGCTCGACCATTGCGTCGTACAATCCAAGACCACATCGAAGATGCCATTACAGACTTCTACCTTAAAAATCCAAATGAAAAAGATCTCAAGGCTGTAATGACTTCAAAGGGACACATCACCATTAAATCTGCTAAAAAAACTGAAAAAACTTCTCAGAAAACTGAAGCATTAAAAGAAGTCAACTAAGGAAAGAAACCAAGTCGAATGACTTGGTTTTTTATACTTTTACATTTTCTCTTTGTAAAATTATCCCTAATTCTGCCTAAATCAATAGGAAATGAGGAGTTTTTTAGTATAATGTAGGAAAATAAACCTAAGGAGCAACTCATGAATCCAACATTTGGTGACAAGGTTGAGGAAGCTCATTATCAAACACGTTACGGTGTTTATGCTGTAATTCCTAACCAAGACAAGACAAAGATCATTTTAGTGCAGGCTCCTAATGAAGCTTGGTTTCTCCCAGGCGGAGAAATCGAAGCAGGTGAGAATCACTTTAGTGCCTTAAAACGCGAGTTAATTGAAGAAATTGGGTACACAGCCACTTTAGGTCAGTACTATGGACAAGCTGACGAATACTTTTATTCAAGCCATCGTGACACATACTACTACAATCCAGCCTACATTTATGAAGTTGTAGATTTTTCAGAGATTGGAAAGCCCCTTGAAGATTTCAATAACCTGGCATGGTTTCCAATTGATGAAGCAATTGCCAAGCTAAAACGTGGTAGCCATAAATGGGGAATCGAACAATGGAAAGAAAGCAATACACTAATTGCCAAATCCTAGGAGGAAACTATGAAACTCATTAATACAACCTGGACCCATCAAAAACTAGTTAACAATCAACTCGATAATACAGATGCCTTTCTTGTAGAGACATACTCTGCTGGAAATACAGATGTTGTCTTTACACAAGCACCGAAACATTACGAACTTCTAATCTCAAATAAACACCGTGCTGTTAAGGACAACGAATTAGAAGTTATCCGTGAATTCTTCCTCAAACGAAAAATTGACAAAGACATCGTTTTGATGGACAAACTAAGAACAGTACACACAGATAAATTAATTGAGATCTCATTCCCAACAACTGTATAAATTCAAAAAGAAGCCGTAGCCAACCGCCACAGCTTTTTTTTATAAGACTTTAGAAGCTTGGTCCAAGACTTCCATAACCTGGCGGCTATGCTTCAACTGCTTGGCAACACTTTCAAAATCCATTGTCGCAATCATTTTTTCAAAAACTACAAATTCATCATACATACGATGGTTTTGGTTATTAAGATTAGTCACAATCTCTTCTTGACCATTAAGAGTAAGATCAATTTCAGGAAGGGTGTTGGTTACACCAAAAATGGTAATAGCTCCCTTATCACCTTGAATAGTTGAGCGAATTTCAGCACTACAGTCCTTTGCTCCAATGGCAGCAGCCTTAAAGTTACCATAGTCCAAAACTAAAATTCCTGAAGTATCTACTCCTCGCTCTACATTCGGTAGATATTCCACACGATTAGGATTTCCAAAAAGACCAACAAGAAGGTGAATATTATAGATATTAAGATCTCTAAGCTGCTCCACCACCCATTTCAGGATTAAAGGCAGGAGCAATCTCTCCTTGCTTAAAGGCATCGTAACGTGACGAATATTGGGAATAATTGATGTTGACAATTTTGATATCACCAATTTCAGATAAGGAGTCCTTGATAACTTTAAAATTTTCCAAATATTGATTTATTATTTCTTCTATCAAGAGAAGCTCTTTTTCTTAAGCAAGCTTAATCAGCTCTTCGAACTCTTCCAAATGCAGGGTAAAAGGTTTCTCACAGATGACATGCTTGCCAGCCAGAAGTGCTTGCTTGGCATAATCATAGTGAGTATGATTAGGTGTTCCAACATAAATGGTGTCAACATCTGGATTGGACAAGATGGCTTCATAATCACTTGTCGCCTGAGTTAGACATATTGTTTGGCTAAAGTTTCAGCCTTATCAAGGATCGTGGTGTCGACATTATAGCCTTCAGCTCAATGTCCTCAATAGTCGTTAACACAGGAAGGACCTCTGTAACAATCATTCCTGTACCTAATAGTACCAGTTTCATTAAACTACCTCCTTCTTTCTCTAAACGCTTTTATACATGGAGTAATTCCATAAACACAACTATAATGAAAGAGGACTCCCATAGAAGCCCTCCGAGACTTAGTTACGTCCAAGCAGTTTCTTAACTACTTGAATGGCTTTATATTTTAGCGGTTGTGGATAATAACGGAAAGTTCCCATCTTACGAACGATATAACCATTAAAGTTTTGTTTAAATCGTAAAACCCCATCAGAACCATCAAAGATGCCCATGATACCAAGGAAATTATAGAAACCAATACCACGTTTAATAGCCTGTGTCATCACATACTCCTGCAAGAGTGCAGGTGCATAAAACTTATTAAATTCAGGGTAAGAGCCACTGAAAAGATAGACTGCCTCTTGAGGTGTGTAAACGAAAAGACTTCCGGCTAGAACAATGTCTTCCTGACCATACTTGTCAATAAAGGCAGTTGCTTCGCCCTTGCGAACATCAAAAGTCTCAAACTGACTTGATAGCTCCCTCAATTTGGTTTTGTTTTTTCTCAGATTTTGGATTGGTCTCTAAATCAGCTTGCAATTTGACAATTCTAGCTCTCAACTTTGCCTGATTACTCTCTAAATGATCAAAGTAATCTTGAAAATTCAGGGTAGCTACCATAAATCAGCATTATCACCAAAAGCATCATAAAAATCTTGATAATAATCTAAAGATTTGTCACTATACTCACGACGATCAGAGGTCGCTGAAGTGATTTCTTTAAAAATAGATAACTCATCGCGTTTCAATTTCTTCAGTTTAATACCGAATGTTTTGGCTTTTTTTTACAAGGGGTTTCCCTTTTTTACTGAATGATTTGATGAGATCTTTTTCTTCAATCCCAGACAATTCTTTAACATAGTGCCAATCGGGCTCACCACCAGGATACCCTGTCTGCAAACCATCAAAACTATAACCTAGGTCAGTCAATTGACTAATCAATTGCTTCTGCTCACTACTTATTGGTTCACCATTACTATCAAAGATTTGATAAGTATCATAAGGTTTGATTACCAGTTCAAGAGCACCATTTGCCTTAGCATAGTCCTTCAAACATTGGTAAAAGTCACTTAGATGAGCCACACTTGAGTGAATTGGTCCACAATTCACCTCCATACGAAGCCCACTGGTCATAGGCATACTATAGACAATCGCTGAAACTTCTATTTGGTTACCTTCTTTCCAGGCAACATAGCTAATGCTAAATCCACGTTTCTCAAGAAGCTTAGCCATTTCTTCAGTTTGCATAAAAGAACGCTCAGAAACCTGTTGAGCATGTGTATTAAATTCTTCTTTAGTTACTTGAATAAAGCTCATTTTTTTCCTTCCTAAAATAGATACAGTAAATTACTAGTGAGATAAACAGCAAGAGAACAAGTATTGCCCACTAACGGTAGTCGGATTAGACGACAATTAAACAACAAATCCCCACTGACAACATAAATAACGGAGAGTGGAGTCATTCCAATTAGTGGCGCTAAAATCCTTGTCCTTGTGGGTAATTTCATCTGAACATAAGCGTAATTGACCAAAGCTGCTGGGATAAAAGGAATAGAGAATGCTAGGAAAATACCAATAAAGCGATGTTTAAAGTACTCATCATAGTTTAGGAGTTTCTCCATACGTTTAGACTTATCAAGTCTTCTTAAAATTTCAAATCTAGTCAAATTATCAAAAGTATTACCTATAATAGGGAATTGTAAATGCAAAGGGGCATAAAGTAGCCCAACAAAAATAACAAAAAATAGAACTTGAAACTCCAAAAATAGCTAATGACAGAATCATGAGACTAATAAGAACAAGTGCATTTAAAAAATTTGCCTGCTTAAAAACCAATTTTAAAAAGGTTTGATCATGATTAGCATTCCTCTATTTCTTGATTTTGGGGATAAAGTTATTTAAAAGAAGCCATAAGATTACCAGAATTAAACCTGCTATCCCTATAAAAAATACCCTTTTTAGTCATTACATTTTCACAAATTTAATCACTCCTTTTATTATAACAAAAAAATACCTTCATTGATTTAGAAAGGCATCTTTTACTGTGATTACTTGTTAATCAAATTTTCTTGAGACTTGTTTTCCAAGGTACCATTTTTAAAGTTAAGAGTAAGGCTACCTGTTTTCCCTTTCTTAGTTACAAGGTTAGATGACCAAAGTGCTTGTGTCATTGTCGCATCAGAAGAAACAGCGATAGAATAAACATCTGGTACCCCAAGTGTTTTGACCGCATTATCATAGCTAGTTCCATTTTTAAGATCTTCATACATTTTCAAAGTGATTTTAGAATCCCGAACGTAAGAAAAAGTTGAAATTGACTTAACAACGGTACTATTGTTAAAAAGTTTTGCTGTAACAACAACATTATCATACTGCCAATTATAGACATCAAGCGTGGCGTCTCCTGCCTGCTCATGACTAGTTGATGTTGGCTCACCAAACCAACCCCTTCAAACTATCAAGATTTAATCCCCCAGAAAACTCCTGAGAAGCATTTGCCATGATAATCTTATCAAAGTTCTGACGAACATTTCCATGCTTAACAGTTAAAACCTTTGATGCTTCATTATCCAAAGAACCTTTCGTCTCAGTCTTAGACGAAGAATTTCCGCAAGCAGCTAAGGAAACAAGTGAGACACCTAAAACGGTCAAAGACAAAAATTTTTTCATAATAAGTTACTATACACAAATAAAAGGCTGACGCCTCAAGTTTTTATGGAGCCGGTGGGAGTCGAACCCACGTCCAAGCATCTGCCAACATATTCGTCTACGACCATAGGTTATGTCTTTCATTTAACAGATAGGCGACACATAACTCAAGCCTTCTATATGCGAGCCTATAAATCTCTTTTCGACCAGCTAGGCAATGATCGAACGTAGCTTATAAATCAATAAAACCTCTAAACAAACATAAGCAATCTGCTAGAAGTCACGCGAGCAGGTGTTTAGGCTGCTACAGCGTAAGAATTAGTATTTTTTGCAGTTATATTTAACTGAGCGTTAACGTCGCCACACGAGTCGCAGAATATGCCTCATAATGCCTGTCGAATCCGTAACGGCCCCAATATGAGATATTGATTATTATAGCAAAATTTTTAATAAATAGCAAAAAATTACCAAGATATACACAAAAGTATAGACTATGTACGATTTATTAGCATCTAGCTTTCTACCCAATTTACAGAAATAGATAATTCGGTTATTATTACAAATTACTATTCATTGACTTTCTCCTTAAACTCTAAAGATACTATATATCAGTTACCTTTTCTAACATTCCCTGAATTTAAAGAGCACTCTTGATAGATTTAACAACTAAAAAACGCTGAAAGCACTACGCTCTCAACGTTTCCACTTTGCACCCTAAGGGAATCGAACCCCTATCTCAAGAACCGGAATCTTACGTGATATCCATTACACTAAGGGTGCTAACAGTATACTATTATAGCATACTATATAATATAAAAAAAGACATGTTTCCATGTCTCTTTATTATCTTACAATTCGATATCTCCGAAAAGATCCGCCATTGAGAATCCAGATTGAGTTTCTGGAAGTTCGTAGTCACGTTTTTCTTGACGTTTTGGACGGCGTGGACGTGATTGACGCTTTTCGTTGTTTTCCCCTTCAGCGTTAGCTGGACGTTCTTCAAGAGCTTTGATAGAAAGTGATACACGTTCTGCATCAGCGTTTACTTCAAGAACTTTAACAGTAACGTCTTGACCTACTGAAAGAACATCTTTTGGATTTTCAACACGTTTGTGTGAAATTTGTGAGATGTGAACAAGTCCATCGATTCCTGGTAATACTTCAACGAAACCACCAAAGTCAGTCAAACGCTTAACTTTACCTTCGATTACATCACCAGCAGCAAGTTTTGTTCAACACCATCCCATGGTCCAGGTGTTGTTGCTTTAAGTGAGAGTGATACACGTCCTGCTTCTTCGTCGATAGCAAGAACTTTAACTTCAATTTCATCACCAACAGATACAACTGATTTAGGTGAAACGTTACGTTCGTGAGACAATTCAGTCACGTGAACAAGTCCGTCTACACCACCAAGGTCAATGAAAGCACCGAAGCTTGTCAAACGAGCAACTTTACCAGTTACTACTGAACCAACTTCAAGTTTAGAGAAGACTTCTTTACGAGCTTCTATAGCTTCTGCTTCAACAACTTCACGACGTGAAAGGATGAAACGGTTTTCAGCTGGATCAACTTCTTTAATTTTAGCGTCAAATTCTTGACCTACGAATTGTTCAGTGTTACGAACAAAACGAGTATCAATCATTGAGGCTGGAATAAATCCACGGAGTCCTTCAAATTCAACTGAAAGTCCACCTTTAACAGCACGTGTTCCTTTAACAGTAACAACTTCTTCTTCACGACCAACAAGTTTATCCCAAGCTTTGCGAGCCTCCAAGCGTTTTTTAGATACAAGGTAAGTTACAGTATCAGTATCTTTACCAACAACTTGACGAAGAACAAGCACTTCAAGTGTTTCACCATCTTTAACAAGGTCGGCAACGTTTGCGTCACGGTCATTTGTCAATTCACGACGTGTCAAAACACCTTCGATACCTGTTCCTTCGATAACAACATTTGCTTGATCATTATCTACTGAGATAACTTCAGCTGTTACAACGTCACCTGTGCTAACTTCGCTAACACTATTTAGCAATTCTTCAAATTCGTTCATTCTAAAAAAATCCTCCAACAAGAGCCAGCCAATTCTGACCCTTGATAACAATATATTTTTCAAGGTACCCGCAAAGACAATTATTAACATAGACGGTGCCAATGCACCCGATACCATTGACTGGGGTAGCTGGATTCGAACCAACGCATGAGGGAGTCAAAGTCCCTTGCCTTACCGCTTGGCTATACCCCAATAACAAAATGCTATAAAAAAACATCTAAGCACTTGATATCGAATATTCCGATTCAGTTTCTTAGACATGGAGAGAGAGGGATTCGAACCCCCGAACCCGAAGGAGCGGATTTACAGTCCGCCGCGTTTAGCCTCTTCGCTATCTCTCCTTAAGAACAAGAAACAGTATAACACAGTTTCTTGATCAAAGCAAGCCTTTACTTTGGATTTTAATGATTAAGATTGTAGGCTTCGATAATGGCAGCTATTGCATCATCCATTTTCTTGTGGAAACCTGATACATTTTCTTTATCAACAACGGCAAACTTTCCATCGATTTCTACAATTTGTCCGATGACTTTCTTTCCAACAAGAAGCTCAAAACCTTCAATGGTTGCTTTGTTTACAATGACTTTGGCATCTTTGATTTGGATTTCAATTTTTTTGTCTTTTTTACTCATAGATCTATACCCGATACCTAAATCGAGCCATCCTTTCTTAGTGTATGTCCTTAATTTTACCGAAAAAGAGAAAAGCTTGCAAGGGCAAGCTTTAAAATAATCATTTATTTACTTGGAATTAGTCAACTTTGACAATCCATCCTTCTGGGGCCTCAACGTCACCAAATTGGATACCTGTTAACTCATCATAAAGTTTACGTGTTACAGGTCCGACTTCTGTTTCTGAATAGAAGACATGGAAGTCATCACCGTGTTGTACACCACCAATTGGTGTGATAACAGCAGCTGTACCACAGGCACCGGCTTCGACAAATTTATCCAACTCGGCAATCTTAACATCACCTTGAATAGCTTTCATACCAAAACGATTTTCAGCCAGGTAAAGCAATGAGAATTTCGTAATTGATGGCAAGATAGATGGGCTAAGCGGAGTAATGAACTCATTATCTGCTGTAATCCCAAAGAAGTTTGCAGAACCGACTTCTTCAATCTTAGTGTGGGTTGCTGGGTCAAGGTAGATAACATCAGAGAAATTAGAATCATGGGCAATTTTCCCTGGCAACATACTTGCCGCGTAGTTACCACCAACCTTAGCAGCACCTGTACCATGTGGTGCTGCACGGTCATATTCGTCCTGGATAAGGAAATTCGTTGGAGCCAATCCGCCTTTGAAGTAGTTCCCTACTGGCATAGCGAAAATTGTAAAGATATACTCATCTGCCGGGTGAACACCAATAATGTCTCCAACCCCAATCAAGAGTGGACGAAGATAAAGTGTTGCGCCAGTACCATATGGTGGGACGTATTCTTCATTAGCACGGACTACTTTTTTACAAGCATCTACAAATTTTTCCACTGGAACTTGTGGCATCAAAAGACGATCAGCAGTACGTTGTAGACGTTTGGCATTTTCATCTGGACGGAACAATTGAATAGAGCCATCTTTAGTGCGGTAAGCTTTGAGACCTTCAAAAGCTTCTTGACCATAGTGAAGGGCTGGAGATGATTCTGAAATGTGCAAGGTTGCATCCTCAGTCAATTGCCCCTCATCCCATTTACCATCTTTGTAATATGAAATATAACGGAATGGAAGTTACGGTAATTAAATCCTAAATTTTCCCAGTCTAAATCAACTGTCATGTGTATGTCCTCTTTTCTGTTACTATGTGCTTTCTAGTATAGTCCTTTTCATTGAAAATTTCAATGTTATGTTGCAAAATTCTGACAATTATTTTATAAGAGTTATTTTGTCAGCCAAAGAAAAAACTCTGCCCTCTAGTAAGAGAACAAAGCTTTCTTAACTCTATTTTTTAAGAATTTTGGCTGAGAAGACTTCCTTATCTGCTAGTCCTTCAATGAAACTTCCGTTGCTAGTACGCTCTGACAGATTAAGAAGTGATAAATCAACCTCTGCAGTTTCACCTGTCGTAGCTATTACAAACAAGATCTGAGGAGTCTCTTCTACTGGTGTTGCTAGAAGATCTATCTCAGCTCCAGCATTTTCTGTAAAGACTGGGCCAGCTGTGAAGACACGGTGAGGCTTGGTCTTAAGCTCACGAAGAACCTGGAGACCTCGACCAGCTCGCTTAGCCCGTGGAATATCGGACGTCGCCACACGTTTGAGACTAGCTCGTTGTGTAAGTAAGTAGAAACTTTGCGTATTTGCCACAAAAACGGCTTGAACCTTGTCGTCATCCTTAAGATTGATTGCCTTAACACCTACTGCCTTAGCACCAACCACTGGAACTTCATCCGCATTGAAACGAAGGGCATATCCTTTTTGAGTGATAATCATGATATCATCCAATTGAATTGGAGTTACTGTGACAATCACATCACTTTCATCCTTGAGTTTACCATATTTAACTGACTTAGACTTATAGGTACGCCATGGCGTAAATTCCTTACGTTCGAAACGTTTAATTTGACCAAGCTTAGTGGTTGCCAGGTAAGTACCAGTTTCAAAATCATCCAGGATTTCTGCATAAAGCACTTCTTCATCTTTCGAAAAATTAGTTATAGTTTGTGATAAATGCTCTCCTAGATCCTTCCAACGAATATCTGGTAACTCATGTATTGGACGATAAATCACATTGGCCTGATTGGTAAAAATCAAGAGATGCTGTGTCGTCTTAGCCTGCTGAACCAGAATCAAATCATCATCATCACGTTTTCCAACTTCTTCAATCTTCGAAGCATTGAAAGATCGTGGGCTAGTACGTTTGACATAACCACTACGAGTGATGCTGACATAGGTTTCTTCTTCAACAATTAGACTTGCGGTATCAATTTCAATAGTCTTGGTTTCTGCTTGCAACTCTGAACGACGGTCATTTCCAAATTTCTTCTTAATATCACGAAGTTCACGTTTCATGACATTAAACAGGGTACGCTCATCACCAATGATGGCAGCCAAGGTCGCAATCTGTTCACGTAAATTGGCTTCCTCATTTTGGAGAGCGACGATATCCGTATTTGTTAAACGATAAAGTTGCAAGGTCACGATAGCTTCGGCTTGTTCTTCTGAAAAATCATAGCTGACTTTAAGATTTTCCTTGGCATCTGCCTTATTTTCAGAAGCTCTGATAAGGGAAATAACCTCATCCAAAATTGAGATAACACGAATCAACCCTTCAACAATATGAAGGCGTTTTTCAGCCTTTTCCTTATCAAATTTTGAACGAGCAATGATAATATCGCGACGGTGAGCAATGTAGCTAGACAAAATCTTTTGTAAGCCCACTTGACGTGGGGTGAAATGATCAATAGCCACCATATTGAAATTGTAGTTGACCTGCAGATCCGTATATTTCAAAAGGTAGTTAAGAATGGTTTGGCTGTCAGCATCCTTCTTAAGTTCGATAGCAATACGCAAGCCTGAACGGTCAGACTCATCACGAACTTCTGCAATGCCTGGAACCTTGTTATTGACTCGAATATCATCAATTTTTTTAACAAGAACTGCCTTATTAACATCGTAAGGAATTTCAGTAACAATAATCTGTTTCTTGCCACCTTTGAGTTGTTCAATTTCAGTACGCGAACGCACCACTACTCGGCCCTTACCAGTTTCGTAAGCCTTACGAATCTCATCTTTCCCCTGAATAATAGCACCTGTCGGGAAATCTGGTCCAGGCAAGAATTCCATCAACTTATCCAGTTTAGCAGATGGATGGTCAATCATATAAACAACGGCATCGATGACTTCTGCCAGATTATGTGGCGGAATGTCTGTAGCATAACCCGCAGAAATCCCTGTCGCACCATTGACCAAAAGGTTTGGAAAGGCTGCAGGTAAAACGGTTGGTTCCTTCTCTGTATCATCAAAGTTCCAAGCCCAAGGAACAGTGTTTTTATCGATATCTTGAAGAAGGTACCCAGCAATCTCTGACAAGCGTGCCTCGGTATAACGCATAGCCGCTGGTGGATCACCGTCCATAGAACCATTGTTACCGTGCATCTCAACTAGGATTTCACGATTCTTCCAGTCCTGGGACATACGCACCATGGCATCGTAAATAGAGCTATCACCATGTGGGTGGAAATTACCCATGATGTTACCAACAGACTTAGCCGATTTACGATAGCCTTTGTCATAGGTATTGCCATCCTTATTCATGGAATAAAGAATACGACGTTGAACGGGTTTCAGACCGTCACGAATGTCAGGTAGCGCACGCTCCTGAATGATGTATTTGGAGTAGCGTCCAAAACGCTCTCCCATGATGTCCTCAAGGGACATGTTTTGAATGTTAGACATAAGATACAAAGGGACGATTCGGCTTGCCGAAAATCTCTGTAGAAAAATAGGAAACCGATGCAAGGTTCGATGAAGCCAAGGCGATTTATCTACTTTTCCTAAGAAATTAGTCCCGTGTTCAGTTACATTCAGTAACCAAACGACCCTTTCTGTAAAGTTTAAAATACGTTGTTAAATGGTGGGGAAGGAATTTTCACACAGCATTTAGGGCGTGTTCAACTCCTTTCAAAGAATGTTGAGTGGTTTTCTATAGAAAAAGGAATTTAGTTACTGCAAGTAACCGAACAATCCTTTCTGTAGTTTAAAGTGTTTAAAATAGATTATTGAATCAGTGATTAGAGAGTTCCTCCTCAGCATAAGCCGTCATCTCTCATTCTCTTTATGATTGTAGGCAAACCCCATCTTTTTAGCCAATCATACTTCCCTGTAAAATCATCATGAGAAGCCTTACCTCTAAAAAACTTTCAGGATCTCCAAATTTAGATTCAATTACCTTAAGTATGCATAGACGAAATACTATCGGTGTATACAATCCTAAAAGTCTAATTTGTCGACGATTCATGATGATTACAAGAAAAATTGAGGACAAAAAACTAATAAAAGAAAACCTAAGTATAGATCCATTATTCATACTCCTTAAAACGCTGTCGTTTCTTCCAAGGTAAATTTAACATTATCCTCAATCCATTGACGGCGAGGAGCTGCCTTATCTCCCATTAGCACTGAGACGCGGCGTTCGGCACGCGCTAAATCGTCAATAGTCACTCGGATAAGCGTTCTGGTCTCTGGATTCATGGTTGTTTCCCAAAGCTGGTCAGCATTCATTTCACCAAGTCCTTTGTAACGTTGGAGAAGCGCACCTCTACCAAACTTTTGACGAAGTTCTTCAAGTTCCCCATCGGTCCAAGCATATTCGACAACTTCCTTCTTGCCTTTACCTTTAGACATCTTATAAAGAGGGGGCAAAGCAATATAAACGTGCCCTGTTTCAACCAATGGACGCATATAACGATAGAAGAAAGTAAGCAACAAGGTCTGGATGTGAGCTCCATCGGTATCAGCATCGGTCATGATGATAATCTTGTCATAGTTGATATCGTCAAGGTTAAAATCAGCTCCAACACCTGCACCAATAGTGTAAATCATGGTATTGATTTCTTCATTTTTGAGAATATCTGCCATTTTGGCTTTCTCTGTATTTAGGACCTTACCTCGTAAGGGCAGAATTGCCTGGAATTTACGATCACGGCCTTGTTTGGCTGATCCACCAGCAGAGTCCCCTTCGACAAGATAGAGCTCATTTTTCTTGGCATTTTTAGACTGGGCTGGCGTCAGTTTCCCTGACAAGAGTCCCTTGTCTTTTTTATTTTTCTTTCCATTTCGGCTAGCATCACGAGCTTTTCTGGCAGCTTCACGGGCATCACGGGCCTTGATAGCCTTACGCACCAAGTTAGAAGCCAGATCTCCATTTTCCATAAGGAAATAAGTCAGATACTCTGAAACAATACCATCAACAATAGGACGAGCAAGTGGTGACCCCAACTTATCCTTGGTTTGCCCCTCAAACTGAAGGTGCTCTTCAGGAACTAAGAGCGAGATAACCGCTGACAAGCCCTCACGGTAATCCGACCCTTCAAGGTTCTTATCCTTTTCTTTGAGTAAGCCAGTCTTACGTGCATAATCGTTAAAGGCCTTGGTAATAGCAGATTTGAAGCCCGTCTCGTGAGTACCTCCGTCCTTAGTTCGGACATTATTAACAAAGGAAAGGATATTATCAGAGTAACCATCATTGTACTGAAGGGCTAATTCCAAGTGAAAATCTTGCTGATCTCCATCAATATAGATGACTGGCGTCAGCGTTTCCTTGTCTTCATTCAAGTAAGACACAAAGTCTTGGACTCCATTTTCATAATGGAATTCTTCGCGTACTTCTTCTTCACCACGCAAGTCTGTCAATGTCATTGTAACATTCTTAAGAAGGAAGGCTGATTCTTTGAGACGCTCTGAGATAGTATTAAATTTGAAGTCTGTCGTTGAAAAGATGCTAGCATCAGGCATGAGGTTACTTTTGTCCCTGTCTTAGACTTAGGTGCCTTGCCAATCTTTTCGAGCCCTGTAACAGGGTGACCACCATTTTCAAAACGCTGGCGATAAACACTACCATCACGGGTAATCTCTACCTCAAGCCAGCTAGAAAGTGCATTTACAACTGATGATCCTACACCGTGAAGACCACCAGAAGTCTTATAACCACCTTGTCCAAATTTACCACCTGCGTGGAGGACTGTGAAAATAACTTCTACCGTTGGTTTACCCATGGCATGCATACCTGTCGGCATCCCACGTCCAGAGTCAGAAACGGAAACAGAACCATCCTTATTTAAGGTGACAGCAATGACATCACCAAAGCCTGAGAGAGCTTCATCGACCGCATTGTCGACAATCTCCCAAACCAAGTGATGAAGACCTGTCCCATCTGTTGAGCCAATGTACATCCCTGGGCGTTTGCGAACAGCATCTAACCCTTCCAGTACCTGAATGGCATCATCATTATAATTATTTACATTTATTTCTTTTTTAGCCAAGAGTGACCTCCAAAATTTTCATCCTTATTATTTTATAAGTTTTCAAAAGAATTTGCAAAGGAAATTGAGAAAGCTCATAGGGTATCTTTATGCTGACTAGCTTTGTCAATTACTAGGATGTATGCTATAATTATCTCATGAAAATCTTATTGTTAATCCTTATCGCCTACTTGCTAGGTTCCATTCAGACTGGTCTCTGGATTGGAAAAGTTTTCTTTCACACTAATCTTCGAGAGCATGGATCTGGAAATACTGGAACAACCAATACCTTCCGTGTTCTTGGTAAGACTGCTGGCACAATCACTTTCTTAGTGGACATGCTTAAAGGAACTTTGGCAGTGCTCTTACCTATTTGGCTGGGTGTCACGGAAGTGTCACCCCTAATCATTGGTTTCTTTGCAATTATCGGGCATGTTTTTCCATTATTTACGGGATTTAAGGGTGGAAAAGCCGTTGCGACAAGTGCTGGGGTGCTTCTTGGTTTTGTTCCCCTCTACTTTGTCTTCCTACTCCTGGTCTTTGCTTTAACGCTCTATTTAACCAGCATGATTTCATTTTCAAGTATCACTGCTGCAGTTGTTGGACTGATCACCTTGGCTACTTTTCCAGCCATCCACTTCTTGCTAGATGGCTATGACCCAATCTTTAGTGCTGTTCTTATCATCATAGCTTTAGTGATTATTTTCCGTCACACTGAAAATATAGCTCGTATCCGTAACCATCGAGAAAACCTGGTACCCTTTGGGCTTAATTTAACTAAACAAAATCCAAATAAATAATTAATTACTATTGACCACTAGCCAAGCTAGTGGTTTTCTTATTCTGCTAACCAACTGACGGCCTCAAAACAAATAATAAAGATCCAAAGTCTCTACCTCGGATCTTTTTAGGCTTAAGCTTTAAAGCTGACACCATTTTCTTTTAATTTTTTAACTGTCGCAGGTCCTACCCCCTTGAGCGCTAGGACTTCTTCTTCAGTCACAGTAGCAAAAGCCGCTACTGACGTCAAACCTTCATTGTAGAGGGTCTCTACAAGGTTCGAACGAGACCGTCAACTTCTGGAAGTTCTGCAAAGGATTCAAGACTAAGATCTGTAGTTACCACTTCTTCCTTAGCAACTGTCTTAGATTCAGCAAGAGGTTGTGGTGCTACTGGTGGCACCGGTGGAACAGGGGCTTTAAGATTATTGAAAAGTCCTTGTTTTTTCAAACGGTGTTTAAAAGCTTTCTTTTTATTTTTTACTTTAGCCATGTCTAGTTTTCTCCTATTTTGACAAACGACTTTTTCTTATAAAGCACGGTTGTCATTTTTTTCATTCTCTATTAATAGTGACGTTCTCCGAACAGGCCATCTGGCATATCATGGAAACCTTTACCCGCACGATAATTGGTAAACTTACCAATTAGGAAATTGTAGGCATCTAATTTAGCCTCATAACGGAAACTTGCATCACGTGCACGCTCATCGCCATCTTCTTCCCAGATTTTCTTGCTAGCAGCCAAAGCCGTTTCGTTTACTTTAACTTGGGTAACAACCCATTCCTCAAAGTCTTTTAGAAATTCTTGTTCGTAGGTCATATTTTCCTCTTCATTTTAAAAACCAGCTTAATGCTGGCTTCATTTTCTACTAATAGTGTGTAGAGCTAATAGCCTTACAATTTCTTATTATAACAAATAATTAGAAATTTGACTAGGTTCTAAATTCTTGATATAAGGATTTAATGTCATTTGGACGTGTTCGACAGCAACCACCCAAAATTTTCACGCCAAAATGAGCATGCCAATACTTGCTATGTTCAACTAGGGTTAAAGCGTCTTTATCTTTGGGTTTCCAAATCTGACTGTCGCCATCATAAACTTCACCTGAATTGGGATAAGTAATGAGCGCCTTGCCAGCATTCTTAAGAAAAACTAGAGCCTGGTTATACAGAAGAGGTGAACTACAGTTGATGCCTACAGCCAAGATTTGATTTGACTGAGAAACAAGCTTGGCCATTTCAGCTAGAGAAGTCCCATCACTGATAGCATCTGGAATCTGGACTGTAAAACTCATATAAGCTTCTGCTTCTGGAAACTCTTCAGCTAGAAGTTCAATCAAGGCTTGTGTTTCCAAACGATTTGGAATGGTTTCCAAAGCCAACAAATCCACACCTTGATCTAGGAGAATTTGAATTCTAGGGCGATGAAAATCCTTAAGCTCCTTGATAGTAATTTGACCATAATCACCACTATACTCAGAACCATTAGCCAAATAAGCCGCGTACGGACCAACATCTCCAGAAATCAAAGGATATGGTCGTTTTGCTTTCTCAGTCTCATCTAATGCTCCCCATACCTTATCACGTGCAGCCTTTGCTAACCGGACCGTCAGGGCAATAATCTGCTCCGCTGCTTTCTCGGTAAGTCCTGCCTCTACCAATCCAGGTAAGGTCGCCTGATAAGATGACGTGGTAATCAAGTCAGCCCCAGCAGCCACATAAGTTTCGTGAAGTTCTTGAATAACTTCTGACTTCTCAAGAAGGTACTTAGCTGACCAGAGCTTACCTGAAATATCATACCCCAGGGCTTCCATCTCTGTTCCTAGAGCCCCATGAAGAATGAGGAGAGAATTATTTTCCAAATAATCTTTAAATGTTGCCATAAAACTCCTCCTTACCATTTGTTAAAGCAAAGGTAGTGATAAAGGTAACAGAAAATCATGAAAGGAATACCGAAATAGAGTCCCGCACGTTGTGAACTATCCCAAGCAATCCCAAGCACAGAAATAGCCAACAGAACAATTGTGATATAAGGGAGGATTGGATTAAACGGTGTCTTATAGTCCAGTTCGTCTTCGGAATGTTCTAGCTTCCACTGTTTTCGGAAATTAATCTGTGCCATAGGAATAGAAAGCCAAACAACAACAACTGCAAAACCAGCAATTGATACTAGAGCTAGATAAACCGTATCCGCTGCATAGATACTTGAGAAGAGCGATAAAACTGCCCCAGCCATGGAAATCAAAAGGGCTGTCATTGGAACGCCATGCTTATTGATTGTCACTAGCTTTTTATTGAGCATTCCCTCATTGGCCAAAGACCAAAGCATACGGCTTGAAGCATAGAGCCCCGAATTCCCAGCCGAAAGAATAGCTGTCAGGATAACAAAATTCATAATGTCTGCCGCAAATGGAATCCCCATCTTGTCAAAGACATCAACGAAAGGGGCTGAGGATACCCCTGCTTCTTTCATTGGAAGAAGCGAAGCCAATACCACAATAGTCAAGACGAAGAAGATAACCAAACGTCCAATGGTTGTTTTAATAGCACGTGGAACAGCCTCTTTGGGATTATCTGTTTCACCAGCTGCAATACCGATTAATTCTGTTCCCGAAAAGGCATAATTAACCGCCAACATAACTGACACAATGGCAAGACCTCCATTGGGAAAGAGACCATTGGCCGTCAAATGCTTAAACATAATAGCTTCATGGTGACCTTCAAAACTCACCAAACCAAACATAGCTCCTAGACCTAGTATAATGAAAACCAAGATGGCGATGACTTTGATTGACGAGAAGACGGATTCTGCTTCCGCAAAAGATCTCACACTCAAAGCATTAATCCCCAAAATTACTAAGGCAAAGAAGGCTGCAAAAATCCAAGCCGGAACTGACGGAAACCAGCGTTGCATCAGCATGGCCGCACCTAGGAATTCTGTCCCCAAGGCAACCGTCCAACAAATCCAATAAAGCCAGGCTACAGTAAAACCTGTTCCAGGACTGATAAACTTAGTGGCATAGGTGTGAAAGGATCCCGTTACTGGCATAGCTACCGCTAACTCCCCCAACGAAAGCATAACCAAGTAAACGACAACAGCTCCCACAAGATAAGAGAGGATAGCACCAAGGGGACCTGCTTGTGCAATCGTATAGCCCGAGCTCAAGAAAAGACCAGTGCCGATAACACCACCCAGCGAGAGCATAAAGAGGTGGCGTGAGGTCATCTTCCGTTGAAACTGACCTTCATTTTCATAATTATGGTTTTCCATAGATTCCTCCAATAGATGTAATAAAACAAGCTTATCACAATAAAAGATCTTTGGATAATAGGTTGAAACTATCAAAGAGATAGAGAAAAACTATCACAAGAAAAAAACTCGGATTTCACCGAGCTTTTCTTACAATTCTGCCAAAATAGTATCCCATGCCTCGTCATAGCCATCACGTGTGACAGATGAAAAAACGATGAAATGGTCATTTTTGTCGAAATTGAGTTTTTTCTTAATGATCGATTCGTGCTTGTTCCATTTTCCACGAGGAATCTTATCAGCCTTAGTCGCTACAACAATAACTGGAATTTCATAATACTTTAGAAATTCATACATTTGAATATCGTCCTGAGTTGGCTCATGTCGGAGGTCAACCAAGCTAACAACGACACGAAGATTATCTCGAGTCACAAGGTACTCCTCAATCATTTTCCCCCATTTAGCACGTTCTTTTTTGGAAACACGGGCATAACCATAACCTGGAACATCCACAAAGCGTAACTTGTCGTCAATATTATAGAAATTGAGCAATTGTGTTTTTCCTGGTTTACCAGAAGTACGTGCTAGATTTTTACGACCAAGAAGTGTATTGATAAAGCTTGACTTACCAACATTCGATCGTCCTGCTAGGGCAACTTCAGGTAGGTCATCTTGTGGGTAGTGACTCTTATTTGCCGCACTGAGTAAAATCTCAGCATTGTGCGTATTTAGGACTTGTTCTTCAGTCATAGGTCCTCCTTATGCTGTTTCCAATACTGGAGCAGCTTTCCCATCAACAGCTTCTTTGGTGATACGAACCTTAGTGACATCTTCCAGACTAGGGATTTCAAACATAACATCCATCATGACTTCTTCAATGATAGAGCGAAGCCCACGCGCACCAGTCTTACGTTCAATTGCCTTACTTGCAATAGCCTCAAGGGCATCCTGGTCAAACTCAAGTTCAACCCCATCATAAGACAAAAGGGTTTGATACTGCTTCACCAAGGCATTCCTAGGCTCTGTCAAAATACGTACCAAGTCGTCAACCGTTAACTGTTCAAGGGCCGCAAGAACTGGCAAACGTCCGATAAATTCAGGGATAAGTCCAAATTTTTGGATATCTTCAGCCACAATTTCTTTCATGTATGATGATTCGTCATCAATTGCTTTATTATTTTGACCAAACCCAATGATTTTCTCACCAAGACGTTGCTTAACGATATCTTCGATACCATCAAAAGCACCACCCACGATAAAGAGAATGTTCTTAGTATCAATTTGAATCATCTCTTGATTAGGGTGTTTACGACCACCTTGAGGTGGAACGCTAGCCACTGTTCCCTCAATAATCTTCAAGAGAGCTTGTTGAACCCCTTCACCTGAAACATCACGAGTGATTGAAACATTCTCACCTTTTTTGGCAATCTTATCAATCTCGTCCACGTAGATAATCCCACGTTCCGCACGTTCAATATTAAAGTCTGCCGCTTGGATTAGTTTGAGGAGGATATTTTCCACATCCTCACCCACATAACCTGCCTCTGTCAATGATGTCGCATCCGCAATCGCGAAAGGAACATTCAAACTACGAGCCAAAGTCTGAGCTAAGTAAGTTTTCCCTGACCCTGTTGGTCCAATCATGAGGATATTTGATTTTTGCAAGTCCACATCATTATCTTCACGACTTTCTGTGAAGTTGATACGTTTATAGTGGTTGTAAACAGCTACTGCCAAGGCACGTTTGACACGATCTTGCCCCACGACATAGTTGTTCAAAATATCTAAAAGTTCTTTTGGCTTTGGCGTTTCAGCCAAGTCAGCTAAAACTTCTTCAGCCGTTTCCTCACGAATGATTTCTTGTGACAAGGCCACACATTCGTTACAGATAAAGACGCCATTACCGGCGATAATTTTCTTCACTTCTTCTTGGTTTTTGCCACAAAATGAACAATAAACCATCTCTTCATTACGATTTCCAGCCATTTATTCCTCACTCTTTTCTAAAATAGGGTGCCATAGAAGGCATGAATAGTATTGACAAGGTTAGTAAAAGCATTTAAAAAGAGAAAAACTGCTAACCCATAACGTTTCTTACGAAAGGCAGGAATTGCGGAAAGCACACAAAGCACTCCCAATAATGCAGTAAATAATCCAAAAACACTACGTTGCATGAACCTAGTCCCCTTCTTTTTCATAGCGACTTATACTAAAGTCATAGGCATTTTTTTCATTCTTGGGCACGCGGTCACGCGATACCTCTTTAAATGCCGTCGTATCTAGTTGTGGAAAATATGTGTCTCCCTCTAAATCAGCCTCAATAGTTGTTTTGATGAGCACATCATAATGTCCATCAAAAGCCTTGTAGACACCAGCACCACCAGCAATATAGAGATCCTTATCTTGCTGTTCAAACCAAGCTAAAGCTTCCTCAACACTCGTAACGGTCGTTACTTCCTCACAGTCGAAGTCCTTGTCTCGTGTTAGAATTAAGGTTTCACGTCCTGGGAGGCAACGACGGTTCATGCCATCAAAGGTCACACGTCCCATAAGAATTGCTGAACCCATGGTCGTTTTCTTGAAATGCGCCAGTTCAGCAGGTAAGTGCCACGGCATGGTGTGATTCTTCCCAATAACATGGTTACGAGCTTCCGCCCAAATAGCAATGATTTGTTTAGACACGGTATTTCCTTTTCTTTATAAGTTTATAATCCATTCTAACAAAAAAAGACAAAAAGAGCTTGGAAAAACTTTGCCAGCTCTTTATGGACTTAAATCATAAGCATGTATTAAATTGCTAAGTCAAATTTGAGTTGAGGTTTAACAGGATCATAGTCCACCAATTCAAAATCTTCTGGTTTGATATCAAAGAAATTAGTTTCATCAGGAACATTGAGGACCAAGCGTGGTTGACAATCAGACGGCTGACGCTTGAGGAGTTCCTCAGCTTGTTCAAATTGATTGTCATAGATATGGAGGTTGTTGATGAAATAAAAGAATTTACCAACTTTCCAACCAAAATGCTTGGCAATCATCATCTGAAGTGCCACATACTGCATAGCATTAATGTGATGGGCCACCAACATATCGTTTGAGCGCTGCGTCAAAGTGGCATCCAAATAAACGTCCTCACCCACACGACGAACATCAAACATGGTCTGGAAGGCACAAGGCTGAAGTCCAGCTGTCTCCTCGAAGGCCTCGTAATCCCAAAGGGAAATGACATTACGGCGATTCCAAGGATTGGCTTCTAACTGTGCTAACAAACGATTAATAATATCGTGCTTCTTAACGACTGCCCCATAACGCTGACCGATTGAACGCTTGTCCCCATTATTAGCAGGGACGCCTTCAACTTCCCAGTCATTCCAATAATGAACATTATACTTATCTTCAAGCACATCTAGGCTATTTGTCTGGTCTTGATAGATCCAGAACACTTCTTTGATGGCAGATTTGATAGCAATGGGACGCAGAGTCGTAATTGGAAACTCTCCCTTGCTCAAATCATATTCTGCAAAAGACCCTGTGATGTATTTGGAATTGGCTGTTGTGCCATCCTTGTATTTAGGACGTGCTTGCTCTGACCAAACTCCCTCTTCCATGATTTTAGTGATATTTTCTTTAAAAATAGTGTCTGCTTTCGTCATGATTTTCCTCTTTATTCCATTGAAAATAAAGTCTCACTTAATACTCGTAACATATAGATGGAAATAACTTTGCTTATCTAATTATAGCTGTAAATAATGTTGCTTTTCATTTTTATTTTACCTTATTCTGGTGCAAATGAGAACTAAAAGCTATGGGATTACCAAAACTACGTCTTTTGAAATCCTCTAGTTCCTATCAAAAAATAAAGTGTTACTAACTATCAGAGTTTTTTTCAAGGCGAAAGCTCTTTTTTATGGTAAAATCACTATAGATTAGTATCCTCTGGATACTTTACAATGAAGAATAAAAGGAAACATCATATGTCTATTGGAATTGACAAGATTGGGTTTGCGACCAGTCAATATGTTCTAAACATGGCGGATCTTGCTCTTGCTCGAGGGGTGGATCCTGAAAAATTCAGCAAGGGGCTGATGCTTGATGCAACCAGCATTACACCAATTACAGAAGATATCGTGACACTTGCATCTGACGCAGCCGCTGACATTTTAACTGACGACGACAAGAAGGCCATTGATATGGTCATTGTAGCTACTGAGTCTTCCATTGACCAATCAAAGGCTGCTGCAGTTTATGTCCATAGTCTTCTCAACATTCAACCATTTGCCCGTTCTTTTGAAATGAAGGAAGCTTGCTATGCAGCAACTGCTGGTCTTAACTACGCTAAATTGCACGTAGCAGCTCACCCGAATAGCAAGGTTCTGGTTATCGCTAGTGATATCGCCCGCTATGGTGTAGGATCCTCAGGTGAATCTACTCAGGGAGCTGGTGCCGTAGCCATGCTAGTCAGTCAGAATCCACGTATTTTAGAGCTTGCGGATGACAATGTGGCACAAACCCGTGATGTCATGGACTTCTGGCGTCCAAACTATAGTTCAACGCCATTTGTTCAAGGCATCTATTCAAACAAGCAGTACCTTGATAGTTTGAAGACAACTTGGGTAGCTTATCAAGAACGTCATCAAGTCGATTTTGCTGATTTTGCAGCTTTTTGCCTTCACCTTCCTTATCCTAAATTGGCTCTTAAGGGACTTAATAAGATTATTCCCAAAGATTTGAATCCAGAGAATAAAGAGCGTCTCACAAGTAACTTCGAAGCTTCTATTACCTATAGTCGACAAATCGGAAATATCTATACAGGATCACTTTATCTTGGACTTCTTTCTTTGCTTGAACAGTCACAAAATCTTAAAACAGGAGATAAGATAGGCTTCTTTTCTTATGGTTCTGGAGCCGTCTCTGAAATTTTCTCCGGTCGTTTAGTGGAAGGCTACAAAGACATGCTTCGTTCTGATCGTCTAGATATCTTTGCCCAACGCCATAACTTGAGCGTTGCTGACTATGAGCAACTTTTCTATGAAGAGGCTCAATTGGATGACACTGGCTCAACCCAATTCAATACTTATCAAACTGGACCTTTCCGTTTGACTGAAATCTCTGAACATCAACGTATCTATATCTGAACATCAACGTATCTATAAAGGAAATCAAAATGACTAAACTCTCTTGGACTGGTTTTTCCAAGAAGACATTGCAAGAACGCAAAGAGCATTTGAAAAATAATGCTCTTTTGTCTCAGGAAAATCAAGACCTTCTGGATAATGACCAACAGCTTACTCTTGAAACAGCTAATCAAATGGCTGAAAATGTCATTGGTCGCTTTACACTTCCCTTCGCCATTTGCCCAGATGTATTGGTAGATGGCGTTACCTATCAGGTTCCCATGGTTACCGAGGAACCTTCAGTTGTGGCTGCTGCTTCCTATGCTAGCAAGCTCATCAAGCGTTCTGGTGGCTTTACAACCAAGATTCATGACCGGCAGATGATTGGGCAAGTAGCCCTCTTTGATGTCCCTGATAAAGCCACTGCGGCAAGTAAGATTCAAGCAGCTAGTCAGGAACTTATAGATATCGCCAAAGAAGCTTACCCTTCTATTGTTAAGCGTGGGGGTGGTCCTCGCAAGCTCTGGACTGAAACCAAGGGAGATTTCCTCATTGTCTACTTGGCAGTTGATACTCAAGAAGCCATGGGTGCCAATATGGTCAACACCATGATGGAAGCCCTGGTACCAGAATTAGAAAATCTCTCGGAAGGTCAAAGCCTCATGGCCATTCTCTCAAACCTAGCTACCGAAAGTCTTGTCACAGCTACCTGTCGTCTTAACACACGCTTTCTCAGTCGTAACAAGGCAGAGGCCCATAATTTTGCTAAAAAAATGGAACTGGCTAGCCAATTGGCCCAGGTCGACCCTTACCGAGCAGCTACCCATAATAAGGGAATTTTCAATGGTATCGACGCCCTAGTTATCGCGACTGGCAATGATTGGCGAGCAGTTGAGGCTGGGTGCCACGCCTATGCTAGCAAAGACGGAAGCTATCGTGGCCTATCGACATGGACCTATAATCAAGAAACTAAGGAACTGGTGGGAGAATTAACCCTACCAATGCCAATCGCGACCCGAGGTGGTTCTATTGGACTTAATCCGAGTGTATCAATCGCCCACGACTTGCTCAACCATCCAGATGCTAGAACCCTAGCAGGTATCATCGTCTCTCTTGGTTTGGTACAAAATCTTGCTGCTCTTAAAGCGCTTACCTCAACAGGTATCCAAGCAGGACATATGAAACTTCAGGCTAAATCTCTAGCTCTACTAGCTGGTGCTAGTCCCGAAGAGATGCCTCACGTTTTGTCTGAGCTTCTCAAGGCCAAACATATGAATCAGGAAACTGCCCAAGCGATTTTGGAAAAACTCAGAAATCCTTAAAAAGAATACCGTAGCAGTTTAAAATATTACTTACCTTTTTAAGACTAAAAGAAAAAAAGATGTTGGAACCTCTTATTCCGTCATCTTTTTTCTTGTCTTTTAAGTTCTGACTTTACTTGAATTTCTATAATGTTATAATCTAGTTATGAAAACTAGATAAAGAGGTTTTTGTAATTTGACAACACAACAATACCCTCTCTGGGAAGAATTACCAGAGATTGAACTCTATTTGGATCAGGTTTTGCTCTATGTCAATCAGGTCACCCAAAGCACTCTGGGACCAAACGAAAAGGGGCTAACTGCCTCTATGGTCAATAATTATGTCAAACATGGCCATATCGCAAAATCTATCAAGAAAAATATAATGCTGCTCAGGTAGCTAGACTTATTGTCATTACTAGTCTGAAGACCGTCTTTGAGATTTCAGAGATTGCCAAAACCTTAGAAATCCTACGACCAGATGCCGAAAGTCAAAAGAGCTACTACAATGACTTTATAGCCTGTATGAATGGTCAGTTTCCCCAAGAAGTTCCGCAAGTCATACTCTCATTCTGTCAGACGCTTCAATGCTACCGAGCTACCCATCAACTTTTAAACGACCTTGAAGGAGGAAACAATGTCTAATACTGCTACTTTTAACACTTCTCAAAACCTCAAACTCAGTAAAAAACTTAGCTTTGGTGAGGAAGTGGCAAACAGCGTGACACACGCTGTCGGCGCCATTGCCATGCTGGTCTTATTGCCAATTACTGCCGTTCATGCTAACAACGGCTACGGCATGACTGCTGCTGTCGGTATGTCCGTTTTTGTCATCAGCCTCTTCCTCATGTTCTTGAGCTCAGCTATCTATCATGCTATGGATTACAACTCACCTCACAAGATGGTTTTGAGAATTATTGATCACAGTATGATTTATATCGCCATTGCTGGAAGCTACACCCCTGTTGCACTCTCACTGGTTGGCGGATGGCTAGGCTATAGCATCATCATCCTCCAATGGGGAACAACGATTTTTGGGATTCTCTATAAAATCTTTGCTAAAAAAATCAATGAAAAATTCTCCCTCTTCCTCTATCTGATGATGGGATGGTTGGTTATCTTCATTATTCCAGCTATCGTCACTAAGACAGGGCCTGCCTTTTGGGGACTCATGCTTGCTGGAGGATTGTCATACACGGTTGGGGCAGCTTTTTATGCTAATAAAAAAACATACTTCCACATGATTTGGCACCTCTTCATCATGCTGGCTTCAACTCTCCAATATATGGGGATTGTCTACTTCATGCTTCCTTAAAGCCCATACTAGACTTCAAGGTGTTATGGTATAATAAGGAAATACGGAGGTAAATCATATAAAAAAGAACTCAGACGAGATTCAAACAACAAAATCATCGCCGGTGTTTGTTCTGGTATCGCCAATTATCTTGACATTGACCCTGTCATTATTCGCCTTATCTGGGCTGTAGCGATTTTCTTATTGGGAATAGGTTTTCCATTCTACATCATTTGTTAGATTGTTATCCCAGAAGAAAGCGAGTGGTAAGTTATAATTGAATATAAAAAAATAAGCCAGACCTGAATTTCTTACAGATCTGGCTCTTTCTTTATTTTTTCAAACGGAAAATCAAATAGCTGACATTAACAAGTAGTAAAACACTCCAAAGAATGAGGAAAGGGATATTTCCTCGGACAGCATTGTGCCAAATACCTAGGGCATATAAGGCCATAAAGACTAGCGATCCTAGAACCGCTGTTCCTTCTTTATTGTTTTGTGGTTGATTAGACATATAAACCTCTTTTATTGCTTTGTATAAAACGGCTTGACACCATAAACCATGGCGAGAAAAGCTCTGGCTTGGCGTTTGACATCATTAGCCAAAGATCTATGGGACTGGGCATAGATACCATTTGGATTGTAAAAAGACTTGTCAAAATGCTCAGGCTCTTTTTGACCCCACTTCCTCCTCAATTTGTTGGGTGATCGAAACCCCTTAGTCATCCGATTACGAAAGGCCGGATCGTTTAGTTGGACTGGCTCCACATCCAGTTGCCAATGGCGCTTGAAATTACCATAGTTGAAACTAGCACCATTTACCACACCACTCTCAGTTACCTTCTCCGCATCGACCTCATTGAGAAAATTCCCCTGACTATCCAAAATAAACTCTATGCGATTATAAAGGAGAATCTTAAGATTAACACTGGGAGTTCCATCTGGATAAATCACCTTGCCATCACGGATAGCAATCTTTTGGTGCAGACGTCCCTGATCAAACATGGTGAAAGGTTTCCATCTGAGATAGACAGCTAAAGCTTCCTTGTCTGTCATCCCTGTTCTTTTATAATGTGTCCTCACATACTGGGCCTGTTGACTCGAAATCAGGTAACGTAGCTGATGGATTTGTCGCTCTACAAGGCCTTCCTGAGACAAGCTATCTCCAGGAAAAGCTAAATCTACCAAGCTGACAATATCCTTCCAGAAGACATCATGAGGCGCCAAATCAAGGTCAAAATAGGATAATAACCGCTGAGTTTCCTCAAGCTCCCCAGATAGATCCTCTGGCATCTCTATATAAGCAAGCAATAACTTCAGTACCTGTAATGGCTGATATTCCTTTTGCCATTCCTTCCATAAGCTAGAAAAGGCTTTTGAGCCTATGAGCATCTCATCTCTCCTCAATCATTTAATCAGTTGTCTCTTGTATGAATTCCTCTATGCTTCTAATCACCTCTTTGGTCTGATAGTGATAGAAATAATGAGGAGAATCATAATAAGTGACTTCCATATTTTTCTGACCCTTCGCAAAACTAGTCGCATAATGTCGCCACTGCTCCTGACCGAAACCTGTCCCTTTTCCATTAGACACCATGAGTAGCACGGGCATTTGAGATTTAATACTAGTAGAGTTCACCTTTTTATCATTCTCTTTCGCACATAGGCTCTCATTTAACATAGCTTGCGACAAGAGTTGTCTGTAAGCTATTTCTTGATAAAGACGGCGGTCACTATCACTTAGGTTCTCATTGGGCATATATAATTGTCTCGGCAGTAATCTTAACAGACCTAATTGACTTTCCCAACGAGCTAGACGTAACATCTGAGGGTGCCTCTTCAACTGGAAATAACTTTCTGGAAATGCCCACTCAAGACAAACCACAGCTTTCACTTCACTTGGGTAGTTTTCTTGCCAAAGAAGCGTCTCTAAGGAGGCCATCGAATGAGAAAGAATAATATATGGACATGATACTTGTGACTTGGCTAGGGATTGACGTGTCTCTGAAAGGATCACAGATACATCTCTTGACTTAGACGTGTCCTCACTGTAACCATAGTCAGCTCTTTCAACAACAACTATTTTGTGCTCCTTTGAGAACCCATCATACACATCTTTAAAATCTAGGGTTGGTGAAGCCGTTCCAGCACCAGAGAGAAAAACTAGGGTTTGTGACCCCTGACCCTTTACAAAGACGCTAATTTTGTATCCATTGACAGCTACCATTTGCCCTACAGGGTTAAGAGAAGCATTCTCTCTTTGCAAGGCTAACCTATGATAAGTAAAGCTAGCCAGTAACAAGACTAGAACTACTCCCAGCAGAAATAAAAGTCTATTTATAAAAACATGCATGGTTTATCCTACTAAAAAGTCAGCTAGCTTAGCTAACCGACTTTCTGATTTATTCGGCATCTGGGCGTGATTTGCGAGCGATATCAGCAAGGATATTTTCTACAAATTCTGACACAGTCTCAGTGTGTGTTTGTTTTGACCATAACGACGAACGTTAACAGTTCCGTCTTTCATTTCCTTGTCACCAACAATCAATTGGTAAGGAATTTTTTTGCGTTTGAGAAGCACGAATCTTAAACTGCATTTTTTCATTACGTTCATCAACTTCGGCACGAACACCACGATCACGAAGTTTCTTAGCCACTTCCCATGCATAGTCCACGTGTTTTTCGTTAGATACTGGGATAAGGGTTACTTGGTGAGGGGCAAGCCATGTTGGGAAGGCCCCCTTGTAGTTCTCAATCAAGATTGCAGTAAAGCGTTCCATAGTTGAGATAACCCCACGGTGAATCATCACTGGACGGTGTTCTTCACCGTCAGCTCCGATGTAGTGAAGGTCAAAACGTTCTGGAAGCAAGAAGTCCAACTGGATGGTAGAAAGAGTTTCTTCCTTACCAAGAGCAGTCTTAACTTGGATATCCAATTTTGGTCCATAAAAGGCTGCTTCACCTTCAGCTTCGTAGTATTCAACACCCATGTCATCAACAGCTGCTTTCAACATGCGTTGAGCATTTTCCCACATTTCATCATTGTCAAAGTACTTGTGCTTATCTGCAGGGTCACGATAAGACAAACGGAAACGGTAATCAGTCAAGTTGAAATCTTCATAAACATCAATGATCAATTGAAGAATTTTCTTGAATTCTTCTTCGATTTGTTCTGGAGCAACGAAAGTATGTCCATCGTTCAGTGACATCTCACGTACACGTTGAAGACCTGTAAGGGCACCTGATTTTTCGTAACGGTGCATCATACCGATCTCAGCGATACGGATTGGCAATTCACGATAAGAGTGAACATGGTGTTTGTAGACTTCGATATGGTGTGGACAGTTCATTGGACGAAGGACAAATTCTTCCCCATCTCCCATATCCATTGGAGGGAACATGTCTTCACGGTAATGATCCCAGTGACCTGAAGTTTTATAAAGTTCAACTGACGCAATTGGTGGAGTGTAAACGTGTTGGTAGCCCGCAGCGACTTCCTTATCTACAATGTAGCGTTCCAACTCACGACGAATTGTGGCACCATTTGGCAACCAGAAGGGAAGCCCTTGACCGACTTCTTGAGAAATCATGAACAAATCAAGTTCTTTACCAAGTTTACGGTGGTCACGTTCTTTAGCTTCTTCAAGGCGTTTAAGGTAAGCTTGAGATCTTTTTTATCGAACCAGGCTGTACCATAGATACGTTGCATCATCGCATTATCACTATTTCCACGCCAGTAAGCACCAGCAACATTCAAAAGATGGAAGATTTGGATACGACCAGTTGATGGCACGTGCGGACCACGACAAAGGTCAACGTATTCGCCTTGACGATAAATAGTCAAACCACCATCATCTTCTGAGTGTTCTTCAATCAATTCCAATTTATATGGATCGTTCTTGAAGATTTCACGTGCCTCGTCTTTAGTCACTTCTTCACGGATTGATGGGAAGTTTTCTTTAACGATTTTCTTCATTTCTTCTTCGATACGAGGAAGGTCTTCGTTAGAGATTTGGCCAGCTTGATTGTCTGTATCGTAGTAGAATCCATCTTCGATAGCTGGACCTACACCCAAATGAATATCTGGGAAGAGACGGCGAGCTGCTTGAGCAAACAAGTGTGCCGCTGAGTGACGCAAGATTGGAAGGGCATCTTCGTGATCTGGTGTCACGATTTCGATGCTTCCATCTTCAGTGATTACACGAGTTGTGTCAATCAATTTACCGTTAAATTTACCAGCAAGAGCTTTTTTCGCCAAAGAATTACTGATAGATTGTGCAATTTCAAAGGTTGTCACGCCAGATTCGAATTCACGAACAGCGCCATCTGGGAAAGTAATGTTAATCATAATTTTCTCCTTTTATTATTTCATAGTTTCTAAGCATTGACTTTTGACTATCAGACTACTTCCTAGTCTTAATGTTCAACTGCTTTTCTTTATCAGAGAGGAAGTTTTCCATTTCCGTCAGAATATCTACATCCAAACGTTGAGAAAGTTCTACTAGCCACCAGATATTTTCTGAAAGTTTTTGTTCCAGTGTGTAGGGTATTTCATCATAGTAGCGTCCTTGCTTTCTCATCACTAGTCGTAGGAAATTTCCAATATCATTAGATAAAACCAAGAGGTCCTCTTCTACCGTCCACTTGGAATCATGATACTTAACTTCCAAATTGTGATAAGCTTGTCGGATTGCCCAACTACGGTCCACTAATTCTTGCAAGTCCATAGTTAGTCTCCTCACAAAAAAATTGCAACATCCAAAAAGGACGTCGCAACGTGGTTCCACCTTAGTTCGTGTACGACAAAAAATAAGTCTGTCTTACACCTCTGATTGGCTCTAACGTGGCCACCGTTTTATGTTTGCATAAAAAGTTAATCGAGTAGTCCCAACCATGTCCTCTGCGTGATTTCCAGCACCGCACGCTCTCTGAAAGATTTCCCATGACTGATATGTCTCTATGCGTTATTATAGCATGAAACAGTAATTTTTCAAGCTAATTTTCTCTTTTATTAATCAATCTAAGATTTTATCTGACTAGGAAAATATGATAGCTTTCCTAATCCAAAAATTTTTTGATATTTCTGATTTTCTTGACCTGTTTGGCAGATCCTTTGATAATCCGAACAGATCCATTGACAGGCAAGGTAATAGCCTTAGTTGGCAAATGAGTCACCATACGGGTCAATCGTTTCATAGTGCTATCTTCACCATTAAGATCATTATGGAAATCCTTAGAAATCGTAAGGTCCAAGTAATACTCATAGACACGTTTTCCAAAGTTTTCCGCAGAAATTTCATAGAGCTTCTCAGCCCACTTAGTTTCATCTTTTTCTGGCGTTACTATAGCCGCTTCCAAAATTGCCCCTGCTAAATCATTATCATGATAATACAGTATTCCAAACATCTTGTCAGTGATGATATTGTCCAAATAAGTATTTCCATGAGCAATGATAGGTGTACCGCTTGCCAAGGCCTCCAAATAAGTCAACCCTTGAGTCTCACTGGTTGATGCCGAGATAAAGAAATCAGCAGCCTTATAGTAAAGAGCTGTTTCGCCAGGTGCAATCATACCAGTGAAAACTACCTTATCCTCAATACCAAGTTTCTTAGCTTGGGACTTCAAGTGTGGTAGATAAGGTCCATCGCCAGCAACAACTAACCGAACTTTGTCCTCTTCCTCTAAAACCGAAGGTAGAGCCGCCATAACTGCTTGGATATTTTTCTCATAAGAGACACGAGACAAGCTCAACAACATGGTTTCATCTGAGGAAATACCAAGCTTAGCTCTCAAGTCCGACACATCTTCCTCAGTAATCTCTGGACGCTGGAATTTCTCAAGTTCAATACCTGTTGGAATGACCCTTTTCTCAGCAGCAACCTTATACTTGAGCAAAAGGTCATAAACAATCTCACTCGGGCAGATAACCCCATCCAAGTCACTCATAAAACCACGAACAATGTACTTAACCATACTCGGTCGAATAACCATACCTTTGGCAATATAGCGGACATAGTCTTCATACTGGGTGTGATAGGTGTGTACAACAGGTATCTTAAGTTCATGCGCAATGGCAATCCCTAGAAGCCCCAAGGAGAACTCTGTCTGCGTATGAATAATATCTAGCTTGTACTGTTTTGCAATCTCTAAAGCCTTAGAAAAGCCACGATAAGCCACTCGACGATCCTTAAAAGCAAAGAAGGGCACACTAGGAATACGAATAATCTGCCAGTCTTCATAGCGATCAACATCTCTATCAGTCGTAGTAAAAATAAAGACATTATGCCCCATTTTTTCCAACTGCGTCTTCAGTGTGCGAATACTAGTCGCAACACCAGATACCTGTGGAAAATAGGTATCCGTAAACAATCCGATACGCATTTAAATCTCCAATACTTCTTTGTAGGCTTTAGCAAGTTTTTGGGCGACATCATCAATCGAGCGACTTTCCGCAACCTTGTATCCTGCTTCACGCTTGTCCACTTTACCATCGATAATATCTTGTAAGGCCACTACAAATTCATCCACATTGTGACCAAATGAAGCAGATTTCTCATCAATCCAACCCTCATAAACAGGGATATCACGTAAGACTACATGTTGGTGACTAGCAAGGGCTTCAAGTACTACAATTCCTTCTGTCTCTTCATAAGATGGGAAAAAGAAGGCGTTGGCACCACTCATAGCTCCCTGGAAGACATCTCCCGTGAAATAACCTGGGAAGCTGACATTATCAGGATGCTTACCATTGACAATGTCTCGAATCTTTTTAGGAATTAGCCATTTACTAATACTGCCTAGCCAAATGAAACGAACATGTGGCATCTTCTCAGCAACCTTGACAAAATCTTCAATTCCCTTACGTTGGAAGTAAAGACCCGCACAAATAACCACTGGTTGTCCTTCCTCGATACCAAAGTAATCTCGGAAAACTTCTTCCTTGCGTGGGTCCTTGCCGTGTTTTTTCAGATCAATCCCATTTGAAACAGCAATGATTGGTGTGGTCACCCCATAAGATTGAATCAATTTTTTAGAATACTCAGATGGCGTAATCACGTAATCAGCCTTTTGATACATATGGGCCAAATATTTCCCAAAAAGTGACGCCATGAAGTTAGAACCAATGAATGAATTTTCAAAGTCTTCACGTGTCGAATGACCATGCATGATGACCTTCTTACCACGACGTTTTGCTGCATGCAACAACATCAAACTGCGTGGTCCATAAGTATTGATATGAACAACATCATAATCACCCAAGATGTCTGTTGTATAGGGAATCCCCGCCAAGTCCAAGGCACGCATCTGATGGTGAAGAGCCCGTCCGATTCCTGATTTTTCAAGAATCGATTTTCCTTCAAGATAAAGTAGAACTTTCATACTCATAATTATAGCTTAATTTGTTCGAAATTTCATCTTGCAGTTAACTTTATCTTGATTTCTCATTTAATGAGATAGGGTAGAAAAGCACAAAAAAGATCGAGTACTCTCGATATTTTAGGTCATCGTCTTAAACGTTTTTACGGCGACGATGGCTATATGCTACACCCATGACTGCTACCACTCCTAGTGATAGCAAATCAGTATCATTAGTTTGATTAGTCTCTGGAAGTTGAGGACCTGATTTCTCAGAGGATACAACTGGCTTAGCTGATTTTGGTGTCACCGGTGGAGTAGGCGGAGTTGGTGTTGTTCGAGGTTTTAGTAGAATGAAACTATTGTTGAATTCCATATTCAAAGGAAGGAGAACCGCTGCTACAAGCAGATTATCCTTTTCACCGACAGTCTTATTAACAGTCACTTAGACTTTTCTAAAACGGTCTTTAAGGACAAATTGGAATTGATCTGCTTTTAGATCTTGCATAACACCTGTCTTAGTTAATTCCTTGCTGAACTGAATAGTGGCTTTAGCTGGAGTCGCAAACTTATTGTTAAAGATACCTACCGTCTTCTGGGTTGGAAACCTTGGCAACCAATTTAACTTGGTTATCGACAGTTTCACGAACAAGCTGAATAGTGATATTGGCTTCTAGCTTATCATATACCACATCTTCATCATTTCCTGGAACTTCAGTCACGCGATAATGATAGAGGCTTGGCTTGCTAAGTGAGAAATCTGAAAAGACAATTTTACTCTTGGCATCATTAGTGGTTTCCCCTAACTCAACAGGATTGGCACCATCAGTAACATCAAGGAGTTTGAATGTAAACTCTCTATCTTTGAGGTCTCCACCTGTCAATTCCTTTTCAAGTTCAAAATTGAAATGAGTAAGATTATCCCCGATGGCATCTCCACGACCTCCATCCAAGCGAATGGTTGACTTATAAGAATTAGAAATAACATCAGCATGAAGCTTAATACGGTTAACAGGGTTGTGTGATTCTTCAACAGGTTGTGTCAAACGGGTTTGATATCAAACATAGACCATGCGGTCTAACTGATTAAGTTTAAGATCAAAATGGGAGTCGTCATAAGAGAAACTCTTAATCAGGTCTATAGCAGATCCCTTGTCAATTCAAGGATCTGCTAAATCAATGTAGCGAAGCTGTAGAGAACCATCCAAAAACCGAAGAGTTAGACTCTGCTTGTCTTGGCTTCACCATTTAGAGATGACCTCTTCCCATGGAGGAGGTGACTGCACTTTACCCACTGTAACTTGAATGATACGTCCCACAAAATCAAGAGTAATATGCTCCCTTTCTTCTACTTCATCAGAATATAAGGTATCCAACTCCCAAATCATAAGCTTATTGTTTAGATGGATCTTGAAATAATTATTAAAAGTCGTTGTGATACGATTCTTTTCAGAATTTATCTATTCAAGACCCACAATTTCATTTTTAGGATTATAGACATTGATCTCGTAGCTAGTAGGGAAACGCAGCCTTAAATCACAGAATAGATTATTCATGATTCTATCTTCCTATTTTTGTAATCCTTTTCAACAAGAGTTACACGCTATTTTCAGAACTTTGCAAGTAAATAGATAGTACAATCTAAAAAAACTTATATTATAGACTTTATGGTCAGACCCCTCTTTTAACATTGTTTCACTTCCTCATTTTTTGCCATAATTTTAATTGTGATTCTATTTTAAAAATGCCGAAATTCAAGTTATTGCTTTCAAAGATTGGAAGATTATATGAATGTATAGTAGAAAAAAACTGCCATCCTCTTAAGAATGACAGTAGCTTTTAACCTTATTAAGAAGGTGGACCTTAACACTCATTTATACTACTTAAGCAAGTTCTTTGAGAAACTCCACTAGGATCGCAGCTGATTGTTTACCCGCCTGAATAATAAATTCGTCAAAGGTAATATTAGCGTCATGAGCTGCTGTATCACTCATAGCACGGACAACGATGAAAGGCTTCTTCACACTTTGTGCAGCTTGAGCAATGGCTGCTCCTTCCATTTCCACGGCTAAGACTTCTGGAAAGTGCCCTTTAATAGCGTCAATCTTATCCTGACCTGCAATAAAGCTATCACCAGTCGCAATAAGACCAATTTTAGAGTCGATAGAGGCTTGAGCCAAAACCTTTTCAAAAGTCTCTACAAAGCTAGGGTCACTTTCAAAGTAAAGCGGCTGCATAGACATTTGACCATAATCATAGCCAAAAGCTGTCAAATCAACATCGTGGTAGACTAATCTTGATGCCACAACAACGTCCCCAATCTTAAGTTCAGGCGCTACGGCTCCTGCAGAGCCAGTGTTAATTAGAGCATCAACCTCAAAGTGGTCTGCCAGAACAGCCACAGACATGGCTGACATGACCTTCCCTACACCTGATTGCACCAAAACAACATCATGTTTACCCAATCGTCCTGTATAGTAGATATTGCCTAAAACAATTTCTTCAACCTTATTTTCCAATTGCTCCACTAGAAGCACTAATTCCTGCTCCATGGCAGCTATAATTCCGATTTTCATATAGTTCCTTTTTTACTTGTAATCTTAACAGAGATCAGCAAATACATCTATCCAACTCACAGACTTTTTAGAAATAAAAGACAGCAACAATGAGAATAATTAAGAGGACGACAATCCAAAAGAGAATGCGATTAAGCTTGTGCTGAAATTGATTACGTTTAGCATTCTCAATCCGACGGCTCTTGTATGCAGAGGGCTGATAATTAGCCTCATAGTCCTCATCATAGAACTCTTCCTCGTAATCCTGATAATAAGGATGATCCTCTAAGTCAATTTCCCCACGCTTGGCTTGCTCAATGACATCGTCAGTCAAAAGTGGCTTACTCATAACTTATTTTCCTCCAAAATGAAGTGCATAGTACTGGAGAGCAATGATGGTTTTAGCATCCTGAATAGCACCTGAAGCTACGAGTTCCATACACTCCTCATAAGTCAACTCATAGATTTTAAGAAACTCATCTTCGTCAAGCGGACGTGGATTTTCAACAGGCTGGAGGTTTGTAGCCACATAGAGTTTAATTTTTTCATTACAGAAACCAATGGATGTGTAAAACTCATAAATCAATTTAAGTTCGCCCCTATATTGAGTTTCCTCTTCAAGTTCACGCGCTGCTGCAGCCATCTCATCGCCAGCCTCACCGACTTCCAGTTTACCCGCAGGAATCTCGTAGGAAACCGCCTCAATTGCCTTACGGTATTGCTTGACAATAATAATTTTCCCTTCAGGGGTAATAGCTAAAACGGCCACTGCTCCCTTGTGGAAAATCAGTTCACGGCCAGCTGTCTTACCGTCTGGTAAGAGAACTTCATCCACTGCAACTTCAAAAATATGTCCCTTAAATTTTAACTCACGTTTGAGTGTTTTTTCTTCAAACTCCATGACTTGACTCCTTCAATCTATAAGCCCAATCTAATTCATCTCCTCAATAGAACCAAGACTTAGATGAGCTTAAGCCTACTTTTGTTGGCTTGGGTGGTGAGGTTTCTTAATAGCGTAGCCTTCTTTATTGACCTGACGGCTGCGTCCAATGGCTACGCTGTCAGCTGGGACATTATCCGTAATGGTTGAACCAGCTGCTGTAAGTGCATTGTCCCCAATTTCAAGCGGTGCAATCAAGGTTGAATTGCTTCCGATAAAGGCGTTGTTAGCAATTTGTGTCTTGAATTTATGTTGGCCATCATAGTTTACAGTGATCGTCCCTGCACCAAAGTTAACGTCAGAACCAACTTCCGCATTACCAATGTAGGTCAAGTGACCGGCCTTAGTATTTTCACCGATAGTAGACCCCTTAACCTCGACGAAGTTACCAATATGAACGCCTTCTTTGAGCATTGAATCCGGACGAATATGGGCAAATGGACCAACTGTAGCACCTTTTTCAACCACTGAATGCTCAATCATTGAGTTAGTGATAACAGTATTGGCACCGATAGTTGAATCAACAATATAAGTTCCATTAGTCAACACCGACTCTGCTCCGACTTTAGTTTGTCCTTTAAGAGTAACATTAGCTTCAATCACAACGTCCGGTGCAATTTCCACATCTACATCAATGTATGTCGCATTTGGATTTTGGAAAGTAACACCATTAATCATGTGAGTCTTGTTAATACGACGACGCATAACATCTTCTGCCGTAGCTAGGGCAACACGGTCGTTAACTCCAAGACTTTCTTCAAAGTCACGAAGGGTATACGCACCTACCTTTTCACCATTTTCACGGAAAATAGAGATGACATCTGTCAAATAGTATTCCCCTTGAGCATTGTTAGTATTAATATTTTTAAGTGCTTCGAAGAGACGTTTATTGTCAAAGACATAAGTCCCTGTATTAATTTCTTTAACCTGTTGTTCAAACTCATTTGCATCTTTTTGCTCAACAATCTTAGTGACTTCACCATTTTCATTACGGATGATACGGCCATAACCAAATGGATTGTCCGCAGTTGCAGTCAAGATAGTGGCAACATTTTTATGATTAACGTGGAAATCAATAAGGTTTTTAAGGCTTTCACCAGTAATCAAAGGCGTGTCACCGGCGATAACAAGCGTTTGCCCTTCAAGTCCAGCCAACTCTTCTTCAGCCATCATTACTGCGTGACCAGTCCCCAACTGTTCAGTTTGCATAGTGAAGGCAGATTGACCATCCAAAACCTCACGAACAAGCTCAGCCTTATGACCAATAACAGTAACATTTTTAGCTGGTTCGATAACTGAAACTGCACGGAAAACATGCTCAAGCATAGTGATGCCTGAAACCTTGTGTAATACTTTTGGAAGATCTGATTTCATGCGAGTTCCTTTACCCGCAGCAAGGATAATAGCGTAATTACTCATTTTCTTTTTTCCTTCTTAATATTTTTTTGTAATGATTTCTTTCGTGGCGATCTTAACCTTGAACCCCAATTCTCAGGACCTTATCCTCCCACTGGGATGGCCAACTCAAGAAAGGAGAGATTGAAAAAGCACAATTTCTCATTTATGAGAAAATATATCTTTCAGAATAACCATTTTTAACGGCGTCTGATTATCTATAATCGCCCTATTATACCATAAATAAGAGAGTTTTGGCAGAATGGACGGTATTGAAAAAAGAGCTGACGCTCTTTTTAGAATAATCTTTTTTGAGACTTTCCTGAAGTGAGTGCGGACGTCAGTGATCTTCTTCGAAGCTCCATGACTAATTTTTGAGCCCCTTCACTTTTTAATTTCTAGGCTCAGGCTAAAACAGTTCCCCAAACTGTTTTATTCTCAAAAATTCCGAGTTCTTGAAACACTAGTGTTTCAAGAACTTTTCTCACAGCGGAAAGTCTCATTAAATGCTCCTTTAAATCAAGTCTAAACAAGATTAGAGTTACTTATCCTTTACCGAGGTTAAAGTGATATCACCTTTATGACTTCTCTTGTTTGACATAAGTCCCTTGTAACTTTCCATATAAGATGTAATCTACAGATTTGAGCTCATCAACAGTGCAACAATCAAGGGCACACATGATGAGACGAAGGTCATCCTTCCAGCCATTGACGATAGCCACAACCTTATCCACAGGATAACGTTCCACCAATTCAAGAACTGTTCGTGAGAGGCCTACACCTTTTGCTCCTAAGACCAGACATTTAACCATATCAAGTGGATTGCGCACGCCACCAGAGGCTAGGATTTCCACCTCCTCACGAAGGTCTTGGGCTTGCAAAAGGGTCTGAACCGTACTTTGTCCCCAGTCATTTAGGTAATCACAGTTACCACCTCGACTATTTTCAATATTGGCAAAGCTAGTTCCACCACGACCTGAGATATCCACAGTCTTGATGCCCTGAGACATGGCGTAGCGAATGGTTTTCTCATCCATACCAAAGCCAACCTCCTTAAGCACAAGAGGAACCTCTATTTTCTGTGCATAAGCCACCACATTTTCCTTCCAAGTGTGGAAAATACGTTCTCCCTCAGGCATGAGAAGCTCCTGCATAAGATTAACATGGAGCTGTAAAAAGACTGGATCCATAGCTTCCACCGTCTTAATCCCCAGGTCCACAGACTTATCAACACCGATATTGGTCGCAAGGTCTAAGTCTGGAAACTCATTACGATAGTCAAAGGATTCTGGTGCCTCTCCTTTTAGAGCAGCACTATAGGAACCCGTCACCATGAGAATACCTGTTCGGCTGGCCACCTCAGCTAGTTTTCGATTAACAGCCCCACCTTTGGCAGATCCACCTGTCATGGCATTGATATAAAAGGGGAATTTCCAATCTCGTCCAGCAAAATGTGTGGACAAGTCAATCTGATCTAAATCATAAGTCGGTAGAGACTTGTGGATAAGTTCCATATCGTCAAAACTATTGTAGGGCGACTGGTACTTGAGGGCATAACGGATGTGATCGTCTTTACGATTTGTCATAGGTTATTTCTTTACTTTCTTGCGTGGATTATATTCTACTAAGCTGACCCTAAATCTCATACAAGAGCTCTATGCCTGCCTGTTGCCAGCGCTCAACTAGGATATCTCTGCTAGCTTGATCAAAGGTAAAGGCGATACCGCAGTCACCACCTCCAGCTCCAGAGGACTTGGCAATAGCATCAAGCCCTTGTTCAGCTTCTTTGAGTTTTTTCAACTTGTCCACATAGATATCTGGACTCAATGATTCTAACTGGTCGCTTACTGTTTGAAGGCTTCTCTTAAGCAAATTCTTATTTCCTGTTTCCAGTGCCTTGATGGCATCTTGGACGGCAACTTCTGTTTCACTTAAATACTTGCTTGATATGCGAGATTTGACCATTTTAACCATGTCTTTTGAGATAGCAGATTGCTTGGTCCACCCCACTAAGAAGCGAGCTTTTAGTACTGACACTACTGGACTGATACGGTAACCCCAGTCTATTTCCAAAAGTTCGGATAGAGTCATTTGATCTATAAGCTCTGCTATTTTTGCACGGTCAAAGGAGCGATAGGAAACCAGATCCTCGTATACGATACAAGCTAAATCTCCCATAGAACCATTGTCTCCTTGTTTGAGGAGGGTGTAACTAGCTAATTTAAAGAGAATGTCTTTGGATAAGTCTTTCTGAAGCGATGCTGCCAAGGCCTTAAGGGTCAATACTACAACTGAACCTGATGAGCCAATGCCAAATTTAACCCCATCTCGTTCCAACTTTCCAGTGATTGAAAGGTCCAGAGCAGGCAAGTTCTCACCACAATAGGCCTCAAAAGTATTCAAGGCCTCTTGAATGAGGGCGTAATTTACGTCTGGCTCACGGTCCACACTGTAGTCAAACATGTCTGAGGTCAACTGGGTAGTTTGGGCTTTCTTGATCTCTGCTAACATAAAAATAGGAATAAATTGAATTAGGCTGTCTGCCCCGGTGTTAAGACTGAATATTCTCCAGCAATGTAGAGTTTCCCACCTGTTTTTACTGTGACCTGATTGACCGACTGCTTAAGCATCTGGCAACTCCTTGGTGCGTGAAACGATGACCTGATAATCCTTGCGTAAGTGTTCTGCTAGGCGGTCAAGGTCTTCTTCCATACAGAGCACCTTGACATTTGGTCCTGCATCCATAGTGAAATAACATTGCTCACCAGAGGCACGGAGGGCCTTAACCTTGTCCATAGCCTGATAAGAGGCTTCCGTTAGATATGAAAATGGAGGGTTAGCCGTACTTGTTGTTTGGTGCATACGAAGGGCATTAGCTTCAGTGAGCTCACCGACCGCTTGGAAATCATTTGCTTTGAGATAGGCCAACATATCCTTATAATCTAGCTCAGACTGTCTGATCCACTCTGGGAAAGAAGTCGATGTTTCGGTACACAATTTCATACCGTCTCGGCTAGATACGGGTTTCTTTTGATCTGTCAAAACCAACATAATCATGGCCAATTTGAGATCTGTTTCAACTGGATAAACCTCACCACTATCCTTATCCCAAGCTGCCAGTGGCCCAAAGAAAGAACGTGATGATGAGCCTGAAGCAAACTTGGCAATCTGAGCCAATTCAGACTGCGTTTTTCCTACTTGGAAGAGCTCGTTAGCGGCCTTGACCAAAGCTGAAAGGCCTGAGGAACTTGATGATAGGCCTGCTGCTGTTGGCATATTGTTCCATGTTTCGATTTTGACAGGCTGATTTGGATCAGTACGGAAGATATCTAAAACCTTGCTGGCCTTAGTCGTCTCTTTTTCTCCTTGGAGCTCGTCACCGATATACATGACATCACTGGTCGCATCCTTAGGCAGAAAAGACAACTTGGTTTCCGTATACATATTTTCCAAAGTCAGTGAGATACTACTGGTTGAAGGAATCATACGATCCGCATCCGCCTTACCCCAGTATTTGACAATAGCAATATTTGCGTACGATTTGACGCTTACAGGCTTTCTATCCACGTGTTTACGGCTCCTTTTTCTTGAAGTTTTTTAGCAATCGTTCGGGCTTGGTCTTTAGTACTTGTCAGAGCAATAATACAGCCACCAAGCCCTCCGCCTGACATCTTGGCTCCCAGTGCACCATGCTCCAGAGCAGTTGCTACTAGAAGATCCGACAAATCACAAGACACCCCTAAAGATTTAAGGTGATTATGGGCTTGAGACATGAGCTGACCAAGAAGCTTTTGATCCTTGGCTTTGAGGGCCCGTTCTGCCTTCTGACTTAATTCGCCCAGTTGGTTGAGATCTGACAAGGCATCTAAACCATTAGCTTCAACCTTTTCCACAGCTTCACGGGTGTTTCCATGGATGCCCGTATCAGCAATAACCAGATAGGCACCTAGATTGACCTCAATTTCCTCGAAACCAATATTACGAGTAAAACTGATTGCATGGTCACTCAAACAGGTCTTTGCATCTAAACCACTAGGTTTACTATGGGCAATGGTCTCCGCCTGATGAACTAGCATTTCCAAGGTCTCCTGGCTAAGCTCCTGATCAAAATAATCAAAGACCGCTCGAATTGCCGCAATGGCTACAGCCGCAGACGACCCCATGCCACGCTTTTCAGGGACACTAGACTTAATAGCATAGCTGATAGGCTGATTCTTGATTTCCAGATAATTAAGCGCTGAAAAAATCGCTGTCGTCAAGGGATCTTGAGCCTTGAGCATCAAAGGAGTCTCAGCCGCCTGAATCTGACAGACAACCTCAATATCCTTAAGAGGGAGAGCAAGGGCAGGATGACCATAAACGACCGAGTGCTCCCCCATCAAAATAATCTTACTGTGAGCCTTGCCCACTCCTACTTTCTTAGTCATAAGCTACACACACTCACAGACAAATTTTCAGGCGAGTGTCTTTCTATATTTTTCATACAGATTCTAGTGGTGACTCAAGGTCAATAAACCTCCCTGAGTGGATTAAGAGCACCAATCTAAGGAATTTTCCTATGTCACTTCTATCTTATCATCAAAGCGCAAAAAAAGCGACATCTAATCTAGAGTGTCGCTTTGCATTAGAGACATGGTCCTAAATTGATATTTCTATCTTAAACTAGTACAATGCCAATGAGGTTAAAAAATGATTGATGTCGAAAAACTAATTAAACAGAACTCCGAACTAATGGCACTATTAAAGATTATCCACTCTTTCCAACTTAATGACTGTTGGCTTTGTGCTGGAACTTTACGCAATTATATTTGGGACTACTTAAGCACCGGAAATACATCTTCAAATATCAATTTCTCAGATATCGATGTCATTTTCTTTGATAAAAACATATCATATGAGCAAACTGTTGAAATAGAAAATCAAATAAAGAAAAAATATCCTGAATACAATTGGGAAATAAAAAATCAGTATTATATGAATATACATAGTCCTAATACTGAAAAGTATGTCAGCTCTACCGATGCTGTTTCAAAATTTCCCGAAAAATGTACTGCCATAGCTGCTAGACTAAATGACAATCAGGAACTAGAAGTATTTATTCCTTTTGGAACAAACGATTTGATTAACTTCAGAGTATCACCCACACCGCATTACTTTTCAGACAAGGACCGACAAATGATCTATAACGAGAGAGTAAAAAAGAAAAATTGAAACATATTCTGGCCAAACATTTCTATAGAATTTATCAAATAGATTAAACTATGATTTAAGATTTACTTTTTACAAGACTTTCCGCTGTGAGAAAAGTTCCTGAAGCATAATAGTTTCAGGAACTCGGAATTTTTGAGAGTAAAACAGTTCGGGAAACTGTTTTAGCCTGAGCCTAGAAATTAAAAAGTGAAGGGGCTCAAAAATTAGTCATGGAACTTCGAAGAAGGTCGCTGACGACCGAAATCACCTAAGGAAAGTCTTAAAAAATTTTTCTTCTATATTAAAAAAGAGCCTCACGGCTCTTTTCATGTTAAATCGCAAACAAATCGTTTAGGTTCTCAGCCATAGTTGGGTGAGTGAAGATTTGTTTAGCCAAATCTGTGTATGGAATATGATGGTTCATAGCAAGGGTAATTAGATTGATAATTTCATGAGATTCTTGACCAAAGAGAGTCACACCCAAGATTTCCTTAGTTTCAGGATTTACCACAGCTTTGAAGGCACCGCGCAAATCGCCATTAACATGGCCACGAGGCATGCCAGCAACTGGAAGTTCCTTGACAGCAACCGGTCCACCTGCTGCTCTGGCTTGATCTTCAGTAAGACCAACTTGTGCCAAAGGTGGATTGAGGAACAAAGCAGTTGGAACAGCTCCACGTGTTTCAAGGTTATAGCTACCATCACCAGTTAGGTAATTAAAGACAATGCGGAAATCATCTAGTGAGATATAAGTGAATTGAAGTCCACCATTAACATCACCCACTGCAAATACACCAGGAACGCTTGTTTCCAAATGCTTATTAACCTGAATACCGCCACGTTCTGTCAAGACAATATCTGTATTTTCCAAGTGAAGAGGTTCGATATTAGGCTTGCGTCCTGTCGCATAGAGGAGCGCATCAAAACGGAAGTCCCCTTTGTCAGTAACAACGACAACTTCATCACCATCATTCTTAACTTCAGATGTTCTAACACCTTGCTCAAAGACAATGCCGTCCTCTTCCATGTATTGCTTGGCCAACTTAGCAATAGATGGCTCTACACGTGGCAAGAAGCTAGTCGCTGCATCCAAGATAGTCACTTGACTACCCAAACGGTTATAAAGGCCAGCAAATTCAAGACCGATATTACCACCACCTAGGATACCCAAGCGTTTTGGCAAAGCTTCAAGAGTTTGAATACCAGTTGAGTCGTAAACATGCTTAGTTGTTGTCAAGCCAGGAATAGGCAAGACATTAGACACAGCGCCTGTATTGATAACAATAGTCTCAGCTGTAAGCTCTTGACGGTCATCACCAGCCACCACTTCAATGACCTTATTTGACACAAAATGTGCCTCTGCATCAATGACATCAACGCCATTGTCTGCCAACATTTTATAATTCTTAGCATTAAGACGACTAGTCACTGCACCACGTTCTTTCATGGTGTCGTCAAATGACCAGCCCTTCTCAGCCGCAACAATCATAGTCTTAGTTGGGATACACGCAATATTAATGCAAGTACCACCATACATAGCTTTACTGCGCTCGATGACAGCAACTTTCTTACCAGCCGCATTCATCTTAGCAGCCAACGTTTTACCGGCTTTACCAAAACCGATAACAATCAAATCATAGTTTACCATTTCTGTATTCTCCTATATACTGCCATTCTATCATTTAATTTTTCAGACTGCCAATATCTGAACTTGAAAATAAAAAAGCTACAGCTTTTGATGTAACCGATTTCATATCTTATGTTAATGGAGATATATGCACCCTTTAAAAATTATGTGGTAAAAAACTAAAAAAACGAAGAACACAACATTTTTTCTAAAGAGTTGTCCACAGTTTCTCCAAAAAGCTTCGAAAGAAATATTTGCTACTATCTTCGAGCAAGTATCACATGGTAAATCATTTCAAGCAGCGCTGGCTGCCACACCTACTGTAATTAGAAGCTTGGTCAATGATACATCGATTTTTACACCAAAATAAAAGACGACAAGCTAAGAGAAAATAATTTCTGTGAGAGCACGAATATGATTGGCCATGGTAAAACCTCTTTATGAGCGCATTTTTTAAGTAAAAACAGAAAGAGTCATAGGTACTCATTACTAATGTTGAGATGTCTTCTCGTTATAGCATAAAACAATACCTAGATTAGAAAAAAATAAGCAGATTTAAGCTTTATAGACACTTGACAATCAACTACCAAACACACGATTACCTCTTATCCTAACTAAAAAAAGTCACACCAATTCATGGCGCGACTTATCTTTCATTCTGATAGCATTATAAACTTATAGTCACTCGTCAATAGCTGTACAGCTTCTATTCAATCCTTCTGGAACAGGTTGGCTAGTAATGTGAACTTGATAAGTCGTTACACCTTGGCGAAGGCCTTCGTCATTTTCAATAGCCTGTTTAAAGCCTACTCCTGCAAGAGCTTCGATATAAGGAAGGGTAACATTGGTAAGAGCAATGGTTGATGTACGTGCTACTGCAACTGGAATATTAGCAACAGCATAGTGAAGGACACCGTGTGTTTCATAAACAGGCTTATCGTGACTTGTCACACGATTCACAGTCTCAACAACCCCACCTTGGTCAACGGCAACGTTAACAATAACAGAACTTGGACGCATTTGTTTCGATTAATACTACGTGTCCCTTAGCCAAAAGACTTTGGACACCTGCAGGTGTAAGAGCTACACGGTTTTTGTTATTTTTGATTTCTTTTGGAATACCAATTAACATATTTTCTCCTCATTCGGAGGTCATAAGGTAAAGGATTGTGAAAATCGCTTAACCACTTCCTATCTATCTTTCTGTAATGATAGCGCTTTTATTTTAACTAAAATCAAGAGAAAAAAATCTCCGCTATTTTAAGACCTTAGAATCATACTCCCCTAACTATCTAAACAATTCACAAAAGAACCCAACCAATCGGCTGGGCTCTTAAGTTGTAAACTAAATGATCAAAAGAGTATTTTTTCTTATGCACATCCTTCTTTTTATTTTCAAAAGCAGCACCAATTTAAAATCCTTAAGCTTCATGGAAAACTCTTAATAAAATAATCAAAGAGTCCTTGGTCTGCTAATTGCTTATGACCCAAGAGAAACTCTGGATGATTGGACTTCTTTCCGCAACAGTTTTTGCATTACTAGTGATTCCAATTAAGGGAATAGTCAGTCGTCTTGCTCCTTAAAATAATCAAGGAGGAAAAGAGCGTTTTCCACATAGTAATTAACGGCTACAGGCAAGGCTTCATCTTTCACAAGGAAATCATCATGATGCCAGCCTGGGGCATCCTCCTCACCATTAGTGCCGACAAAGGCAAAGACTCCTGGTATTTCCTTTTGATAAGCCGCAAAGTCTTCTCCGCCTGTTGATGGCAGCGTTTCAATCACTTCTGCGAAGGCTTTAGAATTTTCAAAGATGAGCGGTGTGAGAGTCTGGTCATTGTAGGTCACGTAAGGTGAATTACCCCAAGTAATGTCAACTTGAGCACCAAACTGATCCGCTGTCGCCTGAACAACTTTTTCAAAGCGAGCAATGACATCTTCCCGAACCTTAGGCTCGAAAGTCCGAATCGTTCCTTCGAAGAAGCCGGCTGCTGGAAGAACATTCCAGGTATTTCCAACTTCGATATGAGTAACTGACAATACAGCTGACTCAAAGGGAGATACCGTCCGAGCCACAATTTGCTGTAAATTATTAATGATAGTCGTAGTAACCAAGACCGTATCCACACCCAAATCAGGACGGGCTGCATGGGACGAAACACCCTTGACATCAACCCTAAACTGCTCCACGCCTGCCAAAATAGCACCTGAACGAAGGCCAATCTGACCAGGTTTCAAGTGAGGATTATTGTGATAACCGATGATAGCTGACACACCCTCAATACCGCCCGCTTCAATGACCTGATAGGCCCCTTGGAAATTTTCCTCAGCCGGTTGAAAAATTAATCGAACAGTCCCCTTAAGCTCTGCTTCTCTTTCTTTTAAAAGCTGAGCAGCACCAAGCAGAGAGGTCTGGTGAAAATCATGACCACAAGCATGCATGGCACCATTGTCGCTAGCATAAGGAAGTCCTGTCTTTTCCTTAATCGGTAGGGCATCAATATCAGCACGCAAGGCAATAATCGGATGACCTGACCCAATCTCAGCGATGAGTCCTGTCTTCAAGGGATAATCTAAAGGCTCAACACCTAGATTTTTCAAATAAGCTTTCAAAAAGACTGTCGTCTCATGCTCCTCCTCAGAAACCTCTGGATGTTGGTGAATCTGATGACGCGTCTTTGCTAAATGATCGTAAAATACTTCTGTCATAATGAACCTCCCTCTCTGATCAGTTTTGGATTGTCAATCCATTTGTGAAACTCTCAATCAAATTGATTCCATCATACCACCAGAAGCGATACTTGAGAAATAAAAAATATTTATAGTATTCCATAAGTATTTCTTATACCTCTAAAAAATACTGTCATTATAGGTGTTGTTGTATTAAGACTAGCGATAAGATAGTCTTATCAGCTGATTGAAAGTTCCTATCGCACCTTAGCTACTAACCCAAATAAGTACGCAAGATTGTTTTTTCCGCTTCAGTCAAGGTTCGGTAGGAACCTACTGCCATCCCTTCATCAAGTTTAAACTCTCCGAAAGAGATACGCTTGAGATAGGTCACCTTGACCCCATAAGCCAAAAACATCTTTTTTACTTGATGAAACTTACCTTCTGAAATCGTGACTCGAGCGCAACTTTTATCACTTGCAGAACTAAAACTTCCAGCTGAGCTGATTTACAAACAGTCCCATCCTCAAAGACTACACCAGACTCAAAAAATGCAGGTGCATCAGGCCCCAGAATATCATTAACCTCAACATAATATGTCTTAGCCACATGATAGCGTGGGTGAAGCATGGCAAAGCCCAAGGGACCATTATTGGTAATCAACACCAAACCTTCCGTATCTCTATCCAAACGTCCCACAGGATAAAGGCCCTCTCGCCGATCCTCAGGCCTAATCAAATCAATAACTGTTTGGTGTTCCTTGTCCTTTCTAGCTGACACCACTCCTGACGGCTTATTCATAAGGTAGTAGACTTCTGGCGCATGCTCCAGTTCCTTACCAGAAACCATGATGGTTTGAAGACTAGCATCCACATTAAGATTATCTCGATCCGCCAGGACACCATCTACATATACCTGACGACTACGAATGAGCTTCTTGACCTGATTGCGAGAACCATAGCCCGACTGTCCTAATAATTTATCTAAACGCATAGCCCTATTGTACCATGGATAAGTCTGGTCTAGTAGACAAAAAAGCCTACCTAAAAGGTAGACTCATACTACTAACAATTACACATTCACATGGAAGACTTGCCCAACTACATAGGTCACGAGCATGGTCAAGAGTCCTACTGCCAAGTTTCGCAACATCGCTTGTTTAACAGGTGCTTTCCCAAGTTTAGCACTAACATAGCCAGTCAAGATTAAGGTCAGTGCAACCACAACCGCTGTTATAGGAATACGGTAAGGGTCTGGGAAAAGCAGGATAGCTAGCGTTGGAGGCAAAGATCCCAATGAAAAGGACAGAAAACTAGATATGGCAGCATGCCATGGATTGGTGATTTCTTCCATATCCACCCCATATTTTTCCTCAACTAAGACCTTGATAGGATTTTTACTGAAGGCTTGATTGACCTTAACTTCCGCTTCTGTTTCGCAATCCCCTTGACTGAGGAAGGTTTGATATAAACTTTCTCTAGCTGACTCAGGTGAGCGATCCAAAAGGGCTTGTTCCTTAGCGACAGCCGCTTCTTCGGTATCTTTTTGCGTTGACACACTGACATATTCACCACCTGCCATCGAAAAGGCACCGGCAAAAATCGCTGACAAGGCTGAAATCAAGATAAACCAGATGTTAGATGTCGCACTAGCCACACCGATAACCACTCCCGCAATGGAAATGATGCCATCATTGGCACCCAAAACGCCAGCTCTCAAAATATTTAAACGTTCTGCAAAATTCTTATCTTCCAATTGTTCGCTCCTTATTTAGAATCATTATAAAAAAGCATTATAATAGTTATTTAGATTGATTACAAATAATAAATCTAAAAAGTAGAATTTTTAAGGTTTAATCCAGTCACACGCAAACTCCAAAGCTAATAAAGCTACCTTGTCCTTTTCATCCAAGTCCATATGATTCATCAAGTTACGGGCGTCCCAATTACCTTCAGAAAGGTGGTCCGCAGCATAGAAGAAGTGGCAGATGTCAACACCTCTAAACTTTGCTAAAGCTGCAACAGCAGAACACTCCATATCCACACAAATGGCTCCTGCTGACTTTCTAGCTTTGAGTTTACCATTCGTCTCACGGTAAATGCCATCAGTTGTCCAAACCTTGCCTTCCTTATGAGAAATCTGACGTTCATTGAGATAGGAACGAAAATGGTCTAAAACACCCACATTTACCGCAATCTCATCGCTGGCTTCCACATAGTGAAAACTCGTCCCTTCATCTCTAAGGGCATGACTAGGAATAATAATAGAAGTCTCTTTAATATCTTCATCAAGCACCCCACAAGTACCAAAAAGTACAAGTTTATCAGCTCCCAAGACAAAAATATCCTCTAAAATACCCACACAGGCAGAGGCGCCTACAGGTGCATTAAAAATGGCCAACTCATTATCATCAATAACAAGCTTATAAATCGGAATAGCCACATTCGCCATGGATGTCTCATAGATAAGTTCATGGGGAAACATCTCAAGCATTCGTTGAAAGGTCAAACGAGAAAAACAGGATACAGCTATTTTAGGAAAACCTTCAAGAGGCTCATGTAAGGCCTCGGGATTTATAATCGCTTGTCTATTCGCATCAAATTCAGTTAGTAGCATACGTGACCTCCTTAGTTTTAGGAACCATTATAACACAAAAAAATCAGACCAAAAAGAATGGTCTGATTCTCTCACTATTTATTCTTCATTCTCCAAATCGTCTAGTTGTTTTTCAAGACGTCTTCTCTCAAATCTTCCCAATGCAGCGAGAGCCCAATTCACTAAAAAGACAAAGGGAACATATATGGTATAAGTAATTGGCCAAGCCATGAGATATCTAGGATCCAAGGGATTATTATGATAGACATCATGGTTGTACCGATAGTTAGCTGACATTATCATAAGGGTGATAAGCCCAGTCACTAGTAAACAACCTAAGACTGTTATACTCGAACTACCAAAAGCATTTACATCAAGACGCTCAGCTCTATAAATAGACCAAATACTACTTATCAACAATGGATAAAGTAAGTAATCAGCAGAGATGACACCATTGTTAAAGAGGGAGCCATAAACTAAGCATACAAGCGTCCCTACAATCATTATGTAAAAACATTCAGCAGCAACCTTATTATTTAGAACTGCTTCGTCGCGTTCGTCTGTAACCTTATTAGCAACCGATTTAAATTTCATCATATTTACTTCTTTTCTAAATCTCCCAAAACAGTTGATCCAAAGTCCTATCCAGTGTTTTACAAATAGCAATGCATAAGGCTAGGCTGGGATTGTACTTTCCAGCTTCAATCAATCCGATGGTTTGTCTTGTTGCACCTACCGCTTCAGCCAAGTCACCCTGAGTCATATCATGCTCTGCTTGTGCTACTTTTAAGCGTAAATTCTTTGCCACATGACCACTCCTTCTCAGCATATCTGATATTCTCTCCGAAATCGATTGTGATTACCATCTCTTTTCATTGATATTACACACTATATGTTTCTATTTGCAATATAAATCTGACATTATTTTAGAAATAATTTGCAAAATAAAAAGCCGAGATTTCTCCCAGCTTCTTCAATATTTAAACTTAGGCAGGTGTTACATCCAAGCTCTCACCAATTGCCGCAAGGCGTTCAACAACCTCTTCTTGGCTCAAATCATTTTCAGAGACATAACGGTTGCGTGGATGAACACGGCATTCGTGTGAGCAGCCACGGAGGTATTTGTCTTCATTTTCTTCTGAAGTAAGGATACGGCGATTACAGAATGGGTTGCCACAGTTGACATAGCGTTCACAAGGTGTGCCATCGAACCAGTCCTTACCGACAACGATAGGATCTACATGGTTGACATCAACGGCAATACGCTCGTCAAAAACATACAACTTACCATCCCAAAGTTCCCCTTGAACCTCTGGGTCTTTTCCGTAAGTCACGATACCACCATGCAATTGGCCAACATCTTTATAGCCTTCACGGACCAACCAACCTGAGAATTTCTCACAGCGGACACCACCAGTACAGTAAACAACCACGCGCTTATCCATGAACTCTTCTTTATGGTCGCGGACCCATTGTGGCAATTCACGGAAGTTGCGAATGTCAGGACGAATGGCTCCACGGAAGTGACCAAGGTCATATTCATAGTCGTTACGTGTATCAAGGACAACAGTATCCTCATCCAAAAGAGCGTCTTTAAACTCTTTGGGTGACAAGTAAGCACCTGTAGTTTCAAGTGGATTGATGTCGCTATCAAAGTTATTATCCTCTAAGCCAAGGTGAACAATCTCCTTCTTGTAGCGAACAAACATCTTCTTGAAAGCTTGTTTTTCTTCCTCATCAATCTTGAACCAAAGGTCCTCCATCCCTGGAAGGCTATGAACGTAGTCCATGTATTTTTGAGTGGTTTCATAGTCTCCAGAAACCGTTCCATTAATCCCCTCGTCAGCGACCAAGATACGACCTTTTAGACCGATTGACTTACAAAAAGCCAAGTGGTCAGCCGCAAATTGCTCAGCGTTTTCGATGGGAACGTATTTATAATAAAGCAATACTCGAATAGGTTTTGCCATTGTACTTCCTCTTTCTTTATGAAATATCTATATTTGTTGTTTGATAATAAAATCAACTTAACTATTATACCGCTATCAAAGAGGACTAGGCAATTGATTTGTTTGGAGGAGAATTGTCACAAAAGAAAAAGGCTGAGTACCAGATGTCTAAACCTGAGTTTCGTAAGATTGTTTTCCATAAGATAGTATTACAACTCTTTCTGTAGTGTCCCTAAGATAAGCAGTTGTGTCAGAAAAATCCAGAAAATAAGAACTCCTATATCTACAAGCGAAACAGTTCCATGTCTATAAAAGCTAGCTCTAAGAAGATTCGCAGAAGGGACAAATGGAAGTAGAAAATAAAGTTGATCTAACCAATCTGGAAGACGACCTGCCGGATACATGATTGGTAGAAACATAAGACAATCATTAAATAAGCTGAGACATTAGCGTGACAATATTTTGGGAAAATATATAAGCAATTGAAAATCCTAGACTAATCATTGTTAGGCAAATAAGTAACATCACAAAAAACAGACAAAAATTGACAAATTTAATTGGACAGAAAAGCGAAGACAGCCTAATAAAAAAGTGAAGAATACACCTGGTAAAATAGCAATTAACCATATACATAGGTCAGCTAAAGAAATTAGAATTCTAGGAATAGGTAAAGCTCGAATATAGTCCACATGACCTTCTGACTTGGCATTGGCTATAACAGGAGATGAAATCGTACAGCCAATAGAAATAACTCCCATTAAAACTGATCCAGAGGCAAGATAGTAAGCAGTTGTTGTGTCCATCTTACCAATTACCAACGGATACCCAAAAAGAAGTGAAACGGACAAAAGCACTTGAGCTAGTGTGAATAGAATGAATAGATTTTTTTGTCGAAGATAGTTCCAACGAAGTAAGTAAAAAAATTGAGTCATATCAGTTAACAAGCTCCTCTTTATAAATATCGGAAATAGATAATGTTTTCATCTTAACTGAAAGGTTTGAAATAAGCCCTTTTTCTATACCTTCCTTAACTTGAATGAGTATTCGGGTTAATTCACTTTCTTCAATTTCCATCTGACAAACACAACCATTGACCATCGTAAAATGTTCGAATAGACTTAAAAATTCTTTACTAACAAAATTGAAAGAAATTTGATAATGATTTTTATAAGACATTTGGTGTACTGGACCAGATTTTAATAATTTACCATGGTTAAAAAGAGCAAAATTATCCGCATATTTTTCAACTTCTAGTAGATTGTGGGTAACAATGATAATAGTGTGTCCTTTATAAGCCAGTTTTTGTAATAATCGCCACTGTTTTTCACGACGTACAGGATCAACATCGTTGGTTGGTTCGTCAAGAAGCATGATATCAGCAGAGCCAATTAATGCCATGGCAAAAGATGTAAGCCGTTTTAAGCCTCCTGAAAGATTCTTCCCTTTTTTATCACGGTATTCTACTATTTCCAGATCTGCTAGAAGGTGCTCAATTTCTTTTTGGAGTTCTGAGGTACTTAACCCTCTCATTCTTCCAATCATCTCTAAATTTTGCTCAACAGTTAACTTTTCAAGAGGTGCATACTGTTGTGACATATAACTCATCATTGTTCGAGCTTGTTTACGGTTATGTATAAAAGAAATATCTCCGTAGTGAACATCTCCCTGATCAGGCTTAATAAAACCAATCATTTGCTTTAAAAGAGTTGATTTACCAGCACCATTATGTCCTATAAGAGCTGTGATTTTTGCAGCTTCTAGCTCTAAGAAGATATGGTTATTAGCAAAATGTTGTTTATCAAATGATTTTGTTAAATTTTCAATGGTGAGCGTTTCAAAAGTCATAATTTTATTTCTCCGTATTGAGAAAAGATTTCCCAATTTTCCTCCTTACCGTTACCACATGTAGGACACTCATCAGGATAATGTCCCCAAGGTTTGTGTGTGAACGACGCTCCGTTTTCATAATTAATCTCGTATTGGCGATTAAGACTCATTGGTTCTGCATATTTAGTTATTAATCGAACAGCCTCATCAACAATAGCAGATGTCAATTGAAACATAGCCGGACCATAAGCAATTGTAGGAATTTTCTTAGTAACAGTACGAATACCCCGAAATTGTTCCAAGAATAGACTATCAATTTTCGTGTAATGAATGTTTAAACAATCAAAACATCCTGTTTGATGGGGTACTACAGAATAAACACGTCCGCGACTAACTTGACTTGCACCAAAAACACACGGAATATTTTTTGTAACTACAGCTTTATTTACAATACGCTGAATATCATATTGTGGTTCATCAATAACACAAATAACAATGTCAACATTGTCTAATAATGGCAACAAGTCGTTTACACATGTTATACGTAAATTATGAGTTTCAACTTCGATATCAGAATTCATTTTTGACACTTCTTGATGGGCAATCTGTGTTTTAAGAGCCCCTACGTCTTCCTCCTTATATAAAAAATTGCCTACCTAGATACTTTTTTCAATGATATCAAAGTCCACAATTTTTATTTTTTTAGGTCCCAGACCAGATAGCAAAGTTAGTATATTGGACCCTCCTCCGCCAAGTCCTAATAAAAGAACTGTCGTTTCATTAAGTCTCTTTTGAATATCTATACTATCTTTAAAACTATTTAAATAGCGACTAAAATAGTAGATATTTGAATGATATCTTTCCTTAATACAATTTATTGTAGCACCTTCTTCAATAACCCCCTCCTTATCCAATAGTTCAATAGCACCTATTATATCTTGTTCCGTCAAATCTGGATACTTAGTTAACATAATATCTACAACGTCATTAATAGTCCTTCCATCTAAAATATTAACTAAACTCCACATTTTATCGTCCTCATCACTGATTTCAGTAGTTATACCAATTTGGGAGCCTACCCTAAACAAATTATCGTGAAGTTTATAAATAGGATATATTTCTTTTATTCTTGGACAATGGAATTTCATTTTTTCCTCACTATTTTTCAAAAGAAAGAAAGACGGGGTGATTCTATAATTTCCCCTCGCCTTATTGTAGTAATTCTATCAAAAATTTTCCGTGATAGAATCGAAGGTAACATTTGCTTATATGTTTATTTAACATTTTTAAGCAATTAAATAATACCCCAGCTAATTTCGGTTTGAGCTACGGCCTTACGTACTTGAATGTTTTTCATTTGGAATTCTCCTTGCATCTTTAATAAGAATATTGTATGCTAAACTTACATTTTTCTTACAATTATGTCATAATTGACCATTTTAACGTTATAACTAACATACAGAAATGAGTGAGGAGGTTTTCAATGTTAAAAGTTGCTATTTGTGATGACTCTGATAGAGATGCTAGCCAATTAGAACATTATTTACTTTCTTATGATAAATTTCCTCTAGAAACAAAACTTTATACAAATCCACAAAAACTCTTAAATCAGCGGACGCCAGACATCCACTGTGTCTTTTTGGATATCAATATGCCAGGAATCAATGGAATTGACGTAGCACAAAAGATTAGAAAATTTAATCCTTTCATTCCTATTATTTTTGTGACAAGTTATCGTGATTATATGGAACAAGTCTTCGAAGTTCAGACTTTTGACTATATCGTAAAACCGATAGAACCTCAAAAGTTAATGAAAGTATTGGATCGTATTTTGCGTTTTTTGGATATGGGCCAAGCACTTTTTACCTTCTCATTTGGTAAACACAATTATTCTGTCCCTTCGAGCGATATTGTATTTTTTGAGAAAGATAAACGTTCAGTATTTATATACACAAAGACAGGTACCTACAAGTCTCTACTAAAACAAAAGAGATTTTGGAAAAACTCCCTAATTATTTTATTCAAATTCATGCTTCCTATATTTTAAACCCCAAATACATCAAAGACTTTGTTCAAAAACAGTTACTATTTTACTAAATGGGACTGAAGAACACCTACTCCCAATTAGTAGAAAGTTTCAGTTTTCTTTTAAAGAAAAGTATTACAGCTATCTAAGTGAAAGGCATTTTTAATGTTAGTAGGATTACGAATAATCAGTATCTTGTACGATTTATTTCTAGCAAGTATGTTATTTTATAGACCATTGTCTAAAATCAATATGAAAAAGAAGCCTTTAGTAGCCCTTTTTTTCATATTGATTTTTCATGGGGAACTCGTGTTCCTATTCTCTGAAAGTCGTATTTTTTTGGTCAGTAATCTCCTTCTAAACATTTTAGAATACTATCTAATCGGTCTCAATTTTGATTATCCTATTCGCCAGTCTTCCTTTTGGATTCTTTTACAAACTAGTCTAAGTTTGTTAGCAGGAGCTGTCCTAAACCAAGGAATCCAACTAATTTTACCTTTAGGGGAACTATCAAAAAATTTAGAAGCTATTAGTTTGTATCTCGGAATAAGTTTCTTCTTATCTACAGGAATAACTCTTATCTTACGAAAGCTTCTCCTATCCCATCAAAGGCTTCGTATTGCTACTTCTAAGGGAAACTGGCTTTATCAGTTTATCGTGCCTCTTTTATCTATTTTCTTTGCTTTTACAATATCTGCCATTCAAGGAGGGGTATTTGGAGCAGATTACCTGTCAATCATTTCTCTCTCATCTCTCATTGTATTAACTCTCTCCTCTCTTTATTTTAATCTGTACCTTGCTCGTCAACAGCAGCAATATTACCAAAACCAATTGGAAAAAGAACAATTACAGTTCCAAGTTCAAGAAATACAACAATCTCAAGAAGAATATCAACGTCTCCAAAGCCTTCGGCATGACTTAAAAAATAAACATTTAACTCTTTTATCGCTTTTAGAGAAAAATCCTGAAGAGGCAAAAGATTATCTTTATTCATTAACAGATAGTATAGTAGGTGAACAAACTTTCTACTCTAAAAATCAAACTATTAATTTTTTACTTAATCAAAAACTACATCATTTAAAAGATGAGATAGAAATGGAAATTGATTGCTTTGTACCACAAGAATTATCTATTCAACCAGATATTTTAGCT
>ENA-OQCO01000004-OQCO01000004.1-human-gut-metagenome-genome-assembly--contig:-NODE-4-length-119634-cov-3.473529_pt1 | contig 119634 bp, 119 predicted proteins | sample MGYA00242500_ERZ504582 | MGnify/ENA primary metagenome ERZ504582 (study PRJEB26092, sample SAMD00036346) | human gut metagenome | host: Homo sapiens | study: EMG produced TPA metagenomics assembly of... | reverse complement strand
GAAGCAGACAACAAAAATTGTTAGAAACTGACCGAAAATAAAACCGCAGATAAAGACAAAATTCCAGGTATTTTGCAGCTGGGTAAAGAACACACCGGCCACACCTTTCACCGTCAGACAAGTAATAATCACCGCCAACACCGGCTTTGCGAACACCTCTGTCCGGGAGAATTTGACCTTGGTGATCCCACGCATCAGCACCAAACAATAAATGGAAAGAAACAAAAATGAAACAGCAGTGGCAACAGCCGAGCCGTAAAGATGGAACCGCCCGTTGGGGATCAAAAGAAAGTTCAGCCCCACCCGCAGCACCGCAGTCAGAGAAAAAGGCAGCAGCAACCGTTTGGCATAGCCCAGCGCCTGCAAAGCGAACACACAGGTAGAGGATAGAGCTGCCGGCAGCGCAGTAAAGGCAAACCAAAACAGCAGTTGGTGGCACCCCAGTACCAGGTCCGGCGACGAAGTGCCGTAAAACAAAGACAGCACCTCATAAGAGAACAGCGCCAGTCCCCCACTGCCGGCGGCGCCTAAGATCACCGTATATTTCAGGATACCCGCATACAGGCTGCTAAAACGCGCGGACTGGTCCTGATAAGCACCGGACAGCGCCGGAACCGCCGCCACCCCCAACGCCATGGTTAAGGACGGCACCAGATGGGCAAAATCCTGCACGGTAGAATACAGACCGTACACATAAGTAACCACATCTTTTTCCGCTACCTTGGTCAGCGACAGCGGCACTGCAAAGATTTGCTGCAACTGCGCCGTACCGCACAGCCCCAGACACATCTGTACACTGGCAGTATCTGCAAAGCCGGACAGGCTCTGGATCACCGTTGCCACCACCAGCGGCAGAGCAAACCGTACCAGCTCTTGGGTCGCGCCACCGGGCAACTGCCGCCGCGGCAGACGGTGGGGATACCGGAACCGATCGTACAGCGCCGCATACACCCAAGCCGCCAACGCCCCCAGGGTTACCCCCAGCATGGCGCAGGCTGCTGTTACCGGGTACATCATAGACAGAGCCGTCGTCTCGCTCTCTGCCCGATTGCCCAGTACCATGCCGGTATCTAAGTAAATTTGGTACAGCCGCCCCATAGACAGCTTGGCAAACAGCAAACCGAACACCATCTTGAACAGTGCTTCCAGTACCTGGCAAACAGAAGTTGGCACCATATTCAGGTGTCCTTCCGCAAAGGCGCGGTGGGCTGCCGCCATGGCGGAAAAAAGCGCCGTAGGCGCCAGGATCAGCACCGTATAAACCGCTTTTGGCGCACCGGCCACCAGCCGGGTGTACGGTCCGGCCAGCAGCACCATCAGTGCCGTGCCGGCAAGACCTACCCAAAAAACAACCCGCGGGCACTGCGCTGCAAGGCCGCCACCCGGGCACTGTCACCGGTAGCATGGTACTTGCTCACCAGCCCGGATAACGCAACGGGAAAGGCGCCCAATGTGATGGCATGCACCGGCATAAACAGCGTATAAGCCGTAGAGAAGTAGCCCCGTCCGGTGCCGCCGATCAGGCCGGTCAGCGGGATTTTATACACCGCACCAATGACCTTAACGGCAGCCGTAGCTACCAACAGCAGCCCTGCAGCGGACAGGTACTTTTGTTTGGTTGTCCGTTCCATTCCATCACCCGGTGTGAAAAAAGAGCAGCGCACAGACCATAGGGTCCATACACTGCTTTCTTCTTCCTCTATTTGCGTGGGGGTTAGGATACGCTCACATCGTCATCACTAACAGTGGTGACCGTCGGATTCTTGGCGGCCTCAAGCTCCTCCGTCAACTGATCCAGCTTGGTACGCAGAGCGGTGATCTCCGCCCCACAGCTTTCCAAAGCCTCCGTCTGCTGCAACTGAGGTTGCTGCACCGCTTCATACGCCAGTCGGCCGTATCTCTCATACGCCTTACTCAGCTTGGCCTTTATATCCAGACACTCCACTTTTTTGCGGGACAGCTCCAAAGCCTCCGCACTTCTTTTGCTGACTTCCTCCGTAAAGGTACGGGTACGACTCAGCATATCGTCTAAATCAAAATTAGAAATCTTGGCACCGGAGAACACATCGTCCATATTGCCAAAAAGATCACCGAATTTCTTAGCCATAATATCCCTCCGTATTGTTATTATATTACAGAGGGTAAAGAATTGCAATACAAGTTGCAAAGATTTTGTAGAATTGCGCTATACAATCCGCCTACAATGTCTATTTCAACCGTCTGTTTAATCATATTCCGCATAAAAGCCGGGTATGCGTTTTTTGCGCTCCAACAGGGTGTCAAAATCCCGAATGTACTCATAGGGATATTTATAATTATAAATCCGCTCGATCATACCGCTGTTTTGGCCTCGCAGCTTGGTTACCGCACCGGCGCCAACTGCCAAAACCGTGTGAGTCTCGTCCATCATATACACATTATAGAGACAATCATAACCCGGTTTGCACCAGCCTACATTCTCCAAATTGCCCAGAGATTTGCTCTGCCGGTACATGTAGTAGGGATAGTACCCGGCGCGTGAAGGGTCTGCCCGGCGTAGTCCACCATATTGGACACAGTGAGCCGATCTTTCAAATCAAAGGTCTGCTCTCTTGTAACCATATAGGCAGAGGTTTTCAGAGCCAAGGTGTGCACGGTGATGGACTCTGCCTGCAAGTCCAGCGCCGTTTGAATACTGCGCTGAAAAGACGGCAGATCGTCCTCCGGCAGCCCGGCGATAAAGTCCATATTGATATGGTCAAAGCCGCAATCCCGCGCCAGCGCAAAGGCGTCCAGCGTTTGCTGCGCCGTATGGCGGCGACCAATGGCCTCCAGCACCTTGTCATTAAAACTCTGGGGGTTAATGCTGATCCGCTGCACGCCGGCGGCGTGAATGACCTCCAGCCGCTCCTGGGTGACCGTGTCCGGTCGACCGGCCTCCACTGTGTATTCCATCAGGTGGGAAAGGTCAAAATTCTGTTCAATGGTGCTGAAAATGCGTCCTAAATCCTGCGCCGATAATGTGGTGGGCGTGCCGCCGCCGAAATACACGGTGGCCAGCTCCAGCCCCAATTCTTTGGCGTACTTGGAGGTCTCCTCCAGCTCCCGCAGCAACAGATCCACATAAGGGGTCATCAGCTTGTGGGTCTTTTCAATTGAATGAGACACAAAAGAGCAGTAAGCGCACCGGGTGGGGCAAAACGGAATAGACACATACAGAGAGAACGACTTTGGCCCGGAACGAGCAATGGAGCGGTTCTCATGGAGCATCACCTCATGTGCCAACTCCGCCTTGCTTTTTTGGGTCAAAAAGGCAGTCTGGAAGTGTGCAACCGCCGCATCGTCCCCCATTTGGGCGCACAGCCGGTGCATCAATTTAGCCGGGCGCACGCCGTACAGCACGCCCCAAGGGGGCGCAAAGCCTAATATACCGCTAAGCAGCCGATAAAGGGTAACGGACAGCACCAGGTGCTCCTCGTCTGCCGGTTCCGGCTTGGCTGTGGTCTCCCGGTACACATCGTATACCTTGGCAGACACAAAAAAGGACCCGTCCGTCTCCCGACGGGTGGTGACCACCACCGGGTCCTCCTCCCCCTCCAAACTGATCTTCTCATGGGGGAAGAAGGTGATGCACAGGTTCTTCATATCAAATTCATAAGGGTGGTTAATGACGCGTAAAATCATAATTTCTTCATATACGGGTTATGTTGCCGTTCAAAATTCAAGGTGGAAAAGCGATCGTGGCCGGGATAGACAGTGTAGTCCCCGGGCAGGGCCGCCAGTTTTTGCAGGCTATCCATAATTTCTCTACTGCTGCCGCCGGGAAAATCCGTGCGCCCGCAAGAGCAGAAAAACAGCGTGTCGCCGCTAAAAATACAGTGCTCTGTAATGTAACACACACCGCCGGGGGTGTGACCGGGCGTGGCCATCACGGTAAAGACCGTGTTGCCCAAGGTGACGGTATCGCCGTCCTGCACCAAAATATCCGCCTGCGCCGGCGCCTGAGAGAGGAACGAAAACGCCGCCAGCGACTTGCGAGAGGAAGTGAGCATCGGGGCATCCTCGGCGCTGATGACTACCTTGGCGCCGGTGGCAGCCTTTACCGCCGCCACGCCGCCGATGTGGTCAAAATGGCCGTGGGTCAGCAGAATATAATCCAGCTTGGCGTCGCCGATAAAATCTTTCATCTTGTCGCTGTATTCTGTGCAATCCACCAGGGCACTGCGGCCGCTGGCTTCGTCCGTAACCAGGTAGCAGTTGTTCTGCAACTGGCCAAAGGTAGCTGATTTGATCTGCATTATTTTAAGTCCTTTGTGTCAAGTATAATGGTCACCGGGCCGTCGTTTAGGAGTGTCACCGCCATATCGGCGCCAAACACACCGGTTTCAATATGGGACACGCCCTGCTCCCCCAGTGCCCGGGTAAAGTATTCGTACAGTTCGTTGGCCTGTGCCGGCGGGGCAGAACGGGTAAAGCTGGGGCGCCGCCCGTGGGTGCAGTCCGCACACAGGGTAAACTGGCTCACCACCAGCACCCCGCCGCCAATGTCTAAGAGCGACAGGTTCATCTTGCCGTTTTCATCTTCAAAGATCCGCAAGTTGGCAATTTTTTTTACCAGCTTGTCTGCCTCTACTCGAGTATCCCCTTCGGCCACGCCCAGGAGAATCAACAGCCCCTGTTCGGTGGCGCCCATAGTCTTGCCGTCTATTTCCACTTTGGCGTGCTGCACACGCTGTAATACGGTAATCATCGTCCTGCACCTCGCTCAATATGATACACACTGGGTATCTTCTTCAAAATCTTGACCACATTTTCCAGGTGCTCCCGGCTGTTTACCGACAATGTCAAGGTGGTCAGGCAGTTGCCTCGTTAATGGGTCTGGCGTTAATAGACTGGATCTTCACATGGGCCTTGGACATGGCGTTGGCAATATCCAGCACCAAGCCGTCCCGGTCAATGGCGTAGACTTCCAAGGTGGACATGGTCTCCACCTGCACAGAGTCGTCCCACCGAGCCTTGACCCAGCGCTCCGGTTCCGGGCACTCTGCCAAATCTCGCGGCACATTTACACAATCCCGCCGATGAATGGTCAGCCCGTGCCCCCGGGTAATAAAGCCGATGATCTCCTCACCGGGCACCGGCGCACAGCAACGGGCCATATTGATCAGGCAGTTGTCGATCCCCTCAACAATCACACCGCCGCTGCTGCCACCGGATTTGCGGGGCCGCTCCGGCGCTTTTGCCGGTTGGGCAGACTCCTCCGCCTGGCGCCAGTTGCGGTTATATTCGTCCTTGATACCGGGCATCATACGGCTGATGACCAGCCCGCCATAGCCCACGGTGGCGTAGAAATCCTCCACGGAAGCGCAGTGCTGGCGCTCGGCGATCCGCTGCAAAAAGGCGTCGTACTGCTCGCCGTCCAGGCGGATGAAGTTCCGCCGCAGTTCTCGATCCACCTCAGCCTTGCCCTGGACGATGTTCTCGTCCCGCCGCTCTTTCTTGAACCAGGAGCGAATTTTGGACCGGGCTTCGCCGGTGGTCACCACTTTCAGCCAGTCTCTGGACGGGCCTTTGCCCGGCTGATTGCTGGTAAGCACCTCGCAGATCTCGCCGGTTTTCAGTTTATAGGTGATAGGTACGATCTTGCCGTTGACCTTGGCGCCGGTCATGCGGTTGCCTACTGCCGAGTGAATGGCGTAGGCAAAGTCGATCACCGTGGCGCCGCTGGGCAAAGTCTTAATGTCCCCATTGGGGGTAAACACAAAGATCTCATCCGAGGACAGGTCGCCCTTAATGTTGCGCACCAGATCCTCAGCGTTGGTGGATGCCTCACCGGTCTCCAGCATTTTATGGATCCACTCCAACCGATTGTCGATGGAGTCCTTGCCGCCTTTGCCCAGCTTATACTTCCAGTGGGCAGCGATACCGTACTCTGCCGTGCGGTGCATATCCCAGGTGCGAATCTGAATTTCAAAGGGAATGCCGCCGGGGCCAAGCACTGTGGTGTGCAGGGACTGGTACATATTGGGCTTGGGGGTAGAGATATAGTCCTTAAACCGACCGGGCAGGGGCGTAAACATATCGTGCACAATACCCAAGGCATTGTAGCAGTCGATCATAGAGTCCACGATAATGCGCACGGCGTAAATGTCAAAGATTTGTTCAAAATCCTTGCCCTTGATATACACCTTGCGGAAGATTCCGTGGACAGACTTCACCCGGGAGGTGATCTGAACATTCTTCATGATCGGCTCTAACTTGGCGCGGATTTGCGCCTTAATATCCGCTAAGAAACGCTCGCCCTCCACCTGCTTTAAGCGCAGGTTCTGCTCAATTTCCTTATAAGCAATAGGATCCAGGTAAAAAATCGCCAGATCCTCTAATTCCTCTTTAATGGCACGAATACCTAACCGATGGGCAATGGGAGCATAAATCTCCAGCGTTTCCAGGCTCTTCTCCCGCTGCTTATACGGGGGCCAAAACTTGGCGGTGCGCATATTGTGCAGCCGGTCCGCCAGCTTAATGATAATCACCCGCACATCCCGGTTCATGGCCATAAACATTTTGCGAATGTTCTCCGCCTGCACTTCCTCCCGGGTAGACAGGGGGATCTGACCCAGCTTGGTTACGCCGTCCACCAACAGCGCCACCTCCGGGCCAAACTCGCGGGAGATATAGTCAATGTCATAGGGCGTATCTTCTACCACATCGTGGAGCAGCGCGCCGATGATACACTCATTGTCCATGCCCAGTTCAAACAGGATTTTCGCCACCGCCACCGGGTGCATAATATACGGCTCCCCGGAACGGCGAAACTGCCCTTCGTGGGCAGAGCGGGCCAAGGAATAGGCCTTTTCGATCCGGGCGCTGTCATACTGGGGTTTCTTTTGAATTTCCGCAAAGAACGGCGCAAAGCCGTCGTCATAGGCTTATGGTCCGCCGTCTGTTCCGGGGGCAGCTCTGCCGCTGCCGGCACCGGGGGTATTGATTTTTTATTTTCCAAGGCTTGCACCCTCTCTCAGTTTTCGCAAAATGGGCGTGGCTTCCAAATCAACCTTGCCCGCAGGCTGTGCCAGGCGAATTTGGCTTTTACCACGGCGAATCAGTCCCGCCTGGTGCAGGGCTTTTAGCGCCACGAGCACCTGTCCGTAGGTTGCCCCTTTTTGCAGGGCAAAATACAGCTCCTCGGTGCCAAAATCCCAACCGCCCCGGCTCTTTAAGAACCGATATACCGCAGCGCAAACCTGCCGATCCGGGTACACCGGGTATTGGTGGGTACCGTTTTGCAAAAAGGCTCTGTAATCGTAAAGCTCGTTAAAATACCGGTCATCGTCCGTGCCGCTGCGGCGCACATCTGCCGCCCGCACAGAAAGATAGACCTTTCCCTTATAGGGATTTTTAGAAATCTGTACCGCGCAGTCGATAAAATCACCGGGCACATAGGGGAAGTCTTCCGGCTTCACCCCAAACTGCACAATTCGCAGACGGCGACCCTTTTTCTCCGCCTCCAGACGCAAGTGCTTACCCTCTGCCCCCAGGGGGCTGACAGACACCAACTGCAAGTGAAACAGACCAAACAGCGCCGCCGGATTGTCTGTGCCACAAGGCTCCAGCAGCTGCAAACTCTCTGCCAAATCTAAGGTCAAGTACGCCGGGGACAGCTTACAGTCCAGATGCAGCTGCAAAGCCGGCATACGAGGATACTCCTTCTCGGCATAAGCGTTGATGGCTTGGGCAAAGACAGGAATATCTGCCACTGCCAAGCCCATACCCGCAGCCATGGGGTGCCCGCCAAAGCGGGTGAGCACATGGCTGCACGCCGACACTGCCCGGTACAGGTCAAAGCCCTCAATGCTCCGGGCGGAGCCGCAGGCGGTGCCGTCCGCCTTCATATCCAGCACCACAGTGGGTTTGCCGTAGCGCTCTACCAGATGGGAAGCCACAATGCCAATGACCCCCGGATGGTAATCCGCCCCGGCCACCACCAGTACACGCTGGCGCAAGGGTGTCGGATCCGCAGCCAGCTTGGCAGTAATATCATCTATGATTTTACGTTCCAGCTCTTGCCGCAGGGCGTTATCGTCGCACAGCTGACGGGCGCGCGCCGCAGCCGTTTCTTCATCCTCCGCCAGCAGCAGCTCCAGCGCCCGCAGGGCACTATCCATTCGCCCAGCTGCGTTAATGCGTGGGCATAGCTTAAAGGCCACATCGGTGCCGCTCAGCTCTTCTCCGGCTCCGGCTGCCTGTAACAGCGCATATACGCCGGGACGGGGCTCCGCCTGCAAGGTGCGCAAACCGGCCTGCACAAGCGCCCGGTTCTCCCCTACCAAGGGAACCAGATCACCTACAGTGCCGATGGCAACCAGGTCGCCGAACTGCTCTAACAATTCCGCCGGCTCACCGTCATATAAGCAGCAAGCCAGCTTAAAGGCCACGCCAACCCCGCAAAAATCCGTAAAGGGCAGCTGATTGTCCGTTCTGTGTGGGTTCACCACGGCCTCTGCGCGGGGCAACTGCTCTCCTACCTGGTGATGATCGGTCACCACCAGCTGCATACCCAGCCGGTAGATATACTCTGCCTCGTCCACAGACGAAATACCGTTATCCACTGTGACAATCAGGCCGGTGCCTTTGGCGGCCAGGGTATCAATGGCGCCTTTGTTTAGGCCGTAGCCTCTGTCTCCCGATCCGGGATATAGTAGATCACATTGCCGCCCATGGCTTCTAAAAAAGAGTATAGCAAAGCTGTGGCGGTCACACCGTCACAGTCATAATCTCCGTACACGCATATTCTTTCGCCGCTGTCCAGCGCCTGTTGCAGTCTGGCAGCAGCCGCCTCCATATCCGCAAAGCCCTCCGGAGCGCATAGCGCCTGACCGGGGTGGAGGAATTCCTGCACCGCCAGGTCGTCCGTCAGTCCGCGAGACACCAGCAAAAATGCCAAAAACGGGTCGATATTGAATTGTTCGCTAATGGCAGAGGCAGCCTCTTTGTCTGCCTGCCGGATCACCCATTTTTTATGCAGCATTATGTATTCTTATCCACCTGATGGAATTTTTTCAGATTGCCGGCTTTTTCGGCGCGCTTGTCCAGCTCCGCCTGAATATCCGCCGGGGTAATGCCCTGGTTGGCCATCATTACAAGGGTGTGGTAGATCAGATCCGTGATCTCATACACCGTCTCGTCCTTGTCGTTATTCTTGGCGGCAATGACCATCTCGGTGCATTCCTCGCCTACTTTCTTCAAATTTTGTCGATGCCTTGGTCAAACAGGTAGCAGGTATAAGACCCCTCCTGGCGATCCGCCCGACGATCCAGAATCACCTGATATTCACGCTCAATCGCAGTCATTGAAATTGCCCTCCATCTTGGTATAAAAACAGCTGTGGTGCCCGGTGTGGCACGCGGCGCCGATCTGCTCCACCTGCACCAACAGGGTGTCGTTATCGCAGTCGCTGTACATGGCCACCACCTTTTGCAGGTGGCCGCTGGTGGCGCCTTTATTCCAGAGCTCCTGCCGGGAGCGGGACCAAAACCAAGTGTAGCCGCTCTCCAGGGTGCGCTTTAAGGATTCCTTATTCATATAAGCCAGCATCAGCACCTGGCCGGTAGAGGCCTCCTGCACCACCGCAGGGATCAACTCGCCCTTGGCAAAATACTGCTCCAAATCTTCTGTCATTTGCAAATACCTACCGCTTCCCGCAAATCCAGCGTCTTTTTATAAATGCACTTGCCGCAAATGGTGCCATACATTTTCTTATCTTTCATCACCAAAATATCCGTAATGGTGGTAACGCCGCCGCTGGCGATCACATTGCAGCTGACCGCCTTGTTCAGCCGATCCAGCCCTTGCACATCCGGGCCGCTGAGGGTACCGTCCCGACCAATATCCGTATAGATAATGGTGGCAACACCCATCTTCTCCATGGCCTTTGCCAGGTCGATAAAGTCCATTTGGGAATCCTCGGTCCAGCCCTCGGTGGCCACCATGCCTTGCTTGGCGTCGATCCCTACGGCGATCTTGTCCCCATAGGCGTCTACCGCCTGCTGCACCAGCTCCGGATTTTTAAGGGCAACGGAGCCGAGAATGACCCGATCCACGCCCCGATCCAGGTAGAACGCAATATCCTCCATGGTGCGAATACCGCCGCCAACTTCCACTTTCAGCGGGGTGTGCTCCACCACCTGCAAAATCGGGTCTGTGTTTACCGGCTTCTTTTGCAGGGAGCCGTCCAGATCCACCATGTGCACCCAGGTGCAGCCCACCCGGGCAAACTGCTTGGCAGTCGTCAGTACATCCTCTGCCACCTGCTCTGCGGTGTCAAAATCGCCCCGCAGCAGCCGCACCGGCTTACCGTCCATAATATCAATGGCGGGAAAAATAATCATAAGTCGTTACCCTCTCTAATTTTTGTTTATAATACGCCCTTGGTAGACAACACCGCACCGCCGGTGGGCTGTACCGCTCCGTGCAGGGCGTGACCAACAGCCTTAAAGACAGCCTCAATTTGGTGGTGGGCGTTGGTGCCGTAAGGCACATCAATATGCAGAGTGATCCCGGCGTTCACCGCAAAAGCGCGCCAAAATTCCTCTGTTACGCAGGTTTCATAATCGCCGCACCGTTCCTGCTGGAATGTGGCGCGGAACACCAAAAACGGCCGATTGGACAAATCCAGATCGCACCGTGCCAGGCTCTCGTCCATCGGCACCGCAAAACTGCCGTACCGGGCAATGCCGCCAAAGTCGCCCAGCGCCTGGCGCAGTGCCTGCCCCAGCACAATACCGGTATCTTCTACCGTGTGATGGGTGTCTACCTCCAGGTCTCCCTGCACCGTCAGTTGCAGCCCAAAGCCGCCGTGCACCGCAAAAGCGGTAAGCATGTGATCAAAAAAGCCGTTGCCGGTGGACACGGCCACTTCCCCGCCGTCCAGACACAGGGTGGCCGCAATTTGGGTCTCTTTCGTATTTCGTTCTACCGTTGCCGTTCGCATAAACCGCACCTCTTATTCAAACCGTACTTTTATAGAGTTGGCGTGGGCGGTCAGGCCCTCCGTCTCTGCCAAAAGCATAATATCGTCCTTGGCCTTTTTCAGCTCTTCCGGGGTGTAATAAATAAAGGACGACTTCTTCACAAAGCTATCTACCGACAGGGGCGAAAAGAACCGAGCCGTACCGCTGGTGGGCAGCACATGATTGGGGCCTGCGTAATAATCGCCCAAGGGCTCCGGGGACCAATTGCCCAGAAATACAGAACCGGCGTTATCCACCATACCGATATATTTCAGCGGCTCAGCCACGCACAATTCCAAGTGCTCCGGCGCCAATTCGTTCGCAAAATCCAGCGCCTGGCGCAAATTGTCGCACACAATGATTTCACCGTAGTCGTCAAAGGATTTTTGAATGATCTCCTGACGCACCAAGGTCTTGATCTGCCGGTCAATCTCCCGCAGCGTGTTCTTAGCCAAAGACTCGGAAGTGGTTAGCAAAATGGCAGAAGCCCGCATATCGTGCTCCGCCTGGCTCATCAGGTCTGCCGCCAAGAAAGCGGCGTCCGCCGTAGAGTCCGCCACAATGAGAATTTCGCTGGGGCCTGCCACCATATCAATGTCCACCACGCCGTACAACAGTTTTTTGGCCGTGGCCACAAAGATATTGCCTGGACCAACGATTTTATCTACCTTGGGGATTCGCTGGGTACCGTAGGCCAGAGCAGCCACCGCCTGGGCGCCGCCCACTAAGAACACCTTATCCACACCAGCCACCGCAGCCGCCGCCATAATATTGGGATTGGGATTGCCGTCCTTGCCGGGCGGGGTCACCATAATGATTTCCTGTACACCGGCGATCTTGGCGGGAACGGCGTTCATCAGCACAGAGGAGGGATACGCCGCCGTGCCACCGGGCACATAAATGCCTACACGCTTCAGCCCGCGAATACGCTGGCCCATAATGACGCCGCTTTCCTTGGTGGTCATCCAGCTTTGCTGGGCCTGGCGCTGATGGAAGTCATAGATATTTTGCTGCGCTTTTACCACAGCGTCCTTAAAGGCCGGGTCTACCTGATCTAAAAAGGCATGGATCTCGTCCTTGTCAAATTCGATTTTCTTAGGCACGCTGCCGTCAAACCGCACGGTGTACTCCCGCACAGCCTCGTCACCGCCCTCTTTTACACCATTGATAATGGTGGTCACCGCCTCGGTGATCTTGGGATCCGTCTCCCCTGCCCGCTGTTTCAGCTGAGCCAAAAGCTGGTATTCGACCACGCCGTTTGCTTTTGTGATTTTCATTGTTCTACCCTCTTTCAACCCACTTGCGCTGCCAGTTCAATATCATGCAGGAACGCCTCAATCTCGTCCTTGCGCAGCTTCATAGAAGCCATATTCACAATCACCCGCGCAGAAATGGGCATGATCTTCTCTACCACTTCCAGACCGTTCTCCTTTAAGGTGGAGCCAGTCTCCACAATATCCACAATGCCGTCTGCCAAGCCCAGGAGCGGCGCCAGTTCCACGCTGCCCTCGATCTTGATCACATCCACATCCATACCCTTGGACTTAAAGAATTCTTTAGCCACCTTAGGGTATTTGCTGGCCACGGTTTTGCGCTTGTAGCCGCTGAAGAAATCCGTGCCCTTCTTGGTCGCCAGGGCAAAGGCACAACGGCCGATATTCAGATCCAGCACTTCATAGAATGCACTGCCGTGCTCCACAATGGTGTCTTTGCCTACAATGCCAATGTCGCACACGCCGTGCTCCACATAAGTGATCACATCCGGCGCTTTGGACAGTACCGCCTCGTACGGATCCACCGGCAAGATCAACCGACGGCCTTTATTCTCCAGAGCCTCCGTGTTCAGCCCCATGGTCTTGAACATCTGCACAGACGCCTTTTCCAGCCGTCCCTTAGTCAGTGCAATGCGCAGCGGGCGATCCAAATTGATCTCCTCGTGGAGCACATCGGTCACCGCTGACACATCCACTGCAAAGCCGATAGCCGGTTTGTCCGTGCCAAATTCGCCCAGCAGATTGTCATACCGACCGCCGGACAGCACTGTCAGACCGCTGCCCTGCACATACCCGCGAAAGATCACGCCAGTGTAGTAATTAGAACGATTAAACAATGCCCAAATCCGGCAGCACCTGCTCCTGCAAACCTGCAGCGCACAGCGTGTCGTACAGTGTTTTAATATACTGCAAAGAGGCGTCTGCGCCGCCCTCGGTATACAGTTCCCGTGCTTCGTCCAGCACCTCCGGGCCGCCAAACAGCCGGGGCAGCCGCCGCAGCACCCGGGTCTCTCTGCAATCCTCCAAGGTATCCAGCAAATCGCCCAGCGCTGCAAAGTTCTTTTGCTCGATCAAGTGGCAAATTTCTGCCTTTACCGCCGGTTTTACATTCAGATTGCGCAGCACCGCACCAAAGTACCCGGCGTGGCCCAACTCGATCTTAAAGCCCGGCACCGTGCTTTGCATAGCACGGCAAGCCAGCGTAATGACCTGAATATCCGCCGCCATAGAGCCGTCGCCAATAAGTTCAATGCCGCTCTGCGCCACCTCGTCGGTGCGCCCGGCCAGCTCCTTGGTGCGCACAAATACACTTTGATTGTAATAGAGCCGCACCGGAAAGGCGTCCTCCGACAGTCGAGTAGCCACCAGGCGGGCAATGGGCAGGGTGTTGTCCGGCCGCAGCACAGTGGTTCTACCCCTGTTATCCGTCAGCTTATACATCTCATCTGCATCCAGCCCGGCATCGCCGCTGTTGAACACATCAAAAAACTCCAATGTGGGAGTGATCACCTTGCGGTAACCGTTAGCCTCATATAACCCGGTCAGGGCGTTCTCTACCCGGCGGCGATCGTCGCACTCCTCAAACAGCAGATCACGGCTGCCCTCCGGGGTCACTTTTGCATATTGTTTCATGTCGTTTTCCTCACTTTAGTACGCTAATGTGGTAATATGCTACCACACAAAAGAGCGTTTGTCAAGCCCGGACTTAAAAGAGAGAAATTTGGTTGCTCTCCGGCAGGTCGCCCAGTGCCCCCGCCTCGCGCAGGGAGTCTACCACAGACTTGCCTACCCCGCTGCGTGCCATCAGATCATCACAGGAGATAAACTCGCCCATACCGTCGTCCTTGGCCTGGGCCAACTGTTTAGCCGCGTTCTCACCTACGCCGGCAATCGCGCTAAAAGGCAGACGGATCTTGCCGTCCTCAATATTATACACCCGCCAGTCGGACTTATAAATATCCACCGGCAGGAAGTGATACCCGCGAGCCAACATTTCAATCACAATCTGCAAAATGCCGTATGTGTCCTGCTCCTTGGCAGAGGCGTCGTTGCCCTTGCGCTTGATCTCTTCCATTCTGGCCTTCACCGCATCCTTGCCCTGAACCGCCGCCACAGCGTCCAGATCGCCGCCGCGCACGGTAAAGAACGCACTGTAATACTGCAAGGGATAATAGATCTTGTACCATCCCAAGCGCAGGGCCGCGATCACATACGCCGCTGCGTGCGCCTTGGGGAACATATATTTGATTTTATAGCAGCTGTCTATGTACCACTGCTCCACGCCCACTTCTTTCATGGCTTCCTCATACGGCGGCAGCTCCTTGGGCGCCTTGCCCTTACGCGTGTATTCCATGATCTTAAAGCAGTCCTTCTTACTTAGGGGCGAGGGTTTGCCGGTGCGCTGCTCATAGGCTTCCGCCTTATGGAGCAGATAGGTCATAATACCGTCACGGCAGCCGATCACATCAGAAATGGTGCACACGCCGTTTTTGATCAGCTCCTGGGCGTTGCCCAACCACACATCCGTGCCGTGGGACAGGCCGGAAATTTGCAGCAAATCGGAAAAAGTTTTTGGCTGTGCTCCATGAGCATTCCCAGCACAAAGGGGGTGCCCATCTCCGGGATAGACAATGTGGAGGTGGGGCAGTCAATATCCTCCGGCGACACGCCGATCGGCTCCGTAGAGGTGATCATTTGGTACAGCTTGGGGTCGCACAGGTCCACATCCATCACAGGAATACCGGTGGCATCCTCCAGAAATTTATAAAGGGTGGGCACATCGTGACCCAGCTCGTCCAACTTCAGCAGCGTATCGTGAAGCGCGTTCTTAAAGTCAAAGTGTGTGGTATAGGTGCCCTTGCTCTTATCGTTAGACGGGTACTGAATAGGCGTAAAATCCTCCACCTCATACTCGTCCGGCACAACCACCATGCCGCCCGGGTGCTGGCCGGTGGTACGCTTAATACCGGTACAGCCATCCTTCAGCCGCTCAATCTCCGCCTTGGGGGTGGAGCCGTCCAAGCCCCGCTCCTCCAGGTACTTGATCACATAGCCAAAGGCGGTTTTTTCCGCCACGGTAGCCATGGTACCGGCCTTGAACACATGGGACTTACCAAACAGCTCCTCCGTGAACCGATGGCTCTGTGACTGGTAGTCGCCGCTAAAGTTCAAGTCAATATCCGGCTCTTTATCGCCGTCAAAGCCCAGAAAAGTCTCAAAGGGAATTTCGTGGCCATCCCGGTTCATAGGTATATGGCAATTGGGGCAGTCCTTAGGCGGCAGGTCAAAGCCGCTGCCCACAGAGCCGTCCTGTATAAACTCACTGTGCTTGCACTTGGGGCACACATAATGAGGTGCCAAGGGGTTTACCTCGGAAATGCCCGCCATGTGGGCTACAAAGGAGGAACCGACGGACCCTCGGGAGCCCACCAAGTAACCGTGCTCCTCCGAGTTTTTAACCAATCGTTTGGCAATAACATACAGCACGCCAAACCCGTGCTTGATAATGGAGTCCAGCTCACGCTGCAAGCGAGAGGCCACATACTCCGGCACCGGATCGCCGTATTTCTCCTTAGCGGTTTTCCAGCAAATGTCCGTCAGCTCATCGTCTGCGCCGTCAATGTGGGGCTGGAAGGTGCCGGGAGGAATGGGCACAATATCGTCGTCGATCATATCGGCGATCTTGTTGGGGTTATCCACCACCACTTCCTTGGCCCGGTCACCCAGGTAGGCAAAGTCCTCCAGCATCTCGTTGGTGGTCTTAAAGTACAGAGGCGGCTGCATATCCGCGTCCTCAAAGCCTTTGCTGGCCATAATAATGGCGCGGAACTTGGCGTCTTTTTTATCAAGAAAATGTACATCGCCGGTAGCTACGGTCAGCTTGCCCAGCTTGTCGCCGATGGCGAGAATTTTGCGGTTAATATTGTTCAGATCCTCTTCTTCCCGGATCTGCTCATGAATTTCTTTATTGGAACGCAGCATAAAAGCATTGTTGCCGTTCGGCTGAATTTCCAAATAATCATAAAAGTCGGCGATTTTCTCCAACTCTTCGTCGCTTTTGCCGTGGAGAATAGCCTGGTACAGCTCGCCCTGCTCGCAGGCGGAGCCGATAATAATGCCGTCCCGGTGCTCTTTCAACGCCGACTTCAAGATCAGCGGACGGTTCTTAAAGTACTCAATATTGCTCTTGGAGATATGCTTATACAGTACCTTGCGCCCGGCCAGGGTGCGGATCAAAAAAATAATATGATACCGGGGGAAGTCCTTGAGCTTCATATTCATAAAGTCCGGGTACTTCTCGTCGTCTACCAGGTAACCCTCCATACCGCACAGCAGCTTGATACCGGCGCTCTTGGCTGCCTTACAGGCCTCCGGCAGTGCCTGCACCACGCCGTGGTCGGTGATCGCAACCGCCTTGTGGCCCCACTTGGCCGCCCGCTTTACCAAAGAAGTAGGTGAGGAAATGGCGTCCATCTCTGACAGGGAGGTATGCATGTGCAGCTCCACCCGCTTCTCCGGCGCGGTGTCCATTTTCTCCATCTTGGTCACGGTAGCCAACGAATTGGCCCGCAGCACATACTCACCGGCGTAGTTGTCGTACTGGTACATACCGCTGACCATCACAGTCTTGGCACTCTGGATCTTATTGATCACCGGGTCCATCACTTTATTGCTGTCAAACATCTTCACCGTCATGGAAGATGTGTAATCGCTGATATTAAAGGAAAAAATCTTGTTGCCGCCACGCTTGGTCTCCCGGGCCTCGCTGCACAGCACATCCCCCCATACGGTAATGTAACCGTCGTCGGTCTTGACCTCATTCATGGGCTTAGGCAATTCCCGAATAGGCTTGCCAAAGAAGCCATGCACCGTGTCGCCGTAGAGCGGCAGACCGCCCTGCATAGGCCGGTGCTCCACCTGCTTTTCCGCTTCTTCTTTCTTTTGTTTCTCGGCCTCCTGCTTCTCTGCCACCGCAGAGCGCACCGCCGCTTCTATATCATAGGTCTTGGCTTCTACAAATTCCACAGCCAGTTCCAAATCGAACAGCTTATGAATTTCCCGGGCCAGCAGCTTGTCCGTGCCCTTGGCCAGCAGCACTTCCCTGCCCCCGTATTGCAGGTCGATATGCAGGGTGTTGCCGTTTACCGTAGCCTTGGCGTCCTTAAAGAAACCGTTAACCTCCGCATGGTGCCGCCGAATGTTGGCAATTAGGGAGGGCAGACAGTCCGCAGAAAACGCCGCCGAGGCATAATGAGGGGTCAGCACCGCCTTTTCCAGTCCCATTTGGGCTGCAATTTGGTCTGCGCACCGCTCCAGCTCCGCCGTCTCAACCAACGCCGGCAGCTGCAAAGCAATGTGCAGTTCCCGCCGATCGTGGTAAGTAGACATACCCACCACGGCCGCATCTGCCAACGCCAGGCGTCCCGCCTCGTCCATATAGGCGCCAAAATATTCAACAAATCGGTTCATTGCTTGCATTATAATTTATCAATCTCTTTCATCAATTCCGTTAGCAGTTGGTCCTCCGGGACTTTGCGAAGAATTTTGCCTTTCTTAAACAGCAGGCCCTCGCCGTCGCCGCCGGCAATGCCAATGTCCGCTTCTCTGGCCTCGCCGGGGCCGTTGACCACGCACCCCATCACAGCCACTTTAATGGGTTTGTGCACATCCCGCAGCTTCTCCTCCACCTGTTTTGCAAGACCCACCAGGTCAATGCGGGTGCGCCCGCAGGTGGGGCAGGCAATTAAGTAGGGACTGTCGTTTTTCAGCCCAATGGCTTTCAGTATATCCATGGCGGCAAAGACTTCCTTCACCGGGTCGTCGGTGAGGCTCACCCGAATGGTGTCGCCGATACCGTGGCACAGCAGGGAGCCGATCCCCGCCGCAGACTTGATAATGCCCATACGCTCGGTACCCGCTTCCGTCACACCCAGGTGCAAGGGATAGTCGCACCGCTGCGCAGCCATCTCGTAAGCGGCGATCATGGTGGGCACATTGCTGGACTTAATAGAAATGACAATATCGTTAAAATCGAACTTCTCCAGCAGTGCTGCGTGGTACATGGCGCTCTCCACCATGGCCTCAGGGGTAGCGCGCCGTATTTGGCTAAAATATGTTTTTCCAGCGAGCCGCTGTTGACCCCAATGCGAATGGGGATCTGCTTCTCTCTGCAAATATCCGCCACCGCTTTTACCCGATCGTCGCTGCCAATGTTGCCCGGGTTGATACGAATCTTGTCGATCCCTCGCTGGGCAGCGCCCAGCGCCAGACGATAGTTAAAATGAATATCCGCCACCAAGGGCACATCCACGGCGTTCTTGATAGGCTCAATCAGATCCAGCGCCGCCTCGTCCGGAATGGCAAAGCGGATCACCTGGCACCCGGCAGCCGCCAAAGCCTTGGCCTGCGCCACAGAGCCGTCAATATCAGTAGACGGCACATTCAGCATGGACTGTACCAGCACCGGGCTGTCGCCGCCCAGGGTGGTATTGCCTAATTTGATTTTTCTGCTTTTTCTTCTTTCCATTTTGCTCACCTACGAAAACAACTTGGTAATATCACTAAAGGTCACCACGCACATAAAGAGCAGCAGCAGCGCCAGCCCCGCCGCGTTAATGACCCATTCTGCCTTATCCGGCAGCTTTCGTTTGCAAATCCCCTCGCCCACCAGCAGGAACAGCCGCCAGCCGTCCAGCGCCGGAATGGGAAACAGGTTAAACAGCCCCACATTGATGGTGAGTATCGCCATCAGCCGCAGGGCGGAGTAGGCAGAGGTTTTCACCGCCTGGCTCACATAGGACACGGCACCCACCGGGCCGCTGATGTCTGCCAGGCCAAAGCGACCGGACAGCATATCCGCCACAGACAGGAACACCATGCGGGCGTAAGACACCGTTTGCATCACGCTCTCCCGCAGCACATTGCCCACATTCTTGGGCACACCGTGGAGCCAAAAGTCCATCTTTACAAACCGATGGCCCTCATATTCTTCCGTATCAAACTTGACCTGCAAGGTCTTTTTGGCACCGTCCCGCTTAACGACCACTGTCAATGTATCGTCTGCACTGCGAGACAGGCCGGTAGTCACATCGGTAGCAGTGTAAACCCGCATACCGTCAATGGACTGAATGGTATCGCCCACCTGCAATCCGGAGGCTGCGCTGGCGGCGTTCGCCTCAAACTTCGCCACCTGGGCAGTACCGATCAAATTGCTGCCGCACACAATCAGCACGGTCAACAAAAAGCCCAGCACCAAATTCATCAGCGCACCGGCCACCACCACAAACAGCCGAGCAGGTACGCTCTTTTTGTTAAAGGCGTTGGGATCTTCCGAGTCCTCCCCCTCGCCCTCCATTTGGCAGTAGCCGCCAAAAAGGATCCAGCGCAGGCTGAATTTGGTGCCGTTCCTTTCCCGCTGTATGATCTTAGGACCCATACCCACGGAAAACTCATTGACTTTGATCTTCATTAGCCGAGCGGCAAAATAATGCCCGCCCTCATGCACCAGAATGATCAGTTCAAAAAATAAAATGGCAATCAGAACGGGATATACCGTATGCCACAGGGAAGATAAGGTCACGAAACCGCCTCAATCACATAATCTCTGGCCGCGCGATCGGCCTGCAAAACATCATCCAGGGTGTAATCCGCCACTTGCGGGCACGCCTCCATGGCCGCCCGGTTCAGCACCGCAATGTCTGTAAACTTGATCTTGCCGTTTAGGAACAGCCGTACGCTCTCCTCATTGGCGCCATTGGCTGCCGCCGGGCGCAAACCGCCTGCCGCAATGGCGTCCTTGCACACATTGATACAGCGGAAAGTATCATAATCCGGTGCATAAAAAGTCAGCTTACCGTAATCCACAAGGGACAGCTCCTGCACCGGGCTGGGTAGACGCCGGGGGATAGGTCAGCGCATACTGAATGGGAATACGCATATCCGGCACACCCAGCTGGGCGATAACAGAATTGTCTTGATATGCAATGGCGGAGTGCACCACGCTCTCCCGGTGCACCACAATATCAATGGCGTCAATGGGCATATCAAACAGCCACTTGGCCTCAATAAATTCCAGCCCCTTGTTCATCATGGTAGCACTGTCGATGGTAATTTTTGCACCCATATCCCAGTTAGGATGCTTTAAGGCGTCCGCCGCCGTCACATTCTCCAGCTCCGCTAAAGTCTTGCCAAAGAATGGTCCGCCGGAAGCGGTTAAGATCAGCTTCTTCACCGCGCCTTTTTCCGAGCTGCCTTGCAAACACTGAAAGATGGCGGAGTGCTCGCTGTCCACCGGCAAAATATCCACACCGTAGGCCTTGGCGGTATTGGTCACCAAGTGCCCGCCGGCTACCAGCGTTTCTTTATTCGCCAGCGCCAGGGTCTTTTTGGCCTGAATGGCCGCCAGCGTAGGCTGCAAGCCCACCATACCCACTACGGCGTTCAGTACCGTATCCGCACCGGAATACGTAGCACATTCGATTAGGCCGTCCATACCGGACAGTACCTTGGTACCCGTATCTGCCACCCGGGTGCGCAGATCGTCTGCCGCAACCGGATCCATCATAGACACCAGATCCGGGCGAAACTCCCGAATTTGTGTCTCCATCAAATCAACGCGACGGTTAGCGGTCAGGCACACCACCCGGTAGCCGTGCATACGGCAAACATCCAGGCTCTGTGTACCGATAGAGCCGGTAGAGCCTAAAAGAGCAATTCCTTTCATCTGGTTACCTCTTACTTAGAAAAAACAGTCAGTGCCAGCGCATAAGTCACCGGCAAAGTGAACATAGAGGAGTCAAACCGATCCATGACCCCGCCGTGGCCGGGAAAGATCTTGCCAAAGTCCTTTACGCCGAAATTGCGCTTAAGGACGGAAGCGGACAGATCGCCCATCATGCCCAGGAACGATACCGGCAGGCACGCAGCCAGCAGCACTGTCACGGCAAATTCGTCCATCTTAAAGTCCGCCAGCCGATTATACAGGATCATGGCCACCGCATTCAAAATCAGAGAAAAGATCAAGCCGCCGATGGCGCCCTCCACCGTTTTCTTCGGTGAAATGTTAGGGCTCATCTTATGCTTGCCAAAGGCCATACCTGCCAGCTGGGCGCCGCTGTCCGTTGCCAAAGCGCAGATCAGGCCGTAGAAGATCAGATAAATGCCGAACTGCTCGATTTGGAACATATCCCGCAGCCGGATAAAAACGGAAAAACCAAAGGGCACCAGCGCCCCGGCAAAAACGGACACCGCTACATCTTCAAAGGTGGTATAGGCGTAGCCCTTAAGCATAGCCAACAGTAACACCAGCACCAGCGCAATCAGATACACAACGCCGGGAACCGCACCAATCACCTTGCCCCAAACGGCCTCACTAACCCAGGGAGTCAGCGCCTTGGCAGAGGCAAAGAACGGCACGCAGGCCGCATAGCCGGTAGCCACCACACGGATAAAGGTGTTCTCCACCTTGGCGCAACGCATAATTTCGTTTGCTGCCACAGCCGCCAGGAAGGCGATCACAAGCACCAGCACCGGGGTATTGATCTGCCACACCACCACAGCCAGCAGCGCCAGCAGCACCACGGCGGTAATCACTCTCTGTTTCATCTTTTTCTCCTCTTATCTTCCGCCGAAACGACGGTTTCTATTCTCATAGGCGTGAAGCGCTTCAGCCAGATCCTGCTCCGTAAAGTCCGGCCACAGCACATCGCTGTACCAAAACTCGCTGTACGCCGCCTGCCACAGAAGGAAGTTGGACAGCCGCTGCTCGCCGCTGGGACGAATCACCAAATCGCAATCCGGCACCGTGTATACATTGGCGGATATATCGTCCATGGTGATCTCCCGCTTACCGCTTTGCAGCGACCGGTTCACCGCCTGTACGATCTCCTGGCGGCCGCCGTAGTTGATCGCCACATACACCGTAGTACCGGTATTGGCGGCGGTATCCCGCTCGCCCTGGTCCATCAGCTGCAACAGCTCGTCGCTGATTCCCTCTCTCGAGCCGATAAACTTTAAGCGGATATTACCGGCCTGGCTAATGTCTGCCTGTGCCTCCAGCAAATAATCCTTAAAAAGCCGCATCAGGGCGTCCACTTCCTCCGGCGACCGCTTCCAATTTTCAGTAGAGAAAGCATAAAAAGTCACATAAGGAATGCCGATACGCCCGCAAGCCTTAGATATAGTGCGGAACACCTCAGCCCCCGCCTTATGTCCGGCAGAACGGGGCAAGCCCCGCTTTTTGGCCCAACGACCGTTGCCGTCCATGATAATGCCCACATGGTTGGGCAGCAGGGCAAAATCCGCGCTTTTTTGCTGCGGTGCAGCACTTTTTTTGTTAAACAGTGCCATAAGCGACCTCCCCGTAAAACGCATAGACGGGCGAATGCCCAGCCGCCGTACACAATCCATTGTTGCGCACAGCCGCCGGCAACCGCCCTCCTTCAAGTAAGAAAACAGGGCGCCCCCATTTTCTTTAGCTATTGGTTAGATAGACAGCACTTCCTGCTCTTTTTTCTTGGCCGCAGTCTCTGCCTGCTTCACATAATCATCGGTGATCTTCTGCAGCTGCTCCTCGCCGTCCCGCAGATCGTCCTCGGTGATCTCGCTGTTTTTCTTCATCTTTTTCAGCTCATCCATAAAATCGCGGCGCACATTGCGGATGGCCACCTTCGCCTCCTCGCCGCGCTTGGAGATGTCTTTGGTCAGCTCCCGACGGTGCTCCTCCGTCAGCTGGGGGAACGCCAAACGAATAACCTTGCCATCATTTTGCGGGTTAATGCCGATGTCAGAGGTGTTGATGGCCTTTTCGATCTCCTTGAGTGTGGAGGCGTCCCAGGGCTGGATCACCAACATTCTGGCCTCCGGCACGCTGATAGCGGCCATTTGGTTAATGGGGGTGGGCACGCCGTAGTAATCCACCATCACCTTATCCAGTACGGCGGGATTGGCACGGCCGGCACGCACGGCGGAAAAGTCACGCTCCAAGGAAGTCATACACTTTTCCATTTTCGCTTTCGCATTGGTGTACAGTTCGGTCAATTCCATCTTTCTTTACCTCTCTTCGTTAGATACAAGCGTGCCGATCTTTTCGCCGGAGACGGCACGCACCACATTCTCCGGATCGTCCAAATTGAACACCAAAATGGACATATCGTTATCCTTGCACAGGCTAAAGGCGGTGGAATCCATCACCTTCAAATCCCGGTTAATGACTTCCTTAAAGGTCACCTGATCGTACTTTACAGCGTCTGCGAATTTATTGGGATCCTTATCGTACACGCCGTCCACATTGGTGCCCTTGAGCAGTGCATCTGCATTGATCTCCACCGCCCGCAGCGCCGCTGCCGTGTCTGTGGAGAAGAACGGAGAGCCGGTGCCACAGCCAAAGATCACAATCCGCCCCTTTTCAAAGTGACGAATGGCACGGTTGCGAATATAAGGCTCTGCAATCTGGCGCATTTCAATGGCCGTCTGCACCCGCACATTGGCGCCCAGCTGCTCCAAAGCGTCGCACAGAGCCAGCGCATTCATTGCCGTTGCCAACATACCGATATGGTCCGCACGGGTACGATCCATATGTTCGCTGGAGCGGCCACGCCAAAAGTTGCCGCCGCCGACCACAATGCCGACTTCCACGCCCAGGTCAGCTACTTTCTTTACCGCCGTGCAAATCTTAACCACCGTGTCGTTGTCGATCCCGGTGCCTTTTTCACCGGCTAGCACTTCGCCGCTGAGCTTTAACAAAATCCGTTTATATGCTGTTGCCATACTTTTTACCTCCGCCGTTTCAGCAAGCGCCGCAGGCCACAAACACGCCTGTGTACACACTTACTCACTGTCCTCTATATCTTAATATATTTTTAGCATAAAGTAAATAGAATTTCTGAATTTTAGAAAAAACAGGTAAAAAAACAGACGAAAGATCAAATGTCTTCCGTCTGTCAAAATAAGGCTTCCTATCCTGTGGTCTTCGGTGTCTCCGGCGTCTCCGGCTCCGGCTGGGTCAAACCGATCCCGGCTTGGAATCGCTGAATCAGCACATAGTCCCGCAGATTCACATAGCCGTCATTATTCACATCGTAATAGTATCCCAATAGCTTATCTGCCGTGCGGCCCATATTGTCGAAGAAATAGCTGGCCACATTGGAAAGCGTGTTGGTACGCGTCGTGGCGCAGCGGCTGCAAGTATAGGTGCAGTTGGTGCCGTCGCAACCGGAAAACTTAAAATCATGGCCATAGGCGGGCACCACATTGGTGCGCGTAGTCTTGCAATAGCGGCAGGTGTCAATAGAGGAACCGGTCATTAGACAGCTGGCCTCGGCAATCACCCGGGTATCATAGTAACCGTCCACCCATTCTACATGGACCTGGGTGGTGTAAGTGTCATTGCACACGCTGCAAACATACGTATCGATCCGGTGACCGGTGGCGTCTGTTTCACCCTCCGTGCACTGATAATCGTGCCCGGCGGGAATACTCTCTGCAATGCTTTGGTGACACGCGGTGCACACACCAGTCTTTTGACCATCCGTGGTACAGGTGGCAGGTACAACCACCGTCCACTCCTTCACCGTATGACCCGGTGCAGGAATGTTGATATATTGCAGTGCGGTGCATTTGCTGTTCTTGGTGGGTTCCTCCACCGAGCAGCGGCGGATCAGTCGTCCGGTGGTGGTACAGCCGGGCTCGGTCAGTACCATGTCCGTATAGCAGCCGTCCTTCCACACATAGTTGCCGTCCTCGTCCCGCACATGGGTGGTACGAATGGTGTCCGTGCTCTCATCGTTGCACTTGGCACAGCGCAGGTATTCAAAAATATGGCCGTTTTTCTCGGATTGATCGTCGGTTTGGATCACTTGCAGATCATGGCCGGTGGCAGCAATATCCTCGGTGCGCAAATATTTCAGGCACTTAGAGCAGTACACGTCCTGCTTGCCCTTGGCAGTACAGGTGGGCTCCTGGGTTACCACTGTATACGTCTCGGCGTGGTCGCATCCGCTGTCCGAAGCAACAAATTTGTATCCTTTTTCTCGGCGTACGCTGGGTGGTGGAGCCGCTGGAAGCATGGAAAGTCAGTGAGGACTGGCAGTTGGCAAAAGGATCCAGCGTGCCGTAATTCAAGTTAGGATTCTCCACAAACACATCCAGCAAAAAGCTGTTGTCAGAGAAGGCGGTTGTACCCACGGAAGTGATTTTCTCCGGTAAAGTGATGGTCACAAACTTGCAGCCGGCAAAAGCGGAAATGCCGATCTTGGCACACTCCTTCGGGAAAGTTACGCTGTTGATCCCCGCCTTGCGAAACGCAAAATCGCCAATCTCCGTTAAAGTCTCCGGCAGACGCAAAGTTGTAAATTTGGCATCGTCCTCAAAGGCGTTCAGACCGATCTTAGTGATTTTGGTATCCTGTAAATTGACGGTGGACAGCGCCGTACACCCGGCGAAGGCATAACGGTTCACCCCCGTAACGGTAGAGGGTAAAATCACCGTTTGAACAGAGGTCATCTCAAAAAACAGATAGTTACCCAACACCGTCACGCCTTCGCTGATCACCACCCGCTTAATGGAGTCACGGGAATTGTACCAAGGGCAGCGCTTTATAGAGGAACCAAAGTTAACATTCATATTGGAATAGTTATTGGTGGCGCCGCTGCCGGTAAGGGTCAGCACCCCGGTGCCGGTGTCAATATTGTATTTAATATTATCGCCGCAGCTGCCGCTGGTAGCCGCCGTTGCCGCAAAGGCAAAAGACGCGCCGCTACCCAGCACGGTGCTCAGCATGACGATGCTTAAAATCACAGATAGCCATTTTTTCATGCTCAATCCTCCAAAAAAAGCATAGGACCGCCGTCTGCACACACAAGTGCAAAGGCCTTTGCTTTCATCATACCACAAAGCTCCCGCCTGTGCAAGGCGGGAGCAGATTTTGGACACCGGTGGCAAAAGCGCACCGGATTTTAGCATTGTAGATCACATGGCACATTTTTTACAGGGCGTATGGTTCTTTTTCGCCTCTTTCAGCGTGGTTTTAATGGGATGCTTTCCGGCGCAGCTTTTTATATAATGATACTTTTTACCGGTGGGCGAAACATACACCGTATTCCCCTTTGGCGCCGATTTCTTTGCGGTGCCGGTTGTCTTCGATTTGCTCCAGCTGCTGTAATATTTGGTGCTCTTGCGGCCGGTTTTCACCGTCTTATAGGTGCGCACACGCACATAGTATTTTTTGCCGTTTTTAAGTCCGGTGATGGTTTTTTTGGTGGTGCTGTTTTTACTCACCGTGACCGTCTTGGCGTTCTTAAAGTTCGACGATGTACTGTACTGGATTTGATACCCGGTGGTTTGGGCGGTCTGCTTTTTCCAAGTTACGGTAATTTTCTTTTTCCCGCCAGTCACTTTGCTGATCGATGTGCCCTTTGGCTTGACGGTAAAGTACACGGTGCGCGAGCCCTTATACTTCCCCTTCAGTTTCACCTGTACGCCGTAGCGCCCAACAGCCTTGTGCCCTTTTGGATAGTTCACCGTGTAATCAGCACCCGATTTTAACTGTTTGCCGGTACTGTCTTTCACAGTCACCGACGGTTTTTGCACCTTGCCGTTATAAGTATAAACCGTCTTGGCCAACTTGGGCGCTGACACCTTAGCAATCTTTGCAGCGGAAATGACCTTTGTGTAACCGCAAGCCGTACAAACTGCGCTGGTTTGCACGCAACCATCTCCGTTAAAGGATGCCGGCGTGATTTTTGTAACATTCTTTGTCGTCGTATGCTTGCACACGGCAGCGCTGCCTTTTTGGGTTGTGGCCTGAATTCCACTGTTTTGCACCTGCATCTGAATGGTGCCCATTTGATCCGTTCGATAGATTTTGGCCTTAACCGCCTGCAATCGCTGCAAGGCTTGGGCCGTGGGGTGGCCGTAACTGTTCCCTGCCCCTACGGAGATTGCCGCGTACTTTGGTGCAGCTTCTGCAAGGAAGGAGGCAGAGGAAGACCCGGCGGAGCCATGGTGTGCCACCTTCAGAATATCCGTTTGCAGATCAGCACCGCTGTTAACCAGAGACTGCTCCACCGTGGACGAAATATCACCGGTCAGCAACAAGGAACGATTGCCGCACTGCACTTTCAGCACCAGAGACGCATCGTTGGCGTTCTCTGCCCCTGTGCCGTCACTGAGTACCTGCACAGTGGTGCCGCCTACCTGAAACCGGGAATTGGCAGTCGGGTTCGCCGCTTTGCTACCGGGTTCGCTTTTTATGGCAGAGAGATAATTCTTGTAGCACTTTGTGTTGGTCTTGTACGGCGAATAATAAGAATAATTCACCTGAAAGCGATTATAAATTTGGGGTAACCCGCCGATATGGTCCTCATCCGGATGGCTGGCCACCACATAATCCAAGGTAGAAATGGATTTGCTGCGCAGACAATCCTCAACCGCTTGGGCATGCACAGCTTTACCTCCATCCACCAGCATTCGGTGTCCGTTGCTTTCTACCAGAATACTGTCGCCCTGATCGCAATCAATAAAAGTAACTGTCATGGACGCTGCGCCCCATTGACCACTGCTGAACTGCCTACCGTCAGCCCCAAAAGCAGCAAAGCGCTGCATATTATACTGCCAAATTTTTTCATTTCGTCGTCCTTCTTTTCTTTGTATTGAATTTCATTCTAACATATTTTACTTGTTATTGCAACCGCTATTCCCGGCGCACCGCCAGCATCAGCACCAAAACGTCGAACAGGCGCAGAGTCTTTTCCGGGTAAATTTGATTATACCGCCGCAAAAAAGCGCTCGGTACAAACCGGGCGCTTTTCACGAACAAATATAAAGAAAACGAACATAAAAAAGAGCACCTCCAAAGAGGTGCTCCAAATACTTGTACTTAGCCGTTGATCTGCTTTGCGATCTCTTCAGCGAAGTTCTCCTCGCGCTTTTCCAGGCCCTCGCCCTTCATCATACGCACGAAGCCGGTGCACTTGATTTCCGTGCCCAGCGCCTTAGCCACATTGTTAATGTAGGTCTGTACATTCTCGTGGTTCTCGGCCTTTACGAACTCCTGGTCTACCAGGCAGTTCTCCTTGTAGAACTTGCCCAGCTTACCGGCAGCGATCTTCTCCAGCACCTGCTCCGGCTTGTTAGCCATCTTGGGATCTTCCTTCAACTGTGCGGAAAGAATGCCCTTCTCGTGCTCGATCACCTCAGCGGGAACGGAAGCCTCATCCAGATAAGAGGGGCTCATAGCGGCGATCTGCATAGCCACATCCTTGCCCATTACCTTGAACTCGTCAGTCGCGGCCTTGCTCTCGTCAGCCACATCAAAGCCAACCATAACGCCTACGGAACCGCCGGCGTGAATGTAGGTGGCCACAACACCGTCCATCACCTCAAAGCGACGGATCTTCATGTTCTCACCGATGGACAGGATCAGGTCGTTCAGAGTCTCGGTCACGGTGCGGTCGGTGCCGTCATAAGCGGTAGCGCACAGCGCCTCTACATCAGCGGGAGCGGTAGCGATAATGGTGCGCGCCACGCCCTTTACAAAGTCCATGAACTTGTCGTTCTTGGCAACAAAGTCGGTCTCAGAGTTGACCTCAACGGTGACAGCCTTCTTGGCAGCCTCGTCATAATAAGTGTACACAACGCCCTCGGCAGCGATACGGGCGGACTTCTTCTCGGCAGCAGCCAGACCCCGCTCACGCAGGAAGTCGATTGCCTTGTCCATGTCGCCGTCTGCTTCGGTCAATGCCTTTTTGCATTCCATCATACCAACGCCGGTCTTTTCACGCAGCGCCTTAACATCCATAGCGGTAAATGCCATTGTGTGTTCCTCCTTGAATTCAGTCTAAAATCTATCGGCAGAATTACTCTGCTTTGTCAGCCTTGTCTGCTTTCTTTGCGGGCTTCTTAGCCGGTTTTTTCTCCGCAGCGGGAGCCTCGGCAGCCTCGTCGGCAGTGTCCTTACCGTCACGGCCCTCGATCACAGCGTTAGCCATTGCACCGGCGATCAGCTTAACCGCACGGATAGCGTCGTCGTTGCCGGGGATCACATAGTCGATCTCGTCCGGATCGCAGTTGGTATCTACGATAGCCACGATGGGCAGACCCAGCTTGATGGCCTCAGATACAGCGATGCGCTCCTTGCGGGGGTCAACGATGAACATAGCCTGCGGAATCTTCTTCATCTCGGTGATACCGCCCAGGTACTTCTCCAGCTTCTCAATCTCCAGCTCCAGACCGGCCACTTCCTTCTTGGGCAGCATATCAAAGGTGCCGTCCTCAGCCATAGCCTTCAGCTGCGCCAGACGAGCCACACGGCCGCGAATGGTCTTAAAGTTGGTGAGCATACCGCCCAGCCAGCGTGCGTTAACATAAGGCATACCGCAGCGCTCAGCCTCTTCCTTAATGGACTCCTGGGCCTGCTTCTTGGTGCCTACGAAGATGATCTCGCCGCCATCGGCAGCCACATCGTGAACGAACTTGTAAGCCTCGTCCAGCTTCTTCACGGTCTTCTGCAAGTCGATAATGTAGATACCGTTACGCTCGGTGAAGATATACTCCGCCATTTTGGGGTTCCATCTTCTGGTCTGGTGACCGAAGTGCACGCCTGCTTCCAGCAGTTGCTTCATAGAAACTACATTTGCCATAATTTAAGTTCCTCCTTTAGGTTGATCCTCCACCGTGCGGCATGGCAACGCCCCGTACATAGCACCAGGGGCAGACCGCAACGGTGTGCGTATTCCGTGCATTGCATATATTTATAAATTTATATATACCACACGAATGCCGTAATATAATAGCACGCCCGGTGCAAAAAAGCAAGAAAAATTTTCAAATTTCCAGCCATTTGCCGGACAAAATCAAAAATGCCGCACCTGCCCCAGGGCAAATGCGGTATTTCTGTTTATTTTTTATGCTTTTTGCCACTTTGCTGGTGGATATACAGCCGCTCCACCTGGTCGCGGGCAAAGTCCTCGGCGCTGTCGTCCAAAGGGGTCAGGACAAAGCTCGGATCCCGACGGCGCATGGCCGTCTCAATCAGCTTGTCTGCCAAAGCCGGGTTCTTGGGCAGCACCGGGCCGTGAGAATAGGTGCAAAATGTGTTTTTATAGTGCACGCCCTCGGTGCCGTCCCGGCCGTTGTTGCCGTAGCCGGACACCATCTTGCCCAGGGGCGCCACGCCCTTGCCCAAATAAGTGCGCCCGGAGTGGTTCTCAAACCCGATCACTCGGCCGAATTCCGTATCAAAGGCGTAATTGCCAATGAGCCGCTCTTTTTCGCCCACGGTGTAAAAATCCACCGCGCCGATATAATCCAGCCGCTCGCCGGTATACGTCTGGTAATACTTGCCCAGCATTTGGTAGCCGCCGCAGATCGCCAGCACCACGGTGCCGTCTGCCACTGCACGGCGGATCTCCTCGTCCTTGCCCCGGTGCAGGTCCTCCAGCAGTACCTCCTGCTCAAAGTCCTGGCCGCCGCCGATAAACAACAGGTCGTACTTGGTATGGTCAAAGGGGTCGCCTACGGAGATCTCGTCTACCGTCACCTGGATTCCCCGCTGCCGACAGCGATATTGCAGGCACATAATATTGCCTCGATCGCCGTACAGATTCAGCAGATCCGGGTACAAATGCGCAATTCTCATTTCCAAAACGCCTCCTTGCCGAAATGCTCCGCAAACTTAGGCCGCATAGCCATCATTGCCGTATAAGTGGGCACCACAAACACATCGCCCTTGCACCGGAGCACCGTTTGCAGCACATCGTCTGTAATTTCTGCATCCATTCCGCTGTATTTCAGCCGCAGGGCCATATCGCCGCTGCGCTTGCCGGCAGCATAGATCTTGCCGTCCGCCTGAATATCCGCGTCCCAGATCCAGCTGATGTCCCGGCCGTCCGCTGCATTGTCGTTCAGGCAAAAGATCACCGTCTTGTCGCCCTTAAACTGGCTGATATAGTTGCAGGTTTGGGTCAGCCCCGCCGGGTTCTTCACCAGGATCATCCGCACATTGCCAAACTTCTCCATCCGGCCAAAGGCGCCGCTAAAGCGTTCCAGCGCGTGGAGCGCCGTCTCCCGGTCAATACCCAAACTCACCAATGCGGCCAAAGCGCCGATGCCGTTATAGATATTGTACACACCGCCCAAGTTGATCTTCACCGGTGTGGTGCCGTTTAACATAACGGTGCTGCTGTCCGGCGTAGTCTCCACAATATCCGTTACATTATAATCCGGGGTCTCCCGGCAATAGCCGCAGCCGGGGCAGCGGTATTTGCCCAGGTGTGCATAGGTAAAATAGTCATATTCCAGCTGGTGCTTACAGTGGATGCAACGGGTGCCGTCCCGCACGGCGGATGTTTGGTCCAGAGGCACACTGACCCCGTAGGTCACCGTGTTCTCCCGCTTCAAGGTATTGGTCAGGGAGCAGTCGCCGTTGATCACCAAAGTGGCCTCCGGCAAATTGTTCACCGATTCCTGAATGGCGGACAGCGTGTGAGACACCTCGCCGTACCGATCCAGCTGATCGCGGAACACATTGGTCACCAGCACCACCTTGGCTTTCAGGTACTTACTGACGGTACGAAAGGCGTTTTCGTCGCACTCAATGACCGCATACTCCTTGGTGCACTTGCCGCTATTGGTAGAATTCAGAATAAAAGAAGTGGTGATACCGGTAATCAGATTGGCGCCGGAGCGGTTGATAAAGTAGGACTTGCCTGCTTCTTTCAGTCCCTCCTCCACAATACGGGCAGAGGTGGTCTTGCCATTGGTGCCGGTAATCACGATCACCTTGACCCCCTGAGAGAGCTTGGCCAAAATATCCCGCTTAAAGAACAGCGCAATGCGCCCGGGTAGGGTGGTAGCCCCATAACCCAGCAGGTTCATCACCTTGGTAATCAACTTGGTAAGAAAAATAATCATAGCAAAAAGGAATTGCACTTCTGCAAAAATGTGTTACAATAAGCCTGTAACCGGGCGGCTGACCCACCGCCCACAGAGAATGCGAGGTAATAAAATATGGATTATTTAGAGCCGATGACAGCGGCTGTACGTGCCGCCGCCAACATCTATCGCAGTGCAAAAAACGATCTGCACATTGAAGTGAAGGGCGAGGACAAAAACAACCTGGTCACCGCCTATGATAAACAAATTCAAGATTTTCTGTACAAAAAGCTGTCTGCCGCGTTCCCCGGCTGCGCTTTTCTTGGCGAAGAGGGCGGCGGTAAGATAGAAGTACCCATGGGCCTTTGCTTTATCATCGACCCTATCGACGGCACCACCAATTTTATCCGGAATTTTGAGCACAGTGCCATCAGCGTTGGTCTGGCAGTAGACAGAAAGATGGTGGCCGGCGTGGTCTACGATGTAGACAAAGACAACCTTTACGCCGCGCAGCGAGGCTGCGGCGCTACTTTAAACGGCCGTGCCATTCATGCGAACCGCAGTGACCTGGACCACTCCCTGCTGCTCTTCGGCAGTTGCCCATACGAACGGGAACTGGCGCACCGCACCTTCCAAATGGTAGAGAAAGCCTACACCCGGGTGCTGGAAATCCGGCGTACCGGCTCTGCCGCACTGGATATTTGCTATGTGGCGTCCGGCAAGGCAGATCTGTATTTTGAATTGATCCTGCGGCCCTGGGACTACGCGGCCGCCATCGTTATTGTAGAAGAGGCCGGCGGCGTGATCTGCACCACAGAGAACCAACCCATGCCCATTGACCAAATCGTCGGCGTGCGCTGCGGCAACGGCGAGAACCTGGCAGAATTTGATGCTTGGTGCAGAACCTGTGAGGTACTACACCTCCGTCAATCGCTACTTGCAGCAGCGCTTCGGCTGCAAGGTGTATAAAGTAGCGCTGTCCGGCGGCTTTACCTGTCCCAATCGGGACGGCACACTGGACAGCCGAGGCTGCATTTTCTGTTCCCAAGGGGGAAGCGGCGACTTTGCCGGTAATCCTGCACAGTCGATAACCGAGCAGCTGCGCCGCGGCAAAGCTGCCTTGGCAGGAAAAATCAAGAACGGCAAGTATATCGCCTACTTTCAGTCCTATACCGGCACCTATGCGCCGGTAGAACGGCTGCGCGCACTCTATACGGAGGCACTGGCCGATCCGCAGGTGGTAGCGCTATCGGTGGCCACACGGCCGGACTGCCTGCCGCCTCAGGTGCTGGATCTGTTGGCAAAACTGAACCGGCAAAAGCCGGTGTTCGTAGAACTGGGATTGCAAACCATCCACCGGAACAGCGCCGCCTACATACGCCGTGGCTATCCCCTGTCGGTCTTTGATCAAGCGATGGCAAATCTAACAGCCATCGGGGTCAACAAAGTGGTACATATTATTTTAGGTCTGCCCGGAGAAAGCCGGGACCAAATGGCAGAAAGCGTGCGCTACGCCGTGGACCATGGAGCCGACGGGTTGAAGCTGCAGCTGCTCCATGTACTCCGGGGCACAGATCTGGCAGCGGACTATGCCGCAGGAAAATGCCCGGTGCTCACGCTGCCGGAATACTTAGACACGCTGGACGCCTGCTTACAGCAGGTGCCAAAGGAAGTCGTCATTCACCGGCTCACCGGCGACGGTCCCAAACGAGACCTGATCGCACCCCTGTGGTCGGCAGACAAAAAGGCGGTGCTAAACGCCATCCATGCCCGCTTTGCGCCCTATCCTTTGCAGGACGGAACATCGTCTATTATCATACACGATTCCGCCGCTGAAATAAAGGGGTAAACCCAACTTTTTTCAAATTTACGGAAGAAACCAAACGCTGTCAACAGACAGGCGTTTGATTTATTTTGTGGGCGGGTCAAATTCAATGAGTATGTTGCTGCTGAGAAAATGCAGAGAGGCATAAGAACCGTCCTCATTCTGGTAGAGCACAAATTTGCCTGCCGGTACGGTTCCCTGATATTTGTAGCCGTCCTGCGTCTTTTGGGCTTGTAATTCGCCGTTTTGCCGGAGTACGGAGAACACGTCATAAAGGGCAATAGCCGGGTTGGTGTTCTCCAAATCCTGTGCCCTGGCTTCGTACTCCATACCGTCAAATCGGTAGCGTACCATAGTGCCTGCACAGGTCATCACCATGCCCCTGGCTGCCGTGTCGCCCACGGTGACGGTAACCGTTCCATCGGTTCGACAAATTTTGCAGTGATAAGAAAAATCCCCCGCTGTGACCACTGCCGACTGTTCAAAGTCCGCCGTCACATCGGGGGTATATTGTTTGGTTGCGCAGCCGCTCAGGGCCAGCAAAAGAAGCACACTAAAAAGCGAGAGCCACCGTTTCAAAAAGCATCCGTCCGTTATTCAAATTCAGACATCAGCGCACCCAGCAGTTCCGTCATATCCGCCACGGTCATACCCCGGGCAGACAGTTCTCTGGCGGTAATATCACCGCACAGCCCGTGGATATACACACCGGCCTTGGCTGCTGCCAGCGGCTCCAGTCCCTGTGCTAAGAACGAGCCGATCATGCCGGACAGTAGATCGCCGCAACCGGCCATGGCCATGCCCGGATTACCGGTACGGTTAACGCACACCTGCTCCCCGTCCGTGATCACCGTGTCTGCGCCCTTGAGCACCAGAATCACGCCGTAGCGGCGGGCAAAGTCCACAGCCGTACCTACCCGGTCTGCCTGCACGCGCTCTACAGTCTTGCCGCACAGGCGCGCCATTTCGCCCGGATGTGGAGTCAAAACCACCGGGGTGTGGATGTCCTGTAATATAGTTATGCTTTCGCTCAGGCAATTTATACCATCTGCGTCTAACAAAACCGGCTTTTTACATTCTTTCAGTACCTGGCTCACCAAGACGGAAGTATCGTCATTGACCCCCAGGCCGCAGCCCATCACCACTGCGTCCGCCCAGGGCAGGTCCTCTAAGATCCCGGTAAGTGCGCCCATAGAAATGGTCTTTTGCTCATTCTCCGTTACCGGCTCAAAAATCGGCTGGGTCAGGTGGGCAGCCAACAACGGATACGCCGACTTGGGACAAACACACTTTAGCAGTCCCACGCCGGTGCGCAGCGCACCACCGGCACAAATCACCGCTGCACCGGGCATACGGTAGGAGCCGCAAATTTGCAGCAAATGGCCGTGGCTGCCCTTGTTGGCGTTTTTATTCAATTTGGGCAGTGCCGCCTGCACTTCTTTTTTGGTAACGGTATGGGCGTAAGGCTCCCGATAACAACTCTCCGGAATGCCGATATTCACCACCACCGTCTTGCCGCATAGCCCGTTGGACGGCGGCAGCACATGGGCGTATTTCAGTGTAGAAATGGCAATGGTCAGATCAGCCCGCACCGCCTGCTCTGCCGCACCGGTAGTGGCGTCCGTACCGCTGGGGGTATCCACAGCGATCACCGTAGCTCCGCTGTCGTTGATGGCAGCGAACACCGTATCAAAGGGCGATCGCGGTGCACCGTGAAATCCAATGCCAAACACGCAATCCACCACAAAGGGGGCATGCACCGCTTCATTGGAAAAAGAGCGCACCTCCACGCCGTCCTCCACCGCTGCGTTATAGTATGCCAGCGGTTCCGGCAACGTAGGCGCTTGATCGGCCAGCACAATATAGGCGGGCACATCGTTAGCACGCAGCCGCCGGGCAATCACAAAGCCGTCCCCGGCATTTTTACCGTTGCCGCAAACCACCGCCACCGGCTGTTCTTTCATTTGCTCGCCGTACAAAGCCAACATTTTATCGGCACACGCCAGGCCTGCCCGTTCCATCAGCTGTGCCTCGGTAAACAGGCCGTCAAAAGCCCGATTTTCCACCGCGCGGATCTCATCTCGTGTTAAAATGCGCATACCATCACTCCAATAACAAAACCGTGGCTACTGCATAGTCCCCATCGTGGCTGATGCTCAATTTTGCTGACCGCTTGCCGTCAAAATACGGCTTGCCCCGATCATCGTGCAGCACGGTAAGGGCATTTAAGGGCAACTGCAAACCGGTGCCCAACGCCTTGTAGTAGGCCTCCTTGGCGGCAAAAATACCGGCAAAGCTCTCGGTCGTTTTACAGTATGCCCGCTCCGGCTGGGAAAACACCCTCTCCGCAAAGCCGGGAATTTGCAGGCTCTTTTCCATTCTGGATACCAGCACCAGATCCGTACCTATCTCAATCATGGCGCTCCCCCGTTGGTTCAAAGCTAAAACTGAACACCCGGTTGCCCGGTGTGTTGCGGGTATGGCCGTGGCGCGGCACAGGCCCGCAAGCATTGGACCCGGCACCCAGTTGATATTGATCCAAGTGTATACAGGTGGTGCCCCCTGCCGTCAATTCCTCCCGGTGCCGCGCCTTGGCACACCGCTGGGAAGTATACGGATCCGCTGCAAAGGTCATAGGCGCGTCAATGGCGTCAAATCGCAGTCCAAAGCCACATTGGTCTGTCACCTGCGCCCAGCGGGTATCCGTTCTGGCGCTGCTCTCCTGGGGTTTGATATAGTCCTCATGCATCGTCGTCACCGCTGTCTCAAAAATACCGGTGTGGCAATGCAAATTATAATCCGACAAATTGGGATACGGTCCCATGCCGTAATATCGCACCTGATCAAAGGCAGACGGCATTTCCAGCACCACGCCGTAGCGCGGCAGGTGCCGCAGCCGCCGATTGGGCCGCAGACACAGCACGTCCAGGCGCACCTTGCCGGTGCGGTACACGGTATAAGTAAGCCGAAAACTGCCCAACCAGGGCACACGCGGTCCGGCCAGCACATAGTCTGCCGTGATCTCCACCTCATTGTCCGTGACCATATACATTTTGGCAACGGTGCCGGGCTTCTTGATGTAAAAGCCGGCACGGTCCAGACCCAGCCGCTCCCAGTTGCGGCGCAGATTCATATCATTATCCAGCGGCGCCCGATACAGAGCCACTGCCGGTCCGATCTCGCCCTCCGGATCCGGGTGGAGCAGCGGCACGCCGTCCACCACATAATCCTCGATTTGGCCGGTGGTGCCGTTAAAGACCAGGTGGCCCCGGTCAAAGTACACCCACAGTTTGTTTTCGCTGACCTGTGCCCTGGGCGCAGGCACGCCGGGTACAGTGCAAAGGGGCGTAGGGGCGGTCAAAGCAAACTGTTCAAAGCCCAGTTCCTCCTCACCGCGCAAATAGCGCACCAACAGCACATTGTGACAACTGCTGCGCTGCGTCAGCTCAAAATCGAAAGTCAGCTCTCGCATTTCCAGCGGGTTCAAAGTCAGATCCGCCTGTCCGCTGACCACCGGGATACCGTCACTAAGCAGTTCCCACCGGACTTGGATTTGCAGCGTGGCAAAACGCAGCATGCTCTGGAACAAATAGCGGTTTTCGTCCACCGCCATTGCTCGCACCGGGCGGTATGCATTTTTCATTTGATAAGCCCCGGCATGGGGGGTTCGATCCGGGAAGAACAAACCGTCGGTGCAAAAATTACTGTCGTGTTTGTTTTCACCGTGATCGCCGCCGTAGGTGTAATGCACCGGGCCGTTCGCATGGTAAGCCGCATGGTCGCAAAACTCCCAAATACAGCCGCCCAGCATATTGTCGCCTCGGTAAAAGTCCTGCACATACGGTTCCAGATCCCCGGCGCCCATACCCATGGCATGGGCGTACTCGCACAGGAAGTACGGCGCTTTATAATACTTTGGCAGCGCCCCCTTGCCCTCAGCAACCATATGCACCCGATTATGCCAGGGGTACATCTCACTGACCACATCATAGCACCATCGCGGGGTGCGCACCACAGCTTCATAATGCACAGGAACAGTTGTGCGCTTTTTTAATTCTTGATAGCAATAATCCTGGTTTTTATATCCATGAGATTCGTTGCCTAACGACCACATCGTAATACAGGGATGATTCCGATCTCGGCAGAACATGCGCTCCACCCGATCCCAAAAATGCCCCCGCCACTTGGGATTATGGCTCAGCGCGCCGGGACGACGCATCTCCACTTGACAACCGTGGGTCTCAATATCCGCCTCGTCTACCACATACAAGCCATAGTGATCACACAGATCCAAGAAGGCAGGATCCGGCGGGTAGTGGGAAGTGCGCACGCAGTTCACATTAAACTGCTTCATCAACTGCACATCCCGCTCCATATCCGAAAGGGTCATTGCGTAGCCCCGCACCGGGTGGGAGTCATGGTGATTGACCCCCAGCAGCTTAATGGGCTGATCGTTGAGATAAAACACATTTCCCCGAATCTCAATATGCCGAAAACCTACCGGGCGGCACACAGCCTCCCTGGTGCCTTCCGTACCGGTCAGTTCCAGCAAAAGATCATAGAGCACCGGCGTCTCTGCGCTCCAGGGCTCCACTTCCAGCGCACCAAAGTTCAAATGTGCCGTACCGGCAGCATTCTCCACCCGTTGGGCAGCCACTTCCCTGCCCTCTTGCAGTAAAGTGGCCTTTACCTGACCGCTGCCGCTGCCCAGGGACAAATCCAGAGACAGGGTGTATTTGCCGTCGGCATAATCGGTATGTACCACATAATCTTCGAGGCAGAACGCCCCGTGGCTGCGCAACAGTACATCCCGGAAGATACCGTTCTCCCGGAACATATCCTGGCATTCCATATAGGTGCCGTTGCACCATTTATGATTAACCACCGCCACCCGGTTCACCCCGGCGTGCAGGTAAGGGGTCAGATCAAAAGCCGCCGTGTTGTGACTGCCTTCGCTGTAACCTACATACCGATCGTTACAAAACAGATCCAAAGACCCTGCAACGCCCAAAAAGGTGATGGTATGGTGCAGTGCGGTATTTTCAATTTCAAATTCCTTTACATACACGCCCACCGGGCAATCAGCCGGAATTTGGGGCGGTTTGGGTGCAAAGGGATAGCGCGCGTTTACATAGTACGGCTCCTCATAGCCGGTGTGCTGCCAAGTGGAGGGCACAGACACGGTGTCCATCTCCGCCACTATTGCGTCCAAATCTGCCGGCAAATCGCTTTCTTTCGCATAGTAGCGAAAGCGCCAGTCCCCGGACAGACAGATCACCCGGTCCGAAGAATAGCGCGCAGTCACCGGGTCGCTCTCCAGCGCATCCTGTGCCGTAGAAAAGGGCACGAAGTACGCCGCCGGAGGCAGCAAATTGTCTTTGTAAACCGAAAAGTCATTGTAGTTTGGGGTGCGTAGAGAATCGCTCATAAGTTCACCTGAAAAAAGGGCGAACAAACATAAGAATGATTGCTCGCCCGAATTGTTATGTTTGTACGCCCTTTACGCCATAAAGGAGCGAATCACCGCTTCGCAATCCTTGGCGTCCATAATCTTGGGCACGGGATACAGCGGGTTACCTTCCTTCAGCGCACGCTGAACCAGAAGCGGAATATCCTCCTCTTTGATCATATCAAAGGTACTGGGAATATTCATATTCTCGTTCATCTGGCGAATGGCAGCGATAAAGGCCTTGCCTTATCCGCCGTAGACATACCGGGTGCAGACACACCGGCAATATCCGCCAACTTGGCCAGTTGGGGATAAATGCAGTCGCCATAGTAATCCAGCACATAAGGCAGGATCACTGCGTTGGCCAAGCCATGGGGTGTACCGTACAGGCCGCCCAGGTTATGGGCAATGGCGTGCACATAGCCCACATAAGCGTGGGTAAAGGCACGGCCGGCCAAATAGGAGCCCTTAAGCATATTGCCCCTGGCTTCCAAATCCTTTCCGTCTGTGTAAGCCTTCTCCAAGTTGGCGAAGATCAGCTTCACAGCCTCCTCAGCTTCTGCAATGGTCTCTTTGGTGTTGCTCTTGCCGATGTAAGCCTCAACTGCATGGGTGAGTGCGTCCATACCGGTGGTCGAAGTGATGTGCGGCGGCAAACCTACGGTCAATTCCGGGTCAAGCACCGCATACTTGGGACGAAGACAGGTATCGTTGACGGCATTCTTCTCATGGGTTTCAGGATCCGTGACAACAGCAGCAACCGTGGTCTCAGAACCGGTACCGGCAGTGGTAGGTACGGCAAACAGCGGCGGTAATTTCTTGTGCACTTTCAGCTGGCCGCGCATAGCGCGCACAGACTGATTGGGCTTTACCGCACGAGCAGCGGCAACCTTAGCGCAGTCCATCGCAGAACCGCCGCCAAAAGCAATGACGCCCTCGCAGCCGTTTTTGACATACATGTCCTTACACTCCTCAATGCAGGGGATCGTAGGATTCGGGCGCACGCCGTCAAATACCACATAGGCAATGCCGACCTCGTCCAATTTCGCAAACAGCGGATCCAACAGATGCAGTGCGATCAAACCCTTGTCGGTTACCACCAGCACCTTTTTACGCCTTTGCTCTTAATCAGCTCAGGCAGGCGCAGTATGGAACCGGCACCCTCCAACAGCTGGGGTGCGGACCAGTCCATAAAACACATGGCTACCTTAAAAACGCGCTGATAAATTCTGTACCAGCACTTTTTAAGTGTCCAAAGCATAAACTTTACCTCCTTTACAAAAATTTCAATTCCATTGTACCGAATTCGCCGCCGTATTGCAAGCCATTTTGCAAAAATTCCCTTTCATTTTCAATTTTAATATGCTAAGATATGCATAATGAAGACAAGGAAAGGGGCAACACCCACATGGCAAAGGAACAACTTATCTTCTGCGGCAGCAGCGAGACCTTTCTCGACAAAGCGCTCACCGCAGACAGCAATGGGGACAACGGCGGCAACGCCTTTCGTATTCCAAGTTTAGTGAACGCCGACGGCACCCTGATCGCCGCTATTGACCGCGCCTCCTGCGGGGCGGACTGGGGTTACATTGAGTTGGCGGTACGCCGAAGTGAAGACGGCGGCAAAACCTGGTCGCCCATTGAGACCATTGCCGCTCCCCCGGCAAGGGAGACCAAGATCAGCGCCGACTGCTATGCCTCCGCTTTTTACATTGATCCCTGTATGGCGGTGGCACCAAACGGCGATGTGATCCTGCTGGCGGATTTTTGGCCGGAGTGCAAGGGGCTGCACAATCAGCGTCTGCTGGATAAGCACAAGGTGCCCTACGCACAACTCAACGGTAGAATGCGGCCGCTGATCTATGACCGAGACGGCAATTTCTACTACATAGAAGAAAGCGGCGCGGTGCTGGACAGTCAAAAGCAGCCCACCCCCTATCGTCTGGGCAGCGGCTTTGGCGATCTTTATAAAGGCGACGAATATGTGGGCAACATTTACTTAAACGGCGCAGTTGGCAAGAACGAAGCCGGAGCGGTCACCACCTTTGGTGCGCCGCTAAAGGCACCCAAGCGTTGCTATGTATTTATGCTGCGCAGCAGCGACCGGGCAAAACCTGGAGCGACCCGGTGGATATTACCAATATGGTACTCCATGAAACGGACGGCACCTTTCTGGGCGTAGCACCCGGAGCGGGCATTACCACCACAGACGGGCGAATCGTTATGCCCTTGTATGTGGACCGCAAAAGCACCGTCTCCATTTACAGTGTGGACAACGGTGACACCTGGCACCGCATGACCTCCCAGCCCTATGCGGAGAATACGGACGAGTGGCAAATGGTGGAAGCGCCGGACGGCAGTATTGTGGGCTTCGGACGGCAAAAGCGCTTCGGAAAGACCCCTATGTCCATTTCTACCAACAAGGGAAAAAGCTGGAGCAAATGCGGCAAAACCGGGCTGTACGCCCCCAAGTGCCAAAAAAGCGTGATCGCTGTGGGAGACACCGTCTTTTGCAGCCATCCCTCCGGGCACACCCGTGAAAACGGTATGCTCTCCGTAGGCAAACTGCGGCGCAAAAAAGGCGGCTACACCCATGTGGACTGGGTGCGCCATGTGCCCATCAACCGGGGCTTTTTTGCCTACTCCTGCCTGGCGCAAATTGACGCGCACACCCTGGGCGTACTCTATGAGGACCGACCCTCCAGCCATATTCAGTTTCAAACCTTTGAACTGGCGGAACTGATGAGTTAACTGCATAAGCATAAAACAAGCTGTACGACGCTTTGCCGTACAGCTCTATTTTTTATTCTTCAATTTTAATCACAAATTTAATCACAAAACAGTCTGTTTTACGCAGACTTAAAGGTTAGTTTCAATTTATCGGCGATCATGGCGATAAACTCGCTGTTGGTGGGCTTGCCCCGCTGGGATTGAATGGTATAGCCGAAATAAGAAGACAGTACATCCACATCGCCCCGATCCCAGGCCACCTCAATGGCGTGGCGGATTGCCCGTTCCACCCGAGAGGCAGTCGTGCCGTGCATCTTGGCTACCGTCGGATACAGCAGCTTTGTCACGCTGCTCATCATCTCCGAGTCCTCCACTGACAGCTTGATGGCCGAACGCAGGTACTGATAGCCCTTAATGTGGGCAGGTACACCGATCTGGCGCATAATGTCCGAAATAATCAAATCCAAATCCGCACCCTGCACATCGGCGGAACGCGGGTTCTTGCTCTTCGCCTTCCACTGGGACAGACGACTGATTCGATGCGCCACCGACTGGGGCCGTACCGGCTTGATGAGCATGTAGTCCGCACCTGCCCGAATCATCTGCTCCTCAAACTCCGGCGTGTCCATAGAGGACAACAGCAGCACCAGCGGCTTCTCTGCCATGGGCTCCATGTGTTCCAGCACTTCCAAAGCGTCTGCGCCGCTCATAAACACATCCATCACCACCACATCAAAGTGCTGCGTGTCCAGCAGCGAGATCACCCGGTTGCCATCCTTTTGGGTCAGCACGCAGTCAAACCCGCCGGATTTCAATTCTTTTTGGCAGGCCTTGCCAAAAGCCGCCGAATCGTCTGCAATCAATACTCTTATCATTTCTTTCATAGTGAAACCTCCTTCTTGTTTCTGTCATATCTTACCATTTTCGGAGGCGTTTTGCAATACTTTTTCACTATTTTTTGTGATATTTTTTCACCTTGTGTCTTTCGCGACAGCATCCGACGCAGCTAACATACTTTCTGCAAAAATTGCATACCCACGCCGGGGGCTATCCACGATCACATGGGTCAGAGCACCTACCAGCCGCCCGTTTTGCAGAATTGGAGAACCGCTCATGCCCTGCACAATGCCGCCTGTCTTGGCCAGCAGCACCGGGTCCGTTATCCGCACAATCATATTCTTTTCGCCGCTGCCGCCCCGGTAGCTGATATGAATGATCTTTGCCTTATACAATCGGGGTGTGTTGTCGCCGTCCACGGTGGTAAGCACCTGGCAGTCTCCGTTCTCTACCTGCTGCGCAGTCGCTACCGGATAGGTTCGCATGCCTTTCAAAGAGCAGCTGTATCGACCGAACACACCGGCGTTGTCATTTTCTGTCAGCGCGCCCAATGGCTGCTGCAAAAAATCACAGCAAATGGAACCGGTGCTGCCCGCCTTGCTTTTATAAATCTTGGTGACCTTAGCTGCAACCGCCTCGCCCCGTAAAATGGGCATAATTTCACCGGTGTCCACATCGGTAATGGGATGGCCCAGCGCCGCCATTACACCGGTCTGCGGGTCATAGTAAGTCACCGTACCGATTCCGGCGGTGGAGTCACGCACCCATACCCCTGCCTTCCAGCAACCGTCCGCTTTGGAATACACCGGCGTCAACGAAAAAGTCTTATATTTTCCATCCCGCTTCACCTGCACGGATACGGCACCGCCGGAGCGAGAAAACAGTGCAGCCACATCTTCCGAAGCGCTAACCTTTTTGCCGTCTATCGCTACAATCAAGTCACCGCTTTGTATACCGGCCTTGGCGGCAGGGTTCATCGCCTTTCCGTCCACCTGCACATCCCGGGTACCCACCACCAACACCCCGTCTGTATAGATCTTAATTCCGAAAGCACTGCCGCTGACCGCCACCTGCCGCGGCGCCGTTTTTTGCAGCGCCACAGGCTTTACCGGCACCGCGTTCAACAGGCGCACCTCTTTTTGCGTCCCGGAGACGGCCGTCTCCTGCCGGGCGTCCACCGCTCCGGCACGCCCGCCGCTGACGGTAAACAAGCCGCCAAAGTAAGCTGCATCTCCGCCGCCGGTACGCACCGTGTCCGGCAAAGCCCAACAGCCAAAGCCAACCAAGCCGTAGATCACCGCAAGCACCACGGCCAATACGGCCGTAACTGCACGCACACACTTTTTCATTTTATCACCCGTTTTAGTATGCGATAAAAGTGCCAAAACTGCCGTGCAAAATAATGGCAGCAAATAAAAAAACACCGTCGGGCAAGCACGCACCGACGGTGTTTTTACAATTTTGTAAGATAAAGTTAAATAGACACTTCCAAAGCGGTCTGATACAGCTCCGGATCAATATGTTTTTCCATATTCAGAGCCTCAAAAATATCGTAATCTACGATTTTGTCCTGATGAATGGCTACCACGCGATTGCCAATGCCCTTCATCAACAGGTTCTTTACTGCATAGTTGCCCATTTGGGTTGCCAACACACGGTCGCGAGCAGTAGGCGAACCGCCGCGCTGCACATGGCCCAGCACACAGGCACGAGACTCCACGCCGGTCTTCGCCTGGATCTCCTTGGCCAACTCGTTCACATTGATCCCAACGCCCTCTGCCACAATGATCAAAAAGTGCTTTTTGTCCGTGCGCAGGGTGCGCTTCATCCGCTCAATTACATCCTTTTGAATATCGAACTCGATCTCCGGAATCAGAATTGCGGTAGCGCCTACGGCAATGCCGGCGTTCAGCGCCAGATAACCGGCACGACGCCCCATCACCTCAACCACCATGCAGCGGTCGTGGCTCTCGGCCGTATCGCGAATACGATCCACCATCTCCATAATGGTGTTCATACAGGTATCATACCCAATGGTATAGTCACAGCAAGCAATATCGTTATCGATCGTTCCGGGCAGACCCACACAGGGAATACCTCTCTGGGACAGATCACGGGCCCCACGGAAGGAACCGTCGCCGCCGATGACCACTACACCCTCAATGCCGTTTTCACGGCAAACGCGAATGGCCTTGCGCATGCCCTCTTCCGTAGCGAACTCCACGCTGCGGGCAGAATAGAGCTTGGTGCCGCCCCGATGAATAATATCCGAAACAGAACGCAGATCCATCTCCACAAAATCGCCGTTGATCAAACCGTTATAGCCACGAACCACGCCTAACACGCGAATCCCGTTTTCACAGGCGGTACGCACCACAGCACGCACAGCGGCATTCATGCCGGGAGAGTCGCCACCACTGGTCAAAACTGCTATTGTCTTCATGCCTTTCAGCCTCCACATCAAATTACATTCAAACCACATTGTACTAATTTGGCAGAAAAAAGTCAAGATGCCCTTTCCAATTCTAGGCAAAAGCGGTAAAACTTCGTCATAATAGCAAAATTTTTGTCTGCTATCACTGTGCAATATAGACAACATTATCATGCCCTAAAATGCGTTTCAATTCTGCCAGCATGGTAGGATTGACCGACACAAAGTCCTGCTGCGGGGCGCGCACATAGCGTCCGGTGTCCTTATAGTAGTACCACAACGGCTCCGGCCCGTCAAAAATGGAAGTCACCACCTGCGCTTTGTGCAGCCTGGGGTCTGTTTGGCTGTCTAACCGCAAAAACAGTCCCCGGTGCTTGTGGCGCTTCTCCTCTGTCGGAAGTACCGCCGCGTGTGCCGTCAACGGCAGTGTTTGCGCCGTAGGTGGCCCGTCAATGGTGTTCGCCAAAATCTTGGCGTCCTTTTCCTCCTCCAAAGACAGAGCGCCGGTTACGGTGATCACCTTGCCCTCGGCAATGAAACGGGCATACCGGGTGAGCACCTTGGGGAACACCAGCACCTCCATACTGCCCAGCGAGTCGCTCAGCTGTACGAAAGCCATACTCTCCCCGGCGCGGGTCTTTTTCATAGTAATACCGGTTACACTGCCGCATAGGGTCACTGTTTGGCCGTCCTTGTAAGGGCCGTCCGTTGCCAGCAGCTGTGCTGTGCGGGGATAGCCCAAATGGTCCAGAACCCGATCGTATTTATCCATGGGGTGGCCGGACAGGAACAGACCGGTCATTTCCTTTTCCATCTTCAGGCACTCATTCTTTGGGAACTCCTCCACCTGGGGCAAATCAAATTCAAAGCCAAAATCCTGCCCGCCAGACAACTCAAAGAAACCCACCTGCCCGTAACGCAAACTGTTTTTATATTCGTCCAAATTACTGACGATGGCCGGCAGCGCCTGGAGCATTTGGCGACGGTTCGCCCCCAAGTGATCCAGCGCACCGCAGCGGATCAAACTCTCTACCGCGCGGCGGTTAAAATGCTTGTCGCATAGCCTGCGGCAAAAATCAAAAATGCTCTCGAAGGCGCCGTTTTCCCGCTCGGCGATAATATCGTTGATAAACTCTCTGCCCAAATTTTTAATGCCCAAAAGGCCATAGTGAATCACTTTGCCCTCTGCGGTAAAGCCCTTCATAGAAGTGTTCACATCCGGCGGTGCCAGCTGCAAGCCCATACGCTTGCACTCGGCAATATAGGACGCCACCTTGTTGCTGCGATCCAGCACAGAGGTAAGCAGCGCTGCCATAAACTGCGCCGGGGCGTGCACCTTCAAATACGCAGTGCGATAAGCCACCAAGGCATAGCAGGCGGCATGGGATTTATTAAAGGCATAGCTGGCAAATCCCGCCATATCGTCAAAGATGGCGTTCGCTGCCGCCTCCTCCACACCGTTCGCCACAGCGCCGGTGACAAAGTGGGTGCGCTCCCGCTCCATCACATCGTGCTTTTTCTTGCTCATGGCACGGCGCACCACATCCGCCTGGCCGTAGCTATACCCTGCCAGTGCCCGAAAGATCTGCATGACCTGCTCTTGGTAGACGATAAAGCCGTAGGTATTCTCCAAGATCGGCTTTAACAGCGGGGTTTTGTACCGCACCTTGGAGGGATCGTTGGCGCAGGCCACATAGCCGTCAATCTGGTCCGCGGGACCGGGTCGGTACAGCGAAGTGGCAGCGATCAGGTGTTCCAAGCAAGTGGGGCGCAGCTTTTGCAGCATTTCTTTCATGCCGGCGGACTCAAACTGGAAAATGCCCTCCGTCTTGCCGGCGGCAAACAGCTTGTACACCGCCGGATCGTTAATATCAATCGTATTAATGTCTATATCTGCCGCCCGGGCTGCGTCGTGAATCACCGTTAAGGTGCGCAGACCCAGGAAGTCCATTTTCAGCAGACCCAGTTCTTCCAGGGTGGTCATAACATACTGGGTTACCACCACATCATCATTGGTGGCTAAAGGCACATAACTGGCCACCGGGTCCCGGGTGATCACCACACCGGCGGCGTGGGTAGAGGCATTGCGGGGCATACCCTCGATTTGGCGGGCAGTGTCCAACAACTCCTGCACCTTGGGATCCTCTGCCATCAGCTTGCGTAAGGGCGCTGATTTTTTAATAGCTTGATCCAGGCTGATATGCAGGTCCCGAGGCACCAGCTTTGCCACCGCATCTACAGCAGCATAAGGCATACCCATCACCCGACCCACATCGCGAATGGCCGCACGGGCCGCCAGAGTGCCGAAGGTGACGATCTGTGCCACATGGTCCGCACCGTATTTGCGGGTCACATAGTCGATCACCTCTTGCCGCCGTTCGTAACAAAAGTCAATATCAAAGTCCGGCATAGACACCCGCTCCGGGTTCAAAAACCGCTCAAACAGCAGATCGTACTTCATGGGGTCAATATCAGTAATGCCGATACAATAGGCGGCAATGGACCCGGCGCCGGAGCCACGCCCCGGTCCCACCGGTATGCCCTGATCCTTGGCGTACTGCACAAAATCCACCACGATCAGGTAATAGTCCGTGTAACCCATCTTCTGTATGGTGTTCAGCTCATACTCCAGCCGCTCTGCATAGGCCTTGGGCGGGTGTTGGCCATAGCGGCGCACCATACCCTCCCGGCACAGCTTTTGGAAGTAAGCGTAGTGATCCATACCGCCGGGGGTCTCATAATACGGCAGCTTGGTGTTACCAAATTCAAAATCAAAGTTGCAGCGCCGGGCGATCTTCTCCGTATTCTCCAGTGCCTGTGGCACGGCAGCAAAAGTCTCTGCCATCTCCGCCTCACTTTTAAGGTAGAACTGATCCGAGTGGAACTCCAGCCCGGTGTCCTCCCCCAGCACATGGTTGGTGGCAATGCAGATCAGCACCTGCTGAATTTTGGCATCCTCCCGGCGCACATAGTGCACATCGTTGGTGGCTACCAAGGGAATACCGGTTTCCCGGCTCAAGCGCAGCAGTCCGGCGTTTACCGTCTGCTGTTCCGGAATACCGTGGTCTTGCAATTCCAAATAGTAATGTTCCGAACCAAACAGGTCACTGTACCACAGGGCGGTCTCCTTCGCCTTGTCATAATCCCGTTCCAACAGTGCCTGGGGAATTTCCCCGGCCAGGCAAGCAGACAAGCAAATCAGGCCTTGATGGTGCTTTTGCAGCAGATCTCGGTCAATGCGCGGCTTAAAATAAAAGCCCTCCGTATAGCCCTTAGACACCATAGCGATCAGGTTTTTATAACCCTCTTCGTTCTCACACAGCAGAACCAGGTGATTATAAGCCTTATCCTGTACCCGCTCCCGATCATACCGGGTGCGGGGCGCCACATACACTTCGCAACCGATAATGGGCCGTACCCCCTGTCGCTTGCACGCCTTATAAAAATCAACAGCCCCGTACATATTACCGTGATCCGTAATCGCAAGGGACTGCATTCCAAGCGCCTTTGCACGGCTCACCAAATCGTCCAGACGGCAAGCGCCGTCCAGCAGACTAAACTCCGTATGCACATGCAAATGCGTAAACATCATTGAGTTTCCTTTTTCTTTGCGTAGTAAATTACACGTTCTCGTCCAAAGCCGCAGCAATATCTACAATGCGCCGCAGTCGGTGATTGACCCCGCTGCGGGACAAAGCGCTCATCTCTGCAAGCTCGCTTAATGAGCTGTCCGGGTTTTCCTCGCGCAGGATCGCCATGGCGTGCAAATCCTCGCTGAGATACTCCAGCCCACGCAGTCGGCGAATTTTCTCTATGGCGTCCAGCTGCACCCGTACCGCTTGAACCATACGTTCAATATTGGCAGTCTCACAGTTGGCCTTACGATTGGCAGAATTTCGAATGTCTTTGACAATCTTTACATTCATCATCTCAAACATTGCGCCGGAAGCGCCCATCAGGTACAGGCAGTCCTCAATGGCCTCGCTGCCCTTAAAGTACAAGATATGATATCCCTTACGGTTCGTTAGGCCGGGCTTTAATTCCTTTTCCTCTAACATGGTCACAAAGCTGGCAGCCAAATTCTGATACGGCACGGTAAATTCCAAATGGTAGTCACTCTTAGGACTGGACACGGTGCCACAGGATAAAAATGCCCCGGCGATAAACGCATTCTGGCAATTCTCACAGTCAAAGTTGGCGTAATTCACCCGCAGACTGCCGAAGCCCTGGTGGGCAAAAGTCTTCAATATCTTGGCACAGTCGCTGCCGTCCGTTACGCTGACGGTAAAACTGCGTCGCCCGGGAGACGGCACCACCGCCGCCTCTACCCGGCAAATTTCCGCCAGCAGTACACTATATTTCTCTGCAATGCGAGGGTTTTCCGTTTGCAGCGCCACCTGGCGGGAGGAAAAACTTTTGCCGAAAAGGCACATTCCGTAAAGGAATGCTTTTCGGCAGCAGGGTTCTGTATATTGGGCGTCAATCAGTTCGCCCTTCACGGTTTGAGAAAAGGACATTTGCGTCAACCTCGGTTAATATCCCGATGATGGACGGTCACATTGTCCCACCGTGATTCAAAATGATCTTTCAGCGCCTCGGCAATCGCCACGCTGCGATGATTGCCGCCGGTGCAGCCAATGGCAAAGACGATCTGGCTCTTTCCCTCTCGGATATACAGCGGATTCAGGAAGTCCAAAAGGCCGATGAGCTTTTGCAACAACTCCTCCGACTCTTTAAAGGAGAACACATAGTCCTTCACTTCCTTATCCAGGCCGGTTTTGCTGCGCAGCGCCTCCACCCAGTAGGGGTTTGGCAGGCAGCGCACATCAATGACAAAGTCCGCTTCACTGGGAATACCATGCTTAAATCCAAAGGACATCACATGAATGTTCATCATATCCTTGTCGCTGCCCAGAAGGATCTGGGCCAAGCGCGTACGCAGCTGATTGGGCGCTGCGTCCGATGTATCAATCACATGATCCGCCCGCAGCCGCAGGGGCGCCAAAATCTCTTTTTCATAAGCCAGTGCAGCAGCAATATCCCCGTTAAAGCGATCTGCATAGGGGTGCTTGCGGCGGGTAAGCTTATAACGCTTCAAAGCCACCGGGGTCTTAATATCCAAATAAACAATCTTCACATCATAGGCGTAATTGGACTTGGCGTCGTTCACGCTCTTAATGAAGTCCTCAAACACTTCACTGGAGCGCACATCCACCACAATGGCTACTTTACGATACTCCTCCCGATTAGCAATCAAGCCGATAAAGGTGGGTAGCAGCACCGGAGGCATATTATCAATGCAGTAGTAGCCCACATCTTCCAAAAAGCCCATTGCGCTGGATTTACCGGCACCACTGACGCCGGTTATAATGATCAGTTCCTTGTTTGCAAATTCCATTAACTTTTACTTACTCCGTTACTCGTATTTCCATTTCCAGTTCTACACCGGTCTCCGCCAGCACCTTTTCCCTGCACTGCCGGCAAAGGGCCAGCACATCGGCACAGGTTGCACCGCCTGTATTGATCACAAAGCCGGCGTGCTTCTCGCTGACCCGGGCACCACCCACACTTGTACCTCGCAGACCGCATTGGTCAATGAGCGCACCGGCAAAGTGACCAGGCGGGCGCTTAAAAGTAGAGCCTGCACTGGGATATTCGATAGGCTGCTTTTCCCTTCTGCGGCTGATCAGATCGTCCATTTTGGCTTTGATCTCCGCCGGATCGCCGGGCTGCAAGCGCAGCTCCAACCCGGTAATAATGCAACCGTTGTCATAATACGCGCTGTGGCGATAGGACAGGTGCAGGTCCTCCCCTGCCAGCTGACCCAATTTGCCGTCTCCATCAATGTGGGTGCAGCGCAACCAGCACATCCTTCATCTCACCACCGTAGGCACCGGCGTTCATAAAGGCCGCGCCTCCGCAGGAGCCGGGAATGCCATAGGCAAATTCCAGCCCCGTCAGGCTGTGCTCCAGCGCTGTGCGACACACCTTCATCAGCGACGCACCGGCCTGGGCAAAAATGGTATTGCCCTTTACCGTTACGGCAGAAAAGTGCTTATCCATCACCAGCACCGCCGCGTCAATGCCCTTGTCTGCCACCAGCAAATTAGAGCCGTTGCCGATGGTCAAGAGCCGCACGCCGTTTGCCCGGGCACACTGCACTAGCGCCGTGATCTGTTCTTCCGTCTCCGGGAACAGCAGCACCCGCGCCGGGCCGCCGATCTTAAAGGTGGTGTGCAGGCGCATGGGTTCGTTTTCCAAATAATCACAGCCCATTTCTCGGGCTGCCGCAAGGAGTTCTCTCACGCCATCACCCTGCATTATTTCACCTGGTACAGCAGCGCTGCGCCGATAATACCGGCGTTATTGCCCAGCTGTGCCTTTACAATCTGGGTTTGAATTTTGCTGTGAATGCTGTAACGCTCTGCCTGCACATAGCGGCGCAGGGGCTCCATTAAAGTGTCGCCCTCGTTGCAGATACCGCCGCCGATGCAGATGATCTCAGGCTGCAAGGCGTTGACCAAATTGATCAGCCCGCAAGACACATACTTGATATAGTTATTCACCACTTCAATACCGGCAATATCGCCCAGGCGCATGGCGTCAAACGCAGTCTTGCCATTGACACCGCCCTCTTCCTCCGCCAGGCGGTGCATAATGGAGTCCGGGTAATCATCCATAGCACGCTTGGTCTGGCGGATCAGCGCCGTGGCGGAAGCATAAGCCTCCCAGCAGCCCTTACGGCCGCAGGAGCACTGCTCGCCGTCTACCATAATCACCATGTGGCCGCACTCGCCACCGGCGCAGTTGACACCGTTGACGATCTTGCCGTCCAAAATGATGCCGCTGCCCACGCCGGTGCCCAGGGTCACAGCCACAAAATTCTTAGACCCGTTGCCGCAACCGGCAAACGCCTCACCCAGTGCGGCGCAGTTGGCGTCATTCTCTACAAATACATTGTCAACCCCCAAGCGCTCCCGAAGCATTTCCCGGGCAGGCACATTGTTAAAGGCCAGGTTGTTGGCAAACTCGATCACGCCGTCTGCATTGCAGGTACCGGGAGAGCCCATACCCACGGCCACCAAGTCACTCATGGTGAGCTTGGCCTCCCGCACGGCCTCGCGGCACACCTTCTCCACATCGTCAAAAATGGCGTTGGCCGGGCGCGGCGCATTCGTCTTGGTTTTTGCAGTAGAGATAATATTATATTGATCGTCCACCACGGAGGCAACAATATTCGTGCCCCCCAAGTCAATTCCTAAGCTGTACATATCTTTTATCCTCCGTTATGAATTCTTCCAAATCTCCAGTTCTTTATCCTCCGGCTCGATCTCTTCCATCCCAAGACCGGCCATCAGCTCTTTGGCAGCGTTATAGCCCATTTTCTTTTGGCGGTTGTTCATGGCCGCCGTTTCTACGATCACCGCCAGGTTCCGCCCGGGGGTGATGGGTACGGTGATCACCGGCACCTGAATATCCAAAATACGGGTGTACTCATTGTCCAGTCCCAGCCGATCATACGCCTTGGTGGAGTCCCAAGCCTCCAGCTGAATGACCATATCAATTTTTTCCGTATTCTTAACGGCACCCATACCGAAAATCCGGCGCGCATTGATAATGCCGATGCCTCGCAGCTCCACAAAGTGGCGAATGTTGCTGGGCGACGCGCCTATCAACGTTTTGTCGCTGACCTTGCGAATTTCCACCGCGTCATCGGCGATCAGTCGGTGCCCGCGCTTGATCAACTCTACGGCCGCCTCGCTTTTACCCGCGCCGCTCTCACCGGTAATGAGTACACCTTCGCCGTACACCTCCACCAGCACGCCGTGGCGTGTGATCCGGGGGGCCAGTTCTGCATTCAAATAAGCGATTAAAGTTGCCAGGAAGGGCGAGGTCTCCTCTTGGGTGCGCAACAGCGGCACCTGATGCGCCTTGCACTCCTCAACGAAGTAGTCCGGAATGTCCAGCCCTCGAGTCACCACAGCCGCAGCCGGGTGCAGTGCCAACCAATATTGGAGTGCCCGGCGCCGTTTTTCCGGCTCCATATTCAGCAAAAAGCCAAACTCCGTCCATCCTAGGATCTGAACCCGATCGGCATCGAAATAATCCGTATAGCCGGTCATCACGATCCCCGGTCGGTTGACCTCATTGGTGGTAATCAAGATCTCATCCGCCGGCTTTGGCAAATAGATGATTTCCAAATTATGCGCCGTTATGATCTTCTCCAGCGATACAGAATAGCTCTGGGTCATTTTTCTCCCCCTCCCATAGGTATTTATACATATATCATTATATAGAAAGGCGGCCGGGATAGCAAGCCTTTTTTGCCGCTTTTCCAAATTCTTAGGCCGTAACGCGGGATTTAGCCGCAGGGCATAAACAAACTGTAAAATTCGCTGCCCGGCAATTTACATTCAGGCAAAATTGTGCTATAATGCCCAAAAATCCTTATGATTTGCAAAAGCAGGTGAAAACTTGAACGATAAATTAAAAATTGCCATCGGCACAGATGCATTCCCACCCACCACGGACGGGATCAGCAATGTGGCCCAAAGCTATGCGGAGAAGATCAATCAAGGTCTTGGTGAGGCTGTGATCGTCACCCCAAAGAATCCGAACCAGCAGGACTATAAATATCCGTATGAGATCTTCCGCTATAAAAGCTGGTGGATTCCCACCAAAGAAGGATACAGCGTTGGGTGGCCATTTAAGCCGGAGCTGCACCAAGCCATTATTGACCGGCATTTTGATCTGTTGCACTCCCACTGTCCCCTGGCTACCAGCTACTACTTTAAGCGGGTGGCACAGTTGCATCCCATTCCTACGGTACTCACTTATCACACCAAGTATGAGTATGACTTCGACCGGTGCATTCCCGGCAAACCGGCCAAGGACTTCGCCTATAATTTTATGCTGAAGAACATCAGTGCCGCCGATGAAGTATGGGTCACCAGCGAGGGCACGGTAGAGAGTTTGCGCCGATTTGGCTACCAAGGCGATTATGTAGTGATGCCCAACGGCTGCGATATGCCCAAGGTAGATGTACCCCAATCCCAAGTGGATATAATCCGCCGCAAGCATAATATTCCTGACGGCGTGCCGGTGTTTATCTATGTAGGCCGTATGATTTGGTACAAGAACATTCGTTTAATTTTAGACGCCTGCAAAATTTTAAAGGAGCGAGGCGAGGATTTTCGTTTGCTGATGGTAGGCTTCGGCGCCAACGAGAACGCCATACAAAAGTATTTTCGCAAACTGGGTCTGGCGGACAATATCATCTACACCGGCAAAGTGCTGGATCGGGCGGAAATTCAGGGCTATTACGGCGTTTCCGATTTGCTGCTGTTCCCCTCTGTATTTGACACCAACGGCTTAGTTGTTCGAGAGGCAGCCTCCTGCGGCACCCCCAGTCTGCTGGTGGCCGGCAGCTGCGCCGCCGAGGGCGTTACCGACGATCGCAATGGTTTTCTTTGCCTGGAGAGCGCCCACAGCATTGCAATGCGCCTGCAACAGATCATGCACCATAAAGATTATCTCCACCGTGTGGGCAAGGCCGCCCAGGAGGAGATCTATATCAGCTGGGACGACGCTGTGCGCCGTGCCTACGATCGCTACCATATTGTGATCGACAACTTCAAGTCAAGGCAATAAAGGATAATAAAAAAAAACACCGGCGGTGGGCCTTTCGGTCCGCCGCCGGCTTTTTTGCTGCCATTGTTCGTGGGTACTGTTGTATATCAAAGAAAGGGGAAAATCCAACAGCAGCGTCTATCTGCGCCACATGGGCGTAAACGGTTATTCCAGTTCAATCCTGTGGCTCGTGGGGGTGTCCTCCGCCTTCTTGGGCAAAGTCAAGGTCAGCACACCGTCCTTGTAGCCGCCCTTAATACCCTCAGTATCTACACCGCTTACATCAAAGCTGCGGCTGTAAGTACCATAGGAACGCTCAGAGCGAATGTACTTGCCTTTTTTGTCTTTCTCCTCATAGTCGGAGTGGCGCTGCGCACTGACGGTCATCCGATCGCCGTTAATGTCCACATGAATATCTTTCTTATCAAATCCGGGCAAGTCCGCTTCCAATCTGTAAGCGTCACCCTCATCGGTAATATCCGTCTTAAAGGCAGACTGACTATCGTTACTGAAGAACACACCAAAGGGGTCCTCAAAAAAGTGGCGCTCAAAGTTATCCATCTCTCTAAAGGGATCATAAGCGGTCATTGCATGATTATTTCTACGATTCAGCATATCTGTTACCTCCAAAATGAAATTCAAACTGTTGCTAACTTTATATGCAGATTCGGTAAGATTAAGTTGCCGACTGCGCTTGGTTGCTACCCATGGGTACCAACTCCTTTCTGATTCTAACGCACGGTTTGCATTGCTCTTTCTTTTGTTCCTCCCTTGGAACAATTCTTACTATAGACCTCATTTATGAATAATGTGTGAACAAAAGATAAACAATTAGCACTCTTTTCGAAAGAGTGCTAATACGTGCCATTTATTACATTTTTCAGTGTTTTATCCTCTGCGCAGCAGCTTTTTGGCACAGGCAACCGCCTTTTGTTTTACACTTTTACCATAGAACAGGCAATATTTGTCCGCCGCCCGCTGGTAGTCTAAATCACCTTGCCGTTTTTCAAATTTCGCAAAGAACGCAGCCCGCGCTTTCGGCTCCGTAGCAGAATGTACCGCACTGGGGTTCCCGGCTAAGGCCGACTCCAACGGTTCTGCTTTCAGTAGTAGATCCGATCGGATCTGCGCCAAGGCTTGTTCTCCGGCGGCGCTGTGCACCAGCACCAGCGAGGTGCCTTATCGTCAAACATGGTGGGGTCCACATTTTGGATTCCCCAAAAGTCCGCCAAGGTCAGATCCGACACACGGCTTGCACCCTTGGCCGGGCAATGATAACAGGACGGGCGCAGGATCACATCGGAAAGAAACAGCCGCATATACGGGTCCTGCCTGTACGGGTGTGCCGTACCGTTCAGTTGCACGGAATACTGCTGCCAGCCGGTGCATTTGTCGCGAAAAGACAAGGGCAGCTGCGCACCGATGACCTTGGCATAAGCCTGCCATACCGCTTCCGACGGCACGCCGTGGCAAATCACATCTACCGTCAACAGTCCCGGCTTTGGTCCGCCTAAATAGCCCAGCAGTCCTTGCACCTGGCAGCCGGTGCCGGAGAACAGCACTTTCCTGCCCTGTTCCAAATCCAGTCGCACTCTAGTAAAGCAATCCCCCATACGGCTTTGCACATATTTGCTGCCCATCAGACGGGGCAGATCCTCTGTATGCGTTATGCGCAGATGGCGCACCGTCAGATCCGGCTCCATTGCCGCACCGTAGACTGCGCCGCCCTGCTCCAGCACTTTCTCCGCCAAAAGGGAGAATACGCCACCGGAGGAGCTTTGTGCCCGCTGTCGGTCTCGCCGAGAAATGGTGGCGTAACATAGGGGTTCCTTATCATCCACCGGCAACGACTGTTGCGCCGGGCAAACCCGGTTGCAGCGGTCACAGTTTATACAAGCCGCTTCCTCTGCCACAGGGTAGAAAAATCCCTCTTTGTCCCGCTCCATACGCAAACAGCTTTTGGGGCATGCGGCCACACAAGCGGTACAGCCGGTGCACCGCACTTTCGGCGTATTCAGCAACCGGACCACCTCCGCAGCACAGGCACCTTACCCTTGGTCAGCCGGTTCAGCAACCCGGCAAAATAGGCGAATTCATCTGTCTTTCGATACGCGATCAGGAACACACCATTGGGCAGCACGGCACACACAAGCAACCGTAAAATCATAGTCACAATCAGCGACGGCAGCGTGATAAAATGACAAACGCCAACGCACACGCCGCAGCAAACCGCCGCCAGTGCCACATAGCGTAGGGTGCGGCTCACATAAGGCTTCCAACTGCAATGGAACACCACGGTAAACAGGTTATGGGTCAGCCAGGGCATACCCACCACCAACATAGCAATGATGGTGGAGATTAAAATACCGTAAAGCCCCCAAAACTGCACCAAAATCAAGTTCACCACCAGGTTCACCAGGGAGCAGATCAGCGGGCGCCATCGGTCCTCGTGCCACATGCCCGCTGCGTCTTTGTACAAATTCAGCAGATTATTGATCTGGCGAATGATGAAATAGGCGCAGAGTATAATTACCATACCATACGGCAGCAAGTTATCCTTACCCACCCATAGGGTCATAAACGGCTGATATAGACAGGCAAAACAGCAAATGCAAAAAGCCGACAGCCAGGACAGCAGAAACGTAAATTTCCGCAGATCCTTATAATTTTTCTCCTCGCTTTCGGTTACCAAGCTGTTACCGATCCCTGCCAAGCTGGAACTGGTGATCAGGGTCACAAAGCCGAAAATGGTATTCATTACAAAGAAGTAGTTTTGGTATTTTGCAAGCGCCGTCAGGCCTAAAAATGCGGATATTACAAGCGTGTCCGCAGAATCGTAAACCACGCTGCTGATCTTTGAAGTAAACAGATCTTTAATGCGCTTGTTGATAATCTGCACATCTTCCTTTGGCAGCTTGCCCATGGCCTTGTACTGGGGATATAACTTGTCCACCACAATAGCGGTTACAATATTACTCACCACGCCGGACAACAACGCAACAATGATATAAGCATAATAGTCGCGCATAAAGTACAGCACCGCCAACTGCACGCCGTATTTCACCGTATTGATAACATAGCCGATCTTGTCGCCGATATCATTACGCTGATGGGCAAACAGCAGGCAGTTTTTATACGCAAACAGCCAATAACTAACCACCGTGGTCAGCAAATTGATCAAATACAGCACATACAGATTCACATTTGGCGGCAGGTCTTTCTTCACCAACGTGGGCAGCACCGGAATAATCACTAAACCGGCCACTAAGATTACAGCCCCCACAATACGGTAATAAATCTTATAGAGCCGCATCAGGGCGCAAATGCGGGTGGAGTCCTGTTCAGCAATGGGCTTGTACATACTGAAAGTCATGGCCGAACCGACGCCCAGTTCTGCCAAATTCAGCACGGACAAAATAGAGGTGAACAGACTGTTCAGCCCCACATACTCCATACCCAGCCAATAGATCATGGCCGTGCGCATTAAAAACGGAATGATTAAGTTGTAAATTCGCGTTATCGTGCCGAAAAACAAATTCCGCGCCGCGTTTTTCGTTCTGCTGTCGTTACTCATGAATCTCCAATGCGTTCTTCAAATAATCCAGTGCAAATTGCCGCTCCCGCTCCAAAACCGCCGGAACGGAAACATAGTCTTTATAAAAAATATGGTCCGGGTCCTCCTGTACCGAGCCGTGGCACCAGTCGCCAATGCCGAATTTGCCAAAAAGCGTGTCCATCCGGCTGCTCATGTCCGCCACACCGCTCTCCTCTCGACCAAAGCAGCGGAAAGGCTTGTCAAACAGTATAGAAAACACACTGCCGTGGAACGAATCCGTCAGCATCAACTGGCAGTGATGCACCAGCCAAATAAATTCGTCCGGCGTAGTTGCGTAAACAGCCGGATCGGGAATATCTTTCACCCACTCATTTTGAAGTGCTACCACACGCAGCCCAAATTGCTGCGCCACAGCGTCTACAAACGCCTTGCGCGCCGGTGAAAGATCACCCAGAAAATATGTGAGCAATATTTTTTCATTTTTATGCACATAGTGCGGCTTCTTTTCAATTCGCTGCCAATCAGCGGCGTCCAGCATCAAGGTAGGGTCAATTGTCACCGGCACCTTGCGCCCGGTCAGTTCGCAAATAATACTTGCCGCTTGCTCTTCTCGTACGGAAATGGAGCGAAAGTCACGAAGTGCCTTTGCAATACGCTTCTTATATTCCTCAGGAATGTCACCGGTTCCAACACTGGCAGAATACGCAACCTTTTTACGTTTAGGAACTGTTTCACCAAACAAAAAGGAGAAGTCGGCCACAACTGATGCTTCAAAATGCGTATTCCATATTTGGTCCGATCCATAAACAACATAATCGAAGCTATCGATATTGGCATTTGAAGCACCGGAATAGGATAGCAACTGATCATTGAATTTTGCAAACCTTAATTGCCGGTATGTGTAATTATAGTTAGATATTTTAAAAGCGCGCTTTAGCAAATACCAACATCTGTGCAGAGCATCTATATCAGCAAATCGAAAATCACTTATTAAGGTAACGGCCCTACAACCAATGCCTTTCAGGACATTTTCCACAGCATAATTTTGAAGCCGATTACCGTAGTTGGCTCCTTTTGTCAATGTAACAATCGCTATTTTCATTACTGTTCTCTCAGTCTAAAAATCAAGTCTTACAAATTTTTCGCCTGATCCACGTAGGGTTTGATTTTGTGGCTTGCTTGAATATCGCTGACAATAATGCCCGAATCTGTGGCAGACACCACCACATTTTCAAGGCCCAAGACGATGATCGGCTTTTCTGTTTCATTAATAACAAATACATTCTCCGGGTGATCGGAAACTGCTTTGCCGACGAAATGTGTGTCCATAGTCGCGGTCAGTGCATCCCAGGTTCCTATATCGCTCCACGCACCATTGTACCGCTTGACCAAAATGTCTTTTTCGTGTTCTACGACTGCATAATCAAAAGAAATCCTTTCAAGAGTATGATACTTTTGAAACAAATCATAATAATCCGAAAAATCAATCAGTTCATGTGCGCGCTTCAATATGTAGCTAAGTTTAAACACAAAAACGCCGGCGTTCCACAAAGCGCCATTTTTTATATAGCGTTGGGCGTTCTTTTTATCCGGCTTTTCCTTAAAAGACGCCACAAGCGAGATATCATTTTCTGTCTTTGGCACAATGTAGCCGTACTTCTCCAACGGCGCAGTCGGTGTAATGCCCAACAGCATTAAATGCTCCTGAACAGAAGGAATATAAGCACAGGCATCACGGATCGTCGCAAAAAAAGAATCGTCTGCAAAAGGATCCACCGGGCAAAACGCTACCGTCTCTTCCGGATCGATCTGCAACACATCTACCAAATACGCAGAAGCCAATGCAATTGCAGGGAACGTGTCCTTCTTGTCCGGCTCAATAGAAATTCGGATTGCCTCTCCCAGTTGACGGTGAATTTCCGCCTCCTGATCCGCAGAAGTGGCCACTGTTACAACCGCACCTGGGTCTACGCGATATATCTGGGCAAACACCCGCTGCAGCATAGATTCTGTCCTTCCGTCATCCGTTTTTAAAATTTTCAAAAACTGCTTGGAATTCTCAGGCGTAGAAAGCGGCCACAAGCGATTGCCGGAACCGCCGGAAAGAAGCACAATATTCATCTTATCTCTCCCTGTCAACTCAGCTTATCTCTTTGAAATAAGCATTCATCGTTTTTATGTACCGGCTGTTTCTGCCGGTGTTGTTGGTACTGCACAAGGATACTTGTTGGCTCTCGTTTACATCCACAGCTTCATTATAAGAATTCGGCACCCAAAACACCTTTACGTCACCCAGCAATTCCATATATTTCAGCCATATGTCGTCAGCACACAAACAAAGCTCTTGAATTTTCTCTGTATCAAAGGTTTCCGGCGGCAGTGCGTGCGGCGGATACAAAACGCCGCCTACACCGGTCGCGCAATAATCATCGTTCGGTTTTCGCAAGAGATGGCGTTCAAAATACCAATCCTCATACGGCCGTATGGCTCCGTCCGTCGTATAATCCATCTGGTGCACACGGCGCGCACAAATTGCCTTAGGAAATACTTTATGCCAAAACAGAAGACTGGACACCGTGTCCTTACGGTAAATTGAATCGTCATCTACTGTGATCACCACAGCGTCCGGGTACTTTTGCATAGCGTAGTAATACTTGTTATGCGGTTTCAGCCCAATGGAATCAAACACAAACTCCACTCCTGCATCGGCCAATTCCGTATGCGATTCAGCATAGGCTCTGCACACCGGATCGTCGTCCAATACGATCATTAAACGGTCCGGTTTTATACGCTGTCTGAAAATGCTTTTCAACGGCAGATCCAGAGTTGCTAAGCGCGGACCAAAACTAGTCAAAGAAACCACTACTTGTTCCTTTCGCGGCTTTTGATTCAAACGATAAGCGACCTGTTGATTTTGAACTTTTTTAACCAAGGCTCTGTCTTGTATGCGCTTTTGTAATTTGTACAACTTGTCCACAAGACGCTGTATTATATTTTTCTTCATTTTCTCCCCCGCTTATTTCTTATACAAAGATAGGCAACATACAAGTGTGGAACACAATACAGAAGCACCACCTGTAATTTATTTCGCTTTGAAATTCCTGACAGACGCAAAAACTGGCGACGATTTTGTTTGACCTTCCGAATAACTTGCCAAATCACTGAAGTGTTATTGATCTTTGCATGTTCGTTAATAGCACCCATCCAAAAATAAAATGCCCATTTTAACGCATAAGGGAGGACGGATTCTGAACACTCAGATAAAAAAGTCAGTGGCAGATTAATTGAAGACAAACGATAATTCTGGTTTCGTGTATTTGAAACTGAACTTATGCGTTGAATATAACGATATCCCGCATATGAAATCAGTGATACATGTTCACTGTTTTCAAATACAAAAATTAAATTTGTATCTTCTGCCTCTATCAGCTGTAAATCAAGTCGCAAGCAATAATTATTAATCATCGGCTTGCAATACAATTTGTTCCAACAGTAACCTTCAAAAGCATTTGCAGCGCTATCGAACATATAGCACATTGCCTGCTGTGCCGAAACACAAACGCTCTCCGGAAAAGTGACTGCATCTTGGTTATAGTAATACCCACAAACTGCCATGTCACTGGAATCTTTTTGTATCGCCTGCAATAACTGTGCATACATATCCGGCTCGATATAATCATCACCGTCTACGAAGCCAATATATGCCCCATTTGCAGCATCTAAGCCGGCATTACGCGCAGAAGAAACTCCGCCATTCTTTTTATGTACAACTTGAACACGATCGTCTTTCTCCGCCCACGCATCGCACATTGCCGGACTGTTATCCGGTGATCCGTCATCTACTAAGATGATTTCCAAGTTTTTGTAGGTTTGATCCACAATGCTCTGTACGCACCGATTCAAATATTGTTCCACTTTGTAAATGGGAACAATCACGCTAATCAGCGGCTGCTTTTCACTCATCATTCTATCAATCCCTAAAGAACAAGTCTCTGGTGTACACCTTATCTTGTACATCTGCTAATTCGGAGTTGTAACGATTTGCCACAATCACATCACTTTGCGACTTAAAAGACTCTAGATTCACAATCACTTTGCATTGCTGAAATTCCGTACCCATTAGTGTTGGTTCATAAACAACGACCTGAACACCTTGCGCCTGAATTCGACGCATCACGCCCTGAATCGATGACTGTCGGAAATTATCGCTATTTGCTTTCATCGTTAATCTGTAGATACCCACAACTTGCGGGTGTCTGTCCAAAATCTGACGAGCAATAAAGTCCTTGCGCGTTGCATTGGCATCTACAATAGCACCGATCAGATTGTTCGGCACATTCGCAAAATTCGCGCGCAATTGTTTGGTATCTTTGGGCAGACAATATCCGCCGTAGCCAAAGGAAGGATTGTTGTAATGGTCACCGATTCGCGGATCCAGACATACACCTTTAATGATTTGCTTTGTATTTAATCCACGCACCTCGGCGTATGTGTCCAATTCATTGAAGTATGCCACACGCAAGGCCAAATAAGTATTTGCGAATAACTTAACCGCCTCAGCCTCTGTCGGATTAGTCAACAGCACTGGTGTTTCTTTATCCAGTGCACCTTCCAATAGCAAATCCGCAAAGGCCTCTGCCTGTAAACGCTGCGCATCCGAACTACCCACAATGATTCGAGAGGGGTGCAAATTGTCATAAAGCGCCCGACCCTCTCTCAAAAACTCCGGCGAAAACAATATGTTTTCCGTTGCGTATTTTTTGCGCATGGACATTGTAAACCCTACTGGCACCGTCGATTTAATCACCATGGTGGCTTTGGCATTCACTTTTTTTACCAATTGAATAACAGATTCTACCGAACTGGTATCGAAATGATTTAGTACCGGATCATAATTGGTCGGTGTTGAAATAATAACGAACTCGGCATCTTTATAGGCTTCTTGAGCATTCCTGGTTGCAATTAAATTCAAGTGTTTCTCTTTCAAAAAGCGTTCAATTTCCGCATCTTGAATCGGAGAAACGCCCCGATTGATCTTGTCTACTTTTTTTTGTAGCACATCAACAGCAGCCACTTGATGATGTTGCGCCAATAATACAGATAAGGATAATCCAACATATCCGGTGCCGGCTACAGCAATTTTCATAATTTCACTTCCTGGTCATTCGAATAAACAATTTTGGAGACAGCCACAAGATCAGCATTTTCGCTTTATCACGATTGGCATATTGTATTGCCGTCTTCTTCTGCAACATTTGTTTTTTATATTTCAAAATGTTGGAACGCACTTCATCAAAACGTTCCATAAACATATTGCTTGCAATCATACCACTAAGCACCGCAAAATTGGCGTTCAAATAGCCTTGAATGGCATATGGATATAATGCCGGATTATTTTTTTCCGCGTTCAAAATAATATCTCTGGCCTTGATTGCATCAAATGAACCACTCTTAAATTTAGAATTCGTAGTACTGGTTGAGCGATTTCTATAAAAATATAACTGCTCATTACTGATTGCGATCATATTTGCACGCTTAAAGGCAAAATAGTTATATGGCAAGTCCTGCGAACAATGAAGCGGTGGCATTTCCAAACCGGAGACCACAGAAGCCTTATACAATTTGTTCCACAAAACGCCAAAAGCATAGTCGCCAATACAAACTTGTGGCAAAACGGCTTGCGCTTTCATTTTTTCGACTGTCACAGGCACGTTCGTTAACGCATCAGCCTCTACCTCCACATCGCTCTCGTAATAAGAAGACATAGAAATATCCACATCCTGTTGCAATGCGTTCTGCAATAAATGCGCATACATATCTGGAAAGCAATAATCATCTCCGTCTACAAAACCAATATATGTACCTTTAGCCTGGGATAACGCCGTATTACGCGCTATAGCAACGCCTTCATTCGCCTTATGAATCACGCGAATGCGGCTATCCTTCTCTGCCCATGCGTCGCACATCGCCGGACAGTTATCCGGCGAGCCGTCGTCTACCAAAATAATTTCTAAATTCTTGTAGGTCTGGTTCACAATGCTTTGCACGCACCGATCCAGGTACTGCTCCACTTTGTAAACCGGTACAATAACGCTAATCAATTGATTCATTTTACTAATAGCCTCGTACTTTTCTTCGAAATAAAATAGACCATTTATAAAGAGTTGGAGAAACTGCAAGCAACAGCGTTCCAAATCTTTGTTTTTGTGAGAATATGCCTGCATATTTCTTGTCAAAAATCAATTTTAGATTTTGTAGAATTTCGTGTCTTAATCGTGCAAACTGATCCATACACTTTTGATTACGAATTATGCTATTGATCAAAAAGTAATCGTTTTGAATTTTACACCCTATCATGTAGCCATAAATTTCATTGTTTGAATCGATCGATGACAACATGGTAGAGTAAGCAGTCTCACAGTCACGCACCATCTGTGGCTTGAGTTCTCCGGAAATGGCACCATTTCCGTCTCGAAAATAATAGTAGTAACGACAATCAGAAAGCGCAATTCTCTTACAATTTTTGTACAAAAATGTGTTTAACATAATGTCTTCGCTCATCACCAAATGACTTGGCAAATCACGTGGAACCCGATCAAACAAATCCGATCTGTATAGCTTTCCCCACAAAGACCACGAATTATTGGGAAAGTTGTTTCTAACGATTTCTAAGAAGGAATACATTCTAACATTTCCATCCGAACAAGTTTTGCAAGGAACGTGGTCGTCACAAACGACTTCAGCACAACAGCCGGCAACATCAGCTGTTGATTTCTTTTGTAAGCGATACAGTGCTAAAATCATGTCCCTTGCAATCCAATCATCAGAGTCAACGAATGTGAAAAAAGCACCCTTTGCTATGTTTATTCCAGCATTGCGTGCAGTCGACACACCGCCGTTCTCTTTATGGATCACGCGAATGCGGCTATCCTTCTCCGCCCATGCGTCGCACATGGCCGGACAATGATCCGGCGAGCCGTCGTCTACCAAGATGATTTCTAAATTCTTGTAGGTCTGGTTCACAATGCTTTGCACGCAGCGATCCAAATACGGCTCTACTTTGTAAACCGGTACAATAACACTGATCAGCGGTTGTTCGCTCATAATTTATACCTCAATAACCTTGCATAAAGATTTAGCAACTGCACCTTTCCATGCTCCAGGCACAACTTAACTACACGGGTATGCAACGGTAAAGATGATGTACGCACACTTAATAACGCTGCTTTCACCGCTACATCGCCACAAAAGCATTTGAGTACGGCCTTGCTGTCCACAGTCGATTTATCATTCCACGGGCTAGCCTCATTGCGCACAACACCATTCAGTGAAAACAAAAGATAATAGGCCAGTTGCGGCATAAGGATCTCTTTATATGTGCTTTCCTCAAATACCGATTTTAAGATTTGATACGGTATCAGCGCGTAATCCGGCATTTTTGGATCATACACATTGGTCATAGACTGGGCATTGTTTCGATAATGGTACAAACAGCCGTCCACATACGCCAGGCTATCAGCCGCCAGCAAACAGGGATAAGTAAACGCGGCGTCCTCACCGATCTTCACCTTCGGTGTGACCGGGTACAGGCACTGCTCCAGCAGCTCCTTTTTAAACACCTTGGACCAACAGCAGGGGTTGATACCAAAGGAATAATAGGGCGCATGGTACAGCATAGTAGGATAGATCTCCTGCGCCAACTGCGCTTTCGTATAATACGCCCGCTGCAAATGCTGGGTACTTGGCTCGTTATGGTCTGCAAAGGCATAATAGAACTCGCAAAGAGCCATATCCGGCGCATATCGGTCAATCGCCGCCGCAAAGCGGGCATACATATCTGGCTCGATCCAATCGTCGCCGTCTACAAAGCCCACATAATCCCTTTGGCCACCCGCAGACCGGCCTGCCGCGCGGACATCAAGCCGCCATTGGGCTTATGCACCACCTGCACCCGCGCGTCCTTGCGGGCATAGGCATCACAAATGGCCGGGCAGTTGTCCGGTGAGCCGTCATCCACCAGCACAATATCCAAGTCCGTGTAAGTCTGGGCCAAAACACTGTCCACGCACTGCTGAAGATAGGCTTCCACCTTATATATGGGAACAATTACGCTAATGGTCATAAACGCTCCTTAAAAATGCATCCAAATCAATGAACTTCCTACGCAAGCATACCAAAAATGCACGCAGATATAAGCAAAGTAGACAAGCAGCATGACGCCTTGGGTACGCACGCGCAGCACCATTTTCTTCTCACCGGTGTAAATAAAATTAGGTGGTTGTTTCTTCACAAAATCCGCTTGCTTTTGCATACCCACCATAAAGAGCACAGCGCCCATGATCGGCAGGATCCACCGGGCAAAGCGCAAAAAGATCAGGGAACTAAACAGGCAGCCGATCATGAAAAACGCAGTGGTGGAGCAGTAGCGATAAAAGCGATAGATGGGATCTGTCTCTTTATCCCGCACAAAATAGACAGAGAAGTACCAAATTACAAGCAGCACAATTACTAAGGTGACGATATTAACCAAAAAGCCTGTACTTGTATTTAGTCGTACTGCTTCTGTATTATTTTCAGACTTTTCAGCAATAGAAAGTATGAATTCATTGTCTGATTTTTCAGCAATAAATTGGATAAACGCACCACCAACAGCCAGTCCCAAGATCATAACCACATTGATAAACTTGCTGTTAAACTTCATGGTCAATAAGGTCAGCAACACCAACGCCACCGGCAAAATCGGCGAGGAATGGAGCAGACACGCCGCCACATAACCAAACAGGCACAAGATAATATTACGCTTTCCACCAATGATAGTAAGCGCAGGCGATCACAACGGCAAAGGCCAGTCCGTTACGTATACCGGACGCTGTATCATAAAACCAGTAGGTGGACAGGAAAAACAGTGTACCCAGCAGCACATAGCCTTTGCTCACCTGATAACGCTGGGCTGCTTTGTACATCACCAGGAACATTAAGGCATAAACGATAAACATGGTCATCGCAGCCAAATAGCGGTTGTTGGGAAAAAAGCTGAGAAAATAGAAATAGTAACGCATGGTTACAAAAGTTTGCCAATCGTACCAATTGCGCTCGATGATATAATCCAACCCGGCCTTTCCCTGCTCTCGCATAATATCCAGCATACCGTAATAGCGATACAGATCGTCCGTTTCATCCGGCACAATGTGATAGGCCAAAACCGTCATGGCCACCACAACCGCAACAAACGGGATCCACATATATTCTCTTGGCAAAATCAAAAGCAGCAGCGCATAGCCTGCAACAATGATCACAAACCATGTAAGTGCAGATAATCCTAACATGCAATCCTCTTTTATATTTCTTTATTTACGCAAATAAATTTGCTCCAATTTTTTGCAAACCCGGGCAATATCAAAGTCCTCGACCACCCGATCACGGGAAATGGTGTGGCGATCGATACGCAACGCCGTTTCAATTTTTTTTACCCATTCTTCCGGCTGTGCCTCAATAGAAGCAAACTGCAACGCCTCGGTGAGCTTCACTGTAGGCGTAATGGTATCTGACACCACACAGGGCAGCTGCGCCGCCTGTGCTTCGATCAGTGTCAGTGGGAAGCCCTCGTGAATAGACGGAAACACAAAGCAGTCCATGGCCATCAAAAGTTGCGGAACATCGTTACGAAAGCCAAGAATATGTGCGCATTTTGATAATTGAAGTTGCTCAATTCTCCTTTCGAGCTGCTGACGATCCTGACCATCGCCAACTAAGATCAGCGCACTGTTTTCATAGCGCCTGTGAAACGAATGGAAAACATCCAATAAGAACATTTGATTTTTGACATCGTGCAGCTGTCCGCAGTGACCAAGCACAATTTTATGATTCAAGCCCAAAGAAGCCCGCACATTTTGACGAACCGTTTCGTTCAGGCAATACTGCTTCGTTACAATTCCATTATTCAAAACTGTACCTTTACGGCGAAATCCTCGGCGACCTGCCAGATACTCCCCTGCTGCCTGACTGCAGCCAATAATATCCGTTGACACAAAAGAAACAAATCCACGCATAACCACATGATAAAGACTTTTTACGAAACGAATTATCGGATTTCTGATTTTTCGCATTGGCTGTGAAAAATGCGCGTGCGCTACGCGTTTTTCTACGCCGCATCTCTTGGCAGCGAATAGTGCAATGCCGCTATAAAACAGTAAGTGACAGTGTACGATATCGAAAGGTTCTTTCTTTAACAAGCGCTTGTAGAAAAGTAGCTTTTTATATAGGAGCACGCCGTATCCGGCTGATGCAATATTCGCACGCCGGACTGTGCCACCCGAGACTCCATTGGGCCTATTTCATCATGCCGCAGGCAATATACACACTCAAATTTATCTGGATCTAAATGCTGTTGCAAACGAACGGCAACCAAGTCCGAGCCTCCATATTGCAGCGGATCATTTATTATCAATACTTTTTTTCGCTTTTGCTTGTCCATCTGTTCCAAACTCATTTTATCTTATTTCGCACGCGTTTCCAAAATCCACCGACCAAATTCAGGATATGCAGTTCCGGCGGCGTTTTCAAATCGATCACTTCTACATGGTTTAACCGATTATAGGTATGTATTCCTTGATACGCAACGCCTGTATTTGTTTTAATTTCTACAGGCTGCAGTCTCTTTACACAATGCTCCAAATACTCGTTAGAATCAATCTTATCCATGGCATTCAAGCACAAGGCGCAGCCATATCCATCCGAACAGTCCTGGGATGGGCGATACCAAACACCGTCTTGCTCAAAGCATTTACCGGCACCGCGTGCTGAAGATAAATCGCGCTTTACCGGATTCCTTGGGCACGGCACCCATTCTCCGTTAACACAATAAAAAAGATCCAGCCGATCAAACAAAAGTTCGTCATCCACTGTCGTAGAAAAACAATATTGCTCTTGATTATGGGAAAAGAAGGTACTGTCCACTAAGCGTTCGTGCATAAGTACTTTTTCCTTTTCCCAATGATTCGGAAAAGATAAACATTTGAACCGATAAAGCTCGCCAGACATGTTTGACTCCGGCACAATATAAAGATTGCCATCAGCTTCATAGATAAAAGGGTAAGACAAATGCGATGTTGATTCACAAATAATATGAATGTCCCCGACTGTGTGTTCCGTAATTTGTCTGTATCCCAGCACGCCTTTTCGTTTCAATCGATCATATGCCTCAAAAAAGACAAAATAATGATCATCTTTTTGAAATAAGAACGGATCTGCACACCAGTACCTTTTGCTATTTGGCAACACAACAAACGGCGTACCTAAATCGGTCATTATACTGTCATTGTTCTTATTGAAGCGAACGGCGCAACACCACTCTGAAACACTTAGTTTTCTCATTCGTAAAGCTTTCCTTTTGTACTGTGATTAGATATGCGTTCGATCATAATAAATGCGACCCAGAATCGTAAATAGCGAAAGGCCAAAAGCGGATGAAGCAAGCCGAACAATACGCAGATCTCGCCAATAACCATACTTCAAAATCGAGCGATGCTTGCGCATAAGTTCCAGTGACTCCTTGCGATCTTTGCCATGAAGCCGCCCTGTAATCACAATTCCTGTTGAGTATATAAAAGCTAAATAATTCAAATAGTCTTTACGCAATTGATCATTGCTTTCACAGGATAGAATCGGAACCCACTTGTTAAGTGTATAATCAATACCCTGAATCATTTTTATACTTCCAGAATGTGTAATGGAGCCCTCTCTCTGCAACCGGTATGTATAAAATGGTTCGTCCATTGCAAACACCTTTTTGCAATGCACAAAAACATTCAATACAAAATCATGATCTTCCGACTGTATTCCGCAGTGAAACCGAATACTATGCTCCTCAATAAGATGTCTGCTTACAGCTGAAATGGTCGCACCACCAGGCAATTTCTTTTGGGAGAAGAGATAATGCAAAATATCCGTACGATTTTGGCCCTCATTGATCAATGGCAAATTATAACCTGACCTAGAAATGCGCATCTCGCCGGTTTTCATATTCCAGTCCGTACAGCCAAATAGAATCACATCTGCGCCGCTTTTATCAATGTTTGCAGAGAGCATCTCAAACATATCGCTACGATTGTAAAAATCGTCGCCATCTAACAGAAGCACATATTCGCCTTTTGCCCGGTCAAGCCCCGCATTTCTCGCATCTGATAATCCGCCGTTTGGCTTGTGAATCACGCGAATACGCGCATCTTCCTTGGCATACCCGTCGCACATTTGGGGACAGGCATCCGGCGATCCGTCGTCCACCAAAATCAATTCCCAGTCCGTATAGGTTTGGTTCTTCACACTTTGCACACAATCATCCAAGTAATCTGCCACTTTGTAAATCGGAACGATAATTGAAAACCTCAAACGCTCACTCCTTATAAATTTTCTCCAGTTGTATCGCGCAGTCGCGTATATTCCACCCACCGGCGATCAGCGCCGCCGTGGGACTTTGGCGTGGCGGTAGCGGCTGCAAGGCAGCCCCTGCCCATTCTTCCGGCGACTGGTGCAAAGACAGAATCTTCACCAGCGAGGTGCAAGCCACCTCCCGGGTGACTGCGTCAGACAGCAACACCGGCAACCCGGCAGCCTGGGCCTCTACCACAGACATTGGCAGACCCTCACTGATAGAGGGAAACACAAACAGATCCATTGCCTGTAAATAAGCAGAGATTTGGCTCTGGGGACCCAGGAACAAAACGCTATCCACAATGTTCAGTTCCTTTGCAAGCGCCGTTAACCGGTCCGTCGGCACCGCGCCGATCAACAAAAGTTTGGCGTTTGATCGCAGCTTATGTATCTCTGCAAAAACAGAAAATAAGAACTCGTGATTTTTCTGCGGAATATCGGTCTTGCCGATATGACCCACCACAAATGCATCGTCTAAATGCAGCTGCCAACGCATATGCTCCCGAACGGCCGGGTCAAATTGCAGCGCCTGGCAGTCCACTGCGTTACGCAGCTCCGTAAAAGGCTTTTGTCCGTACCACAGCTGACCGGAGGCCCGACTGCACGCCAATTTCTTAGGGATACAATACTTCGCATACTGCGACAACAAACGGTTGGCAAAAGCGCTACCGATCAGCGTGTACACCGTGGTATGGCTATGCACAACGATATTGCGCAAACCAGCCATTTTTGCCACCGGCGCCACAAATACCGCAAAATGTGGGCCGTGAATATGCATGGCCTGCCAAGTTCCCTTATGCTCCAAGAAAAAAGCACGCATCTTTTTGGTAGGCAAAACATCTTTCGGTTTCGGAAAGTCCATTTTATAAGCATGACCACCCAGAGCTTCGATCTCCGCCCTGCGGTCTGCCTGCGTGTCTAAAAAGTACAGGTAATCAAACTGAACATCCGCAGACATGGCACGCTGATAGTTCATGATCATACTCATCGCACCGTTTGAAATACTCATGTCCGGTATCACCTGTAACACACGCATAAATGCCAACCTCACAAAAGTTCTAACGCTTGATAAATTTCAATCATACGGTGCAGCACCGGCTCCACCGCATAGTCCTGGGCCAGTGTCCGCCCAGCAACGCCAAAGGCCGCCGTTTGTTCCGGATCGGTATAAAGGGACCAGATCCGATCCGCCATCGCCCGGCTGTCATTCAATGGCACCAAGTAGCCGCTGTCACCGTCCTGCACCAGGTCTCGATTACCACGCACATCGGTGGCCACCACCGGATTGCCCAGCGCCATGGCCTCCACCAAGTTGATGGGCAAACCCTCCTGCCGACTGGAGGACACGGACACATCGCTAAGCCCTACCAACTGACGAATATCCCGCCGGTAGCCCAGCGCCTCCACATGATCTGCCACGCCAATAGATTTGGCATAGTCCAAAAACGGCCGGGCTTCCACATCGGAGCCGGGCAGCAGCAAGCGAAAATGCTTGTCCTTTTCCAGCAGCAATTTTAATGTATCAAACAACATATTTTGATTTTTCCGGGCGGAAAAATCCGCCGGGTATATTAGAATAAAATCGTCCGGGCTGTACCCATACGCCCGGCGCAGAGCCAACTTTTGCTCCCGGGTCACCGGCTGAAAATCGCTAAGATCCACACCTACGCCGTTGACCAGTTCCAGGCGCCCGGCAGCAAACTGCCGCGCCTTAGCGGTATTATAATCCTCGCTGTTAATGGTGATCAGGCAGTCCGTATCTTTCGCCAGCGCCTTCTCCACCGGGTAAAACAGCAGCCAATTTTTCTTGGCCGCGCCGTTATAGAAGTGAAAGCCGTGGGCGGTATAGATCACCTTGGTGCCCCGCTTGCGGGCATCCCGGGCAGCCAGCCGAGTCACCACAGCCCCCATAGGCGTGTGGCAATGAATGGCGTCGTACCGACCCTCGTCAATAATCTTTTTCAGCACCTGATAGGCTTTCAGGTTATCTACACTGTACGGACTGCGGCTAAAGGGCACTTCATAAGTGCGGGCAATGCCGCTCAGATCCAGACCGGGTTTGTCGGCGGAATTGTCCTTGAACGCCGCTTCCACCCGGCAGCCCCGGCGTACCAGTTCCCGAATAAAAGGCATGTGAAATTGGCCGATATGGCTACGCACAGTAGCAACAAACAGTATTTTCATTATCTGCACCCATTAAAATGGCAAAAAATTATTGACAAAATAGTACAGACGCTCCATGTACATTCTTCTTTTTGTTTCGTTGTAATTCGTGACTGTAATATTCAGTGCATCCACTTTCGGATTCATTTTACGGATAATATCGTAGTGCGGCACATCTGCAATTCTCTTATCCAACGGCAACCTCAAAAACAGTTCCATCAAATTACGGTTGTTATATGGTATCGTTATATCATAAGACATACGGTGCTCAGAAGTAATCACTAAGCCGCCCCAACTTCCATACCGAAACTCCCACAAATACATATCGCTTGAATCAAAATTGAAAATTCGATTTGCGTCTGTCTTGCTGATATATTGTCTAAATATTTTGTCTGTCTCTCTTGCCTGTTTTCGATTATAGCTAAAGAACTTATACATGGTCGTCATTTGGCGAGCTGACAAATGTTTAGGCATTTTCTTCAATCCAAACTTCTTGTAATAGTTGGCTCGTCCTATCTCGGACACCCAAGATTTAACTTCCACATCAAAATCAGGTATATCCATGAAAAACATGCGTTTACGCACATCGTTATCATTAACCTTTCCCATATCGCCCCAATTGTGCTCCATAATTTCCCGCACTTCGTCGACATAAGGAAAATCCTTGTCTTGCTCAGAAACCACATAAGTCTTATGTTGAACGCCAGCAGCGGAAGCAATTTTTTTTGCCGCCTCCACATCTGGTCGATCCCCATACATGGTATCGTAACTGTAGTACCAAAACTTGTCATAAAGCCCATTTGCACAGGCAAAAGTCGCTTTGCTATCCATACCACCGGACAAAGAAATCGCCGGTTTTTTCCACTTCTTGGAGATCAATTCCAGGTTCGTATGCAGCAAATCACAAATTTCATCTATTGTCGCGTCATAATCCTGTTTGGTTTTACACATTGCAATATTCTGTGTAGGATAAAAACGATTCACGCAAAAGTGCCGTCTGACTTATGAAATGTAACATATGTATTCGGTACAACGCGATACACTCCATCAAATTGAGAAAGATCACCGGGCAAAAACATACCATAAAGCTGCCAAAAGCGGTACTTTACCATAGAACGAACATATGCACTTTGCTGCAAATCACAGAGATCACCAATTAACTGTGCATGAGAAGACACATAGAAATGGCCTTTTACAAAGCCGTAATACGCCGCCTGCATACCAGCGCAATCATCCCAAATTTCAATAGAGTCGTCGCATATGACAATCAGCGTGAAAACACCTGTCCACTGATTGAGCACCTCAATTTTATTGTCTGCCTCGGCATAAGATTGCAGCAGTTCGTTTTCATCGTACACACCATTATAGGGGTTATAGGCATGCCCGATAAGTAGATAAGTATCCTCATCATTTTGGAACTTGAACGCCTTGAGTTTATTATGTAGATAAAGCCGAAAGCTGCCAATTTTCAGTTGTGACCAATTGCCATAAAATGGATATGTATTCAAATCGTATACCGCATCTGACAATAAATAGCCGCGTGTAAACAAATACTTCCTGAGAGAAGGATTCACCGCAGTAATATGTTCAACATTCTTTCGACAACTCATACAAATGCTCCTTGATACACTTAAACAACCGCTCGCCATTGTGCTCGCCCACAAAGGAATTGTGGGGAGTCAATATCACCTGCTCCATATCCCACAAGGGACTGCTCCGGGGCAAGGGTTCTTCTTCAAATACATCCAGCACCGCGCCGGACAGCTGCCCGCTTTGCAGCGCTTCCACCAGCGCCTGCTGATCTATCACCTTTCCGCGAGCCACATTCACAAACACAGCGCCGGGTTTGATCTTTGCTATCCGCACGCTGTCAAACAGGCCGGCAGTCTCCGCCGTCAGGGGCATAGCGCAAATCACCAAGTCCGCTAAAGGCAGCAGATCGTCCAACCGGCAGACGGGCAGGGTTTGGTCAAACTCTGCCGCCGGGTGGCCGGAACGATTAATTCCCACCGTCTGTACATCAAAGGCCCGCAGCCGCCGAGCAATGGCGCTGCCCACGCTGCCGGTGCCGATAATACAAGCGGTCTTGCCGCCCAATTCCCGCAGTCCCCGGTGCTTCTCCCACCGATGCGCTGCTTGATTTTCTGCAAAAAACTTGCTCTCTTTATATAGCTGCAAAATACCGCCAAGCACAAACTCCGCCATAGGCGCACTGTAAACGCCGCCAGCGTTATACACGGTAATGCCGTGTGCCTTGCAATAGTCCAGCGGCACCCGATCCAGCCCGGCGGAAGTCACCTGAATACACTTAAGCGCCGGGAAGCGTTCAATCGGCGTAGTCAAAAACAAACCGCCGCAAATCACTGCTTCAAATCGTTGGGTATCCATATTCACCGCCTGCCGTTCGTCCGGCCAAAAAGTGACGGCATACCCCATCTGCTCCAGCGCCTGCACCTGTTGCTCCCCACACCGCCATGCGCCGGTGATCAATAGTTCTTTCATCTCTTCATCACCGTTTCCTGCGCCGGTGTGTCGTCCCGAGCCAAGGTCTCGCCGGTGTTCACATTGTCCTCATTCTTCAGCACCTTAAAGGCGGTAACAAAGAGAATACGCACATCCAGCGCCAGACTCATGTGGTCCACATACCAGCAGTTGAGCTCAATTCGATGGTGCCATTCCACATCCTTACGACCGTGCACCTGCGCCCAGCCGGTAATGCCCGGGCGCACATCAAACATATGTAACTGCGCCGATGTATAATCCGACAGCGGCCAAGGATGATAGGTCAGCGGCGGGCGAGGGCCGATAAAACTCATATCACCCTTTAGAATATTCACCAGCTGGGGCAGCTCGTCAATACTGGTGGCTCGCAGCAGTTTGCCTACTCGGGTCACACGCATATCGTCTGCGCCGCTGTACACGCCGGTGCCTGTGTGCTCCGCGCCTTGGCACATGGAGCGGAATTTATAAATCCAAAAGGTCTTGCCGTGCAGCCCTAAGCGCTGCTGCTTAAAGATGGCCGGGCCTTTGGAATCCAACTTCACCGCCAGTGCCGTGATCGCCAACAGCGGTGAAAGAACGATCAGCGCCGGTAGCGCCGTAATAAAATCCAGCGCACGTTTTACTCCTCGATACATCTACATGCCCTCAACAATTTGTTCTACACAGTCCTGCAGTTTCTTATGCTGCAAGGCAAAAAAATCATCCTCCGCCCGGCTCAGCTGTGCCTCATACTGCCGCAGCTCTGCCACACCGGAAGTAAAGATCCGTTTAATCTCCTCCAAATCGGTAATCTGCGCCGTGTTGCAAAAGGCGCGAGACAGAATACTCATGGACGAACCCAGCCGATAGTGCTCCGCTACAATATACGCTGCCGGCAATGTGCCGCCGCCCAAGCGACCGAATCCGCCGAAACCGAAAGGGATACCCGCCGCTTTGATCTTGGCGCACACCGCGTCCACCGTACCGTCCGCCAAAGGCTGGAACAAAAATTTTTCCCTTGGGAAATGCTCAGGTCATTCAACCCAATATGGATTTCGTCGACTCCGGACAGTGCCACCACACGGTCAAGGCAATCCACCGCTGCCTGATTTTCCAGCAGCAGGAGCGTCTTGGCGCGACCGTCCACCCAGCGGATAAATTGCTGCACCTCTTCTACTGATTGCCACATAGGCAGCATGATCACATCCGCACCGGCGGCGATCACCCGGTTGATCTCATCTTTTGACCCTGGGTGTACCGGATTGACCCGCACCAGCAGCTCCGCCTGATCCAGCACCGGCCGCAACCGAGCCACGTCTTCTACGGTGTGGTGGTTTTGCACCGTATCCATACCGCCTTGGCGCTGCGCCTTGCCGATGTATTCCATATCCACAAAAATACGATCCACTCCGGCCGCCTGTGCGATCCGCGCCACCGCCGGATCCTTGGTTATGTAAAACAGTTTAAGCATCGTTTTGCTCCTCCTTGTCGGAAAAGCAATAGTCCAAAAACGCAGAATACCCATTAAACAGGGGTTTTGTATGCAAATATCGCTCCATGGACGCTTCGTAATTTCGCATATTGCGCATTTGCGATTCAAAGGCGGGCACTTGCAGCGGCCCGCGTTCTTCAAACACCCAAAAGAACTCAGACAGAACAGACTTGTCAGGCGCACGGCCGTACACCGCTTGATACTCAGTCACCAGTTCTTTTGCTTCTGCCAACTGTGCCGCCGCTCGCTTAGCGCGGTACGCCTCTAATGTGCAGATAACCCTTGCCGGATTGCCTGCGATCACACAATCTGACGGGAATGTGCCGCCGGCCACCACACTGCCCGCACCGACGATCACCCGATCACCAATAGTCGTTCCTTTCAAAATCAATGCGTTCATACCGATAAAGCAATCATCCCCGATGGTAACCTTACCTGCGCTGCCGTAAATATCGCCGTACTTGGCTTTCAATACCGCCCAGTCATAGCCATGGGTCAAGATCTTCACACCGGCAGTCAACTGTACATTCCGACCGATCTCAATAAGCCAAGGCCGGGTGGTGTCGATCAAAATATCTGTTGTCCGGGCAAACACTTCTGTGCCCTCACCGATACGCATACCGGTCTTGCGCAAATGAGCCAAATACGCCGAAGTGCTGCGAAAGCTCCATAGTTTTTCAATACGGTTCCAGTACTGTTTAAACATCTTTTCACCACCGGGTCATTGCCGGCGACAGCGCCGGATCATTATTATGCGAGTTATATTATATTATAAATAGAGATATTCGTCAACACACGACGAAAAGATTGTCTGTTACCAAGCCCGACAGCATTGCACGGCAAGGCAATCCGTATGGCCATGCTTCAGGCAAATGTGCTTTTCGATTCTCACAACGGAATACCTCTGCTTCTATAACAAGCAACATATTCAAACAAAAACAAAACTGACTCCGCTTGAAAAGCGAAATCAGTTTGCTGCTAAAAATCCATTTTTCTCATCAAGTAGGCCTACACGATTGGAGGCCATACTGCCATTTCCGTCTTTTTCTTTTACTCATTTTCTGCGTATTCCGGCAATTCCACCGGGTTGATTCGCCAAATTTCATTGGCATATTCCTCGATGGTACGGTCTGCCGAAAAGACGCCGGCACTGCACATATTCAGCCAGCATTTGCGAGCGAAGGCCATAGGTGACCGCAGATAATCGCCGTTTACTTGCAGTTTGGCGTGCACATAGGACTGAAAGTCACCCAGCACAAAATATCGATCCGCCACGCCGTCTGCCTCCGGCTCTAAAAGACTACGCTTCAAATCCGCAAAACAGCCGGTGCCACTGTCGGACAATGTGCCGTCTGTCAATGCATCCAGGCACTGCCGCAGCAGCGGATCACTGCGATACAAAGCCTTTGGGTCATAGCCCCGGCGCAGGGCATCCAGGTCCTCTACCCGGGCACCGAAAATATAATTATTTTCTTCTCCGGCGGCCGCCACAATCTCCACATTGGCGCCGTCATAAGTGCCCAAAGTCACTGCGCCGTTCAGCATCAACTTCATATTTCCGGTACCGGAAGCCTCTGTACCGGCGGTGGAAATCTGCTCAGACACATCCGCAGCGGGAATGATCCGCTCTGCTGCCGTTACGCTGTAATCCGGCACAAACAGCACCTGTAAAAGTGGCGCTGCCTTAGGCGATCGTGCCACATAGTCCCCCACTGCGTGAATCAGCTTGATAACGGCCTTGGCACGCGCATAACCGGGCGCTGCCTTGGCGGCAAACAAAAAGGTGGTGGGCGCAAATTCTGTAATCTCCCCTTGCTCAATCTGAAAGGTCAATGCCAAAATACCCAGACAATGCAGCAACTGGCGCTTATACTCGTGCAGGCGCTTGATCTGCACATCCAGCATACGCGCCGGGTCATAGTATAGCCCCTGGCCCTCCATCCAGCGGGCCAGGCGGCGTTTATTTTCTTTCTTGGTTTCACAAAAGGCCGCCAGCACCTCGCCATTGTTCGCATAGGGCTTTAGCTTCTCCAGTTGGAACAAGTTGGTGATCCAGTTTTTACTGCCCAGCCGGTGGGTCAGCAGCGCAGACAGGGACGGATTACACAATGCTAAAAACCGCCGCTGGGTAATGCCGTTGGTGCGGTTCAAAATTTTATCCGGGTACAGCTGTGCCCAATCCCGCAGCACCCGACGGCGCAAAATCTCCGTGTGTAAAGCTGCCACGCCATTCACATAACCACACACCCAGCAGGCCAGATCCGCCATATAAATGCGACCGTCCCGCAGCGGGCGCACCCGGTGCCACAGCCGCTCCTCTGCGCCCAGCGCCTGCATTTCCGCACAAAACAGATCGTCCAATTGGCATAGCAGGCGGGCGATCTCCGGCAATTCCGACGCCAAGAGCGCCAGATCCCAGCTTTCCATGGCCTCAGGCATCACCGTATGATTGGTGTAGCAAAACACCTCTTTTGCAACACCTAACGCCGCCTCCAAGGTCATACCTTGCTTCAAAAGCAAACGAATGAACTCCGGGATGGCCAGCACCGGGTGGGTGTCGTTTAACTGGATCACCACCGCAGTCCCCAATTTCTCCGGCGCACAGCCGGGCGTTCGCAAATACCGGCGCAGCAGATCTTGCAAGGATGCACTGCATAAAAAATACTGCTGCCGCAGCCGCAGCCGCTTGCCGTCCTCCTTCGTGTCATTTGGGTACAGCACACGGGTCAGGTTCTCTGCCGCCGTGCGGCGTGTCACCGCCGCTGTATAATCCTGACGGTTAAAAGCGTCAAAGTCAAACGGCTCTATGGGCACACTCTCCCACAGCCGCAAAGTAGAAATGTGCGCCGTACCGTAACCGGGGATCGGCAGGTCATAGGGCACTGCCTGCACAGCAAATTCTGCGAATTCCACCGTTACAGTATCCGCTCGGCAGCACACGCTCCAGGGGTCGCCGTATTGCAGGTCGTCCTCCACCGTCTCCACCTGAAAGCCGTCCTCAATCTGCTGGCGAAATAGGCCGCACCGATAGCGCAAGCCGTAGCCATCCAGCGGTAAATTCAGCGTGGCGCCGCTGTCCAAAAAACAGGCCGCCAACCGTCCCAAACCGCCGTTGCCCAAAGGCGGGTCCGGCACACAGTCCAGCTGGTCGAGCTTGCGGCCGCAGGCGGTAAGCGCCGTCTCCACCTCGCCGGTCAGGCCGGTGCAAAGCAGATTATTGTACACCGCCTTGCCCAACAGATATTCCGCGGAAAAATAATACGCCCGCCGCCCGGCACAATGAGCCTGCAACGACCCTTGCCAAGCCGGTTGCAGCCGTGCCAAAACAGCCCGCGCCACCACTGCGTGCAGTTGTTCATCGGTCAATTCTGCCACCGGGAGTCGGTACAGACTGCGGGAGAGCAGTTCCAAATTCTCTTTCATATCTGACATATATTACTCCTTTCCGCCCGATCTGCGGCGCAAGTCTCTGTATATAGATGCGCCAAAATGCCCGGGGTTAGGGCGCCGGGGCGCATACGCCAACTCCAGTTGTGGGCGCCCACCGTTGACGGCGTGTTGATGCGGGCACTGCTGCCCAGTCCCAGCAGATCCTGTACAGTCAAAATACAGGTGTTGGCCGGGCTTCGCAGAGCAGAAAGCATCATCTGTCTCGGTAACTGATTGGGATAACGCACGCCATAGGCGGCGCAAGCCCGGCGTATGTCTTGCCGCGGGGCGGTGGTGCACCAGCCAAGCAGCGTATCGTTATCATGGGTGCCGGTATAAATCACCGTATTGGGCTTGCAAACAGCACCACCGCCGCAGTCCCGGGAATCAAAGTCAAATTGCAGCACCTGCATACCGGGAAAGCCGCAATCTGAAAGCAGCGCCCGCACCGTATCGTCCAAAAAGCCCAGATCCTCCGCCAAAAGCGGCACATCCCCCAACGCCTGTTGGAGCGCCGAAAACAGCGACAAACCGGGCCCCGGCAGCCAGCAGCCGTCCCGGGCATTCTTTGCCCGGGCAGGCACAGAATAATAAGCGGCAAAGCCACGAAAATGGTCCAGCCGCAGCGCGTCAAACCAGTTCAAAGCGTGCCGCAGCCGCGCCACCCACCAGCGGTACTCTGTACGCGCGTGGGCGCTCCAGTTATATACCGGATTGCCCCACAGCTGGCCGGTGGGTGAAAACGCGTCCGGCGGACACCCGGCCAGCCGAGACGGCGCGCCGGAGGGAGAGAGCATAAACAACGCCGGCGCCGCCCACACATCGGCGCTGCACGGCGCCACATAAATAGGCAGATCGCCGATCAGGTAAACACCCCGGGCATTGGCATAAGCCCGCAGCGCTCGCCACTGATGATCCAAAAAATATTGCAGCATTTTATGGTACAAAACCCGCCGCTCCATCTGCACTGCCGCCCTCTTCAAAGCCGACGGCTCTCGCTGCCGCAAAGCCGACGGCCACAGAAAAAAGCGCTTTCCATAGCGTTCACTAAGGGCACAAAACAGGGCATAATCCTCCAGCCAATCGGCCTGACTTTGGCAAAAGCAGTCAAAGTCTGTCGGTATATGGCGCACAAAGCGGTCAAACAGTCGATCAAACAGCACTTGACGCCCCCGGCGCACAGCCGGATAATCCACCCGGTCATCACCACCGCAGGGTAACAAATCCAAATCCGGCGGCTGCAAATACCCGCTTTCCACCAGCAGCTGCGGGTCAATATACACCGCATCGCCTGCAAAGCTGCCGGGGCTTTGGTACGGTGAATTCCCCTGCCCTGCCGGGCACAGGGGCAGCAGCTGCCAGTACCGCTGCCCGGCAGACGACAAATCGTCTACAAAGCGGTAAGCCGCGGCACCCATCGTGCCGATCCCGTAGAGCCCGGGCAAAGAAAACAGCGGCAGCAGCACCCCGGCGCCACGCCGCTGCAACAAGCGGTCAGTCACAGATACAGACCTCCGTTTCCGGGTCAAACAAATGGAGCGCCTCCATGTTGGGGTACAGCACTGTTTGGTCTTCCTTTTGGAAAGAGACGGTGCCGGGCACCCGGGCGATCACTCGCCGTCCTTGTAAATCTGCATACAAATAGGTTTCCGCCCCCATACGCTCCGCCATCTCCACCTGGACCCGAAAGGCCGCAGGATCTGTTATATTCAGCCATGCCGGGTCCGTGGACAGATCCTCCGCGCGCAGGCCCAAAAGCACATCCCGATCCACATACGTCAACAGTTTGGCATGGCTTTGCAGTCGATGGGGCAAAGCCACCTCCGTACCCAGCACTTGCAAATCAAGGGCGTTCCCCCGCCGCACCAAACGGCCGGGCAATATATTCATAGGCGGCGTGCCGATAAACCCGGCTACAAACACATTGCAGGGGTGGGCATACAACTGTGCGGGCGTGTCTGCCTGCTGAATCTTGCCGTCCAACATGACCACGATCCGATCCGCCATGGTCATGGCCTCCGTTTGGTCATGGGTCACATACACAAAGGTGGTACCCAGTTCCCGGTGCAGCTCTGCAATGCGTGCGCGCATTTCTGTACGCAGCTTGGCGTCCAGGTTAGACAGGGGCTCGTCCAAAAGGAACACCGCCGGATCCCGCACCATAGCACGACCCAGCGCCACCCGCTGCCGCTGCCCGCCGGACAGGGCGCGGGGTCGCCGATCCAGGTACGCGGTCAGTTCCAGCGCCTGTGCGGCTGTCCGCACCTTGCGGTCGATCTCCGCCTTGGGCACTCGCCGCAGTTGCAGACCAAAGGCCATATTCTTGTACACCGTCATGTGAGGGTACAGAGCGTAGCTTTGGAACACCATGGCAATATCCCGATCCTTGGGCGGCAGATCGTTCACTACCCGGTCACCGATCTTCAAGGTGCCGCCGCTGATGTCCTCCAACCCGGCAATCATACGCAGAGTGGTGGACTTGCCGCAACCGGAAGGTCCTACTAAAATCAAAAATTCCCGATCCCGGATTTCCAAATTCAGATCCGGTATGACAGTCACGCCGTCCTCATAAGTTTTTTTAATATGTTCAAGCGAGATAGACGCCACTGGGGCACACTCCTTTCCGCAGCTGCCGTTTAGCCCTTAACCGCACCGGCTACCACGCCTTTGATAATATATTTTTGGCAAAACAGATAAAAGACCACAATGGGGATCATCGCCAGCACCAGCATGGCCATCAGCCCGCCGTAATCTGTGGAGCCGTAGGCACCCTGCATGGCAATTTGAATGGCCACCGGCACGGTCTTTTTCTCCGTGCCCAGCACCAGGTACGGCAGCAGATAATCATTCCAGATCCACATCGTATTGAGGATCGCCACCGTCACCGCCGTGGGTTTTAAGAGTGGTAACACCACCAAAAAGAAAGTCTGTACCGGATTGCAGCCGTCAATGGTGGCTGCCTCCTCCAGCTCCCGGGGAATTCCTCGGATAAAACCGCACAGCATAAACACGGACAGCCCGGCGCCAAAGCCCAGATAAATAAACGGCATGCCAAGAACGGTATTCAGCTTTGCCCGGCCAACCAAATAGGTCATGGTGTACATCACCATTTGAAACGGCACGATCATGCTGAAAACGAACAGGTAGTACATACCCTTGGTCAGTGCCGTGCGTACCCGCATGAGATACCAGGCGGCCATGGAGGTGCAAAGGACGATCAGCCCCACAGACACAACGGTGATCAGCAGCGAACGGCCAAAGGCGGCGAAAAAGCCGCCGGCAGACAGACCGCTGATATAGTTTTCCAACGCCACAAAGGTCTCTTTGTTGGGCAGTGCAAACGGGTCGCCGGAGATATAAAATCGGGACTTAAAGGAATTTTGCACCACCAAAAAGAGAGGCACCAGGTCAGCGCCGCCAGCAACACCAGAAGAAGCGTTTCCAGCGTACTTTGGGGAGCTTTCTGTTTTTGTTTTTTTCTCATACGCCGTGGGCCTCCCGCTGTCCGGTCACGCGCAGTTGCAAAAAGGCAAGCAACGCCACGATGATAAAGAACACAACCGCCTTGGCTTGACCCACCCCCTGCCAGCCGCTGCGGCCGTAAAAGGTATTATAAATATTCAGCGCCAACAGCTCCGTCTTTTGCTCAGGGGCTCCGCCGGTAAGCGCCAGGTTTTGGTCAAACATCTTAAAGGTATTTGTAAGGGTCAGAAAAGTGCAAATAGTCACCGCGGGCATCACCAGTGGCAGCTTGATGCGAAACAGAGTCTGCGTCCGGGATGCGCCGTCAATGGCCGCCGCCTCCAAAAGATCGTCCGGCACATTTTGCAGCGCCGCAATATAGACCACCATCATATAGCCGATCAGCTGCCAGTTGGTCAGCGCCACCAGCCCCCAAAAGCCGTAGGCGGCTGATAGGTAATATCCATCCCCGCCCAGGCCAACACACCGTTAATGAGCAAATTCCAAATATATCCCAGCACAATCCCGCCGATCAAATTAGGCATAAAGAACACGCCGCGAAAGAAATTGGTGCCCCGCAGCCCTCGGGTAAGAAGCAGCGCCAGTGCAAAGGCAAGCACATTCACTGTGATGATACTCACGCCGGAGAACAGCGCCGTAAACCACAGCGCGTGGAGAAAGCCGCTGTCTGCAGTAAAGGCCTGCACATAGTTTTGCAGTCCGACCCACGCGGCGTCCGTCACCGTCCGGAACCGGGTAAAGGAAAGCCCTACCCCCAGTACAAAAGGCGCCGCAAAGGCAAAGAGAAAGGCCACTGCCGTAGGCAGTAAAAACAACCAGCCGTATTTTTTCAAATTTTTCTGCATACCGTCGTTCCTTTAGGCGGAGGCAGCCGCTTCACTTTTCCAGTCCGCCACGGTATTCTCCTGCACCTGCGCCCATGTTTTTCTGCCCTGGGCATAGCTCAGTAGCGCGGAGCCAAAATGCTGCTTGAAGGTCTGAGATGGGAATACAGTAAAGTCCCAGGGAATGCTGTAAATGCCCTGCTTGTTCATCCAAAGCTGCACCTGCACCGCCAGCGGGTCCTCCGGCACATCTTCTGCGGAGAAGGTGTCAAAGGGGGCAATAAAGCCCAACGCATCCGTTACGAATTTTTTGCCTGTATCGGAAGAATATAACCAATAAATAAAATCGGCTGCCGCCTTTTGCTGTGCCTCTGTTGCCTTGGCGTTGATGGCATAGAAATTCTCCGTGCCCACGCACAAGCCTTGGTTTTCCTCGCCGTCTGCGCCGATATAAATAGGCAGGAACTTGATTTTGTCTGCCTGCACCTTGTTACCGGTGACACCGGCGATCTGTTCCCATGCCCAGTTACCATTTTGTACCATGGCGCACTTTTCCAGCGCAAACTCCGCCATGGAGTCCGTCACCGTCTTGGTGCCGCACTTTTTCGCCTCCACCGTGCTGTCCGTTAAATACAGGTCAAAAATATTCTTAAAATTGTCACCGAAGGAGAAAGTGATCTCCTTGGTGGCGTCCGTAGTCAAATCCACCTTATTCTGCTTAAATTCATAATAGATGGGCACATTCATCAAGTGGGTCTGCCAGCGCCAGTCTTCGCCGCTTTTCAGTGAAGTAGCGGCAAACACGCCTTCAATGCCCAGCTCCTTCTTGTGCTTTTGCATATCGTCTGCCACAGACTTCAGCGCTGCAAAGGAACGCACCTCATCCATGGATTTGTACTTACTGTCCCGATCCTTCAGTGCAAAATACTTGTCCGTGATGGCCTCGTTATAGATGATCCCGTAACCCTCCACTACATAGGGAATGCCGTACACCTTGCCGTCGCCGGTGACCGCCAGAGATTTGTCCGTTAAGTGCTCATACAGCTTGGTATCGGACAGATCAGCGCAATAAGGCGCCCAGTTTGCATAGCCCTTGGGACCGTTGATCTGAAACAGCGTGGGCGCCTCTGCTGTGGCCATCTTGGCCGTCAGCGTAGACTCGTACTGGTTATTGGCCGCCGTCTCTACAATCACATTCACGCCGGTTTCTTCCTTGTAGGCTTTGGCGATCTTTTCATATACCCCGGCTATCTCCGGCTTAAAGTTCAGGTAGCGCAGGGTCACCTGGCTCTTGGCCGCGTCCGTGGCGTTGGTGGTGCCGTCGTCCGTCTGCTTGCCACAGGCGGCAAACAGCCCGCCGGTGGACAGCAGCAGCACCCCACACAGCAGCAAAGAAAGCCATTTTTTCATCATTTTCATTTTGAAAACCTCCGTTCGCTTTGATGTTTATAGTGTGTGCCGCCCATCAAGCGATATACAAAAAGAAAAGCGACCATAACCGGCAAAGCCGATCACAGTCGCTGAAACAGATAGAATTTAAATTTATTTTTTATCCTGCGCCATGGCTTTTAAGTCGTGGCGTTTTTCGGCAAAATAGGCTCTCGTCTCCTTGCCCACCACCCCGGACAGGGCAAACAGGGCAATCAGGTTGGGAAATGCCATCAGGCCGTTACAAATATCCGCAATGTTCCACACAGCCGCCACGGTCAGGTACGGGCCGATGAACACGGCAAGAATGTACAGATAGCGGTATACCTTGGTGAACTTTTGGGAGCCTACCAGGTACTCCAGGCAGCGCTCGGAGTAGTAATTCCAGCCCAAAATGGTGGTAAAGGCAAAGAACGCCAGGCACAACATCAGCACGAGGCAGAGAACCGACCGTTCCAGGGCAGACCCGTCTGCCAGGCACGGCTGGTAATCTTTACGCCCTCTACGGAACCGGCCACAAAAGCGTTCTGGGCACCGGTAACCACAATGGACAGACCGGTGAGGGTGCAAATCACAATGGTATCAATAAAGGTACCGGTCATCGTCACCAAACCCTGGCGCACCGTGTCCTTGGTCTTGGCGGCAGCGGCAGCAATCGGCGCAGAACCAAGGCCCGCCTCGTTGGAGAAAATGCCGCGGCCAATACCCTTTTGCATAGCCAGCTTAATGGTTACGCCGGTGGCAGCACCAAGGGCTGCCTGCGGATCGAAGGCACTCTGGCAGATCAGCTTCACCGCAGCGGGAATAGCGGTAATGTGGCCCAGCACGATAACCAGCGCAAATACCACATAAGTGATGGCCATAAAGGGCACGATCACCTGAGACACCTTGGCAATGCGCTGAATACCACCCAGCACCACCAGTGCCACACAAAGGGTGACCACCAGGCCGCCGATCACGGTGGCCCAGGTGTAATCATTGCCAAGCAGCGTAAACGCCACATGGGCAGACTCCGGATCAAAGAAATCCTGCACGGCCGTTGCAATACCGTTAATCTGGGTAAAGGTGCCGATACCAAAGAGACCGACGCAGATGCCAAACACGGCAAACAGCTTCGCCAGCCACTTCCACTTGGAACCCATGCCCTTTTCTATGTAGTAGAACGGACCGCCCAGATAATGGCTGTCGTCCTTCTTCTCTCTGTACTTAATGGCCAAAAAGCCCTCGCTGTACTTGGTGGCCATACCGAAGAAGGCGGCCAACAACATCCACAGCAGTGCACCGGGACCACCCAGGCAAATGGCCGTAGCCACGCCTACGATATTGCCGGTACCAATGGTGGCGGACAGCGCCGTGCACAGCGCGCCGAAGGAAGTAACCTCTCCCTCGCCGTTGTCCTCATTCTTAACCATAAACTTCAGTGCCTTGCCCAGGTGCCGCACCTGAACAAAGCCGGTTCGCACCGTCAGCCACACGCCGGCGGCTAAAATCAAAATGATCAGCGGCCAGCCCCATACGGCGTTCTGTACCTTACCAATGATGTCATCCACGGACATTGCAAGTGTAATTGTCTGCATTGTTTCACCCTTTCTGCAAATAAAAAAACTGATACAAGTTTACCACAAACCGGGCGACCATTCAATGTGCAAACTGCAAAAAAAGAGGCGAATATGTATTTTTATACATATCCGCCATAGGTTTGGCTGTTTATCAAAGAATTCTTGGTTAAAATTACAGGCTGTTTTGCAGTTTGGCAGCGGTCAGCGTGTTCTCCAGCAGCATGGAGATGGTCATGGGACCCACACCACCGGGCACCGGGGTAATGGCGCCGCACACCTGGGAAACACCGTCAAAATCCACATCGCCGCACAGCTTGCCGTTCTCATCCCGGTCCATGCCTACATCAATAACCACCGCGCCGGGCTTTACCATATCTGCTGTAACGAACTTAGGACGACCCACTGCCGCCACCAACACATCCGCCTGCCTGGTCAGCTCTGCCAAATTCTGTGTCTTGGAATGGGCAATGGTCACTGTGGCATTCTCGTGCAGCAGCAGCATAGCCATGGGCTTGCCCACAATGTTGCTGCGCCCCAGCACCACCGCCCGCTTGCCGGTCAGGTCCGTGCCGGTGGAACGGATCAGTTCCATCACCCCGGCAGGGGTGCAGGGCAAAAAGCGGTAGTCGCCAATCATAATAGCACCCACATTCTCCGGGTGGAAGGCGTCTACATCCTTGGCCGGGTCAATACGTGCGATCACCTCTTTGTCGCTTAGGTGCGGCGGCAAAGGCAGCTGGCAAAGGATGCCGTTTATCTCCTTTTTCCCGTTCAATTCGTCTACCAGTGCATTCAGCTGCGCCTGGGTGGTGTCAGCGGGCAGCGTGTATTTTTCGCTGTAAAAGCCCACCTCGGCGCAAGCTTTTTCCTTGTTGCGCACATACACCTGGGATGCCGGATCCTCGCCTACCAAGATAACTGCCAGCCCCGGGGTCACGCCCTGTTCTTTTAATGCAAGGGTCTCCTGTGCCACCCGCGCCCGCACGGCGCGCGACACGGCCTTGCCGTCAATGATCTGTGCCATTTTTCTCCTCGTTTACTCCTTTATTCTTTGTTTTGCCACGCTTGGCCGCCTGGGCAGCACGGCGCTCCTCCTTGGTGGGGCGTGGTGGCAGCTCCTCTACCGGCACCACCCGCAGGCGCTGGGGCAGACGGCCCTGCTTCTTCTTCACCATCACCACAATAAAGTATACCAGTGCCACAACGGCAATCACCGCCGACAGCACCTGGCTGACCCGAATACTGGTGGAGCCGATGTACAGACTGTCTGTACGCATACCCTCCACTACCATACGCTCCACGCCGTACCAAACGCCGTATAGCACAAAAATCTCGCCCTTAAAGCTGCGGTGTTTATGCACAATGTAATTGAGGATCAGAAAGCCCAATACACACCACAGGCTTTCATACAGGAAAGTGGGGTGCACCGGCACCTCCGGGTCCACGGTCACACCCTTAGCAGCCAAATCCGCAGAAGAGGCGGCCAGCGTATCTCTGATCTTTACGCTCCACATTCTAAAGAGCGCGGTATCCGTATTGGTGCCAAAGGCCTCCTGGTTAAAGAAATTGCCCCAGCGGCCGATACCCTGGCCGATAAGCAGACCCAAGGCACCCAGGTCCAGCAAATTGCGAAAGTCGATCTTGCCCACCTTGCAGCCGATGGCGGCGCCGATCAGGGCACCGATAATGCCACCGTAAATGGCAAGCCCGCCGTTCCAAATTTGCACGATCTCTGCCGGATGGGCGCTGTAATAGCTCCACTCAAAAATCACATAATATGCCCGAGCGCAGACGATACCGAAGACCGTACCCCAAATGAGCACATCCGTCATCCCGTCCAGGCTCATACGCCACTTGTATGCCATACGGCCGCCGTACAGCACCGCCAGCATAAAGCCAAAGGCGATAATGATACCGTAAAAATGAATATCATAACTGCCGATGGTAAACGCCACAGAAGGCAGATCAAAGTCGATCCCCAGCCCGGGGAAGTACACGCGGGTAAAATTACTCATGCTGCTCCTCCTCTGCCTTTACAACGGACAGGGCGCTGTACTGCGGGTTCATTACCTGCTGCAAGCGCGCCTCAATCTTCTCCTTGGTAATGGCCTTGTAGCGATTCGTCACATCAAAGATGGAAAAGCCGTTAAAGTGGGCATCTATCATACCGTTGGCCACACTGTCAATATCGTTATAGGACATCACTTCCCGACCATAGGACTTGCGCAGGGCTGCCTGGTACAGATCCTCCGGAATCCCCTCCCGGCGCAGGCGTTCTGCCTCTGCCTGAATGGCGGCCGCCACCTGCCGGGGGTCCGTGCTCTCGCCGTCAAAGATAATGGCTTCATACCCGTGGCCGTGAAAATACTCCGTAGAGAATTCGCCGCTGATCAGTCCTCGGTCAAACAAGTCTTTATAGAGCGGCGAGGAGTCACCGGCCATAATCTCCAGCAGCAGATTGGTGAGAATAATGGTCTCTATGTCCTGCTCCGGCTTGGTGCAGGCTTCTTTATAGCCAAAGGAGAACACCGGAATGGAGGTAGCCAAATGACACTCCTGATAGTCCTGCACGATCTCTCGCGGTTCCGGCAGGAACGCCCGCTCTACCGTCACATCGGCTGTCGGTTTTAAGCACCGATCGCAGACGGCCAGCACCTGCTCCGGTGTCACATTGCCCACCACCGCCAGTGCCATATTGTGCAAGTTATAAAAAGTATTGTAGCAGTCATACAGCAGCTTGTCCGTAATGTGGGAGATGGACTCCACCGTACCGGCAATATCAATGCGCACCGGGTGGTTCTTATACAGGCACCGCAACAGGTTAAAGGTGCTCATCCAGCCGGGTACATCATAGTACATGGTGATCTCCTGGCCGATAATCCCCTGCTCTTTTTCCACCGTTTGAGGCGTAAAGTACGGGTGCTGCACAAAGTCCAGCAAAATCTCCAACGACTGGTCAAAGTGGTCGCTGCACTGGAACAGATAGCAGGTCTTGTCAAAGGAAGTATACGCATTGGCAGACGCACCGGTGGCCGCAAAGCGCTGAAAAGCGTCCAGCTCCTCGGACTCAAACAGCTTGTGCTCCAAAAAGTGTGCAATTCCTTCCGGTACCTGGGTGTATTCGGCAGCGTCCGAGCGCTTAAAGCGATTGTCAATGGAGCCATACTTGGTACCGATCACCGCATAAGCAGAGCGGTAATGGGCCTTAGGCATCACAAATATTTTCAGCCCCGTAGGGTGGTCAATTTCATAATAGCGTTCGTCCAAAATGGAAGAAACTTGTTCTTTCACTGTGCCTGCACCTCCTCTTTCTCTGCCACTAAGCGGTAAACGGTATCCAACGACAACCGACCGGCACATTCTTGTAACTGCTCCACAGTCACGCTCCGGGTCTCCTCCGCCACCTGGGCAGGGGTACGGAAGTCATCGTCCAACAGCCGGGCGGCATACCAGTTTTCCAGGCCGTTGGGGGTGTCCGCCACGCCGTCCAGCGCGTCGATCATGGCAATGCGGGAGCTTTCCAGCTCGGCTTTGCAGTCACCATCCCGAATCATCTCCAGCTGATGCAGGATCTCGGCCACAGCCTTGTCCATATTCTCCTCCTCGCAGCCGCACTGAATAAAGATGTAGCTGTTTTGGCGGGCAAAGCGAGCAGAACAGTAGTAACAAAGGCTCATCTTCTCTCGCACATTCATAAAGAGTTTGGAGTACGGGCCGCCGCCGAACACATCGCAAAAGCTGCGCATAGCCGGTGCCAACGGATCACCTGGGCGCATATCCACACGAAAGCCCAGCACCAGCTTACCTTGACGAATTTTTTCGCTCTCCCGCACGTCTTTCACCTGTTCGCACCGGGCCACAAAATGGGGAGTGGGCATGGGCTGATACGCCCGCTCCACGCCCTCTAACCGACGGCGCAGCGCCGTACAGGCCGCCTCCGGATCCGTGCTGCCGACTACAGTTACCAGCATTTTGCTCTCTCGCAGCATGCGGTGCCAGGCGGCGGTTACGCTCTCCGGCGTGGCAGCCAACAAAGTCTCTTTGGTGCCTTTGGGATTTATCCGGTACGGATCGCCGGCAAACATAATCTGCTGCATTTGCATGACCGCGTACAGGCGTTTTTCGTTCTCCTCGGCAGCCAGCTTCTCCAGCAGTACCCGGCGCTCCGTCTCAATATCCGCCGGTGAGAACAGGCCGTTCTCCCCCAAAAGCGGGTCAAACAGCAGATTCATCAGCAGTTCCAGTCCCGCCTCGGCAATCTTCTCGTCATCCAGGGCAAAACGATCGTCCAGTGTGGTAATGCCCATTTTCAAAATTTGGCAGCCGCCGGATTTGTTGGCCGTGACACTGATGGCCGCGCCGTAGAGCTTGTCCAACTGCAAGTGCAGCGCACGCATATCCGGATAGGCCTTGCCCTTACGGCTGACCGCTGAGATGGCCAGCGCATAGTTTGCCGCCATCTGCTCCTCCATAGGCACTGCCAAGTGAATGGCCAGTTCATTGGTCTTAAACCGCCCGGCAGGCACAGCCAAAAGCTCTACCCCGGGGGCTATCTTCTTTTGCACATAATCTGTCAAAATGAAACTTCCTTTCATTGTGAGATGTTACACAAACGGATTATAACATATTTTACCCTATTTTTCCAACCCTTATCAAAACAAAAGATAAAGCAGAGCCAAAAGCAGCGCCTGATCTGCGCCTTCGCGTCCTAAAAGCAGAAGCAGCATTAAGATTACGGCGTTGTCATCCCCTTCGTTCTCCGATGCCGGTTCCTCCGGGTTTGGCGCAGCCGGGGATGCTTTTTCCTTGCCGGGCGGCGGTGCCGTCTGACGGTCGTTATGCTCTTGCGGCGGTTCCTCCCGGGGCAGATACGACCCGGCACGAGCATGCATACGGCGCACCCGCTCCTTGGCTTCATTGATCTGGTCCTCACTAAACGCCGGCACTAAAACAACTCCTCCAGCATAGGCAGCACCTCAAACAGACGCAGGATCTGCATGGCCTGGTCCGCCTTGTTTTGGCTCTTGGGGCTTAAATGGGGCTTCAGCGCCCGGATCAGGTCCACATTTTTATTGCTGCTGCGGTTCATACGGTCAAAAATGGACTTGGCTTTCATCATCATTTCAAAGTCCGCCTTGCCAAAGTTCAGTCCCTCCAACCCGGACAGCAGATTTTGCATATTCTGGGCACCGGCCACCGTGTCTGTCAGCTGCTGCACGGCGCTGTTGGCGCTCCCCGGCTTAGGCTGGGGCGTAGGCTGTGCACCGGGAGGGGACGCCGCACCGGGCGCACTTCCCTGCCCGCCGTCGCCTAAGATGGACGCGGCCACGCCCCGCAGCATTTCCATATCCTGCGGGGTCAAATTGGCAATGATCTGGTTAATATCGTCCATATTACCGCTTCCCGCCTAACTTTTCCATCAGTGCCTTGGCCTGGGGAGAATTGAGCATTTGCTGCAATCGTTCTTTGTCATTGAGCACCGCCTCTAATTTGGCCTTGGTGTCCGGGTCCAGGTTTTGCTGCAAATAGGCCTGCTGCTGTCCGGCTTTGGCCGCCGCTTGGAATGCCGCCGGGTCAAATCCTTTTTTCTGTTTTCTCGGGTCCTGCATAAAACGCACTCCTCTTTTTATCTGCAAAGCCGCTTGCCGTGGGCACGCAGATATGTTATACTCAGTACATAGTATGCAGAAAGGCGGGGATTATGAATGCGCTTACTGGTCGCCTCGGACTCTCACCGAGCCGCTGGCAATCTGCTGGACATTGTGGAGCTGCACCTGGAGGACAGCGATGTGCTGCTCTTTCTCGGCGACGGCGGAAATGATTTGGAAAATGTGCGTATGTTGTACCCCCGGTTGCATATTTTGCAAGTGGCCGGGAATTGCGATTGGGGCAGCGACCTGCCCGCCTGGGGCACAGCCAAACTGGGCGGCAAAACGGTGCTTTATACCCACGGCCACCCGTTCCATGTAAAATTTGGTCTGGCAGAGTTGGAGCAGGCTGCCCGGGAGGCCCACGCAGACATTTGCCTGTTTGGTCACACCCATCAGCAGATGACCGACTACCGGGACGGCTTATATCTAATGAATCCCGGCGCGGTGGCAGAGGGCTGCTACGGTATGGTAGACATTACCCCCGGCGGCATTATGCTGCTGCCCTGCCGGCTATAAACACGATTTTCAAAGAAAAGAGGCAGAACCTATGACTTATTGCGAACATTGCGGCCAACCTCTGGCACCCGGCACTGCAGAATGCCCGGTGTGCCATACCCCCAACTTTGCGGGCTGCACCGCACAGCAGAACGCCCAATCCCAAAGCGCGCCCTACGGTCAGCAGGCATACAACCAGCCCCAAGGCGACCCCTACGGCCAACAGGCGCACAACCAGCCGCAGGGCGACACTTACGGCCAGCAAAATTACAACCACGGTCAAACGAACTATGGTGAGCAGGCATATAACGCCGGCTACAACAACTGGGGCAACCCTTACCAGCCCCCCTACGGTGCGCCGGTGAACGAAGCCCAGTATCGCCAAATGACAGAAAAGGCGGACAACGCCTACATACTGGCCATAATCGGTCTGATCTTAGGGATTCTCATGGGTCCGCTGTTCGGCTGGATCATGGGCGGCATTGCCTTGTCCAACGGCCGCCAGGCGTATGAGATCACCGGCAGTGAAAAGGCGCGCAGCGCCACAAACATTGCCAAGTGGGCCATTGGCGTGTCCACTGCTATCTTTGCCGTTGCCCTGATCGTGTGTATCTTGATGTTTACTGTATTTTCCGCCACCGTGCTGGGCGGTCTGTACTGATGGATCAGGCACAGCAGATTAAAAAGCGGTTGGCAGAACTGCAAAATCGAGGCACCTTTGGCGGCTACACGGTTTATACGGATTTTTTAGGCCTGGAGGAGCAAAGTCTGCTGGCAGAGATGGCCGGCCCCCAGTTTGTGCCCGCCTACGGCGGATTTGACGGTGCCGAGCGGGTGATGGCAGCCTTTGGCCCGGCGCCGGAGCCGGCGGACTACCCCATCACCTGCCTGCATATTGCGCCCAAGCAGGAAAAATTTGCCGAGGAATTGACCCACCGGGACTACCTGGGCACCTTAATGGGCTTAGGGCTGGAGCGGCGGGTGCTGGGCGACATTCTCCCCTGCGGCAAAGGGGCATATCTCTTTTGCACCGCAGGCATGGCGGAGTATATTGAGACTCAACTGCACCGGGTGCGCCACACAGAGGTGACCTGCACCCGGGCGGACGTCCTGCCCCCGCACCTGCTGCCCCAACCGGAAGACAGAGAAGTGATCGTGCCCTCTCTGCGGCTGGATGTGCTGGTGGGCGCAGTATACAATCTCTCCCGCAGCAGCGCAGACAAATTCTTTTTACAGCAAAAGGTATTTGTCAACGGACGTTGCATAGAGAACCGTGCCCACACTGTACAGCCGGGGGACAAAATTTCCGTGCGGGGTCACGGCCGATTTACCGCCGGTGCGCCTCTGCGCCGCACCAAAAAAGACCGGCTGGTGGTGCCGGTAGAAGTGTATTAAATCATACCCATAGCAAAAGGAGCAGTACCTGCAAGTACCGCTCCTTTCTTCTTTCACGCTATTGGTGCCTTGTAGTCTGCCGGGTAGGCGTTTGGGTTCTTCTCCGGCGGATAATAAGGTGTCATTTGCACCTGTTCTTTTCCATTCCAAAAAGGTTTTTGGTAGTAGGACACCGGTTGGCAGTCAAAGCTGCCGTCCGGGTGCACAGTAATGCGGGTAAAACCACGCTGGGCGCCGTAATTCTTTATGCCGATATAAGCGAGATAGTCCACGGACAGGCCGTAGGTCAACCGTATACCCTTGTAAGTGACGGACAAATTGTTCAAATGGTCGTGGCCGCAGAATGTGCCCCGAGTGCTGCCCACCTGCTGCAAGGTGTCAAACACATTGTCCGGGTGCAAACTGGGGAACAGGCCGCCCTTTTCGCCGATGCCGCCGTAGTGCACCTGCACTTCACCGGTGTCTTTATAGCCGTTTTCTTTATAAGCCTCCCAGGCAGTCTTGTACTGAGCAATGGGAATGTGAAAGAACATCAGGCTCTTCGGCATCGGTGCGCCCAACGCCCGGTTGTGAGCGGTCAAGGCTTCCACCTCGCCCCTGTACCAGTCCATTTGGTTCTTGTGCATACCGTCATATTTCCACATAAAGCCCAGATAGTCGCCGTCCACATAGCTGCCGGTATCGGTAAAAAACAGCGCCTGGGTCACGGCGCCACGACGGTTCTCCACCGCCACAGTATAGTTGCCCACGCCGTCCACGCCCTCCGGCCCGGAGCGGAACAGGCAGTAGGACTTGCTGCCGGCTTTGGCGAACTTCTGTTCTTGATAATATTTGCCGATATAGCGGCGGTTGTACACCGCGTAGGACTCTGTATCGTGGTTGCCCAGCACCGGCGCCCAGTACACGCCCAGGTTCTGCATCACCCGGCCAAACAGACGAGCGGCGGTTTTGTTGTTAAATGTGCCGGACTGGAACGGCACCGGTAGGCAATGTCGCCGGTCACAGCCACCAGGTCCGGCTGTTCGGCGGTGACCATACGCACCACGCAGTCAATGGCCCGCCGGTCTTTGAAGAAGCTCATCCAGCCGCCGCCAATATGCACATCCGTCAGCGTCATAACACGAAAATCCCCATCGGTGGTGAACACCCAACGGCCATCCAGCGGTTGGGGCTGCAACTGATTTTTATACTGTACCGGCGCAATGCCCGCCACATACCGCAGCTGTAAAAGCGCCAAGATGCCGTTGACCAGCACGGTGAGCAGCACCACAGCCGCCACCACGCCGAGAAGGATCCAAAATACCAAAGGAATAACCTCGCTTTACTCTACAAAATGATGATAAATATAACTGAGCACACCCGCATCGGAAGTACACGCCACAGCGTTTGCCGCCTGCTTAAGTTCGTCACAGGCGTTGGCTACCGCCAGCCCTGTGCCGGCGTAGCGGATCATAGACAAATCGTTGCGGCTGTCGCCCACGGCGATCACCTGCTCCGGGGTAAGCCCCAGGTGCTCCGCCAGTTTTTGCAGGGCGCTGCCCTTGTCCACCCCGCGGCGCAGGATCTCCAAATTGCTCTGCATAGAATAGGTGCAGAGCAGCTCCGGGAACAGCTCCGCCGCCCGGTCTATAAACGCCCGGCGTTCATCGTCCAGGTGGAAGAAGATATTGAACATCTCCGTTTTTTCCTCCCCGGCCAGCAGTGCCTCCAAGTCTGTGCAGGGCACCCGGCTGGCCGCCATCACCGGGTGATAGATCGGCTCAATACGGTAGTAGTCGTAGGCCAACCGGTTCAGCTTATCCGCCGGGGCATACGGCCGCCCGCCGTAGAACACCTCGATCATGGTATCGTACTGCCGTAGCAGGTGCAGCACCGCCAGTGCCTTTTCCCGGCTGTAATAGCTGGAAAAGAGGGTCTCCCCTGCCGCATTCACCGCGGCAGCGCCATCGCCGTACACCGCATAGGGCACCAGCGGGTTAAACCGCAGCTCTGCGGGCATTTCATAAAAGGTGCGCCCGGTTACCGCCGCAGCGGTCACGCCCGCTGCCGATAGTTGTTCCAGCGCGCAGAAGTTGGCCGGGGCTATTTTGCCGTCACTGCCGATGAGTGTATCGTCTAAATCAAAAGCCACCAATTTGGGTCTTGTCATAACAGTCTGTTCTCCTTACCGGTTTTGCACCAGTATATGCCAAATAGAGGAAGAGAGCAAGCGCCGGGGTGACGGCGCCTGCTCCGAAGAGGGTGCCCGGTACAGAACAAAACAAAATCCGGTGATCGACGGGGAAGTCAGATCAAAACAAAAAATGCACCGAGCAGGGGTATATCTAAAAAGGGCGCTGCCCTCTTTAGCCGTTAGGCAGCCGCACCGGCGGGGGTATCTGCGCTCTCCGGCAGTGGCTCCACCTTGGCTTTCTTTTTGCGGTGGATGACAAAACGGTTCAGCGGATAAGTCCACAGGGTGGGTACGGTCATCACCAGCAGCTTGGTGAGCAGGGTGATAAACACGCTGTCCCAGTGGTGATTGGTGACGATGGTGCCCAGGTACGCACCGAACCAGGTGTTAAAGGCGATGGTGCACACCACCATAATGGTGTAAAGAATGGTGGACAGTACCGGATTGGCGTCTGCCTGGAAAGTAAGCTTGCGGTTCATCACATACGCCGCCGCGTAGCCGATAACGGCGCTGATGGCGTAGGAGTACATATAACCCTTATACTGAATCCCCAGGAAGTGCAGCACCGCATTGTCCGTAACCGGGGTGGTGTTCATACTCTTAAAGACTACATATTGTAAAAAGGCGAATACCGCCAACTCCAGTACTGAGGTGCTGGCCCCGGTAAATGTAAACTTGATAAACTTCCAAATTTCTGCGTGTTTCTTAGTAAAAGCGACCCATTTTTCTTTCATACAATAACCTTGCCTTTCTCGCTTTCGGGTGTTTGTCGTTGTCTTTTTGTTTCTGCTGTCAGCATACGCCGTCCGCGCGCCGGCTGCAAGGCACTTTACAGAAACTTAACTTGCAAATGACACAAAATAAAAATAACTGACCCCACCTTTACAAACTTTGCAAATTCTTAATACCACCGGACAGATCCAAACGGTTGCAAAGCACACACCCTTGTGGTAAAATGGCGATATACATTATATGTAAAAGGCCCGTCCTTGACTTCCCGAGAGTGCGGGATTATAATGTAGGCCGTTTAACCTGTGTGAAAGAAGAGGATAGTAATGAAAAGCAAGTTGACCGTTCGGCGAAAACCGATGAAAAATAGAAACCGATTGTTTTTGATCTACACCGCCGCATTTTTACTGTGTGCTGCCGGTGTTTATGCCTGCTTTATTGTAAAGGGGCGCAGCTTAGTTGTCAGCGGCGACGGATGGAAACAACACTTCACAGCTTTTGTTTATTTTGGCCAGTATGGCCGTACTGTACTGCGCACACTGCTGACGGAACATCAACTGGTGCTGCCTCAATGGAACTTCAGCTTGGGCTACGGCGGCGATATTCTCACCACCCTGCACTACTATGTAATCGGCGATCCGCTGGACCTGCTGAGCATTGCCTGTCCTACCCGGTACGCCGTGTATCTTTACAGCTTTTTGTCCCTGTTCCGGCTGTACTTGGCCGGGCTGGGCTTCGGCGCCTTTTGCCGGTATAAAATGCAGGGCGCGCCCCTGCCTGTGGCTGTAGGCAGCGTTTGCTATGTGTTCTTTACTTACAGCTTCCTTATGGTGGCACGGCACCCGTTCTTTGCCTTACCTATGGTGTACCTGCCCCTGCTGCTTTTAGGCGTAGAGCAGGTGCTTGCCAAGCGGCGGCCGTATCTGCTCATCGTCACCGTCTTTTTGGCGGCTGTCAGCAATTTTTACTTTTTCTATATGCTGGCGATCATCACGGCCATTTATACCGTCTATCGTCTGTGCTGCCTGTATGATCGGCACAGCGCCAAGCAGGCTGTGGGCGGACTGCTGCAAGTGACCCTTTGGGCTGTGGTAGGCGCACTGATGAGCGCCGCCATTCTGCTGCCGGTGGTATTGGCTTTTATGAACGATACACGCACCGCCGGCTATCAGTTCAACTGGTTTTATGACGCCAAGTTCTATAAGAACTTTCTTTCTACCTACTTCACTTCTTCCAGCGAGCTGGGCAGCCAAACCTACTTGGGCTTTAATGCCATTGCATTCCCGGCCATTTGCCTGCTGTTTTTTAAGCGCAAACCGGAAGAAAAGCCCATGCGTATTCTGTTCATACTGTCTACGCTGTTGCTGTTATTTCCTGCGTTCGGCTGGCTGCTCAACGGTCTTTCTTATGCAACCAATCGCTGGATCTGGGCATACAGCCTGCTGGTGGCCTATATCGTGACCACCCAGTGGAAAAAGCTGCGCCACATCACCGTGGGTCAGGCAGTGGCCTGCGTAGGTGCGCTGGCGCTCTATTCGCTGCTCGCCATTCCGCTGATGACCACGGACACCCGCAATATCGGCGTATCCGTGCTGCTGGCTTTCCTGATCATCGTGCTTTGCGCCCTGGCGCCCAAGTTCAAGAAAAAGCACCTGGCAACCGCTTTGGTGCTGGTACTGGTGCTCACCTCCTTTACCGGCAACGCCGCCTATTTTTACAGCAGTCACGGCAGCGATTACGCTTCTAAGTTTGTCACCTATGACCAGGTGAGCAAGAAGCTGAAAAACACCGACGCCAAAAAAGTAAAAAAAGCAGCCAAAAAAGACGACAGCTTTTACCGCTACTCCGGCAGCAATTTGGTCTACAATACAGATTTGCTGGCTAAAACCCATTCCACCTCTTTCTATTGGAGCCTGCAAAATCCGAATATCGCCCAATTTATCAACGAAACAGAGTTACCCGCTCGTGAGGACTATATGTACAAGGATTTAAATGGCAGCGCCGCTTTGCAAGCCCTGGCCGGTGTCAAATACTATGTACAGAAGAACGGCAACGCCGATGAAGTCCCCTATGGCTTTACCGCATTCAAAAACAAGGTTTTCCAAAGCAGTAACGCCCTGCCCCTGGGCTACACCTATGACAGCGCCATTATCCGGGCGGATTATGAAAAACTGTCCTCGCTGGAGAAGCAGCAGGCCCTGCTGCAAGGGGTGGTATTGGACAGCGTGCCTACCGGCACGGCACAAACCACTCTGTCCTTTACGGACAAGTCCCTGCCCTACACCATCACCGCAGACAAAAATGTGGCGGTAGACGGCAAAAAGATCCATGTGTATGACAAAGGCGCCAAGGTGACCCTGCATTTTAACGGCACACCAAACAGCGAGACTTATTTACGCATGGGGCTGCGCAATTATACGGATTACCCGGCCTATACCTATTACAAGACCCAAGAGAACGACCCGCTGCACCGCTATAACAAAGAAAAGTGGGAAAAGAAGGACGATACGCAAAAAGCCCTTGTAAAGCAGTCGGCCCGCAAGTTCAAGCAAGAGACGCTACTTGGGTTCCGATTTGGGTATTCCACAGAGAACATCAGCGTAAAACAAAGCCGCACATTAAACTTCGCTTCTGCGTATGAGTTGCGCTTTGACGGTTACAAAACCTATACAGTCAATGCCGGCTACAGCAAAGATGCAAAGACAGATATTACCGTCACTTTTGACGCACGGGGTATCTATGATTTCAGCACCCTGGAGGTGCTGGAGCAGCCTATGACAGACACAAACAGACAAGTGGCAAAACTGGCGGAGAATACGCTGGAGAATATCCAAATCGGCACAGACACGGTAGACGGCACCGTGACCCTGGACCGGTCCAAGATTCTGCTGCTGACCATTCCCTACTGCGACGGCTGGACCGCTACGGTAGACGGCAAGGAAGCCCAGCTGCTGCAAGCCAACACCATGTTCAGCGCGCTGGCACTGGAACCGGGCGAACACACCATTCACCTGACCTACCGCACCCCTCACTTAAAAGCGGGGTTGGCGGTGAGCGTACTGGGCTTTGCAGCCTTTGGTGCTACCCTTCTGTGCACAGAAGTGAAAAAGAGAAAAGAGAGAAAAGCATAATTTTCAATTCTATGGCAAGAGGCAAAGAGTAATGAAAACCAATCCACTGGAAAAGATGAAAAAGCGCAGCCCGCGCACCCGGTTCTTTTGGTGCTATACCCTGGGCTTTTTGCTTTGCGCCGCCGGGTGCTACTGTTGGTTCCTGATCAAGGGCAAGACCCTGATCGTAGACAGCGACGGCTGGCGCCAGCACTTTGCCGCCTTTGTGTACCTGGGCCAATACGGCCGTGAGGTGGCCCGCACCCTGCTGACCACCCACAAGCTGATCCTGCCCCAATGGGACTTTTCCATCGGGCTGGGCAGCGATGTGCTCACCACCCTGCACTTTTACGCCATCGGCGATCCGCTGGATTTGCTCAGCGTGGTGTGCCCCACCCGCTATGCGGCGTATCTTTACAGCTTTTTATCCTTGCTGCGACTGTATCTGGCCGGGCTGGCCTTCGGTGCTTTCTGCTTTGTGAAAAAGCAGCGCCGGGTAGGCGGCGTGACCGTCGGTGCGCTGGTGTATGTGTTCACCCTGTACAGCCTGTTCATCGTCTCTCACCATCCGTTCTTTGCCTTGCCCATGGTGTTTCTGCCCCTGTTGCTGCTGGGTGTGGAGCAGATCTTGGCAGGCAAGCGGCCGTATCTGTTTATCTTCATTGTTTTTTTGGCCGCCGTCAGCAATTTTTACTTTTTCTATATGCTGGCCATCATCACGGCGTTGTACACGCTGTATCAGCTGATTTGCCGTTTCCGGCACCGGGGCAAAGCTGCGGTGGGCAAGTTCTTTCAAATCACCGGCTGTGCCTTGCTGGGCGTAGTGCTCAGTGCCGTGGTACTGCTGCCGGTGGTGCTGGCCTTTATGGGTGACAGCCGCTCTGCCGAGAGCTATGTGCGCACCTGGGTCTATAGTGCGGATTACTACCGCAACTTCCTGTCCGCCCTGTTCACCACAGAGACCAAGCTGGGCTACCTGACCTTCCTGGGCTACAACGCGGTGGCGTTCCCGGCTATCTGCCTGCTGTTCTTTACCAAGAACAAACACTACCGCCCGCTGCGGGTGGTGTTCCTGATCGCCACTGCGCTGCTGCTGATCCCGGTATTCGGCTGGGGCATGAATGGCTTTTCTTATGTAGCCAATCGCTGGGTGTGGGCCTACGGTATGATCGTGGCATACATTGTGGCAACCACCTGGCAGCACCTGCGCCAAATCAGCATTGGCAAGGGCGTGGCGGTTATTGCCGCCCTGGCGATGTACTCCTTGGTTGCCATTCCCCTGATGAATACAGACACCCGCAATGTGGGCGTTTCCGTTCTGCTGGCATTTCTGCTGGTGATCGTGTGTATGTTCGGCCCCAAAATGCCTAAGAAATATATGGCCCCGGTGCTGGCGCTGGTGCTGGTGTTTACCTCCTTTGCAGGTAACGCCGCCTACTTTTACAGCCACCACGGCCAAAACCACATTGCCCGCTATGTGAGCTACAGCGATGTGAACAAAAAGCTAAAATCCACTGCCGCCCGCAAGGTGAAGAAAGCCACCAAGAACGACGACAGCTTTTATCGTTACAGCGGAGACAAGGTCAATTACAACGAGGCGCTCACCGCCGGTATGAACGGCACCTCTTTCTATTGGAGCTTGCAAAACAAGCACCTGACCCAGTTTATTACGGAGACAGAGCAACCGGCCAACGCTGCCTATATGATCCGCAGCTTTAACAGCTCTGCCGCCTTGAACGCGGTAAACAGCGTAAAATACTACGCCAAGCGGAGCAAGACCGCCCTGCCCTACGGCTTTACCAAGATCAGCGGCAAGGTGTATCAAAACGAGAACGCCCTGCCTCTGGGCTACACCACCGCCCATGTGATCACCCGGGCGGAGTACGAAAAGCTGTCCTCTCTGGAGAAGCAGCAGACCCTGCTGCAAGGGGTGGTGCTGGACAGCGTACCCACCGGTATGACCGCCACCAAGCCCACCTTTACAGACAAGAGCCTGCCCTACACCATCGTAGGCAATGACGACGCCGCCGTGGAGGGTCAAAAGCTGCACATTTACAAGAAAAAAGGCAGCGTGACCATTCAGTTCACCGGCAGCGCCGCACAGGAGACCTACCTGCGCTTTACGCTGAAAAACTACACCGATTACCCGGCGTACACCTACTACAAGACCCAGGAGAACGACCCGCTGCACCGCTATTCCACAGAGAAGTGGAACAAAAAGGACGAGATTGACCAAAATCTTGTAAAGATCAGCGCCCGCAAGTTCCGCCTGCCCAGTTCGCTGAACCTGCGTTTCTCTGCCCAAACGGAGAGCGGCAAGACCTACAAGACCAATACCCTCACCTGCTACTCGGACGCCTATGTGCGCTACACCGGCGCCAAGACTTACCTGGTGGGGCTGGGTTATACGGACAGTGCCAAAAAGAGCATCACCATCACCTTTGATGAGCGGGGCATTTACGACCTGGCAGACATTGAAGTGCTGGAGCAGCCGGTAGATGATGCCAAGGCGCAGATCGCTGCCCTGAGCGCAGACACCATGCAAAATGTGCAGATGCGCGCCAACGCCATTACCGGCACAGTGGATCTGAAAGAGACAAAATACTGTGCCTATCCATTCCATACAGCAACGGCTGGACCGCCACAGTAGACGGCAAAAAAGCAGAGCTGCTGCAAGCGAACACCGCATTCAGCGCCCTGGCGCTGGAACCCGGTAAGCACACAGTGGAGCTGCACTACCACACCCCCTACCTGCGCACCGGCGCCTGTCTGAGCGCCGCAGGCGTGGCAGCCTTTGCCGCACTGATCGTCATCACAGAGATCAGCCGAAAAAAGAAAAAACAGCACCCGGCGGGCTAAACCTTTACAACCGACGCCCCTTGTGCTAAAATAACAGTAACCTGTAAAGGAGCGGGACAGCTGCACACCTGTGTGCAACTGTCCCTTTTGCGTATTTTATGGAATATTTACTTTCTGCCGGGATTGATATTGGCACCACAACCACGCACCTGGTAATCAGCCGCATCGGCATCGCCGTGGAGCGTGGCTGGGGCACGGTGCCCAAGGCCGAGATCAAAGAAAAAACAATTCTATACCAAAGTCCCATTTACTTTACCCCGCTGGCAGACGGTCAAATTGACCTGCCCCAGGTGCAGACCATCATCCACCTGGAGCTGGAAAAGGCCGGTACAACGCCCGACCGGATATGAGCGAGAGCGACTACACCGTGGTGTCCAACATCAGCCGCTACGGTATGGCACCGGTAGAAGCCGGAGCCTATATTGCCGACGTGATCCAAGACCTGCTGCAAAAGGGCGGAAAGTAAAGACAAACAAAAAAGGCCTGTTGTCTGCTGTGGACAACAGGTCTTTTTTTAGTTTCTGTAAGCGGTGGGTGTGGTACCCTTTAGCTGCTTGAACACCCGGGAAAAATAACTCATATCGTTAAACCCGCAGGCAAAGGCGATCTCTGTCACGCTTTTATCTGTTAAGGTCAACCGCTCGCAGGCGCATTCAATGCGGTAATAGTTCAGATACGCAATGGGGGTCCTGCCGGTGAGCGCTGCAAAGGCACGACAAAAATACCGGGACGACATGCCCGCCACAGCTGCCAATTCATCCAAAGTAATGGGCTCGCCGTAGTTATTGCGGATATAGGTGAGCACATTTTTCATCCGGGTGATCTGCTGGCGGCTTTGTGGCGGCTTGATGTCGCTGTGCATACCCAAAAGGCAGCCCAGCAATTGCCACAGTAGCCCCACGGTGGTCCACTCATAGCCCAGCTGTTCCCGCTCCATAGCATCAAAAATGCGATCCGCCAGCGCCGCCTCCGTGCTGCCCTTGGCTAAGCGGCCGGAAAAGCCATTCTCGCTGGCCAGGAATGCGGCCGCCGACTTGGTGCACACCGGGGTATCCTGGAGCAAGGTGCCCAAGTCAAATACCACACACTCGTAAATACAGTCGTGGGGCGCACCTCCATGGATCACCCCGTCGGCGATCCAAGCACTGTCCCCGGCTTGCAACTCCATCTGGCGGCCGTCCAAGCTTAGGGTAAAGCTGCCTTGCAACACCAAGATGAGCTCATATTCCAGGTGCCAGTGCAGGGGCATTTGGTACCGGGGTGCGCCCGGCTCCACATAGTAAAGCTCTATGGGGAAATCAAAAGTGCCCCGCTTTTTGTCCTCATGCAATTCGCTGTAATTCATAGACCCTCAAAAAGTGAATATTGTGCTACTCACAAGTGCATATCCTGCGTGCAAAGAATATTTATATCTAATATAATACAATTAGCATACCATGGCGGGCTTGGATTGTCAACCATGGGCAAGGAGGTTTATCTATGCAAAATATCAACGAGATCAAGGACCAGATTTGCGATGTTTGCCACAAAATGTGGCAGCTGGGCTGGGTGGCCGCCAATGACGGCAATGTGAGTGTGCGGCTGGAGGACGGTCGAATCCTTGCCACCCCCACCGGTATGAGCAAATCCTTTATTACCCCGGAAAAGCTGGTGCTGCTGGATCCGGAGGGCAATGTGTTGGAAGCCGCAGATGGCCTGCGCCCCTCCAGCGAAATCAAAATGCACCTACGCTGCTACGACAAGCGGGACGATGTGATGAGCGTGATCCACGCCCATCCGCCGGGAGCAACCGGCTTTGCCGTGGCACACAAGGCCATGGATATGTACAATATGATCGAAGATGTGGCCGTCATCGGTGCCGTACCACTGACGCCTTACGGTACCCCTTCCACCGTGGAAGTGCCCAACGCTATTGAGCCGTACCTGGAGGCGCACGATGTGATGCTGCTGGAGAACCACGGTGCACTGGCTGTTGGCAGCGATGTCATCACTGCCTTTTATCGTATGGAAAGCCTGGAACTGTGGGCCAAGATCACCATTAACGCTGTGATCCTGGGCGGCAGCCATGACATCAGCCGAGACAATATTCAAAAGCTCATTGATCTGCGGGGCTATTACAGAGTCACCGGCCGTCACCCGGGCTACAAACAATTTAACCCGGATGACGAACTGCTGCACAAGAAAGACTAAGGAGTAGGCTATGTTAAAAGGAATTTCTCCCCTGCTGTCCCCGGAACTGCTAAAGGCCCTGGACGAAATGGGCCACGGCGACACTCTGGTAATCGCTGACGGCAACTTCCCGGCAGAGAGTGTCGGCAAAAACGCCAAGGTGATCCGTGCAGACGGTCACGGCGTGCCGGAGCTGCTGGATGCGGTACTGGCGCTGTTGCCTCTGGATGCCTATGTGGACGCCCCCGTGTCCCTGATGGAAGTGGTGCCCGGCGACACCTGCGGCACACCCAAGATTTGGGACAAATACAAGGACATTCTCCACCGGCACGAGCCGGAACACAGCGGTATTCAAATGGTGGAGCGCTTTGCATTCTATGAAAAAGCAAAGGATGCTTACTTAATTATCGCCACCGGCGAGACCGCCATTTATGCCAACATTCTACTGCAAAAAGGCGTGGTGCAGGCATGAAAAAGACCGTAGTTGCCTTTGACTTCGGCGCGTCCAGCGGGCGTGCGATTGCCGGTACTTTTCAAAACGGAAGACTGGAATATAAGGAAGTCCACCGATTTGACAATATCCCGGTAGATGACGACGGCCGTATGTGCCACAACTTCCCTGCCATTTGTAAGGAAGTAGACGCGGCGCTCTCTAAAATGAACAGCGCCGACGGCCTGAGCTTTGACACTTGGGGTGTGGACTACGGCTTGCTGAACAAAAGCGGCAACCTGCTGCGCCTGCCCTGCCATTACAGAGACACCCGCACCGCCGGAACGGTAGAGAAAGTGCTGAAAAAAATACCGGCAGACAATCTGTACCGGGCCACCGGCAATCAGATTATGGAGATCAACACCCTGTTCCAGTTGACCACGGAAGACACTGCCGGTGCAGAGAAACTGCTGTTTATGCCGGACTTATTTGCCCACCATCTGTGCGGCAGTATGCAAACGGAACCTACCATTGCTTCCACCTCTCAGCTGCTGGATCCGGTGAACCAAACCTGGCGGACAGATATTGCCAAGGCCTGCGGCATTGACCCGCAGCTGCTGCCCGCCGTTGGCCCGTCGGCTACCGTTCTGGGTAAAACAGACGGCGGCATACAGGTGATCGCCACCGCCGGGCACGATACCCAGTGCGCCGTGGCGGCCATGCCTGCCGCTGCCGGTGAGCAGCCGGCGTTCCTGTCCTGCGGCACCTGGTCACTGATCGGCTGCGAGCTGGACGAACCAATCCTAACGCCGGAGAGCCGGGCGGACGATTTGTCCAACGAACAGGGTGCCAACGGAAAGACCAATTACTTAAAGAACATCAGCGGTCTGTGGCTGATCCAGGAGACCCGGCGGGCCTATCGCCGTGCAGGCGCAGAATACAGCTACAACGACTTAGAGCAGCTGGCGCGGGCGGCAGAACCGTTCACCTGCTTTATCGACCCGGACGATCCTCGCTTTTCCACCCCCGGCGATCTGCCGGAACGGATCCGTGACTTTTGCCGGGAGACCGGACAGCCGGTACCGGAAAGCGTAGGCGCCGTGGTACGCTGCATTTACGAGAGTCTGGCTATGAAGTACCGCTTTGCTTTGGACCAGATCAGCGCCCGCACCGGGCGGCAATTCAATGTGCTGCACCTGCTGGGCGGCGGCACCAAAGACGGCTTCCTTTGTCAAATGACGGCAGACAGCCTGGCTTTCCCGGTGATTGCCGGACCTACGGAAGCCACGGCTCTCGGCAATATGCTGCTGCAACTGATCGCACTGAACCAGCTGCCGGATGTGGCAGCCGGTCGGGAGCTGATCTGCAAAACCGAGACCTTAAGAACCTATGAACCTAAGCCCACGGCAGCCCGAGACCGGGCGTACCGTGACTTTCAAAACATATTGCGCTAAGCGCAAACGGAGGTAATGACGATGACTTATCCAAAAATCGGTATTCGCCCCACCATTGACGGCCGCTGGGGCGGCGTGCGGGAGAGCCTGGAGGCGCAGACCATGGGCATGGCCACCGCAGCCAAAGCGCTGATTGAAGAAAATCTGCACTATCCGGATGGCACGCCGGTACAGTGCGTGCTCTCCCCCACCACCATCGGCGGCGGCGCAGAGGCAGCCAAGTGCGCCGAATACTTTGCCGGCGAGAATGTGGTGGCCACCCTGACGGTGACCCCCTGCTGGTGCTACGGATCAGAGACCTTTGACATGGACCCCCACACCATTAAGGCGGTTTGGGGCTTTAACGGCACGGAGCGCCCTGGCGCTGTGTACCTGGCCGCCGTCATGGCTGCTTACGCGCAAAAGGGGCTGCCTGCCTTCTCCATTTACGGCCATGATGTGCAGGATATGACGGATAAAGAGATCCCTGCCGATGTGGCAGAGAAGATCTTGCGCTTTGCCCACGCTGCCGCTGCAGTAGGCTGGATGAAGAACAAGGCCTATGTGAACCTGGGCGGCATTGCCATGGGTATTGCCGGCAGCTTCTGCAATGCAGAAATGTTCCAAAAATACTTTGGCATTCGTGCCGAGTGGGTAGATATGACCGAGATTGTGCGCCGGATCACCCTGGGCATTTACGATCATGACGAGTTTGACAAGGCGCTGAGCTGGGTTAAAGCCAACTGCAAAGAGGCTTTGACTGCAACGCCGGTAAGGACTTGCCGGAGATCATTCGCAAGTCCAAGGTGGTAGACCCGGACAAGGACTGGGCGTTCATCACCAAGATGACCATGATCATGCGGGATATTTTGTACGGCAATCCCAAGCTGGACGAAATGGGCTGGCACGAGGAGGCTCTGGGCAAGAACGCCATTGCCGGCGGCTTCCAGGGGCAACGCAACTGGACCGACTGGCTGCCCAATGCGGACTTTACCGAGGCCATTATGGCTTCCAGCTTTGACTGGAACGGCAAAAAGGCCCCCACGCCCTTTGCCACAGAGAACGATACTCTGAACGGCGTGGCGATGATGCTGGGCACCCTGGTCTCCGGCACCGCGCCTTGCTTCCACGATGTGCGCACCTATTGGAGCCCGGAGGCCTGCCAGCGGGTCACCGGAATGGCACCCACCGGCGTGGCAAAAGATGGCTTTATCCACCTGATCAACTCCGGCGCTACCGCACTGGACGGCACCGGTGCCTGCCGCAATGCCAAGGGCGAACCTTGCATGAAACCGTTTTGGGAAATGACGGATGCGGACATTAAAGCCTGCTTGAACGCCACCGACTGGTGCCGAGCGAACTATGAATACTTCCGCGGTGGCGGCTTTTCCAGCCACTTCCGCTGCCGTGCAGAAATGCCGGTAACCATGCTGCGCGTGAATGTGATCGACGGCATCGGGCCGGTTCTGCAACTGGCGGAGGGGTACACCGCCGACCTGCCGGATCAGATCCACAACACCATCGACAAGCGCACGGATCCCACCTGGCCCACCACCTGGTTCTGCCCCCGACTCACCGGCGAGGGCGCCTTTAAGGATGTGTACAGTGTGATGGCCAACTGGGGCGCCAACCACGGCGTTACCGTGTACGGCCATGTGGGCGCTGATTTGATCACCCTGGCCTCCATGCTGCGTATTCCCGTGAATATGCACAATGTGCCGGAAGCGCAGATCTTCCGCCCCCACGCCTGGGCTGCCTTTGGCACAGAAGACCGCCAGTCCGCAGACTACCGCGCCTGCGCCACCTACGGTCCCTTGTATAAATAAGATCTATTAAACCTAACGCCATTCTGTTCTTTGAAACAGGATGGCGTTTTCTTTGTCTGTAACTTCTTCTTTTTAATTTTACAAATGCAACTTGTTATGGCGGCAGAAGGATGATATAATGAAAGAGCCAAACATTATTACATTTGAACAACTCACTTGTGCAGTATGTCTTTTTATCCTTGATAAAAATGCATGCTCTTATTTGCATACTGCTTTTTAAGTGAGTTGTAATGATGTTTGGCGACAGTTGAGCTATGCGTTTTTTGTGCGTATGGCTTCTGCTGTACGCATTTTTTATTTTAAGGAGAAGAAAAATGAAAAAAGTTGTAAAAAAGGTGAAAGACGACCTCTGCGACTTCAAACAAGAAACCCAACGACTGAAAACAATTCGGGAGGAACTGAACAAATTACGAAAGGACAACTGGTATAAAATCAAAAAGAGCGATACTTACAAACAGCAAGAAGCCCGGCTACTACAAGAGCAAAAAGAAATAGAACAAAAGCATAACCGCAAGCAGCGAAAATACTGGATCGTCGGTATCGTGATCATATTTCTGCTCTTTTTTATCATCATTGAGATCGGCATAGCGACCGAACGAAACCAACCGACGAGTGCAGATACAAACACTGCTTCAGCGGTGCATATAACGGACGAAAGTACAGAGGCTTTCAGTGATTTAACAGAAACGACCACAGTTGAAGCCACAACAGAAAAACCAGAAAGCACCACGGAAAAGACAACCGCCGCCAAACCGACTACGGCCACAACGACCCATTCCGCACAAGCAAAGGAGCAAACCGTACTGACAGTCAAGAACTGCCCGGAACTGAAAAAGCTGTTAGAGCTGAAAAATCCGGATGACGAGTATGTAAAGGCGTTTGCAAAGGAACATAAAGGCGATACCATCCAGTTTAACGGTTGCGTCACTTTTGTTTCCAATCACTATAAGGATGACGGCACGATTTATAAAACCAGATATGATGTTATGTTTGGATACGGCAATTACAATGAGTCCCAACAAAAGGGTCCAAACTTCAAATACGATAATGTAAATCGCACGGATATGGGATATACCGGAGAGGGGCTGCATGTAGGCAAAAATGTAAAGATCAAAGCGATCATATCCGATTATGACGAATACACTTCCCTATTCTACTTAGACCCGGTCAAGTTAGAAGACCGTTGATCCGTCAAAAATACATAAAAAAGCCCCGCACCGTTTGGTGCGGGGTTCTGCAGTTATGTAAGGAAATTTAGATGGACTTGAGCAGCTTGGGCAGCTTCGCCAAAGCACCGCCAATACCGCCAAGGATCTTATTAAAGCCAACGAAGGTGGAACGATCGTCGTTGAGGATCATCAACAGGCCCTCTGCCATCTTGGGGGAGAACACGCCCATGGACATGGCGATAAAGTTACGGATCGGGATCTGGGTAGCCATAGCTGCCAGCATCTGACCGTCACCGTTCTCCGCAGAGCCGAACTTGCCCACCACCTTGCTGATCAGACGGCAAATCTTGCCGCCCCATTTGGTGTGGCTGGCATCGTCCAGGCAGTTGTACAGGTCAATGGGCTTGGTGGTGTCCCGCTCACGGGCAGGCAATGCCTTGCCGTACACAGCGGTCCACTGGGCATCGTCCATTGCCGCCAGGTCTGCGGTGTAGTAAGCCGGTGCCGTCTTTCTGTAATCCGGCACGGCAGCGGTGCAGTCGGAAATGATATTTACAGCCTTAGTCAGGCGAATATCCCGGCTGGAAGCACCAACCATAATATCAAACAGACCGGTCTCTACCTGCCAGTCCTGCAGCTCCACATTATAAAATGCGAAGGCGCGCTTGGACAGGGTAACGGAGACTTCCTTCTCCTCCCCGGCTTTCAGGAACACTTTCTTAAAGGCACGCAGCTCCTTCTTGGGACGGAAGATGGTGCTCTCCTGATCGGCCACATAAATCTCTGCGATCTCTGCGCCGTCCACATCGCCGGTGTTCTTGATCTTAAAGGTAACGGTCAGGTCGTCCGTGTCCTTAATATTGGAGGAGGACAGCTCCAGATCGCTGTATTCAAAAGTGGTATAAGACAGGCCGTAACCGAACGGGAACAGCACTTCTTTCTCTGCGGTGTCATAGTAGCGGTAGCCAATGTACACACTCTCTTTATGCTCGCTGACCACCGGCTGGCCGGGATAGTTGCCATAAGTGGGATTATCCTCAAAGGACAGCGGATACGTCTCGGAGGTCTTACCGCTGGGACATACGGCGCCGGTCAAAATACGAGCCACAGCCTTGCCGCCGGCCTGGCCGGACAGGCCACTGTTCAGCAGCGCCTTTGCGCTGTTCAGCCAGGGCATGTGAATAACGGAACCGCCTGCCAGCACTACCACGGTGTTGGGATTGGCAGCAGCCACCTGCTCGATCAGCTGATTATGATTGGCGGGCATTTCAATATTCGCGCGGTCATAGCCCTCGCCCTCAAACTCCTCGGTCAAACCGGCAAACACCACAGCCACATCCGCAGCCTTAGCAGCAGCTAAAGCCTCGGCCACCAGTGCATCGTCCACCTGCTCGGTGCCCTTCTTGTAACCCTGGGCATAAGTCACATCTACGCCCAACTCTACCAGATTGTCATAGGCATTTTCCATCTTGGTGGGGTTGATCACGGAAGAGCCGGCACCCTGGTAACGGGGAGCCTTCGCCATCTCGCCGATGACGGCCACTTTCTGCCCTTTCTTCAGCGGCAGCAGGCCATCGTCATTCTTCAGCAGCTGAATGGAGCCCTCGGCTACCTGGCAAGCCAGGTCGTGGTGCGCGTCCACATCATAAGTCTTTTTGCCCTCGTCCAGGGTCTTCTTGGCTTTCAGGATCAGGTTGACCACATTGTCTACCCGCTCATTGAGCACATTCTCGTCCAGCTTACCCTCTTTGACAGCGGCAATGATCCGCTGGGTGTTCAGGTCACCGGAGGACGGCATTTCCAGATCGGTGCCGTTCTCCAAACCGGGAATACGGTCTACGGAAGAACCCCAGTCAGTCACGAACAGACCCTGGAAGCCCCACTCGCCGCGAGCCACCTGCTGTTGCAGCCAGCCGTTTTGAGAAGCATAAACGCCGTTAATACGGTTATAAGAGTTCATCACCGTCCAAGGCTGCGCCTCTTTAATGGCGATCTCAAAGGCGGTCAGATAGATCTCGCGCATAGCACGCTCGTCGATCACCTCGTTGATGACCATACGGTATGCCTCCTGCGAGTTGCAGGCAAAGTGCTTCAAAGAAGTACCGATGCCCTTGGACTGTACGCCGTTGATGATATTGGCAGAGCACTTACCGGCCAGGTACGGGTCCTCAGAGAAATACTCAAAGTTACGGCCGCAAACCGGCGCGCGCTTAATGTTGGTACCGGGGCCAAGAATTACAGAAACTTCTTCCTGCAAGCACTCCTCACCCAGCGCCTCGCCCTCTTTGCGCAGCAGCTCCTCGTCCCAAGAGCAGCTGGAAGTAGCAGCGGTAGGGAAGCAGGTAGCCGGATAAGAGTTACCCAGACCCACGGAGTCGCCGTTCGGGTTCTGCTTACGCAGGCCGTGAGGGCCGTCCGTTACCATGATCTTGGGCAGACCCAGCTCCGGGGCCTCCTCCAGGTGCCAGTAGTCAAAACCGGAAACAAAAGCCGCCTTTTGCTCCAGGCTCATCTTGTTCACAATGTCAGCGTGTTTCATTCTAAATCTCCCTTCACATAATGCCGAATGGAATTCGCTGTTACATTATACAATATTTGCCGGTCGTTTCCAAGACCTTTTGTGAAAAAGAAAAAAAGATATGGGATTTTTACCAAAATCACGGAAACAAAGAATCGGCCGCACCTCCTGCCCCCGCAAAAAGGAAGAAAAAAGCGCCGCCCCTGCTTAATACGAAAACAGGTGCAGCGCTTGTCCGTACAACGGTCAAAGCCGCTTACTTTAAGAAGCGGATCAGCTCCATAGCGGCGTTGGTGTCGCCGTCTACTTTCAGCTTGCCGGTGGTGAAAGCCAGCACCGGATCCAGCTTGCCGTTCACCAACTTCATCAAGTTGGTGCCGTTGATGATCAGCCGTGCATTGCGATCATGGTAATCATAAGGCTCCACATGCAGCTGGCCGTCCTTGATCTCTATGTAAAAGATACCCTCTGCTTTGCCTTCCACATCGACCTGGAATGCCAAAGTGCCGGGAATGGACGAAACATCTGCCTTGCTGAGCTTTTTGCGCACAGCCGCAACAATAGACTCGTATGTCATAGCAGCCATTAGTATGTACCTCCTATCTGTTTTTTATTATTATAGCACAATAGTCTTGCACATTCAATAGGAGTTTCCGAACATTTATTGTGCACTTTCAACAAATATTCGCAATTTTTCACTTGTAATAACTCGTAGTGACAAATTATTTATCCTTAGGTCTTGCCACCCAGGCTACCACCAGTGCGCTGAGCACCGCCACGGTCACCCCACCGGCGCAGGCGGTAAACCCGCCGGTGAACACGCCCAGCAGACCGTCCTTTTGCACCGCTTCCTTGACCCCTTGAGCCAGTGCATTGCCAAAACCGGTCAGCGGCACCGTAGCGCCGGCACCTGCCAACTCCACCAGTTTAGGATACCAGCCAGACCGCCCAGCACCACTCCCAGACACACAAACAGTACCAAAATCCGCGCAGGTGTCAGCTTGGTCAGATCCATCAACAGCTGCCCCGCCATACAGATCAGTCCGCCGATCAAAAACGCATAGAGATAGATCATCGTCCCGCCCCCTTAATACAAATGAAAAACAAAGAGGATCAGGCCGTACAGCACGGAGGTAGTCACACCGTACACCAGCACCGGTCCGGCAATGGAGAACATTTGCGCCGCCGTACCCAGTACAAAGCCCTCGTGCTGGAATTCCAGCGCCGGCGACACCACAGCATTGGCAAAACCGGTAATGGGCACAATCGTGCCTGCACCTGCCTGGCGGGCGATCTTGTCAAACACACCGATACCGGTAAGCACCGCCGTTGCAACGATCAGCACCGCCGGGGTGGCCAGGCGCACCTGCCGCTCCCCCAATCCCAGGCTCTCAAACAATGTATTCAGCAGCTGCCCCAGCAGGCAAATACCACCGCCGAACAAAAACGCTTTCACCGCGTTCAACAGCTTTGGGGAATTGGGGCTGGCCTTGTCTGCCATCTTGCTGTAATCACTCTTACTGATACCCAAAGAAATCACCTCATTCCTATTATTCATAGAAACTTCACGATTATACCCTTGACATTTGTCTTTCGCTTCTGTAAAATAGCATTATACTATTTGTAAATCTTAATTAAAGAAGGTATCGTCATGCACTTGATTGATGTACGCGATGTTTATAAAATCTACAACCCCGGCGAAAACCAGGTGAACGCGCTGGACGGCGTAAGCCTGACCATTGACGAGGGTGAATTTGTAGCCATTATCGGCCAGTCCGGCTCCGGTAAATCCACCTTGATGAATATGCTGGGTCTGTTGGATGTACCCACCAGTGGGGAGTATTACATCAACGGCAACCTGGTAGAGGATTTGACCGACGACCAGATGAGCGTGATCCGCAATGAGCAGATCGGCTTTATCTTCCAAGGGTTCAACCTGATCTCCTCCCTGACCGCTGTGGAGAATGTGGAGCTGCCGCTGGTATACAGAGGTATGGGTCGCCAGGAGCGGCGAGAGATCGCCGAGAAAGCGCTGGCTCGCGTGGGACTGGATAAGCGTATGCACCATCTGCCGGCGGAAATGAGCGGCGGGCAGCAGCAGCGTGTGGCCGTGGCTCGCGCCATTGCCGCAGCACCTCCGGTCATTTTGGCCGATGAGCCCACCGGCAACCTGGACACCAAATCCACCAAAGAGGTTATGGCGATTCTGCACCGACTCAAGGACGAGGGCCGCACCGTGGTGGTCATCACCCATGATAATGAGATCGCCATGGAGGCGGAGCGGGTGGTGCGTATCCGTGACGGCAAGATCGTGGAGGACTACATCAATCCCGGCTTTGAGGAAAAATACGGCCGCGAGTCCAAAAAGGACAACGCCAACCCCATTGACCAGGGCTAATAGAAAGCAGACAAAAAGGGCTTGAGATATGATGATCTCAAGCCCTTTTCTTTTGCAAAAATACAGGCCGCGTGCGTGGGCACACGGCCATTTGTGCGTGATTTATTTCTTTGTGGTGGAACCAAATCCGCCGTCCCGCACCCCGTTGGCGGCGTCGTCCTCGGTGATCCCAAAGGGCAGAAAAATGCCCTGGGCAAAGCCGTCGCCGGCGGCTACCGTGGCGCTGTGACCCGCATCGTGCGCGGTGCAGCTCATTTTGATCATAATGTGCCCCTCGTTGGAGGAGCCGTAATAATCGGCGTCAATAATGCCAACGGTATTATCCAGCCCGATCCGGTGCTTAAAGCCCAGCCCGGAGCGGGGAAAGATCGCCAGCACCCAGCCCTCCGCCATCCGGGCGCGAATGCCGGTGGGCACCAGCACAGAGGCGTCCTCGGGAAGGTTACCGCAGCCGGCACATAAAAATCATACCCGGCAGACCCGGCGGTGGCGCGCTGTGGCAGCACGATACTGTCATAGACAGCCTGCACATCCTCCGTCTCCGGGAACGCTTTTAGCCAGTCCTTTTGGAACCGGTCAAAACTTACTTTTTCAAACTTGGCGATCTTTTGCATATCCGTTCTCCTTTGCGTTTCTGCTCCCAGTATAGCACAAAGAGCGGCAAAAAGAAAGAGCCGATGCGCAAAAGCTACAACCCAAAGGACACGGAAATGGCGTGGTCCACCTTGCCCATATCCTGACCGTCCAGCGCGCCCATACGCTCCTTTAGGCGGCGTTTGTCAATGGTGCGCACCTGCTCCAGCAGCACCACGCTGTCCCGTGCCAGTCCGCAGCTGCCGGCGTTCACCTCAATATGGGTAGCAGTCGGCTTTTGTCGTGCTGGGAGGTAATGGCGGCAGCGATCACCGTGGGCGAGTATTTGTTGCCCACATCGTTTTGTACAATGAGCACCGGGCGCACGCCCCCCTGCTCTGAGCCCACCACCGGGCTTAAGTCCGCGTAATAAATTTCTCCGCGCTTTACAAGCACTTGGATCACCCTCGTATGCAAATTCAGACCCGGGTGCGGCCGCACTCCCGTCATGCATAGGATAGCCGGATCTGCAAGAATTTAATCAAAGGGAGAGAAAATAAAAACTCCCCTATCATTCTATGCCACCCACCAGTGGGCGCAACTGTGCACACCCGCCTAAAAAACGGCATAGAATAGTGAGAAAGGAGAGTTCATTATGGAGAAATACGAGGAGCTTTTTAACCCCTCTTTCTTAAAAAAAGAGTCTGCGGCAAAGGATGCCTGCGACAATCGACCCCCGCTGCCAAAGGACGCTGCCGTGACCATGGCCTATGTGCCGCTGCAAACGGATATGATCACCTACGATGAGGACAAAGCGCTGCAATGCGGCACGCTGTTCCCCACCTTGAACAAAGTCTTTTTAGGAGGGAGCGCCAAGTGAAGAAAGATAAATTGCTGCGTCGCCTGTCCGCCATGCAGTTTGCTATGTGGGAGATGCGGGAATTCCTGGATACCCACCCCAACTGCCCGGACGCCAAGGCGCTCTATAACGCCTATAAAGAAAAATACGATACCCTGGCCAAGGAGTACGAGGCCCGCTTTGGCCCCCTGACCTTAAACGGCGCCAACAGCGACGCCTGGCTCCAAGACCCCTGGCCTTGGGATGCCGACTTTGACACGGACGAATAAAACGCAACAAAAAAAACGGACGGTCCCCTGCCGAAAGGCAAAGGATCGTCCGTTTGGTTATTCGTAATTTTTGCACTGCGCAATAATGCCCATGGACAAGCCGGTCAGCCGTTGTATCGCACGGATAGAGGCACCGGCTTGCTTTAACATAGCAGCGTAGCGCCTTTGATCCGCCGGCCGCAGCAGTTATTTAGATTCAAGAAGTTCGTTCATAAAAATGCAATCAGCAAAACAAGCACAGAGTTTATAGCTTACTATCACAGAAAGTCAGCGTTCTGTAAAGATAAATCGTGTAAACTTTTTACACCTGCTCGGCATGAACGCGCACGCGCATGGGTTTGTACCGGGTCAGCACGGTTTGCAGGGCTTCGGACGCCAACACCTCTTTTACAAAGCTGTCCGGGTCGTCGGCGCACACCAGGTCAGAGTATTCCTCCAGCTGCGCCTCCGGCGGGTAATAGAAGCAAATGGTCAGCTCCCAGTTGCCGCTGCGGGCGCACACCCGGCGGGTAAACAGCAGTTCATAGAACTCCTCGCAAGCCTGGTTGAACACCCCCGCTTCAAAGCGGTACAGGTTCTCCTCAGCGATCTTGTAACCGCCGATACCCTGCAAGAATTTCTCCAGCGCCTCCGGCGTGGGGGCATCATAATCCAGCCCCGCCTCCTCGGCACAAAGAGCGGTAATGCTCTCCAATGTCTCTGCCATACCGGCCTCGGTACTGTCCGTATAGTCCGTGACCACGCACTCCGCATGGGTAAAGCGAACGGTAAATTCGTACAGTTCGCCCTGCTCGTCCCCCAGCAGCGCCGCCAGGCAAAAGGCGCCGTCCGCCAGGCTCACTTCCTCGTGAAGCCAGGTCTTGCCCACCGGGTCGCCCTCGCTGCAAGTAATATCTGCATCGTACAGCACCAGCTTCTCCACATCGGAAAAGCTCTCGCTGTTGTCAAAATACAGCACCACCTGGTCTTGGCGCGCCGCCACATCGGTGATCACGCTGCCGTGGAAGGTCTTGCACACGCACGCCGGCAGCTTGCTTTGAATTTTAGACAGCGCCCGCTGATAGTCCCGCATGGCGTTGTCCGGCTTTTTATTGAATTTTAACTTGCCGCCTGCTGCCCGCTGCTGTTCCTCAGCCAGCGCGGCACGGTACCATTCTTTTGTAAAATACTTCATAATTGCCTCCATGGCCGTTATCGCTCAATATATCCTACGCCCATACCCGGCTGCCCACCGGCAAGCAAATAGGCTTTCAACCGCCGTTGCAGGTCCGTCTCTGCCGGGTAATCCTCTGTGCGGCGACACTTAGCGCCAAACACCCGCTCCATGGTCTGCGCCGGGAAAGGCAGGTCGCACACCGGATGAAACAGCGCCGCAAACTGCAAAATATTGCACCCCGGGCGCATAAAATCCTTGTTGCCGCTAAACAGCAGCCAGCTTTCGCTAAAAAAGCAGGTATAGGCATAATCCGGGAACACCCGGTCAAAAAACGCCCGTGCCCGGGCAATCGACAACCGACAGGCTTCCGTCTCCAGGGGCGCGCCTGGGGAATATGGATATACACCACCGGCGCGCCTACCATCAGCGGCGCGGTATGGGGATATGCAGCCACCGGCGGCAGCCGATACAGCTGGAATTGCAGCCGCCCCAGGCGAAACAAACGGGCGTCCAAATGATTTTTGATCCAGCGCACATTGTGCAGG